>WNGH01009356.1_pt1 | contig 13972 bp, 8 predicted proteins | sample 5400631 | NCBI WGS metagenome assembly WNGH01 (sample SAMN13153373, study PRJNA577476) | soil metagenome | isolation source: 115 cm soil or saprolite under Garry oak tree replicate 1 | place: USA:California | collected 2016-06-15
TCGATCCTGTCCATTCCCAAGGTGCGGTCTGGTATTTCGACTATCTTGTCCTTGGCCAGCGCGGTCCAGAAGCTGGGCCATCCGCTGCCGCTGTCGTATTTTGTGTCGGAGGAGAAGAGTTCTGTTCCGCAGCCTGCGCATGTGTAGACTCCTTTGTCCTTGTTGTGTAGTAGTTTGCCGGTGAAGGCGGGTTCTGTCGCCTTCTTCCTCAGTATCTTGTACTGTTGTGGGTCTAGCTCTTTCTTCCATTCCTCTTCGGTCTTGTTGATGGCCATGGGATCTAGTTGGTGTTGGCCGCTATTTTAACGCCTGACGCATTTGCGGCTGGTGCGGAAATGGCGATTGAAGCGCGGAGGGAGGGTTGGGCTTTCGAGAGCTGACATTCCGGTCCGGTTCTAGGGCGGATTTTCCAGGATGGATGGTTCTCCAAAGAGCACGTTTGTGTCGCGGGAATTTTTTTATTTCTAGATTCTAGGAGGGGTCCTTTCCCTGTCTGAAACTGTTTTGGGCGAGAACTCCGGTTTATCGGGCAGAACGGGCTGATCAGCCGTTTTCAGTAGTTGCCGCGTGGCGGCCCTTCAAGCGTGCGAAACCAGCCGCCTGGGACCCCCCTCCCAGATTCCGGATCCAGGCTTATTCTGAACGATTTTTTTCCAAGAATAACAGCTGCACTATTTTGCCTTCCAGGTGAACGCTTTCGAGGGTTTGAACTCTGCCAGCGCGTCTGTTACCCAGCCGTACTTCTGCTTCTGAGCCTCCAAGACTATCCTGGCTGTCTCGCTCTTCATGTCGAGAAACTCTGCGTTTCCTTCGAGGATTGCCTGACGCTTCCAGCCGTCGGCCAGCATTACGGTCACAGCGGAATTCTGTCTGAGGTTCCGGTAACGGGCCATTGCCATGTCTAGTCCGAGATAGAAGGCTCCGTCAACAACCATGAGGTCTGTAGGTGAGAGGTGGGGTCTGCCGTCCGGTCTTACCGTGGCTGCAAGCGTGAGGACTCGACTATTGGCGAGCTCGATAACCTCGCTGGCTGTTAGAGGATTCTGACTGTACACTTCCTTGGTGTGAGGGCTGGCTCTGCTCAGAGAGTTCTTCAGAATCGAGTCTAGGATGGACAATGCTGTCTCGGGTCTGAGAGAAGATAGTGGGATAAGACGATTCCCTATCTGATCGGCCTTGCAGACCTTCCCACGAAGGGATTTGCCAGCTTCTCATCGCCGACAGTGGTCTCAGGTCCATGGCCTGGATAGACTGTTGTGTCATCGTCCAGCTTGAAGAGCCGCTCCCTGATCGAATGGATGAGGGTGTCGAGGTCTCCTCCTGGGAGATCTGTCCTTCCGATGGACTGGTTGAAGAGAGCATCCCCTGTCAAGACATATCCAATACCCGAAAGGCTGATGCTGCCAGGCGAATGACCCGGAGTGTGGAGAACGCGGACAGTCTCATCTCCCACTTTCAGCGAGTCGCCGTCTTTGATGTAACCATCGACCTTGGGCGGTGGGGGAACCTCGAATCCCATGAACTGACGTACGCGCGACTGCATCGACCGCAACATCGGTAGGTCTTCTGGATGGATCAGGAATAGAGTCTTGGTTGCCCTTCGAACCCCGTCGACGCCCAGCACGTGATCAAAGTGAGTATGCGTCGCAACAATACGCGTTGTTTTGGCTTTGATATCTTTGATGAACCCCACGATCCTCTCTGGCTCGTCGCCTGGATCGACGATCATCGCCTCTGCCCCCGATTGTAGGATGTAGCAATTCGTTTGCAAGCGGCCGACTACAATGGTATGGATCTTCATGGTCAAGACCAGAAACGCGGAGACAGTCGTGGCAATATCAGTTAATCATTCTCTGCTTCCATGCCAATCAACCACAGCTTTGAAAAGACCGGGTTCATTTGCGAATTCCAAGCTCAGAACACGCTAGAAACCGTTTTGCGACTCGCAAGGTGAATATTTGCCCTGGCAGAATTAGCGCTTCGAATAGCTGGGGCAAGGGTTTTCAGCTCACAGGTATCCGTGTCTATCTTCAAGAAGCCAAGAACTTATATTGATAGTAGGCTCCAGGCCCTGAACATGAAGAAAATACTCGCAATATCAACCCTAACAATTGCTGCCCTAATGCTAACACCCATGGGCATCGGCCCCTTAACAAGCCTGTTCAGCTTCAACTACTCACCAAGTCTTCAATTCGTTGAGGTTGGACCCTTAACGACCATGCCACAAGGCCTTCCACTCTGCAGGAGCGGTAACCCTGCTGTCGTCAACATTGTCTGCTATTCACCTGCTTTCATCAAGAAAGCATACGAGTACCCGTCCACCGCCACACTTGACGGAACAGGACAGACGATCGTGATAGTTGACGCTTTCGGAAGCCCCGGCATAGCCAGCGACCTTGCAACCTTCGACGCAGTCTTCGGGATCCCGGCCCCGCCGTCGTTCACAATATTCTGCGGCAATTCTCCGACTCCCTTCGACACATCGACATGCCCCACAGTGAACCTCAACTCTCACAATGCGTTTCACGACGAAGTAGGCTGGTCGGTCGAGACAACCCTAGACGTGGAATACGCCCACGCAATGGCTCCTGGAGCCAACATTGTCCTCGACGTGGCCTCGACCTCCTCCGGCAATTCTATCAATGCTGCTGAGGCTTCGGCTATTGCAGCGTTTCCAGGCGCAATCTTCTCCCAGAGCTTTGGCATTCCTGAGATCTTCCTAATGGGGAACAACGGCCAGGTAAGCCAAGCAGAGACGAACTACGCTAACGGAGTGGCTGTGGGTGACACGTTCCTTGCTTCAGCAGGAGACACCGGCGCTGACTTTGGCACTGGTACATCTCAGGCAAACTTCCCAGAATCCAGCCCATACAATACCGGTGTGACTGGGACTATGGGACTGCCATACAATGCAACAGGGACCCTAATGCCCTGCCCGACCTCAACCCCTGGCTCATGTACCTCAGGACTATCCACTTACCACGGACCTTGCGTCCTCGGTCGTACCGTACCACCGAACTGTATCCCCGACGGCTATGGCGGTGAACAAGTCTGGAACGAACATTTTGACGGTATCACCGCCGCGACTGGTGGTGCCCAGAGCCTCATATTCGGCGTGCCATCGTACCAGAGCGGCCTTGGTCTCACAGCAAGAGGCCCAGATGTCGACTACAACGCAGCGGTCGACGGCGGAGTCTTGATAGTCAACAGCGCCATAACAGGCGGGACCCCAGCACTGTTCATTGTTGGAGGTACCAGCGCCGGTTCTCCACAATGGGCAGGCATCATTGCCCTCGCCAACCAGGCCCGTGCCAACCTAGGTAAGGGCCTGATAGGTGGCAACCTAAACCCGACGCTATACAGCATCTACCACAGCGCCCGCTACGCGACAGACTTCCACGACATCACCATGGGCAACGACACCCAGACCGGTTCCACAGTTGGCTATTCTGGTACTACTGGCTACGACCTAGCCTCAGGCATCGGCTCACCCATAGTGGACCAACTAATCGTCGACCTAGTAGCAGCATAGACAAGAACTGAGACGCGGAGGCTTTGCCTCCCACCCCTTCTTTTCTCCCGCAGCTGGTGTTTCTTTTCCGATTTCGCAAGGGCGCCGTTTCCAGTCCGAGTACTACGTTTTTGGCTACTACAGCTGTGCCTGATTATCACACGCGCAGAGGAGGACGTCCGCCTCCCCCTTGGAATAGAGACGATGTAGCGGGAGTAAAGACCTCAATCCTGTTGCTACTTGTTCCAGACGAACCGCCCGTATCGGTGACATAGACATTGCCCAAACCGTCGACAGCCAAGCCCCGAGGATACACAAGTTGGCCATTTCCCGAACCGAGTGCCCCAAAGGACGCGAGAAATGTGCCATTGCTGGAAAGCTCCTGAACACGGTCGTTAAAAGTATCAGCCACGTAGACATTACCCGCGGAATCCAAAGCCAGATGCGATGGGAAGCTAAACTGCTCATTTCCTGAACCGGATGTACCCCAAGCGGTTATGAAAACGCCAGAGCTGGAGCATTTTTCAATGCGGTTGTTGCCTGAGTCGCTGACATAGACATTGCCTGAACTGTCGACAGTGATGCCTGTCGGGCCGTTGAACTGACAGTTGCCGGTCCCGGCACCCCATTCCATAATCCGGTTTCCCGAGCTGTCAAACTTCTGGACAGTGTTGTTGGAATAATCCGTGACGTAGACGTCATTCGTACTATCTGTTGCAACGCCGTATGGATTAACGAACTGTCCATTTCCATTACCTAAGTCTCTGAGATATGTACCAGTGGCTAGGAATTTCTCAATCCGACTATTGGAATAGTCTGCAACATAGATGTTCCCGGTGTGGTCAATCGCGATTCCGAATGGATCGAATAAGCCGTTTCCAGCTTCGGTTGTTCCCCACGCTTGCAGAAAAGTTCCGGTGAGAGAGAACTCCTGAATCCTATTGTTCCCGTCGTCCGCGACAAAAACGTGGGCAGAACCGTCAATTGCAGAATCAAAAGGGCTGGAAAACAAACCGAACTTTGGATGTGTTAGGCTTGAGATGAAGCCCCCGCTACTGAAAACCGTTGAACTCTATAATTGTTGGAGTCTCCAACGTACACGTTCAGTAGGTTGTCCACGGCCACTCCTACCGGTCCATTGAACTCTCCTGAAGCGGCACCTGAAGACCCCCAAACTAGGAGGGGCTTGTTGTTGCATGGGCCGTACTTTACAACATCATCTAGAAGATTGTCCGTGACGTAGATGTTGGACGCGTTGTCGACAGCCACCATGGCGGGTTCTGCCAGATAGCCGTTATCCGAATTCAATCCTCCCCAGGCGCACACAAAACGCCAGTCTTCGTGAATTCTGTGATGTTGCCTGACTGAAGAGAATTATCACTTACGTAGACGTATGACGAGCTTATCGCTATGCCGTAAGGGCCACTGAATTTGCCAGGGGTTGTACCTGGGCCACCGAAGGAACCCACGTACGTTCCATTATTTCGGTAGATCTGAACACGCTGGTCTCCCCCGTCTACGACATAGACAAATCCGGTGCCGTTAACACTAACCCCTAGAGGGCTCTTGAGGACACTCGTCTTGTTCCATGTGTCCCAAGAAGTGACAAAATGGCCGGTGTCTGTAAATTTCTGAATATCGTCATTAATGGAGTCAGAAACGTAAATGTTTCCGGAAGGATCAAGAGCGATCCCCTCGGGATTCTTGAACTGTCCAGGCCCGCTCCCGTAAGATCCCCACGACCCTATGAATGATCCATTCTTGGCTAGTTTTACTACTGCGTAATTTTTGGCATCTGCTATGTACAAATTGCCTGACGAGTCGACCGCGACCCCACCGGGCTCTGTGGGTCCGCCATACGAACCCCACTGAGCAGAGTATCCAAACAAGATGCTCCCTGCTGGGGTGTATTGACTAGCCGCTCTAACCGCTGGTGCCATCTCCGCTTGGTTGAGGAGTAGGCAAGTTGGGAAGAGGACCAAAATGAGAAGCATGCCGCACAAGACGTAGCTTGTTCTCTTTGCCATGGTATCTCCCTTGAGAAAAAAGACGCTAACAAGTTGTTCGCAGGAGCGGCGGCGAGGCTGAGAGAAACTATCGTAACAGGAATACTGAAGTCTACGGTTTGGCATTCTCCTCTGAGGGCCCAGAGAGATGAGCCACATACTCATTCGCTGACTACTGAGTATTCTCTTCGATTAGAAAACGCTTTGCAAATCTCCCATATACAGAGAATGCCCAGCATCGCTCTGGGAAGCCCTAGCGACTATAACATGGCGAGGGCCATCCGCGACTTTCTAATTCAACTGGCGATGAGGAGCGACAACATTGAATGCTTAGACTATCCAGGAATGGGGCTCTTGCCACAGCTTCGCCGAGCAACAAGAATCTTGTCTGTGGGGCAGATGTTGCACTACGCTCGCGAAAAAAAGAGGGGAGAGAGATGTGTTCCGAAGTCGCTACAAGCACTGCTTAGCTTACCGTGACGCTTATGCTGACTGAGTGACTTAGCGATCCGCTAGTTGCAGTCACGATAACAGTGTAGCTGCCTGTGGGTGTAGTGTTCCTAGTGGTTACGGTTAGTCTGGACGTGCCAGTCCCGCCGGACGAAAGAGTTACATTAGTTGGGCTCAGAGACGCTGTAGGCTGGTTGGGAACGAAACAGGGATCTCTAGGAGGACTGCACATGCCGGGATTGGCGTACACAGTGGCGTTCAAGCTGACAGTACCGGAGAAGCCGTTAACGCTTGTGAGAGTAATGGTGGATGTCGCAGATTGACGCCTGGGAATTGAGAGGCTTGTTGGATTCGCTGAGATGGTGAAGTCGGCGGCTGGCCTGACGTTCATATTTGCAATGAAGGTTGCCCAAGCACCATTCGATGTGTTGCCGTATTCTCCTGAGACCCAGACGATCGTAGAATTTGAGGGATCGACTCCGGCGCCAAAGTAGTCGCCATATCTCCCGCTGGTGTTGGGAGCTATCCCTGCTTTGATAGTCACTGCTGGCGCTAGGCTTCCTGCGGGATCTGTGGTAGCTTGTCCAGTTATCGCCAGACTGGGATAATTGTTTGCAGAAGAGTAGCCGTAGACGACATCGAGATTGCCGTTACTGTCGATGCGCAAGGCAGGGTAGAAGAAGTAGTAACCGTTAGACGCGAAATCAAAGTCCTGCGAAACGCTACTTGTACTAGTGTTGACCTTTGTCAGCCTAACACACGCACGTTGCTGTGAATCTCCTGGCGGGGTACATGCGTCGTTTGCACTGTACCAAAGTGTACCTTGGAACCACGCCGCATCTAAAACCCGGTTACCGCTACGACTACTATCAACCGTCGAAGAGCTCCCCTCTTGAACGCTGTTAGGAGGGCTGGATAGAGTCGAGATCGCTATGGAGACAGTGTTAACGGTCACCGAACCCGGAGGCACACCAGTAATGGAGAATAGCATGACGCTACTCGAGCAGCAAGAACCCGTGCTTACCATGTATTGGGTCGTAGTCGAGCTTAGGGACTGGACTGGATGCACTGAGAACAAGCTGCCGTTTGGTCCAAAGGAGACAAGGTCCAGGCTCGACGCACCTGAAACCATTTCGCTTTTGTTAATGATCCAGTATTGGGCACCGCTCGCTGAGTAGAAGTCATTGGCACTAACTACGAACTTGTCATCGCTGACCCCGATAATCGGTTGGTCTGGCAGAATGCCAGAGCCTGGGCTTAAGATGTATACCTTCCAAGTGCCCGTGGGATCGTTGCTCGTGGACACGGCGATTGAGATATTGCCTTGAGCGAAGAATGGCAACGCAGCGTTGATGCTGGAGGCAAAGAACCTCCCGCTCGAGGCATCATAGAGTACTTTGGGGTCCACAGGAACATCATTTGCAGGTGCCATGAAAAACTGATACGAGTTTATCGTTTGGACCAACGTGCCTTGTTTTGTATATATCGAACCTAGGACGTTCACGAAGTATAGCAAATAGTTGGGCCCGGCCGCAACCACTCCGCCATCGGGAGGAGTCCACCCGCCACTTTGAGCTTGGTTGATTCCATCGAACCCGATTGACGAACTCACCGAAGACGTGTTCGACACGCTACTAGATTGTAGCGTTGGAGAGAGTCGGGGTCCTGAAGTGGGTCCAGACGCTAAGGGTACATCTGCGAACCAATTAGAAGATGCCGCTGCTGAATAAGATAGAGATTTCACATTCACGGTGCCTGCAAGTGCTAACTTGCCATGAACAGGACTCAAGTCGCGCCTTGCGCCGGCGACTTCGCCAAGAATGGAGAGACTCAGTGCGAGGATTAGCAGAATTCGTATCGCCGAATTGGTTTTCATTTTTCTATTTTCCCTTCCGTTTGGGTACTTGTATCATCGCGCCTCTCTTCGGCGCTCTCATGCACACTTGCCCGCTCTCCCATTTGGGAGAGAGAGTTGGGCGAAGGACACGCGGGGCCATCTCCAGCGCCTGCGTTATTAAGTCAAGACGAAACTTTCTTCAGGAAAATTCTTCCTCATGGTCATCTCGGCCCGAGCTTGTTAAGGGCGCCTGGCTCGGACATTCATGTCGAAAATCAGCCAGCAAACTACTCTTGGAAGTTACGTTTCTTCCGCACAAACGTAGGCGATGATTATGTACGCGTTCCACAATAAGCATGTAGACTGGTATATTCTGAAACGGCGAGATGCAACGAAAGTACTGCATGACGTGCTCACTCTTGCGAACAGAGAGCTTCCTAAGACCAGAATAGTGTACCAAGCGAACCTCAACTTCGGATTTGCTCAGCGTTTCTTCGACTTTCTTCTTTCTGGAGGGTATATGGTTCAGAGTTACAATTCCGCTCTTAAGATATCTAACTACAAGTTGACGCAGAAGGGAGAACACTTGTTACGATTGTTGCAGCAGTTGGAGTCAGAAATCAGTCCGCTGTTTCTTAGAAAGCATGAGACTTCAAAGGGTGACACCACGGCCTCTCCACAAGGCCCCGGGCCGAAAACTAAGAAGGCTCGATCCTTCCTCTAGAGTTGAAAAATCGATTCGCATCTTCGAGTCATTACTACATGATCAGGAACCAGATGTTGCTGTTCCAGATCCCTCCGAGGTCCACCGCTGAGACCAAGCTCAGAGTATGGCTCAACAAGTAGGTTCAAACGCGAGAGGACCCTCGATGACCCCAATCTTGAAACCCCTGGCACTAGCCACTGTTCCGGTGGCCAGATCTTCTGCTATGGTGGCCTCACCAAGCCATCCAATGGCTCTGAGGGTCTCGGTTTTTCCAATCCAGATAGTGGTGACGCAGAAAGCTTACGAGACTGTGAACGATTTCGTCATTGTCAGAGATAGCGACGAGACCTGGACCCCTGCTGGAGTAGTTATGTCGACGCTGATGTTTATCGTCAGGAGAAACTTGCCCGATTGCCGGACCCCTTCGCCGGGTCCAAGCACGACAGTGTGACTCCTCGCCCCTATCCCACCTTGAATGTTGGTGTTGGTGACAGTCACGTTCGTTCCCGAGGGAGTTGTCAACGTCAACGACATTGTGACCTTGGCCACTTCAGTGTTGGAAATGCTTTGATCGCTCGTCTGGAAGGTGCCTCCAGCCTTCATGGCCATGTAGTTGTAGACAGTAACGGAGGCTACTGAGGACTGCGGAGTCGTGGCTGTTAAGGAACCAGTGGTTTCGTTGAATGTGATGGTGGCTACACTGACCATGAATCCACCATAAGCGACGGCCGGTGCGACAAGCCCGAGTGCGACAATCGGAATAATCAGCAGTGGAAGACGCTTCCGCCATTTACTGCCTGAACTAGGAACCGATCCCACTTTTGAACAGATTCAAGATCATTTCGAGTACATATGCGCGTAATGTAACCATCAGGTCACAGGAAGAAGATAAGCGCCTATCAAGAGGAGAGTCTGTAGGGAACTCATCAATCTTTAAGCTGGAACTCCATCTTAGCCCACTGTTTTCGATTGAACACTCTCCATCGGGTTGTCTTCGGCGACTGCAGGACGATGAGGGAGATTCCTGATGGCACGATCCACCTGATGGTCACGAGCCCGCCATACTACAATGCACCTTTCGACTATCCCGACCTCTTCGATGACTATGCAGAGTTCCTCCAACTTGTTCGAGATCTGTCCAAAGATCTGTATCGTGTGATGGCCCCTGGGCGGGTAGCATGCTTCGTCACGGACGATATGCTAGTGAAGGGTCAGAAGTATCCTGTTGTCGCTGATACGACGAGGCTGATGCTTGATGCAGGCTTTCGATACAGAGATAGGATCGTCTGGGTTAAACCGAAAGGTTATGTTCGAATAAGCCGTCGTAGCGGTGTTGTAATCCAGCACCCCTATCCGATGTACTATTATCCGGACAATATTCAGGAAAGCATCCTCATCTTCCAGAAGGGTAAGTTCGACTACTCATACGTACGAGGACTCCCCGCAAAGAGGCTCGAGAAGTCGAGAATTCCGATAGACGCCTACAATGGTGAGGAGTGGGCTCTGACCGTGTGGAACATTACAAACGTTCTGCCAATGGGGCAGCGTTTAGAGAAGGGCATAGCAGCATTCCCAGAAGAGATTCCGAAACGGCTAATCAGACTCTTCAGTTTTTACGGCGAAACGGTTCTGGACCCCTTCCTGGGATCAGGAACTACTATGAAGGTTGCCGAGGAACTTGGGCGTAGCTGCTGGGGTTTCGAGATAGATCGCGGATTAGAAAAGATCATCAGGCTGAAACTGGCTGGTAACCGCAGGTCGGGCTCGAAGGTTGAGTTTCTCTTCAGAAGGGGCACGAATAAACTTCATAGATTGGCGAGGCGAAGAGTGAGGAGCCCGTCTCGGATTATCGCAAGACAGCTGGCTCAGGTTGTATGACAGAGCTTCAATTGTTCCAGTATGGTCTTGTAGTTATGAAGTGCAGCTTGGCCTCTAAGAGGTCCTTGTAGAATTCATCATCGCTCTCATGCATCTTTGACAGGACCCTGCTGGCCGTCTGCGGCCCAATCCCATAGACAGACTGAGCAATAACCGCCCTCCTCCCATAGGCGATAACGAGGTCGGCAGAGCGTCGCGCCCTTGTCAACGCCTTCTGCTCGTTCTCGTCCAGTGTCTGCTTGTCTCGTTTTTTGTGGAGAACGCTTGTCACATAGCCGCTAGACCAGAAGACAGGAGCTAGGAGTTTGGAATCACACTTGGGACAAGAAGGATGGTCGGACAGACTAGCGATGGTAACGTCAGTAGCGAGGTTCGCGCATTCGAAGCAGAGCAGGTCGATGGCTCGTCCTTCAATTGAGATGCGCAACCGCGCCATATTGTCGGCCGCAACATTCTCCGGAGCGATCAGCTCCGGAATGTCAACATGGCGATAGAGGATGTGATAGGCTAATGGTGTCGGCTTGTCCTTTGACCGGAAGAATCTGACTTCCATATTCTGTTCTTTGATCTGCTTGAAGATCTTCTTGACTCCTTCAAAGTCGGCGCGTTCGACTTGAGCCTCGCGAATCGTCTCGTCATAGATTGGAGTCAGCCGGAACCGGACCTGTAATTCTTTCATCGCGCCGCCGTACATGAGTCGTCCACGGCTCAGCGCTCCAAACCTCTCAGCGATCTGCTTCATCTGCAGCTCCCAAGGAAAGTGTCGATGCAAGACACCATGACAGGCTCCTCCTAGTACCGGCTCGTCGACCCCGAAGACCTGTTTCAGGAATAGATCTTCAAGATCCAGGTCTGCCGTGTCCGCCGTCATCTCGTACAGTATACGGTACGAGTCCCACCACCACATTCGCACGAGGCCTTGGCGTCGGAAGAGCTCCTCTATCACCTCGCCTAGGGTGAAGTTGAGGACGTCTCCGAAGTGGGTATGAATTACGATGTAGCGGTCGAATCCTTCGATCAGAACCCGATCGTTGGTCGGGACGGGAGCGCCCGTGGCCTTGTGGGTCTCTATCTCTTCGACGACTCTGCGTACTCCGTACGGGTCCGCGGGCCATATTCGCGAGAACTTCTCGACAACAGGAGCCCGGGTCTTGTGCTCGTCCAACAACCTATCGATCTGTTTCCGGTATTCTCCCACTCGGACGGCAAGAGCGCCTGGCGCGGGGAGTATCTGCCCGTCCCATCCTGGGATGGCTGCGGTGGGATCGTTGACGGGTAGGACGTACACCTTGCCATCTTCGGTGATCTGTTTCATCTGCCAGACCCGTCCCTTAACGATAAAGTTGAGGCCGACATGGGCCATTGTTAGCATGAACTCTTCGCCGAGTATCCCAACCGACTGCTGGTTGGTTAGATCAATCACGGGATAACGTCGCTCATCGGGGATCATGCTGAGGTTCTCGTAGTAGTAGAGCCTCGTCCGAGAGGTCCGGTAGAGATCCTGATCGTCTCGTTTGAGGTAGCCCATCTTCCGCATGAACTCCACAACTTTCTCTAGCTCAGCATCCTCAAGCTTAGAGTAAGGAGACGCTCGCCTCAGAACCTGCTTGATATGGGCGACTGGGATGCTACCCTCCGAATCCATCAATAGACCCGCGATCTGGTGCGCTAGGACATCGAGCGCCTTGTGGTGGATGATTGTTGGTTCGAGCCGGCCCTCCTTGGCCAATTCGATGACCCCTATCGACTCCAGGAGATCTTCTGTTGAAACAGATACTAGTACTCCCTGTGAGGTCCTGGTCAGACTGTGTCCGGATCTTCCCACGCGCTGGACGAGGCTGTTGACTTGGCGTGGCGACATGTACTGGACGACGAGGTCGACGGAGCCGATGTCGATGCCAAGCTCTAGGGTGCTAGTGCATACTAGTCCCTTGATCTGGCGGGCCTTGAAGGCCTCCTCGGCCCGGACCCGCTCTTCCTTGGGGAGGGAACCATGGTGGACCATTATCTTCTGGTCCATCATGTTGAACTTCGAGCCAAGCATCTCAGCGTTGACCCGGCTGTTGACGAAGATCAGGGTCGAATCATGCGCTTCAACAAGATCAGATACGAGCGCAAGTCGTGCAGCAGCCTCGGGGGCCGTGTAGAGGCGTCGAGCGAGTTCCTGATCCTCCTCGCCCGGGGGCGGATACTCGATCTTGTATCGCGTATCCTTGCTCAGAGGAATCTGAACAATCCTGACCGGCTCAGCGCCGCCGAGAAATCGAGAAATCTCCTCGGGATTCCCAACGGTCGCCGAGAGTCCCACCCGTTGGAACCCCTCGGGCCGAGCTTCTCTAAGCCGTTCTAGCCCGACCGTCAGCTGGACGCCGCGACGATCTCCTGCCAGTTCGTGAACCTCATCGACCACTACTGCCTTGACGTGTCGAAGATGCTGTCTCATCCTTCTACCTGGAAGGACCGCTTGGAGTGTTTCTGGAGTGGTTATGAGAAGGTCTGGAGGTCTACCAGCCATTCTACGGCGATCAGCCGCAGGAGTGTCACCGTGTCTGACCTCGACGGTGAAGCCTAGTTTGGCTGACCAGATCTGCAAGCGTTTGAGGAGATCTCGATTTAGTGCTCTGAGAGGGGTGATGTAGAGCAACGAGATTCCTTGTCGATTCTCGTCTTGGACCATCTTGTCTATGAGTGGTAGGAGAGCAGCCTCCGTCTTGCCTGATCCTGTGGGTGCGATGACCAACACGTTCTCGCCTTGGACGATGAAGGGGATCGCCTCTGCCTGAGGAGGGGTCGGGGCGGAGATTCCGGTCTCTTGCAGGAGACCCTTCAAAGGCGGTGAGAGCAGAGTGAATGCTTCTTGCACTGCAAGATCCCGATGGTTGAGGGTCTATTGCAGTGCGCTTCTGAGAGATAAACTTCCTAGGTGACCAAAAGTGCGTCTAGATGCGAGAAGCCTGAGAATGGTCGGAGTTGAAGACAACAGTCGGGTGCATACTGCAGAATCGGCTATTTCTTCTCGGTGATCTTCTTCACAAAGTCCCGGTATGCTTCAGGCTTCATCAGTGAAGGAAGATCCTTCTTCAGATCGTCCGGACGGATTATTGTGATCCATCCCTTCTCGTATGGACTCTTGTTGACAAGTTCTGGAGCGTCAGAGAGCTCATTATTGACCTCGAGGACGACACCGGCGATCGGGCTGTATACATCCGCCACGGCCTTGACAGACTCCACCGTTCCGAGGCTCTGCATCTGAGCCACCTTCGCTCCTACCTTCGGCAGGTCCACGTAGACTATTTCATGGAGCGAGGCCTGGGCATAGTCAGTCACTCCTATTCGGCACTTGTCACCTTCCAGTCGGACCCACTCGTGCTCCTTTGTATAGAAGAACTCGTTCGGAGCCTGGTATTCGCCTTTCAAACACTATGCCCTCAATTTCTAGATGCATCGAGTTCTCGTATAATAGTCTGGTTTCGTCTACCGGTCTGTCTAACCTGCTCGTATCACCTTCAGCAATTGTGGAATCTGCCTCCACCTCTCGGCTTTGACAACCTTCGGCATGCGTGGCACATCCCGATTCCAGGGCC
>WNGH01004057.1_pt1 | contig 13970 bp, 13 predicted proteins | sample 5400631 | NCBI WGS metagenome assembly WNGH01 (sample SAMN13153373, study PRJNA577476) | soil metagenome | isolation source: 115 cm soil or saprolite under Garry oak tree replicate 1 | place: USA:California | collected 2016-06-15
TGCGCGGCGAGCAGTCGAGCCGGACGATGTGATTGCTTCGGTCGATCCGATTCTGGACAAGATTTCCAAATCCGGCATCGGCAGTTTAACGGAAACCGAGAGAAAAATTCTGGACCGGGCGCGGAATCGACTCTTAAAGCAGTCAGATTGAGGGCGCGCTCAAAAGCGTCCTGATAAACTCATCCACGTTCTCAGCGTGGAGCAATAAAGTCCGGAGCGGCCGGTCCTTGGTGATGCGGACAATCGCGCCGACCACCACCAGATAATCGCTGATTAATCTTTCCGGGACCGCAATCAGAAAAATCAGGTGCGCCACTTCGGCTTCACCGGTCCACGGAATTCCGGCTTCGCTCCGGCCGATGCCGACGACGATTTCGTCGACCAATTTTGTGCGGGCGTGCGGAAATGCGACGCCGTCAGCAGCGTAGGTAGAATTGGTTGCTTCGCGCGCGCGAAGTTGCTCTAGAAACTTATCGGCATTATCGATCTTGCCGGCGCCGACGAGCAGTTCGACGATCTCGCGCATTCCTTCCATTTGGGTTTCCGCGTGAAGATTAAGCGCGATTTGCTTTGGATCGATCAGATCGGCCAGGGCGATGGACATGAGGAATTGTTGGATTCTGTTGCGAAAGCAGTTATCCAGTTAATCGATCAACCGTGGCAACTGAAAACAGCGCACCAGCTGCGACCCAGGAGACGACCGTTTCGCTCCAACGGAGCATCTACGATCCTGGCTACGTCAACGCCATGTCGCATTTTTATCGCGGCGAAATGGGGCGGATCATGGTCTGGCGGCAACGGCTCGATATTACAACGAACTGGGCCATCACCAGCAGCACCGCCATCATCACCATCGCGTTTGCCAACGCTGGCGTGCCGCACATTATTTTCTTTTTCAACCTCGCCATCGTTTGGGTGATGCTCTGGATCGAAGCGCGGCGTTATCGCTTTTACGACGCCTTCCGCGCGCGCATCCGAATGCTGGAAGCGCATTTTCTGGTGCCGATGGTGATGGAGAATCGCGATCTGCTGCAAGGGGAATGGAAAAAACTCGTTTGCGAAGATCTTATTCTGCCCTGTTTCAAAATCAGCAAGCTGGAAGCGATCGGTCGTCGGCTGAAACGCAATTACGTCTTTATTTTCATTCTCATTTTGGTGGCGTGGGTCACAAAAATCTTCCTCCACGCTCCGATGGCGATGGACAGTCCGCTGTCGTTTTATCACGCCTTGCGAGTCGGACATATCCCGTCCTGGCTCGTCGCGTTCGTCCTTGTCGGCACCTTTGCCAGCGTCATCTCCATCACCATTTACGTCAGCAAAAAATCTTCCGGCGAAATCTCCGAATTCGGCACCCACCGCTCGCTCTGGCGGATCTAAAACAAGTTGAGAGCCGAGAGTTGATGGTTGAGAGAACCACAATGGCTGAATCCTCCGAATCCCTCAACACTCAACCCTCATCTTTCAACCGTTTGCGCGACATCGTCGCCAAATTGCGCGCGCCGGGCGGCTGTCCATGGGACCGGGAACAGACGCACGAATCGCTGCTGCCGGCGACGATCGAAGAAGCGTATGAAGTTGCGGAAGCTGCCCGCGCTAGAAACGACACGCATTTTCGGGAAGAACTCGGCGATCTTCTCCTGCTCGTAGTTATGCACGCCGAAATCGCGCGCGAAGCTGGGAGATTTAACATCGACAATGTGATTGCTGAGATCACCGACAAACTGGTTCGGCGACATCCGCATGTTTTTGGCGAGAGCGATGCGCGCGACGCCGGCGCGGTCTTGAAACAATGGGAAGCGATCAAGCGCGAAGAGAAGAAAACCGATCAACATTATCTTGCCAGCCTCCCGGCAGCATTGCCCGCACTGATGCGCGCGCAAAAGGCGCAAGGCCAAGTCGCTCGCGTCAATTTTGATTGGACTGACCTGCGCGACGTCATTGCCAAAGTTGAAGAGGAACTGGGCGAACTGAAAGACGCGATCACGAACGAAGATCAGAAAGCAATTGAGGACGAGATTGGCGATTTGCTTTTTGCGGTCGCCAATCTGGCGCGCAAATGTAAGCTCGACGCCGAGACCGCGCTCCAATCCGCCAGCGACAAATTCGTTCGCAGATTTAATTTATTGGAAGACGAACTGCGCGCGCGCGGTAAGAAACTGGGCGATGCCGATCTGGCCGAGCTGGATGCGATCTGGAATGAGATCAAGAAGAAGTGAGTTTGCTTCTGCGTCGCGGTTAGCCATATTGCCCGTCCCCGATGCAGATCCTGATTAACTTCCTGCTCGCGATTTACGTTCTGGTCGCGCTTCTGATGTTGCTGGTCATTTTGATGCAGCGTCCAAAGAGCGAAGGACTAGGCGCGGCCTTTGGCGGTGGCGTGACCGAAAATATTTTCGGCGCGCAAACCACCAATGTGCTGGTCAAGTTTACCGGCTGGTTGGCCGGGATCTTCTTCGCCCTCACCTTCACTTTGTCGATCTTGTATGCGCATAAGGCCAGCCGGGACACGGGACTCCGGCAGGAACTACTCAAGCAGCAAAGCGCCGCGCTACCATCGGCGTCGCCAGCAGCGGCAAAACCATCTGGATCGGCCGCGCCTGCCTCCGGTGCTGGAGTTGTTCCCGCGGGAAGCGTCACACCAGTGGCGTCGGCGCCGGCTGCGCCCCCTGCTTCACCAAAACCGAGGCCCAAACAGTAATCTGTTGTCGCGCGAACTCGCCGCTGAGTTAACGCTGCACGACGGAGGTGGTTGGAGATACTGCACGTGAGCGGCGTGTGCATTTGTCCAAAAACACGGTAACAGTGCCCCAATGCGTGCGATTGCAGCACTAACGGCGCAATGCGCGCTTGTATTGTGCGGAACGACTTTTGCGCAAGAGCCTTACAAATTTTTCAACGAAATTCGGATCGGAGGCGAAGGCGGCTGGGATTATGTAACGATCGATGCGACGGCGCGCCGTCTTTATCTCTCGCACGCCACGAAAGTAGTCGTTGTCGATCTTACCAAGAATGCCGTAATGGGCGAGATCGCTGACACGCCCGGTGTGCACGGATTTGTAGCGGTGCCGGAGTTGCAGCGCGGTTTCTCAACGAACGGAAAGGAAGCGAAAGTTAGCATTGTTCACTTAAGTACGCTCAAGACGATTTCGAAGATCGACACCGGGGCAAATCCCGATGCGTTGATTTACGAGGCGCGTCGTGGCGAACTCTATGTTTTTAATCACACGGGAAATTCCGCGACGGTGATAGACGCAAAAGCAGCAAAGGTAATCAGCACCATCCCTCTTGATGGCAACCCGGAGTTCGCCGCCGCCGATGCAGATCGTGTTTACTGCAACATCGAAGACAAGAGCGAGATCGAAGTCATCGACACATCGAAGCACGAGGTTGTCGCACGTTGGCCGCTCGCGCCGGGAGAGGAGCCGACTGGAATGGCCTTGGATGCGGCCCATCATCGGTTATTTGCCGGTTGTCATAACAACTTGATGCCAATGCTCGACACGCAAACGGGCAAAGTTGTCGCCACGGTACCAATCGGCGCCGGTGTCGACGCCTGTGTATTCGAAGATGCGACGCAGTTCGTCTTTGCATCATGCGGCGATGGCACGACCACAATTGCGAAGGAAGAGACTCCACAGAAATTGACCGTCGCTCAAACGTTAAAAACAGAACGTGGTGCGCGAACGATGGCGCTCGACCCCGAAACGCATCGAATCTATTTGCCTACCGCGGAATTTCACCCCGCGCCTTCGCCAGCGCCGGGTGCATCTCCAGAACGGCCGACGATTATCCCAAACACACTAAAGCTTTTGGTTTACGGCCCAACCGAATCGCCGAAACCCTAACGGCGGTTAGTGAACCGCCGCTTTGGGCTCAAAGCTAGCGAGCAATGCGGGGAGAATAATTAGCACGAGCGGCAACGAAAAAATCAGTCCCGAGATAATTGCAATCGCCAATGGTTGTTGCATGGCCGCACCGTGGCCGATCCCTAACGCTAGTGGAAGTAAGGCGAGGATGGCGGCGAAGGTGGTCATCGTAATCGCGCGCATCCGATTAATTCCTGCCAGAATCAAACGGTCGTCGCTAGAGGGTAATGAGCGAAATTCCGAATAGTAAAAAATCGCGATCTCGGTGACGATGCCGACGATCATGGTCATGCCCATGCGGGAAGTGATGTTGAACTCGGTGCCGGTGACCCAGAGGCCGATGAAAACTCCGGCGACGGCGAATACCGGGACGAGCAACATGGCAAGGGCGACTCGAAAACTTTCGGAAAGAAAAAGCAGAAGCAGAAAAACGAGAAGGATTGCCGCGATCAAAATGACGGTGAGACCGCGGAAGGCGATCTGTTGTTGTTCGTACAATCCGCCGAAAGTGTAGAGCACGTTGTTGGGAATCAGGTGCGAGGTCGCGAGCTCGCGCTTCACTTCACTCACAGTCGAGCCGAGGTCGCGACCGCTGATGCGCGCGGTCACGGCGACCATGCGTTTGAGATCGTCGCGCATGATCTCGGGCTGGCCACTCAGCGGAACGAGAGTGGCCACGCGTTTCAGCGGAAACAGATGTCCGTCGGGTGCGCGCAAAAGGAGATTCTCGATGTTACGCATGGTTTCGCGGGCATCGCGCGGAATCCAAACGCGGACGCCGATTAGTTTCGGTCCCTGTTGAACGTGCGTAGTCACGCTGCCGGTCAAAAGATCATTGAGCGCTTTGGTGACCGCCTCCGGGTCCATGCCTTCGAGCGCTACCTTGACCCGGTCCACCTGAACGTTGAGCGCGTCGCCTGCCGGGACGATGCCGTTTTTCACTTCCACTACGCCGCGAACTTTGGAAATCGCTTGGGCGGCGCGCGGCGGTAACGTCCGGAGAAGTTCTTCGTCGTCGGAATAAAGTTTGATTTCAATCGGTTGGGGCACGCTGGTCAGATCGCCAATCAAATCTTCCATCAACTGCAAAAGTTCGACCTGAAGTCCGGGAATATGTTTTTCGATATCATCACGGACGTCGTTCATGACTTCTTCAATCCCGCGGCGTGGAAACGGTTTTAAACGAACGAAAAAGTCGCCCGTGTTCGCTTCGGTGATGCCGCCGCCGAGCTGTAATCCAGTGCGGCGCGAATACGTCTGCACTTCCGGAGTCTCTTGCAAAATCGATTCGACCTGCCGAAGCAAACGATCGGTTTCGGCGAGGGACGTGCCAGGCGGTGAAATGTAATCGAGAATGAAACCGCCCTCGTCCATGACCGGCATAAAACCGGACCCAACATTTTCGAAAGCGATAAAGCCAACCAATAGTAGTGGCACCAAAAAGATCATGACGAAGCGCGGCTGGCCAAGAAACCACTGCATCTTCTCGCGATAAACTTCGTGCACGCGACGCGTGAATGGTCCGTGTTCCTTGATCTCGGCGTCTCTTCTTTTTAGAAACGTGGCGCACAATATCGGCACTGCGAGCCACGCCACAATAAACGAGATGATGAGACTCGCCGCCATTGTCAGCGAAAGCGCCTTGAAAAAGGCGCCCGCAACACCGCTCAGAAATGCCAGCGGTGTAAAGATGATGATCGTTGCCGCGGAGGAACCGGCCAGCGGGTTGCTGAATTCGCGGGCGGCGTCGAGCACTCGCGAATGCGGATCGCCTTCACCCACGCCGCGCACGCGACGCACGATGTGTTCCACCATCACAATTCCATCGTCGATGATGAGACCAACGGCAGCGGCCATGCCGCCAAGCGTCATGATGTTGAAACTCATTTTCAGGACGTAGAGCAGCAGAATGGTGGCGGCCAGCACGGCCGGCACAGTCAGACTCGCGATCAGCGTAACTTTCCAGTCGCGCAGAAAAATCAATAAAACGAAGCCGGCCAGAACCATGCCGATCAGGATTGCATCGCGCGTGCTGCGTTCCGACGCGATGATGAGATCGCTCTGGTCGTACCAATCGGCGATCTTCACTCCTTCAGGAATTTGTTTCTTGATCTGGCCGAGCTTCGTTTTGATCCCACGCGCGATCTCCACCGTATTTCCAGACGGCTGCTGATAAACCTGGAAAAGAACCGCGTCGTGGCCGTCGGCGGTCACCCGGACCCATTGCGGCTCAGATGAGTGTTCGACCGTGGCGACGTCGTCGAGCAAGACCACGCCATCGGGAGTCGAGCGCAGTACCGTCTGCTCGATTTGGTTGAACTTTTTGAAACGCGTATCCGAAACGACGAGGAAAAGTTTGTCGTACTGCTCGAGCCGCCCGACTGCGACCAGAACGTTCGAGGCTGACAACGCGCTCGCCACTTCAGCCAGCGTCATCTTGAACGATTGCAATTTATCTGGATCGACCGTGACCCGGTACTCCTCGACGCGACCACCTTGAACGCTGACGCGCGCGACTCCCGAAACCGTGGAAAGGGCCGGACGCAAAGTGTAGAGGGCGAGATCGCGCAGCTCGACCAGCGAATGCGAATCGGAGGTGAGACTGTAGGCAATCACCGGAAACACGGTTGGATCCATGCGCTCGACTTCGAACGAAGTGCCGGACGGCAGGCTCGGGAGAATTTTGTTTACCTGCGACTGGCATTGCAGCATTGCCGAGATCATGTCTTCGCCCCAATTGAAGTTCACCGAGATCTCCGAAGTGCCGCGACTGGTTGTCGATCTTAAGTTGCGTACGCCCGGAATTGCGCGGACTGCTTCCTCGACCGGTGTCGTAACTTCTACGGTCATCTGCTCGGCTGGCCGATCGCCGGCATCGAGCGTGATGCGGACGCGCGGGAAGCTCACCTGCGGAAAAAGCGAGACCGGTAGCGAAAAGCTGGCAAGCGCTCCGGCAAGGGCGAATGCACCGAGCAAAAACAAAATGGAACGCGCATGGCTGTGCGTCCACGCGGTGAAGCTCATTTTTTGATCTCGACGGCCATGCCGTCTTCCAGCTCGTAATTTCCAACGGTCACGACCGGGTCGCCTTCATGCAGATCGTCCGCGGTCACTTGGATTTCATTTGGATTTTCCGCACCGATTTTGACGGTGTGTTTGGTCGCGCGATCATTGGCCACGGTGAAAACCTCAAACTCGCGTGACTCGTTAGGCAAAACGGCCGGTCGCGGCACGACCAGCGCGTTTTTTTCGGTGCGCTGAATCTCACCGCGCACATAGCCATCTAGTAAGAGCTTTGTTCCCTCCGGCAAGGTGACGTAAACATCGACAAGTCGAGTCGTCGGATCGATCCGGCGCGTAACCAAGCGGACGGTTCCATCTACTTTTGCCGCGGTTGGATCGTTCATCGCCACGACCGTGATCGACGCGCCTTCTTGCGCGGCCGAGAGATCTTCCGCTTCCACGCCGAGTTTCACTTCGATTTCGTTCTCGGCCACGATTTCAACCAGCGGACCGCCCGACGGAACAATCTGTCCATTTTGCGCGGCCACTTTGGCGATCACACCCGACATGTCGGAGTGAATGCGGTTATCACCTCCGGCGCCGGCGCGTTGCAGACCGCTGAGTTGAGCCTCGGCATCGCGCGCTGTTTTTTCCGCTGCGCTCAAATCCTGATTTGTGGCGAGCTTCAAATTGAAACGCTCCTGTGTCTGCTTGAGTTCTTTCCGAGCAGCCTCGGCCGCGTTCTTGGCTTGTTGGAATTGCACTTGCGCCGCAGGACTTAGCTCGATCTCGATCAGGGGATCGTTCTCGTGAACGAATTGACCGGGCGCCACCAGGATGTGTCGGACGCGTGTTTCAAAAGCGATTGACACAGAATGCGTCTTGCCGGGCTGCGCGACAACGCTTCCATAAACAATCACTTTTTCGGTGATGGTTTTCCGTTCCACTTTCGCGACCTGCACCTCGGGAATCGGGCCGGTCTTTTTTTCCTCTTTTCCAACACCGAATCTTTGCGCGACCCAGGCAAGCCCGCCGACGATCAAAACGAGCGCGATCGCGCCAAGGATGATTCGTGTCTTTTTCATCTAGGCTGCAATATTGTGTTGATCGGGAGATAACGCCCGGAAGCGATCTCCAATGCGGTGTGCGCCTCGAGTAATTGTTCCTGGAGCTTGATCAGCTGGACTCGCTTTTGGAGCAAATTGCTCCGTGCGGTGTAGTAACTCAGCACGTCGACGTTACGCTGCTCGATCGCGGTTTGCGCGGAGCTAACGAGCTTTTCAAGAACCGGCAACGCTTCTTCCGCCGCAGCTATTTGTCGATTCAACGAACGAATGTCTGCAATCGCAGTCGCAATATCAGAACGCGCTTCGAATGCGCGCTGATTGTATTCGTCGCGCAATCTTTGACGCGTTGCGCGCTCGGTCGCAATGACCCCCTGATTGCGGTCGAAGATTGGGACATCAACGGCGACATTAAAACCGGTGCTGTGCACGTTGGTTGTATCGCTCGCCCTCACAATCGCGACTGACATTTTGGGAAACTGAGCGAGGATGGCCGCCCGCACCGTCGCGTCCTGACTCTCCAGCCCCTGGCGCAATCCAACAAGATCGAGACGGTGCGATTCAAGATTATCAAACAACTCGGGTTCCGCAGGCGGAGCCAGACGCGTCGGTAAAATCAAGCCGGCGCGCAAAGCGACTTTGTTTTTCGGTTCCACTCCCAAAATTTTATTCAAGCCGAGGCGCTGTTTTTCGAATTCCTGCTCGAGCGCGAGCGTGGTGGCGCGCGAATCCTGGCTGGCCGATTCAACGGCCGCCAGATCGAGCACCGTTTTCTCGTGCGCATCGACCGCTTTTCGCATCGTGTCGGTGCTCTGTTGCAGCCCGCTGGTGGCTTCACGCGCCCGCGCAGTCTGCGCATCCAAGCCGAGCACGCGATAAACGGCCGTACGCGCGTTCACCGCGATCTGCCATTCCTGCCAGGCCACGTCCAAATCCACCGAGCCGAAATTCTTGCGAGCGGCCGTTTGTTTTGGCAAAAACGGAATCAACGCACTGAATTCCCAGCCCGCATTGAAAGTGTATCCGGTCCTCGTCCCAAGAGTATTGCCGCCGGTGACGTAGTCGCGTTCGTAGGAAACGACCGGGTTCGGCAAAATTCCCGCCTGGATCAATTGTGCAGACGCCAGCCCACGGCGGTCGCGAATGGACCGCAGCGCCGGATTCGAAAACAGCGCAATGGTGGCGGCTTCATCCGGGCCGATGCCGTGGGCAAGATCGACAATCAGGGGTTCGGTAACCGATCCATGAATCCGGTTGGCGGGAATTCGCAGAAGATCACTCGGCTGCGGGTCAATCGGCCGCTCCGCCATTGCCAAAGTGACGAGATTAACAGAGACAAAAACGACTATACCTGTTCTTTGGCAACGCACGAGGATTGATCATAACGAGGCAATCAGCAATCGTCGCGTGGAAAACCGCAGCTGAAAAAATTCGATCGTTAGTCGAGAGACAGGGGTTGTCTTTTTGAATGTTTCTCTCTAAGACTGGTCGCCAGCTCTATGAACAAGATCGTTTCGCTCATCGCGGCTCGCGACCGAGCGCGTCCTCCAAAAAGCGCCGGCGAGTTCACGCAATTGTTACTTAGCCGCCATCTGGCCGTAACATTCGCTTTCTAGCCTGCGCTCGCATTCACAGCGATTGAATGCGCATTAACCCAACCAAAAAAAAGGAAAAATTCATGCCTAACCAAAAAGTCGTTCTCCGCGCAATCGCTGCTGGCCTAGCGGCCAGCATCTCACTAGCCGTCGCTCCGCTCAGTGCGGAAACGACGCCAGATTCCGACCGTCTCGAAAAACTCGAGCGCGCTGTCGATCAATTGCAAAAACGCAACGCCGAGCTCGAAAAAGAAGTCAGTGCCCTAAAAAAACAGGCGATGACGGGACCTCCAGCTCCGGCAAAAGGCCCGACAAAAACGCAAACGACTTTCGACGGCAAAACTTATGTCGAAAAAACCGTTCCAGCAGAAAAAACGGCCGCCGACAAATGGAAATTGTCCACGCCGATTACCGAGCTCGAACTTTTCGGTGATATCCGGCTGCGTTACGCCTACCAGGGCGGACAAACCGACGACAATTCTCCGTTGGCCAGTCCAGCGAACGGCGTAGCCGGTCATGACGATTGGCAGGAACGTGAACGCCAGCGCTACCGAATTCGGCTAGGCTTCAGGGGAACGCTGCTGGACGATTGGTTCTTTGGAATTCGCTTGGAAACTAACAGCAGTTCGCGATCAACTAACGTAACATTCGCCGATGAATCATCCGGTGGACCGTTCTCGAAAGGCAGCGACGGCATCAACGTGGGTCAAGCTTACATCGGCTACAAAGGCGTCAAAGACTTTACCTTCACTGGCGGCCGGATGCCGAACCCGCTCGTTAACACGCCAATGGTTTGGGATCCCGACATCAATCCGGAAGGTCTCGCCGAACAATGGAAACACACCTTCAGCTTTGGCGAGACCGGTGGTGAAGCGGCTCCATCGTACAGCAAAGATGGCAAGAACATCGCCCCCGTTGCGGTTAAATCGGAGCCGTTGGTCAAGCTCGATATTTTCGTCAATCTGGCTCAATTCATTTATGACGACGCGAACCCGGAGAATCCGCTTGGACCGCGCGCAACTACTACGTCACAAGTCGGCAGGGTTAGCGGGAATCAGTTAATCCCGAACACAGATGCCTTCCTGATGGCTTGGCAGGCCGGAGCGAAAGTTACATTTCCGAAAGGCATTTTCTTTCAGGTGGCTCCAACCCTCTACAATTATACCGGCAACGGCGACAGCTTTAACATTCATTACCAGGGTGGCGATCCAAATGTGACGAACTCGGTGTCATTGGCGCAAAACCAGATTGGCATCAACAGTCTCCTCGTTTTTGACATGCCGATGGAGCTCGGCTGGAAGATTGGGAAATTGCCGATGCACATTTTTGGCGATTTCGCCGCGAATCTGGAAGCAGACGAACGCGCGAAAGCGGCCCTTCATCCTGGGTTCGGCGATCAGCGTTACGCGTTTCAAGCCGGCGCGGGAGTTGGGCAGCTGAAGAAAAAGCACGACTGGCAAATCGATGCTTACTACCAACTCTCCGAGCAGTACTCGCTCGATCCTAACCTTGTCGATGACGATATTTTCGACGGTCGCCAGAATATGGAAGGCGTTGTGGTTAAAGCCGGATACGCGTTGAGTGACGCTGTCAGCGTCAACTTCACCTATCACTATGGCTGGCGTTACAATGACGATCTCGGCACGGGGGGAACGCCGATCGCCATTACCGGCATTAGTGTGCTCGACCAGTACCAACTCTTCTTTGCCGACCTGAACATCAAATTCTAGAGAACACTGGGCAAACAACACCAAAAGGTTAGGTCAACGAGAGCCCGCCGGGAGAGCGCTCCGGCGGGCTCTCATTCATTAGGGAAGCGTCCATGATCGCAACTCAACCGCGATTTTCCTTTGAAACGCCGCAAGCAGGAACGGAAGCCCTTCATCGCGTTCGCGCGGCCTGGATTTCTGATCTTCATCTCGGAACAAGAACGAGCAACGCGGAAGCAGTGCTACAATTCCTGCGCGATTACGATTGCCAGCAGCTCTATGTCGTCGGCGATTTGATCGATATCTGGCAATTGCGACGCGGACGCTACTGGCCGCAAACGCACAACGACGTCATTCAAAAAATCTTGCGCAAAGCACGCAAGGGCGTGCCGGTTGTTTACATTCCCGGAAATCACGACGAATTCGTCAGCACATTTGGGGGCGCTTACGGAAACATTTCGATCCAGGAACACGCTATTCACGTCACGGCTGATGGTCGCCGCATTCTCGTGATTCACGGGCATGAACTCGACACCGTCGTCCAAAACGCGAAATGGCTCGCTTATCTTGGCGATGCCGGATACCAGTTTTTGCTCTCGCTTAATCCGGCGATCAATTTCGTGCGCCGGCGATTTGGACTCGGCTACTGGTCGCTCAGCGCTTACGCGAAGAAGCGAGTGAAGGACGCAGTAAGCTTCATCGGCGAATTCGAAAAGGCGATAGTCCGCTACGCCGAGAAGTTCCGGGTTGATGCTGTTCTGTGCGGCCACATTCATTCGGCCGCCATCCATCAGTTAAGCAGCGTCACTTATTATAATTGCGGCGATTGGGTCGAGAGCTGCACCGCGCTTGTAGAGCAGCACAATGGCGTCATCGAACTGGTCAGTTATCCAGCCTTTCCGCCGAAACGGCTCGTAACGGCACCGGTATCCGTAGACGAGATCGCATTTGCATGAAAGCGGCGTTGCTCAGTTTCTGGATTCTAGTTTCACTGTCGCAAACCCTCCGCGCGCTTTCGGCGGCAACTGAAATCGTCATCAGCGTGCCCGACCAGCAGCTCGCAGTGATCGATCGTGGCAAGTTGATTTCGAAATATGCGATCTCGACATCGAAGTTCGATCTCGGAGATGGCAATGGAACTTATCGGACACCGCTCGGCACATTGTTTGTTTCGGCGAAGTTCGGTGATCGTTTGCCAGCTGGCGCGGTGATCAAAAACCGTGTGCCCACTGGCGAAGTCGTCAACGCCAATGCGCCCGGCCGCGACGCCATCGTCTCGCGCGTAATTTGGCTGCGCGGGATGGAACAACAGAACCGTAGCGCGCGCGATCGTTGCATTTACATTCACGGCACGCCAGAGGAACGCCGGATTGGAACTCCCGCGAGCTTCGGCTGTATCCGGATGCGCTCAGGTGACGTGATTGCGCTTTAGATCTCGCGCATATCGGCATGCATGTCACGGTCACGCCAAAACGCGTCGCTGATTTTATTCGACCGGAAGAGCCGAGCTTGCTGGCAAGAGCCGATTAAACTCTTAGATGAAAAAGAAGGTCTTGTTTATTTGCGTGCATAACAGCGCGCGCAGCCAAATGGCGGCCGCTTTGCTGAACAACCGGTGCGGCGAATTCTTCGACGCTCAGAGTGCCGGGCTCGAGCCGGGCACGCTTAATCCCCTCGCGGTTGAGGTCCTCCGCGAAATGGACATCGACATCTCAAAGAACAAAACGCAAGCCGTGTTCGATGTTTTCAAATCGGGCGAATTGTTCGCCTACGTCATCACCGTTTGCGACGAATCGGAAGCCAAAGGGTGCCCAATCTTCCCCGGCGTGACAACGCGGCTGCACTGGTCGTTTCCCGATCCGTCGAAGTTGAGCGGCACTCTCGAACAAAAAATGAACGAGACGCGCCGCGTCCGGGACAAGATCGACAATCAGATCCGGCAGTTTTGCTCCGAATACGGGGCTCCTTAATCGGCAAGTATAACGTTCATTTGTCGGACCGGAACTGGGCCCGCGTCACTGGTTTGTCACGTCGTTTTGACAATTCGTAACCTGACCGCGCACGTGCGGCGATTACGCTCACTCATGCGCATAATCACGATTAAACGAACCGTTTTCACAAGGGAGCGAGCCAAAACATCGACCAGTCGCCGATCCATCCGCCGATTCGCTCAAGATTTCTTCGCGACTGAAAATCACCTGGAGTTTGCTGTCGAAGCATTGCTCTTCGCTGTTCTCCTGGTCATTTCCGCCTGGCCGATCGTGGCGGCGGCCAGCGCGATTAACGATCTTCTACAAACCGGGGCGAACTGAAAAAAAGTGTTTGCGGACTCCAAAACGTTCTGTTACATAGTTAACCAGATGGTTAAATATTCGCCGAGAATGTTGAATCGAACCTTTGCCGCGCTGGCAGATCCGACGCGCCGGCGGATCCTCGCCCACCTTGCTCGAGGCGATCGGTGTGTGACTGATCTGGCCCGGCCGCACGCGATGTCGCTGCCGGCGGTGTCGAAGCATTTGCGCGTGCTCGAGAAAGCAGGGCTGCTTCGACGCCGCCGCTATGGTCGCGTCCATCAATTGAAACTGGAAGCAAAGCCAATGCAGCAAGCCATTCGCTGGATCGAAGAATACCGGAAATTCTGGGAGGGATCGCTCGATCGTCTGGCCGAGTATTTGGAAAAAACAAACAAAGCCAAGAAAGGAAATAAATAACCATGTGTCCCGTTTGCTTCGC
>WNGH01004064.1_pt1 | contig 13963 bp, 12 predicted proteins | sample 5400631 | NCBI WGS metagenome assembly WNGH01 (sample SAMN13153373, study PRJNA577476) | soil metagenome | isolation source: 115 cm soil or saprolite under Garry oak tree replicate 1 | place: USA:California | collected 2016-06-15
CGAGCTCACATTAGTTCGTCGATCCATACTCTGGGCGCCTTTCTTGTAATCTCTAACGGTAGTTTGTAAGTGGGCTCTTGGGGTCCAAGGTCTCTCGCCCATTCGACCATTTTCGAAAGACCCTGTTTCAAAGCGTGATTTGTCTTATAGTCTAACAGGTCCATCGATTTGCGAACTGTACAGTAGGCGTGCTTGACCTCACCGGGCCGAGCGGCTTCATATATGGGTTCCATTTCAAAGCCCATTATCTCCAAAAGGAGGTGACAGGCATCGTTGACGGGAGTGACCTCGTCGCTTCCAACGTTGATGATCTGTCCGTTGGCTTTCTCCCTGAAGGCAGCGTTTGCAATGGCGGGGGTAACATCCTCGATGAATGAGAAAGCGCGAGTCTGTTCGCCGCTCCCATATATAAATGGAGGTTTATTTCTCAGGATTCGGTTGATCCATATTCCCAGAACGTTTCGGTAGGGGTCCGCAATGTTTTGTCGTGGCCCGTAGACGTTATGTGGCCTGAGAATCGTGTAGTGTAAGTCATAAGTGCGGGCGAAGATCTCCAACATCGTCTCGCAATACGCTTTTGCCGCCCCATAGGGATCCTCAGGCTCTCGAGGCAAATCCTCAGGGAAGGGAGGCTTCTGAGCGCCATAGACCGCCATCGACGAGGTAAATACGAAAGTCTCTACGTTATTGTTCACAGCTTCAACCAAGAGATTGTTCATCGGAACAATATTGATCTCATTTATTGCAACAGGGGAAAAAATCGACTGACCTTCCGCAGCGTAAGCCGCTAGATGGAAGACTATGTTGGCTCCTTTAACGACTTCTCGGACTTTGTCCTTACTTCTTAAATCTGCCTTGACAAATTTGCAATCTTTGTGGACGTTCCTTTCACTACCACCAAGGAGATTGTCGACACTTACGACCTCATGTCCTCTCGTGATCAGTTCATCGACGAGCCACGAACCCATGAACCCTGCTCCTCCCGTCACAAGAACAGTTCGAGTCTCCATTCTCAGATCTCTCTGTAATGTGTGTCTGCGATTGTTACCGGTTTATACATTTCTAGCATACCGATGTGGCTTCGCTTTTGGACAACCGTTTCGGAGAAGGATCTCCAAATACGCGTTGGATGGCGATTTTCATTCTATCCGCGGACTCTGCCAGGGGGATATCGGCGTCCTCCTGGTTTTGCTGGTGGCTGCAACGAAACGCAATAAACAAACCTTTTGCTTGGACCTTCAGAGCTTCCTGAACAATGACTCATACCCCGAAATGATGTCTGGCCAATTGTAAGCTACCCTTATCCGAGCAGGACCCCAAACCCTGGCCTTTTCCCTGAGGGCGAGAAGCTCCTGGTCAGCGGACTCTATCTTCTCAGCGATGGAATCCGGTTCTGGACGGAAATAAAATGCCGGAAGCTCAAGACCTTCACCGATCACTTCTCGGTTGAACTCTGTGTCCGTCCCTAAGACAACATTTCCTGCGCTGAGTGCCTCAAGTAGTGACGGGTTTGTGCCGCCCACCATGTGCCCGTGGAGATAGCCCGCACAATGCCATCGAAGCATCGTTTTGATCCCTTTGTCGTAAACTGCGCCTGCCAGTATGATCCTGTCATCTTTTCTCGCAAGATCCTTTAGCCGCAGGAGGTATGAGGGTGAAATGCAGGGACCTACCAAGAGCAGCTTTCTAGTCGTTCTGGTCTGAGCGAAACCCTGGATAATCTTGTCTATGTTGTTGTCGGGCTCCATTCGTGCCAACACAAGATAGTAGTTATCTGGTCTCAATAGATCGACAAGGCCAGGACGCCATTTCATTATCGAGTCTGGGTTCCACGGAGGCGGAGCGATCGCCGGAGTCCCGTAAGGGAGGAATATTGGAGGTTTGCCATATGTCTGCTCGACGTATCGAGCAACACACTTTGAATCAGCAACAACCACGTTGGCTGCCGTAAGCCCGAACCTCTCGCTCATTCTGAGAAGAAACCGCGACATTCTCCCGAACTTTGGACGCTTCCACTCCATCCCATCGGAATTGACTATCAGCGTCTTTCGTAAGAATCTAGCAATCCAGAAGAAAAAACCTGCTCCGTAACCTAGCATATAGATCGCATCTACTCTCGTCCCAATCTCTATGAGAGAACGGATGTCGTAGGCGATTTCAGACAGCGGGCGCAATGAGTCTTTCACCGAAAAATAGACCAGTTCTACACCCTGATAGCTGGGAAGATGTGGCCTGCGAGAATCCTCTTCGCATGCAACTATGACTCCAAATCCAGCCTTTCTCAAACCAACAGCAATCGTCTCGGCAGCTGTCTCGAACCCACCATAACGGGCAGGTAATCCGCGGGTTCCGAGAATGCCGATGGTCTTTATTCTAGTCAATCACGTGCTTTCCAGACTTTGAATACCTCTGCCCATTGAACTATGCGTAAGTTGATAATCAGCTTCATTGTGTTAAAGGTGATTGAGCAGTCGAGACTGGGGAGATGTCTCGAGATGAAGATTGTGAAGGCTCGTCTCGACCGACCACCAATCGAGCCCCCCTTCGAAACGTTAACGTCAAGTAGCATAACCTGACCTAGCAATATGTTGTTGCGAACAGCGCGCTTCCTCCCGACTGAAACACCGGACTATGCCCAAAGCATGCAGCAGGTGCGAAGAGTGCTATTTCATCTGTGTGCGCTACGACATATGTGATGTTGTAATCGCGAATAATCATAGGAACTCTTCCATCACTTGGGCTCTCGTAAAGAATTGCCATGCTCTTGTAGATCTGGATATAGTTTGCTGGCGCCACTATCGCAGCAAAATCAGCCCGATAGAGAAAATGAAGTCTCATGGAGTACACTTGCACCCAGGTTACTGTCGAATCTACATCATCATCATTCGTTATGACCGCGGTTGACGGAGAATTTGTGGCGAGCCAAAGCCCGATTTGCTTGTCATCTTGGTAGAACGCTTCAACCGGCAAGTATCGTGACGGCAAAGAGAACCCGCCAGGTATTCGTTCAAGAACGGGCACTGCCAAGCCACCAATCTGGACCGTGATGATAATGGTCATCAATAAAGTCCCTAGAAGCGGGACCTTGCGACGACGAATCCACTCAAACCTAGTCATTGGAGATGACTCGGGTAGGACGCTCCTGCCAAGCACAAGATACCCAAAGATTGCTCCCAGAATCGCGAAAGGCTCGGTCAGCCTCCACAGAAAGCGCAGTGGGTCAGGAATGGGGATTCCGATCAAGAGGGAATTTGTCAAGAAGAATAGTGCGGACGTCCAACCAAAGAGCATCATAAACTCCAATGCCTTTCGCTTCACTGTTGCAATAATCCCTGCGATTCCGAGCAAGCCAAGGGTGGCTCCCGGTACTAAAGGGTCGATGTAAATTGCCGGCACGTATTGTCTCCAATTTCCAGTCACGAGTTGGGAGGCAGCGCTAGAGCTGACATAAGTTGTTGTGGCGGCATACGCAAATGCCAGGAGAACCATTGTCATCCAAAACACGAAGTGAATGCGGCCCGCAAAGATAGATCGAAGCGTCTCCCATAGTGCAGAACGAGACCGAATGTAGGAATAAGAAATTGTGAAGAGAACAACTACGGGAAGAATGACAGTCGCCAGTTGATGACTTGGAATGATCGAGACAGCGGTCAAGCCAAGAGGATAGGAGAACGAGGGAGTCCTTCGCACCCGAAGAATCGAGTAAAGTGTCGAGATCAGAAGGAGGTATCCTGAAATGTCAGGGAGGTTGCCTCTTTGTATGTAACCGTAGGGTTGGTACGCACTTCCATAGAGAAAGGCGGCTATCAACGCCGCCAACTTGGATTCTGTGATTCTCAGAGTGATTAAGACGACGCCTGAAAATATCCCGATCGACCCAATTATCGTCGTAATCCATGTGTATTCTTCTATCGGAAGGCCGGCGAGAAGGAAGAATTGTGCAAGTATCAAGTGGGCCCCGTACGTGAACTTAACTGCTTGATCAAGAGGTTCCACTGAAAAGTAGTTCGGCAGCCTGCCCGTGGCGATTATAGTCTTCGCCCAAAACACGTGCTCGCCCATGTCTTCTCGATGTGTCCCAATCGCCGAATACCAATTGAACCCGGCAACTGCGGCGGCCGTTAGGGCTAGTAGAAGCAGTTTCGGGTCTAAGCGTCTTAGGTCGATTAGGAGTTGTCGAAGATTTGCCCGCGTAGCCAAATAGATCCAGAGTTTACGCCCGATTGAAACAGCACCAACAAAACCTGCTACACAAAAAGAGGCGAGAACTGTTGTGGTGTTGATCCCGATAGTGTTTCCCAATATGAATCCGATAAGGACTACCGAGGCAAAACTCAACGAGAGAGAATAGAAGATACTCTCTGCGAAATTCGCAAACTTTAGCCTGAAGAGGCAGGAGATACTATAGCCAGGGAGGAGGAAAACTAGAACTGTCGCGAGGAGGGTGATAAGATAGATTGGCACGAGTCAATTTTCCCGATGCAAGAGTCGAGCCGCCTTGTCTCTTCTGAGCCATCTAATGAATCTGCCATCCGGGCTCAGAGCAATTGCCAAGGTGCCTAGGGTGAACGCTAGTGTTGAAGCCCCGAATCCGAGCCAGGAGAAAGGCATTCTCACTAACCCGAGTGACACCAGTACCGTTGTCAGAGTTCCTAGTGCAAGTGTCCAACCTACTCTTGAGACAGTTTTCCTGTGACTATGCTTGGGTAAAACGATTGACCAGACTACGCGAATAATGTGGCTCACTGGGTTCAGTGTGGAAGTGTCTCCGCCGTAAGTAACTGTGATGTCTCTCTCTTCTATTTTGAAACCCATCTTGGCCAGCTCGATGAGAATTTCTGAGTCAACACCCATTCCGTTTTCGGTAATCGATATGCTAGGAATCACCTTCGAAGAATATGCTCTAAAGCCGCTTTGAGTATCTCGAATGCTAGTCCCCGCGCTCCAGTTCGTGATGAGATTTAGTAAATTGTTTCCAAATCGGCGATAGAAAGGGATCTGGTTTTTCCCATTGAACCTGCAACCAACCACAACGTCAGCTAGTCCATCTAGGACCGGTCTTGTAAGCAGAGGAATGTCCGAAGGATCATGCTGCCCATCACCGTCCAATGTCACAATAATATCGGGATGGAATTTTGATGCCACTTGCAGAAGGGTCTTTAGAGCCGCCCCTTTCCCCATATTTCGTAGGTGGGTCGTGACATTTGCGCCGTTCTTCGAGGCTTCTGAAGCTGTCTCATCAGCTGAGCCGTCATCGCAAACTACAATTTGAGTTCCATATGTTTTAGAGCGGGAAACTATGTCTCCTATCGTAGTTTCCTCATTGAAGGCCGGTATGCATATGACAATGTAAGGACTGGAATCCGCATGAATCAGACTTTCACTTAGTGCTGTGACCAATGTCGAATTTGCAGAACCCTGCGGTGCAATCGTCACTTTCTAAGCCTCCGGCTCTCAGCGCTGAGCCACGTTGACCAATACTTGTACTCAGAAAGTGGCAGCCTCAAGAACGGCCTTTCTCTCGAGACAATGTCAGTCGCGCCAGGAGACAAAATTACATCAATTCGGGTCGCGCAAGGGCAAACGCAACAAAAAGCTTTTGGTCTAATTTCGACTGGTCAACCAACTAATCGACGGTTGATAGGCAAACCTTCAACAAAAACGACTACGGCTTTTTGCCGGTTTCATGAGACTGAACATTTCCTCATTTTCCCCAAAAGAGGATTTTTGCGTCTGAGGGTGAACACGTGAGGGCGCGATTGGCTTAAGCTTGGCTTGGTCGTCTGTACGACGGCGTCACTAGCCTTAGGCGGCTGCATTGAAGGCTGAGAAGACTTTTTCGGCATTTTTCTCAAAGACGGCTTCTTCTTGGCGGAGACCGCGGGCTCTTGGACAGCTCTCATTTCCTTCATGCTCATAGTAGAGATAGATTGCAATTGATGCAGACGAGACGCCAAAAAGGCGACGCTGAGACCCGGTACCAAAACCGGGTCGAGGCTGTTGGCGTATGTTTGGAAGTGTACGTCGTTAAGGTAAGTCGCATAAATCCATGAACCTAGAGTGGCGGTAATCCCCAGCTCGAATAGAATGATGAGCCACGCTTTCTTTGGGACGTTCCACCAGGTGAGAGAACCCCATCTCTGAGATCCCAGTCTCTTAAGAGAGATTCGCGTTGGTCCGAAATTAAGGCAGGATGTTACTTTGTGTCTGGAACTCGGAAGGCAGACCCTCAGGAGAACCAAGCCGATGCCCGGGAAAGATGCACTTAGTTACGACGGAATCGCAGTCCCCAGCCGCAAGAATCAAGGTTTTAGTCTTAGGGTTGTGGTGGTGCCCAGTTCCACGAATAAAGTGGGATCGTAAACATTTGGAAGAAAATAGCTATGAAGAAGAGGGTCCACCAAAGGATCTCTAATTTATTCAGAAGAATCCCCTTTTCGCGGCTACTGCATCATCTATATCTTGACAGAGGACGAGTGTTTGCTGAGATGGTTGCCATAGACAGCCGCGGTAGAAGCGAATGTCATCCTTTTTACCGAATGTCTCAGGCAGCTTTCCAAAACGTTGAGCGTCCTTTCCACATTTGTCCTACGGACAAGATTGGGATCTTCCAAGGATCGGTTAACGCTCACCATAGCCACCAGATGAGCCGCCTCATCTGCCCCGGCAACCGCCTCGTCGATGTTGCGTTGATCGAGTACGCTCCCCTCTAACAACTTAAATTTCGGATTTGCCATGTGCTGTCTGACACTAGCTACTCGGCTGGAGGATAGATCATCGGGAACTGTAACCTCGCTCGTTGAAATTAAGCGGTCAACCAAATTAGCTCCAAAAAATCCCAGGCAGCAAGTGATTAAGATTCGCTTCATGGAAGTAGTCTCTGTTAAATGTTGATTCTCCTAAAAAAAGTGGATCTAAATCTAGACCTTGTCTTCCCGGCCTGACATTCGTAATGATGAAGCGAAGCCAGACGAGCTGAACTGTAGGCCCCCGGAGCTTACTGGGGTTCATGCGAGAAATGTTTGTGGGACAGGTTTTGTGCCTGCCAGTAGAGATCTGGGGAGCCTATGTCGAGCCAAACCTCGCTTGACTCGACTCTTGTGGAGAACGCATTGAGTCCCTAGTCCACGATCTTTTGGATACCATCTATTAACTGTAACTCACCGGCAAAGCCGGCTTTCGTGGCCTCTAATGCCTTGAAGATGTTGGAGTCGAAAACATACACGGGCATGATGGCCAACTTCGATGGTGGATTCAAAGGTTTCTCGACTAGACGCTTCACTCTCACGAGCCCGTTTTCGACAATCTCACCCTCGACGATCCCGAACCGCTTTGGACCCTCTACCTCCATTGACAAGAACAACGCGTTTGCGCCAGACCCCTCACTCGTCCTTATCACTCGTCTCAAAATGGCCGGCATTCTTTGAAATGAAATGGCTGTCACCAGCATGGACCATGAATTTGTCGTCTCCGACAATCGACTTCGCCTTCAACACCGCGTCCCCAAACCCTCTTGGGTCTGGCCGATTCACCCACGACAATGTGGATCCTTCGATTATTTTGTAGAAATGTTCTAGATCTGCTGCAGGTCCACCTCGACCCCTACTATCCAGGATGGTTACAAAGTTGAAGTCGGGAGTAAAATGATCCTCGATTGCTCTCTTTGCGCGGCCGATGACGAAACAGAACTCGCAAAACCCGACGTTGTACAATTGTTCGAAGACTACCTGGACGATGGGCTTGGGACACATTTCCCGTTCGTCCCTTGGACAAAGACCGGAAGCATCTCTTTCGCTTGTTCTTTTGTTACTGAGAGAAGACGGGTACCTAGCCCGGCAGCAGGAATGACAGCCTTTCTTAACACTAGAGACCTAATAACTGACATTTCAGGATCAGCTTAGAACCTATAGTTTCTAGCTGTCTTGCCGACTTTCAAGATGAAGCAATAGCTATCGGTTTCTGTCATCGGTTTGGAGATGTAGGTCTCCTCACCGCTGTGACGTTCGCCCAGAAAGGATTCCACACGATTGGCGAGGGCATCGATAGGCGCAAAATTGAAAGGATCACTCCTCACGATGTGGAGTTTGCCTATCCTAGGGGTCATCTGGAAAGAGTCAAATTCATGGGCAAACTTGCGTCAGGCAAAACGCATGATCTGTATTCATTCTCCATAACGAGCTAGGGTTGTTTCTTGCCGTCAGGGTTTGAATTGTGATCCTCGCGTTCTTTCATAGGAGGCTTTTGGCTCTGAACATGGCTCTGAGGCGGGGCTACTGATTTGAGTTTGGCTGAAATGGTCGAGGGTGAATCAGCACCCTTGGGTTGTGAGGTCGAGGGCGGGGGAAGCCGCTTCGGTGTCTTCCTCTGCTGAATCCTCTTTTTGACCGGGGTTTCTGGTTCTTGGAGAGTTCGTATTCGTTTCATTCCGAGGTAAAGGTAGGTGGCGATTGATGCTGATGAGATCCCGAAGGCAACGCTTAGAACGGGAACTAGTATTGGGGAAAGACTGTTTACGTATGTCTGGAAGTAGACGTTGCTCAGATACGTTATGTAAAGCGCGACGGATAAGGACGTGATTATGGCTAGCTCTCCTATGATGATGAGCCATGCCTTCTTCGGAAAGTTCCACCAGGTCAGGTAGCCTATCTTTGAGACCTCCGGAATAGTCTCATGAGAACTCATCGTGTGCTGGAATTAAGGCGAGGTGTTACTCGCCAGAACGAACATTGAACATTCAGTCAGCCATGTGGAGAAATTGAGGCTTGGTCTGGTAGCTTGCGACTGGCAATGACAGTTCTAACCCCTTGAACGACACCTATACCGAGAATCCCAATCAAGACTGCATGGCCCAATGTTATCAGTGTCAGAGCTTTTCTCGAAAAAGCGAAGGCTGCGAGCGAAACGTTGTTGTCGCCAGCAAACAGAAGGGTCAACGTAACGATCGAAACCATGGGGATCACCAGATAGATAGATTCTCCTTGGGACTCCGTCACAAGCTTGTAGTCTCCGTTGAGATACGATAGGACTAGAACGAGTCCTAAGGCTCCGACTTCGAGAACTGTGTCAGCCGGACTCGGTAGCCCTAAGCTTATTCCGAATTGGAAATTTGACAGGGGGTAAAGAGGGGGAATCGTTCCAACTATCGAGTCCGCTACGAGGTGGGAGAGAATCCCCACTGAGAATGCCAGTCCGAGACCCTTGAATCTGATGACGAGAACTGCGCAGATAGGTAGCAGAATAATCAGCGAGTGAGTGTAGGTATGATGTTGAATCAGTGGTTTGAAGTATATGTCAAAGTCAGGAAGAACTCCCGCCAAAAGAGCCATGTAAGCAGGGAGGTTGACTTTGACCTGTTTACCGGTGAGCTTCGAGAAGAGATAGCTCCAGCAGCTGTGTCCGAGAAGAAACACGATTCACTCTGCTCCGTATCCGCAAGCCACTTGCAAGCGCACTCTCAGTCAGAGATACTAATGGTTAGTGTCGGAACCATTTGTCGATCCGGCTCAGACCGGGGTTCCAAAAAAATTCTCGTCAGGAATTAGCCTAAGCAACTCGTCTCGCGGGAATTCCCTCGTCTCTAGCTCTAGATCTTTGCATGCCCACGTAACACCATAATAAAATAGAGGCGGCCAAGGTTTGCCGCTCGGCGATAGGAGCCTGCGGACGTTGACACGAGAGGCGAGAACGGGCGTTTTGCTTTTTCACATAACTCTTAAAGGGTCATTTTGCGGGTCCAGACTTAGTCTTGAGTCGCATGTGCCTATAGGGTTTGATCGATGATTATTCCCGTCCGTCGCATTTCTCATCTCCTCAGGACACGTGCAGCCCGATTCTTGGGCCTTAGCCAGGACCCATCCACCCAGGCCGGAAAGGGGACGAGGATCGGACTGCTCATCTCGGGGGCCTTCCTTGTATCCGTTGGGCTGTTGATCGTTCTTATCTCCAGCCTTTTCGTCGTTCTCGCGTTTCCCCTGTTCCTGTTCGGAGCGTTCAACCTGTTAAACTCGAGAAGGAAACAGTTGTCGCTTAGCCGGTCAAATCTTCTCTCCCTTTCAGGACACCTCTGCGCCACGGTTGTACTCTATTTGCTGTTTACAAGAGTCCTCTGGGTCACGTACATCACCGACAGCATCGTCGGTTCCTACATGGGAGTCTTGAAAGTTCTGGCGTTTCAGAACCCGTACGGCTACTCCATCAAGCCCTTCCTCGACCAGTTCAGCTTTTCACCGTCCTTTTACACACCTAGAGTCGACGGCTCGTTCGAGTTTCACCTCAACTACCCTGCCTTGAATTTCCTCTCGCTCCTTCCACTTTACGCCGTGGGACTGCACGATCTGCGTGATGGGGTCTTCGTCTTTCACCTCCTATCAGTCCTCGTGATCTTCGGGCTTGTTCCCTCGCGTCAGAAAGCACTCAGCCTCGCTCCCTTCGTATTCTTTCCCGCATTCATCGCGTCAAGCTGGACGGACAGCGTTTGGGCGTTCTTCCTCCTTGCGGGCACCGTCCTTTGGTATCGAAACCGGAACATTGGCCTCTTGATGGTAGGGCTGGCCGGCGCTACCAAACAAATCGCTCTCGTTGCAGCCCCATTTCTCATCATTCGCCTTTGGCAGGAATCCCCCAGATCCAAGCTGAGAAATACTCTTGTTGGCACCACCGCGATAGTGACCGGGTTTATCGGCCCCAACATTCCGTTCATCCTCTCCTCACCGTCTCAGTGGTGGGCGGCGACAATTGCCCCCTACCTCCCAGGCGGCGCAGTGGAGATCCCCGGGGGAATCGGGCTCTCCGGGATTCTCCTACGCGTGGGGATATCGCCTCCGCCTCTCTTCTTCGTCGCCCTGATGGGACTGGTCGGCATCGGCTCGCTATGTCTTTACGCAACGCGATACTCGAAATCAAGATACTATGTCTGGATCTTCCCCATCATGATCTTGTTCTTCTACTACCGATCATTTCCAAACTACATCTTCTACTGGTCGCTTCCACTGGCCCTAGAATTCTTCAGAAATAGACCCGCTCTAGCGATCTGGCACTTTTCGCCGTTCAAGGGTATTGCCTTTCGCCCGACAATAGCTGTTGGTTTGCACTCGCTGCGCGTGAGGCTAAGAGTTCCTCTCCTTGCAAGCTTGCTGCTTACGACGATATTCGTCGGTACCTATGGAGTCTACGTTTCCAGCTCACCGCCCTCCAGGGTCGATGTCCAGATAAACTCAGTAACAGATCCCGACGGAATAGGCGCTGCGACACTTCTGAACCTAACACTTGACAACCAGACCCCCAAACCCATTACCCCATCATTCTTCGTCTACTGGTCATATCTCCCATATCTCTGGTCGTCGAACTCGACCAAGACGCTTGGACCTATGTCCAGTGCCTCCTACATCGCAACTGCTACTGACGGCGTGGGAGCGGTCCCGCGATCGACCAGCTTTCGGGTCTACGTATTCGATGCAACCACTGGAAGCCTTGTAGGCCAGTCTCGTTCTCTCACCCCAAATATTGCCCTTCCAGTTCTTGCAAACCACCACTTTAGATGGTGGACTCTGGATGTTGGCGCGGGAACCAAGGTACCATTCGGTTGGAAGCTGACCAAGATCAACGTCGACCAGCTCACCTCGGTAATTCAAGGACTGGACCAGAACCGGACAATGGGGATGAGCCTACAGCTCAACTATTCTACCCCGGCGATCAATCTTGAAAGGATAATGATCTCCCAGAAGATTCTCCTCAACGCTACCACAGTGAACCTCTCCCTGTTCGACCCTATAGCGACAAGCACCGGCACGGGGGCTGTCCTCGGGATAATGGTGACAGATGGCGCCCACGAACTGTCCTACATCTTCTCCAATAGCACCGCGAGGCAAACATTCTCGACCTCCAACTATAACTCCACAGCAATAATTCCCATCGCGGCCTCCGCTTGGACTTTCGTTTCGATCGATCCAAATCAGGCTTGGCAGGCTCAAGGCTGGGCAGTTCCTAACCAGGTGACCTTCACGATCTTTCTGCAAGCCAACAGTGTAGGTCTCTACTCGGCAGACATCCGAGACGTGACACCTCCCGCCCCAGCCAAGTAAGTTTGTAGATGCCGCTGCAACCCTGTTCCTTGCTAAGACTCCGCAATAACGAGGTTAGAGGAATGTCATGATCACTGCACGGTCAAACAATTGCTAGAGAGAGTGCGAGACTGTCCCGCTTGCCGCCAGGACAAGTATCGTGTAGCCTCTCCGAGGGGTTAGACCAGACGTTGACACGAACAGCGGCTAGTTTGCGGTTCCGCCTGAAGCTAGCGAAACCTTAGCCCTGTGGTAGACAATTCGACCAGAAACCCCCCAGATTGAAATGTATATCCCGAGGAATCATTATGTCGTAAAAGGTTAGTAGATCTATGATACGGGCGCTCGGCCTTATATTGCGCCGAATCGCCAAGTCATAATCGAGGTTCCTGCAGATAATAACGGCAATGCTAATTGGAGGCTACCTATCTGTCTAAGTTCATGCAGTCTCTGGGAGACGCTGCCTATACGAAGCTGCGGAAGATCGCTGACGAGAGGGACATCACAGTGCAGGAATTGATCCGGGCAATAGTCATACCCGACTGGTTGAAGATCGTCGAGAAGCACGATGGGGGAGAAAGCCAATCGGAGAGACACCGCAAAAGGAGTTCAAGATCGAGAGCCCGAACGCCCAGCCTTCCCGTCGTGGTTTTGCCGAAACTGAAGAAAAAACAATAAACAGTTCCATAGAGCACTTCCTGAAGACCACCGACAACGGTCAGGTTATCGCTCAACTAGGATGATGGCCCTAAGTTGTCTTAAGAGCGAAACCGGGATACATTGAACAATCTCTACCCTCAATCTAGAGCCGGTATCTCGACGAGAAGTGGTCGGTAACTATAGCCTAAAGAGGATATTCTCACTGGGTACATTCTCGGCAATGTCGGACACCAAGGCGAGCAAGGATTGGGCCCCTTTTTCCAAGCAGATCAAACTCGACGAAAGTGATTGGGCCATAGTTGACGCGCTCTACGAGGATCATCGCAACCGAGAAGGGGTTATCTCAAAGGCAGACTTCATCCGAAAACTAGTTCTTACAGGCGCTCGATCACAGCTTTTGTATCTCCGCCAGCACGCACCGGCCTCGCTATCGCGAGTGGCAAAAACTAGCGGGACCGATTGAGACCCGAACCTTTTTCGACGTCCTATGTTTCAGGTGCGATCTGGGTAGGTCTAGAAGACTATCGTGTATGTGAACTGGGTGTTCAGTTTCGTGGTGATTGTAATAAGGTAGGTGTGGGTTGGAACGAATTGTTGGAAGAGATCAATTATTCCCTTGTAAGCGCACGCGTTGCAACTGGAGCCAATCGAGATTACTGCAGAACTAGTACTTCCGGGTGAAAGGGTAGGCCCCGTCCAATTCGCAAGGGTCCACATGTCTCCCGAAATGTCCGTCACACTGTAAGATTGAAGCGTTATTGGGGTATTGCCGTTATTCCGTAGAGACAGAGTCAAGTTGGTGGGGAACTTATTGGTGACTCTTAATAGGGACAAGGATTCTGGAGAAGGGTCTACAACGTTGACCGTCAGGATACATGGGTGGCTGACGGTTCCGCTGGATCCTGTTATAGTGACATTGTACTTCCCAGATACTGTAGATGTGGTAGTTGATACTAGTAAGCTCGTATTACTCGTAGCTCCTGAGGTAAGCTTTACCGGGTTTTGACCTCCCATCACTCCTAGAAATCCGAATGGCACGGTTGCCGAGAGCGTCACCGAGCCATTGAAGCCATTCCGGCCAAAGAGGATGATACCTGTCGAATTAGTGAACCCAGCAACGACGGTAATCGAGTAGGGATAAGCGTACACCCCAAAGTCGCCTTGCGGATTGACCGTGGCTGTCAACAGAGCTGAGCTGCTAAGGACCTTCCTTCCAGCTACAGCCATCCCAGTCGCAATGATAT
>WNGH01004067.1_pt1 | contig 13960 bp, 15 predicted proteins | sample 5400631 | NCBI WGS metagenome assembly WNGH01 (sample SAMN13153373, study PRJNA577476) | soil metagenome | isolation source: 115 cm soil or saprolite under Garry oak tree replicate 1 | place: USA:California | collected 2016-06-15
GCCGATCGAGCCGGCGGCGCCGGGCTGGTTCTCGATCACGATCTGCTGGCCCAGGTTCTCGCCCATCTTCTGGGCGACGATGCGGATCATCACGTCGACCGCGCTGCCCGCCTGCAGCGGCATCAGCATCAGGATCGGCCTCGCGGGGTAGCTTTGAGCCGCGCAGGGCAGGGCAAAAGCCGCGAGCGCCGCGCCCGCGAGGAACCGCATCAGGGAATTCTTCATCGTCGCCTCTCCCGTCGAGTCGGCGCAGAATAGCACTTCAGATTGTCGAGGGGGTCGCGCGACACCGCGAAAGAGGGGCAATGGTCATGATCACAGCGCTCGTTCGACTCCTTGGACTGACACTCTGCGCGATCGGCATGGGATCGCAGGCGCTCGCGCAGGAGTATCCGGCAAGGCCGATCCGGTTCATCGTGCCCTTTCCCCCCGGGGGCACGCTCGACATCACTGCGCGCATCATGCAGCCCGGGCTCTCGGAGAGCCTCGGGCAGACGGTCGTCATCGAGAACCGCGGCGGCGCCGGCGGCGTGGTCGGCACCGAAGCGGCGGCGAGGAGCGCACCCGACGGCTATACGTTCCTTTTCACGTTCTCCGCGCACACCATGAATCCGGCGCTCTACCAGCTGAGCTATGACGTCGAGCGCGACTTCGCCCCCGTGTCGCTCCTCGTGAGCGTGCCGCAGCTCATCGCCGCGCACCCGAACGCGCCGGCGAAGACGCTGCGCGAGCTGGTCGCCGCGGCCCGGGAGCGCCCCGGCTTCTACGCCTACGCGTCGCCCGGCAACGGCACGCCCGGCCACATCGCGGCCGAGCTGCTGAAGCGCAGGGCCGGCATCGACATGGTCCACGTTCCCTACAAGGGCGGCGCCCCCGCCCTCGCCGACACGATCGCGGGCCAGGTTCCGTTTCTCTTCCTCACGGCGCCCGCGGGGCTCCCGTCCGTGCGCTCCGGGAAACTGCGTGCGCTCGCGGTGACCACGCTCAAGCGCAATCCGGCGGCGCCTGAGATCCCGACCGTCGCCGAAGAGCTGAACCTCCCCGACTACGAGGTGGATACCTGGCTCGCGCTGTTCGCCCCGGCCAGGACGCCCGAAGCGATCATCGCGCGCATGCACAAGGAAGTCGCCCGGGTGCTGCACCTGCCGGAAGTGAAGCAGAGACTCCTGGAGCAGAGCGCGGACCCGGTGGGCAGCAGCCCGGAGGAGCTCGGGCGCGTGGTGAAAACCGAGCTGAGGAAATGGGCCGAGGTCGTCCGGTCGGCGAAGATCAAGAGCGACTAGGTTCGGTTCGAATTTGCGGTTCGACAGGCTGCCAGCCGGGGCGTATAACAAGTGGCTCGGGCATGCGCCCGAATTCCAGGGAAGGAGACATTATGAAAAAATCCGCGATACTCGCCAGTGCTTTACTCCTCGCTACCCCGCTCGCTGCGGCGGCGGCCGAACGCGACCTCTACGGGACGTGGAAGCTGGTCAGCCAAAGCCAGAAACTGGCCGATACCGGTGAAATCAGACAAGGTCGCGGCAAAACGCCCAACGGCTACGTAAGCTTCACTCCGGACGGGCGGGTGATGGGCATAATCTTGAGCGACAAGCGCCCGAAGCCGGAGAGTGCGGCCAAGGTGACGGATCAGCAACGCATCGAGCTGTTCAACACGATGAACGCCTACGCGGGAACGTACAAGCTGGAAGGCAACAAGCTCACGTATTTCTTCGACGCCACACACAACGAGATTCCTGCACGGGCCGCGGCGCGGCAGATCAAGATCGAAGGACGCAGGATCACGATGGTCAACGAGCCGGGGCCGGCTACAAGCGACGGCAAGATGGTCGTCACCACCACGGTATGGGAAAAGGTGCAAGCGCCCAAGAAATAGCGCGAATGCAAGCCTGACGCCATCTCGCACCACAACGGCCGCCGCGAGGTTTTCCCCGGCGGCCGATTTTTTGCCGGCTCGTCGACGCCGGGAATGCGATTGGAGAGTGCCTCTCCGCCCCTCCCGTCGAGCCGGCGCAGAGGATATGATGGCGCGTCGTGACCTGCAAGGGGGCATAGGGCATGGTTTCCGGCCTCGAGAAGAAACGAATCGCGATTCACCTCGCACGCGCCGCGCTCGGCGCAGCCTGCGCATTGCTGGCGGCGACCAGCCCGGCGCAGCAGGATGCCGCAAAGCCCGTCTTCACCGCCAGCGAGATCAAGATCATCCTGTCGCACGGGCCGTGGCCGGCGCTCGCCCAACCCGATCCGAGCAATCGGGTTTCGGGGCAAGTGGACGCGATCGAGTTCGGGACGCGCCTCTTCTTCGATCAGCGCCTCTCCGCGAAGGGAACGGTGGCGTGCGCGAGCTGCCACGTGCCGGAGCGCAACTGGAGCGACAACCTCACGCGCGGCGTCGGCATGAGCGAGGTGGATCGCAACACGCCGACGCTCGTGAATCTGGCTGCGAGCCGTTGGTATGCATGGGACGGTGCTTCCGACAGCCTGTGGTCGCAGACCCTGCGCCCGATCCTGGACGAGCGCGAGCTCGCCGCGACGCCGCGCCACGTGGCGCAGCTGGTGCGCGAGGACGAGCAGCTCGCCTGCCGCTACCGCAAGGCGTTCGGAGCCCCGCCGTCGCCGACCGAAGACGAAGCGGTGTTCGTCGGCGTCGGCAAGGCGCTGGCCGCGTTCCAGGAAACCTTGATCAGCGGGCGCACGCCCTTCGATCGGTTTCGCGACGCGCTCGCGGGGGCGGAACGGCCTTCCCTCGGTACCTATTCCGAACCGGCGCAGCGAGGGCTCAAGATCTTCATCGGAAAAGGCGGCTGCACCCGCTGCCATTCCGGACCCAATTTCACCGGCGGCGAGTTCTTCGCGACCGGCCTGTCGCGCTTCGCCCCGCGCGGGCAAGCCGATCCCGGACGCGAAGCCGGAATCCGGAAGCTCGCGGAAAGCCGCTTCAACCTGCTCGGCCGCTACAACGACGACAAGACGGGCGCGAGCGCCGCGCGCACGCGCGAGGCAGCTCTCGAGAAGGCGGGTTTCGGCGAGTTCAAGGTGCCGTCGCTGCGCAACCTGATACTCACCGCTCCCTACGGCCGCGACGGCGGCGCCGAGACGCTCGCAGAGGTCGTGCGCCACTACGCCGTTCTCGACCCCGTCCGCCTGCACGCGAAGGACGGGCGGCCCGGGAAGCCCCTCGACCTCACGCCGCGGGAGCAGACCGACCTCGTCGTCTTCCTCGAATCGCTGAGCACCTTTTCCAATCCCTGGCGCCCCGATGATGGAGGTCAGTGCTACTAGGACTTCCGCTTTGACCACAGACAGCCGCGAAGACGTTCGCCGCGAATGCGAGAAGCTCGGCGAGCTGGTAGTGCAAGCCAGGCTCGAGTCCGAGCATTTCGGAGCGGGCAAGGTATTCGCCTGGGAATGGCTGCTGGAACAGCACCACCGCCGCCTCCGCGAAGGAGAGTCAGCGGAACGCGAGCGTACAGAGCGGGCTCTCAAGGCCGCGGAGGAATCCGCGAGCGCGGCCAGAGCGGCGGCTGCCGGCGCGCAGTCCGCCGCGCGATGGGCGATGGTGGCCGCGCTCGCCGCGGCGGCGGCGATGATCGTTTCGCTAGCGAGATACTGGTAAGCGTCGCGAACCTGCTCTGACTGCGGTAAAACGTGCGTGCATGGGGAGGATCACCATGTTCGTCAAGCGCACCCTCATCACCATCGCCGCCGCGATCGCGGCCGTGACGCTCGCCCATGCTCAAAGCTACCCCGCCAAGGCGGTGAAGATCGTCTCTCCCTTCGCGCCGGGCGGGCCCGGCGACCTGCTGCCGCGTGCGGTCGCGGCCGGTCTCTCGCCGCTGCTCGGACAAGCGGTGATCGTCGAGAACCGGCCGGGCGCGACGACGATCATCGCGATGCAGGCCGTGGCCAAGGCGCCTCCCGACGGCTACACGCTGGTCTTCACCAGCGTGAGCAGCTTTATCAGCGTGAGCGCGTACAAGAACCTTCCCTACGATCCGGTCGCAGACTTCGCTCCGGTCGCGCTGTGCTTTACCACGCCGCTCTATCTCGTCGTGCGTCCTTCGCTGCCCGCGAACTCGGTCGCCGAGCTGATCGCGCTCGCGAAATCCCGCCCGGGCAAGCTCAGCTTCGCCTCGGGCGGCAACGGCACCACCGCCCATCTGGCGGGCGAATTATTCAAGTCGCTCTCGGGCGTGGAGATGGAGCACGTCCCGTACAAGAGCGCCGGACCCGCGATGATGGACGTCATGGCCGGGCACGTAGACCTGATGTTCGGATCCGCCGGCCTCTCGGAGGCGCGCGCCGGAAAGGTGCGCGTGCTCGCGGTCACCAGCGCGCGCCGCAGCTCGGCCGCACCCGAGCTTCCCACCGTGCAGGAAGCAGGGCTCCCCGGGTACGAATCGACGCTCTGGTTCGGCATCCTCGCCCCCGCCAGGACGCCCGCGGCGATCGTCGCCCGGCTCTCCGGCGATATCGGCAAGGTGCTGGCCCAGGCGGAGCTGCGCGAGCGCTTCAACACCGTCGACGTCACGCCGAGCACGCCCGAGGAATTCGCCGACCTTATCCGGCGCGAGATACCCAAGTGGCGTAAAGTCCTCGAGGCCGTGAAGATCCAGCCCGAATGATCACAAACCTCCTCTCCAGAGCCGGGGTCTATCCGCTGCTGTTCTGCTCCATTCTTGCAGCGGTCAGCGAATGGCGATCGGCGCGATTGCGGAGCCGGTGGCGCCTTTGATCTTCAGGGGCTGTACGATGAAGGCGAATTCATAGGCACGCGCCGCCGCCAGCGACCCGAGCTCCAGATTTTCCAGAAGATAGACGCCGTGCTGGATCAGCATCATGGCGTGGATCGGCAGGCTGTGCGGGCGCTCCGACGGCCGTACTTCGACGCAGTCTGGGCGTGAAGCGCCGTGCCGCCGAGCCCGAGTGAAATCACGATGGTGATCGCTGTTATGATCGGTCGCATGCTTCCCTCCCGCTGCTTTGGGCGTTACGGCAAATCATGCAGTCGCGGGGCGCACCAGGTCAAGCGGGACACGCAGCGCAACGACAAATCGCGCGACGGGCTTCGGTAGTTTATGATTTCGCAATGTCGGCAAGAAAATTCGAAATCCTGGTGCTCAACTCGATCTCGCAAGCAGGTCTGAAGCGCTTTCCTGCGGAGGCTTACCGCATCGTGAAGGACGGCGCTCACCCCGACGCGATCCTGGTGCGCTCGCACGAGATGAACGCGATGAAGATTCCCGACAGCGTGCGCGCGATCGGCCGCGCCGGCGCGGGCACGAACAATATTCCGGTGAAGGACATGAGCGGGCGCGGCGCGCCGGTGTTCAACGCCCCCGGCGCGAACGCGAACGCGGTGAAGGAGCTGGTGCTCGCCGGGATGCTGATGGCCGCGCGCAATCTGGTTCCGGCGGTCCGGTTCGTACACTCGCTCAACTGCGACGACGACACGCTCTCCAAGCGCGTCGAGGCGGAGAAGAAGCAGTTCGCCGGAATCGAGCTGCCCAAGCAGACGCTGGGGGTGATCGGCCTCGGCAAGATCGGGAGCCTGGTCGCCGACGCGGCGATCAAGCTGGGGATGAACGTGCTCGGCTACGACCCCGAGATCACGGTCGACGCGGCGTGGAGCCTGCCCGCGCAGGTGAAGAAGGCGCATTCGATCGAGGAGATCCTGAAAGGCAGCCAGTTCGTCACGCTGCACGTTCCATTGCTTGCCGTGACGAGGCATCTGATCAACGCGAAGAACCTGGAGCTGATGCACGCAGGAAGCATCCTGCTCAACTTCTCGCGCGAGGAAATCGTCGACGCCAAGGCGGTCGCCGCTGCGCTCGCCTCCAGGAAGCTCAAATACTACGTGACCGACTTCCCGGCGCAGCCGCTGTGCGAGAATCCCGCGGTCATCGCGCTGCCGCACCTGGGCGCATCCACCCGCGAGGCCGAGGAAAACAGCGCGGTGATGGTCGTCGACCAGGTGCGCGACTACCTCGAGAACGGCAACATCCAGAACGCAGTCAACTTTCCCGACGTCGTCATGGGGCGCGAGTCGCCGTACCGCGTCGCGATCGCCAACGCCAACGTGCCCAACATGGTCGGCCAGATCTCGAGCGCAATGGCCAAGGCAGGGCTCAACATCCACAACATGGTGAACCGCTCCAAAGGCGAGATGGCCTACACGCTGGTCGACGTCGACAGCCCGGTGAACAAGGGACTCGCCGAAGGCCTCGCGCGCATCAAGGGCGTGCTCGCGGTGCGCTATCTGCCCTCATCCTGAGCGCCATGTCCGACGACATCACCCGGCACCGCGCCGCGATCGACGCGCTCGACGAAAAAATCGTCGCGCTGCTGAACGAGCGTGCAAACCACGCCGCCGCCATCGGAAGGCTGAAGGCGAACGGCGGCGTCTACCGCCCCGAGCGCGAAGCCGAGGTCCTGCGCCGCATCGCGCTCGCCAACCGCGGGCCGCTCGCGAGCGACGCGCTCGTTCGGCTTTTCACCGAGATCATTTCGGCCTGCCGCGCGCTCGAGCAGCCGCTCGCGGTCGCCTACCTCGGGCCCCAAGGCACCTTCAGCGAGATGGCGCTGGCCAAGCAGTTCGGCGCGGCCGTAGCCGCGCAGCCCTGCGGCTCGATCGACGAGGTGTTCCGCTCCGCCGAGACGGGCGCTGCGCAATACGCGGTGGTTCCGGTGGAGAACTCAACCGACGGCGCCATCGGCCGCACGCTCGATCTGCTGCTCGGCACGCCGCTCAAGATCTGCGCGGAGGTGGTGCTGCGCGTGCAGCAGAACCTGATGGCGAAGCGCCCTTCGATGAAGGCGATACGCAAGGTCTATTCGCACCCGCAGTCGCTCGCCCAGTGCCACGAGTGGCTTTCGCAGCACCTTCCGCTCGCCCAGCGCGTTCCGCTCGCGAGCAACGCCGAGGCCGCGCGCGTCGCCGCGAAAGAGGCGGGCGCGGCGGCGATCGGACCCGAGATCGCGGCCGAGCGCTACGGCCTCAAGGTGCTCGCGCGCGCTATCGAGGACGATCCCAAGAACAGGACCCGTTTCCTCGTGCTGGGATCCCACGACGCCGGCTCCTCCGGCAAGGACCGCACTTCGCTCGTCATGACGGCGCACAACAAGCCCGGTTCCCTCCACGACCTCATCGCGTCGTTCGCCGCGCATGGCGTGAGCATGTCGCGCCTCGAATCCCGGCCCGCGCGCACCGGGCAGTGGGAGTACTACTTCTACGTCGACATCGAAGGCCATCAACAGGATGTAAAGGTGGCAAAGGCGCTCGCCGAGCTGAGCGACAAGGCGCCGTTCGTGAAGATCTTCGGCAGCTATCCGGCTGCGGTTCTCTAGGGCTGCTCAATGGATTTGTGCGAGCAGTCGCCGTCGTACATCCGCGCCATCGCGCCGTACCAGCCGGGCAAGCCGATCTCCGAGCTCGCCCGCGAAATGGGGCTGGATGAAAGAAAGATCATCAAGCTCGCTTCGAACGAGAACCCGTTCGGCATCTCGCCCAAGGCAAAGGCCGCCATCAAGAAGGGACTCGCGGAGCTCGGGCGCTATCCCGACGGCAACGCCTTCGAGCTGAAAGCTTCGCTCGCGCGCCGCCACGGCATTCCGCAGGAGTGCATCGTCGTCGGCAACGGCTCGAACGACCTGCTCGAGATGGTCGCGGGCGCTTTTCTCGCGCCAGGCCGCGCGGCGGTGTACTCGCAGCACGCCTTTGCGGTCTACCCGCTCGCCACCCAGGCGCGCGGCGCGAAAGGCATCGTCGTTCCCGCGAAGAACTACGCTCACGATCTCGAGGCGATGCTCGCCGCGATCACGCCGGAGACGCGGGTGGTGTTCATCGCCAACCCGAACAATCCCACGGGGACGTTCGCGACGGGCGGGGAGATCGAGAATTTTCTCTCGCGCGCGCGGCGCGACGTCGCGGTGGTCGTGGACGAAGCCTATACCGACTACCTGCCAACTGACCTGCGCTACGACAGCGTGGCCTTGCTCGGGAAATACCCGAACTTCATTCTCACGCGCACCTTCTCGAAGGTCTACGGCCTGGCGGGGCTGCGCGTCGGCTTCGGGCTCATGCACCCGGACGTCGCGGATCTCCTGAACCGCGTGCGCCAGCCCTTCAACGTCAACAGCCTTGCGCTCGCGGCGGCGCTTGCCGCGCTCGGGGACAGGAAATTCGTCGCGAAGAGCTGCAAGATGAACCGCGCCGGCCTGGCAAAGCTGGAACGCGCCTTCAAGACGCTCGGGCTCGAGCACATTCCTTCGTGCGCCAATTTCGTCACCTTCCGCGTGTCGCGGGCGAGGGTGGTGTACGAGAAACTGCTGCGCCTGGGCGTCATCGTCAGGCCGCTGGCGGCTTACGACATGCCCGATCATCTGCGCGTCACGGTGGGGACTCCCAAAGAGAACGAGAAGTTCCTCAAGGCGCTGACAACGGCGCTCGACGCCTGATGGCGCGCATCGAAAAGCTGGTGATCGTGGGAGTGGGCCTGATCGGCGGCTCGTTCGCGCTCGCGCTCAAAGGAGCGGGCGCGGTCGGCCGCGTGATCGGCGTCGGCCGCGGCGCGGACAACATCCGCCGCGCTCTGGAACTCGGGATCATCGACGCCGCCGGTGCGCTCGACCAGGCCACGTTCGCGGACGCCGATCTGGTGGTGCTTGCGGTGCCGGTCGGGCAGATGGGAGCGGCGATGCGCGCCATCGCGCCGCTCCTCGGTCCCAAGACCGTCGTCACCGACGCAGGCAGCACGAAGCAGGACGTGGTCGAGCTTGCCCGGCGCGAGCTGAAAGCCGCGCTTTCGCGTTTCGTGCCCGGGCATCCGATCGCCGGCACCGAAAAGAGCGGCGCCGATGCGGCCTTTGCCGGGCTCTATCGCGGGCGCAGGGTGGTGCTGACGCCGCTCGAAGGAACCGAGCCGCGCGCGCTCGCCCTCGTGCGCGCGGCGTGGGAGCGCTGCGGTGCGGGCGTCTTCGAGCTTGAGCCGAGGGAACACGATGCGGTGCTCGCGACCGTCAGCCATTTGCCGCACGTGCTCGCCTACGCGCTCGTCGATCAGGTCGCGCGCGCGAAGAACGCGAAGGAGCTTTTCTCCTATGCGGCCGGGGGATTCCGCGATTTCACCCGCATCGCCGCCAGCCACCCTGAAATGTGGCGCGACATCTGTCTCGCGAACAGGAAGGCGCTGCTCGCCGAGATCGGTCGCTACGGAAGGAAACTCGAGCGCGTGCGCAAGATGATCGAGCGCGGCGACGCGAGGGCGCTCGAAGCCCTCTTCTCGGGGGCGCGCGACGCGCGCAACCGCTGGCTGAAGGACACGTGAAATTCCTCGATCTCGACCCGATCGCGCGCGTGGCGGGCAGCGTGAGGATGCCCGGGTCGAAGAGCATTTCGAACCGCGTGCTTCTGCTCGCTGCGCTGGCGGACGGCAAGACGCGGGTCGAGAACCTGCTGGATTCCGACGACACCGACGTGATGCTGAATGCCCTCGAGCTTCTGGGGGTCCGCATCGAGCGCGATTCGGCCACGGTACGCGGCGGGCCGTTCCCGAACAAGTCCGCCGATCTTCGCCTGGGCAACGCCGGCACGGCCTTCCGGCCGCTTACCGCCGTCCTCGCGCTCGCCGGAGGCGAGTACCGGCTCTCGGGCGCGCCCCGGATGCACCAGCGGCCGATCGGCGACCTGGTCGACGCCCTGCGAGCGCTCGGCGCGCGGATCGATTATCTCGGCAAAGAAGGCTTTCCGCCGCTTGCCTTGCACCCCGGCACGATCCGGCGGGGCGCGTCGGTTCGCGTGCGCGGCGACGTATCCTCGCAGTACCTGTCGGCGCTGCTGATGGCGTTGCCGCTCGCGGGATCGGAAACGCGAATCGAAGTCGAGGGCGAGCTGATCTCGAAACCCTATGTCGAGATCACCCTGAACATCATGCGACGCTTCGGCGTCGAGGTCGAGCGCGAGGGCTGGAGGTCGTTCATGGTTCCGGGCAAGCGCTACTCGAGCCCCGGGGAGATTCGCGTCGAGGGAGACGCCTCCTCGGCCTCGTATTTCCTCGCCGCCGGCGCGATCGGCGAGGGCCCGGTACGGGTGGAAGGCGTGGGGCGTTCGAGCATCCAGGGCGATATCCGTTTCACCGAGGTGCTGGAGAAGATGGGGGCGAAGATCTCGATGGGCGAGGACTGGATCGAATCCGGCGCACCGGCTCGAGGAAAACTGAAAGCCATCGACGCGGACCTGAACCACATCCCCGACGCGGCGATGACCGCCGCGGTGGCGGCGCTGTTCGCCGGCGGTACCAGCACCATCCGGAACATCGCCAGCTGGCGCGTCAAGGAAAGCGACCGCATCGCCGCGATGGCGACCGAATTGCGCAAGCTCGGTGCAACCGTGGAGGAGGGGGCCGACACCCTGCGGATCACGCCGCCCGCGACGCTCAAGCCCGCGACCATAGCCACCTACGACGATCACCGCATGGCGATGTCGTTTTCGCTTGCGGCGCTCGGGGGGATCAGGGTGCGCATCAACGATCCGGGCTGCGTCGCAAAGACCTTCCCCGAATACTTCGAAGCGCTCGCGGGCATCTCGCGGCGGGCTCCCGCGTGAGCACGGTGCCCGTCATCGCCATCGACGGCCCTTCGGCTTCGGGCAAGGGCACCGTCGCGGAGGAAGTCGCCAGAGCGCTCGGATTCCACTACCTCGGCAGCGGTGCCCTGTACCGGCTCGTGGCGCTCGCCGCCGCGCGGGAGGGAATCGATGCCGGCGACGAAGCGAGGCTCGCCGCGATCGCGGCCCGGCTCCCGGTACGCTTCGAGGGGGAGGAGATCTTCCTCGAAGCCGAGCGCGTGACCGACGCCATTCGCACCGAGGAAAACTCGTACGCGGCCTCGCGGGTGGCGGCCTTGCCCGCGGTGCGCCGGGCTCTTCTGGAGAGGCAGCGGTCCTTTCGCAGGCCCCCGGGCTTGGTCGCCGAGGGGCGCGACATGGGCTCGGTCGTGTTCCCCGATGCCGGGCTCAAAGTGTTCCTCACGGCGAGCCTGGAGGCCCGCGCCGAACGTCGGTATAAACAGTTGAAAGAGAAAGGAATCGCTGCTACACTGGCCGCCCTTTTGCAGGATTTACGCGAGCGCGACGCACGCGATGCGACGCGCAGCGTGGCGCCTCTCAAGCAAAGCCCCGGAGCGCGGCCCCTCGACACGACGTCGATGAGCGCCGAGCAGGCTGCGGCCCTGGTCGTGGACTGGTACCGCGGGGCGAACAGGTGACACAAAGCCAAGCACCGCAATGGCTTGGCTTTTTTGTCGTGGATCAACGAACCCCGTCCTTGAGCGACGGGCAGATTGCTAGGTGTCTATGCCGAATGCCGCCCCCGCAGTAGCTTCCGAGGAGAACTTCGCCGCCCTTTTCGAGGAAAGCCTCACGCGCAAGGAAATGCGCACCGGCGAAGTGATCACCGCGGAAGTCGTCCGCGTGGACATGAACTACGTCGTCGTCAACGCAGGCCTCAAGTCCGAATCCTTCATCGCCCTCGAGGAATTCAAGAACGACAAGGGCGAAGTCGAGGTCAAGCCCGGAGATTTCACCAGCGTCGCCATCGAAGCGCTCGAAGACGGTTACGGCGAAACGCGCCTGTCGCGCGACAAGGCGAAGCGCCTCGCGGCCTGGCTCGATCTGGAAAAGGCGCTCGAAGCCGGCACGCTGGTGAAGGGCATGATCTCTGGCAAGGTGAAAGGCGGCCTCACCGTCATGACCAACGGGATCCGCGCATTTCTCCCCGGATCGCTCGTCGACATCCGCCCGGTCAAGGACACCATGCCCTACGAGGGCAAGGAGATGGAATTCAAGGTCATCAAGCTCGACCGCAAGAGGAACAACGTGGTCGTGTCGCGGCGCGCGGTGCTCGAAGCCTCGCAAGGCGCGGAGCGCCAGGCGCTGCTCGCAAACCTGCAGGAAGGCTCCGTCGTCAAGGGCATCGTCAAGAACATCACCGACTACGGCGCGTTCGTCGATCTGGGCGGAATCGACGGCCTGCTGCACATCACCGATCTTGCCTGGCGGCGCGTCAAGCATCCCTCCGAAGTGCTCAATGTGGGCGACGAGGTCACGGCCAAGGTGCTGAAATTCGACACCGAGAAGAACCGGGTATCGCTCGGGCTGAAGCAGCTGGGCGAGGATCCGTGGGTGGGCCTCTCGCGCCGCTATCCGACCGGAACGCGCCTCTTCGGCAAAGTGACCAATCTGACCGACTACGGCGCCTTCGTCGAAGTGGAGCAGGGCATCGAAGGCCTGGTGCACGTGTCGGAGATGGACTGGACGAACAAGAACGTGCATCCGTCGAAAGTGGTCGCGCTCGGCGACGAGGTGGAGGTCATGATCCTCGAGATCGACGAGGAGCGGCGCCGCATCTCCCTCGGGATGAAGCAGTGCCTTCCCAATCCCTGGGAAGAGTTCGGAATGAACTTCAAGAAAGGGGACAAGGTCCGCGGCCCGATCAAGTCGATCACCGACTTCGGCATTTTCATCGGGCTTCAGGGCGGAATCGACGGTCTGGTGCACCTCTCGGACCTGTCCTGGACGCTTCCCGGCGAGGAGGCGGTGCGCAATTTCAAGAAGGGCGAGGAGACCGAGGCCCAGGTGCTTTCGATCGACGTCGAGCGCGAGCGGATTTCGCTCGGGATCAAGCAGCTCGAAGGCGATCCTTTCAACAACTTCGTCGCGAGCCACGAAAAGGGCAAGCTGATCTCGGGGACCGTCAAGTCGGTCGACGCCAAGGGAGCGGTCATCGCTATGGGCGGCGACCTCGAGGGTTACCTGCGCGCGTCCGAGATCTCCCGCGATCGCGTCGAGGACGCCCGGACCCATCTCAAGGAAGGCGACAGCGTCACGGCGATGATCATCAACGTCGACCGCAAGAACCGAACCATCAATCTTTCGATCAAGCAGAAGGACTTTGCCGAGGAGAACGAAGCGATGGCCAAGCTCCAGAGCGAAAGCGCCGCCAGCACGGGAAGCACCAACCTGGGCGCGCTGCTCAAGGCGAAATTGGACAACAAGAACGCGCAGCAATAATCGAGGAACGGTAATCGGGGACCTGTATGACCAAGTCCGAACTTATTGCGAGGCTCGCGACGCGTTATTCGCAACTCGTCGCCAAGGACGCCGAATTCACGGTCAAGATGATCCTCGATGCGATGACACAGAGCCTCCTAAAGGGGCAACGCATCGAGATCCGCGGATTCGGGAGTTTCGGGCTGAATCATCGGCCGGCGCGCGTCGGCCGCAATCCGAAATCGGGCGAAAGGGTTCACGTGCCGGAGAAATTCGTGCCGCATTTCAAAGCCGGCAAGGAACTGCGCGAGAGAGTCGATCAAAAATAGGAGCCTGGGCCGGCGGCATGCGGACGGCGGCACTGACGAGGTGCCGCCGTTCTGCTTTGGAGCGCGTGGTTGGCAGGCTGCTGAAAACGCTTCCCGAGAGGGAAGCGTTTTTCTGCAGACTCGGATTTTGGGGATATAAAGGGGGCGTGCCCCCTTTTCGACAATCTGTTAGATGAAGCTCATCACCCATCTGTCGTGGCTGTTGCGCGCGCTGCTGTTCCTCGCCGTATTTGCCTTCGCGCTCATGAATACGGATCCGGTGAGACTGCGCTTCTTCCTCGGGCAGACCTGGGAGACCCCGATGATCGTGGCCTTGCTCCTTTTTTTCGCCTTCGGCGCCGGGATCGGGGTTCTCGCCTGCCTGTCGCGCCTGCTCGGGCAGCGTCGCGAGATCCACAAGCTCGAGCGCGAGCTGCGCGGGGCCGGCGATCGCAGCTTGCCGCCGCAGACCTAGGTCCGGACTCTCCATGGACTTCGAGCTCTGGTGGCTGTTCGGGTTCGCGCTGTTCTTCGGGCTGGGCTGGCTCGCGGCGCGCGTCGACATCAAGCAGCTGCTGTGGGAATCGCGGCAACTGCCGCGCTCGTA
>WNGH01004069.1_pt1 | contig 13960 bp, 24 predicted proteins | sample 5400631 | NCBI WGS metagenome assembly WNGH01 (sample SAMN13153373, study PRJNA577476) | soil metagenome | isolation source: 115 cm soil or saprolite under Garry oak tree replicate 1 | place: USA:California | collected 2016-06-15
CCTCAACGGGATGGTTCGTCGGTCACCTGGCCCGACCTGGAAGACTCAGCAGTTCTGAGAGATCGTTCAAGATGGCCTGTCATTTCTGTAGGTATGTTCCTCAGAGTGCATGCCTGCCAGTGGTGAGAGTCCCCTGGCAGGACCGGAAAGCGTCCCCCTAGATCCTCCCTCATAGGCTGTCCTCCCGCCCATATCGGGTGCGATCTGTCCTGCATCTCTTGATTGACGCGCAAGCGCAATCATATGCGGATAAACAGATTCGGAAGAAACAAGCAGATCGAGGAGCGTCTCGATTTCTTCGGAAAGTCTCAGCTTCGGAAACATTCTCAACTCAATCACCAACCTCGTCGTGCTTAGCGTACAGCTTCGTTCCACTCTGTTCCAGGGGGAAAGAGGGACAACCTATGGGGAAACGTCCTGGAGCTAAATATGCCGCCATTCAACGTCTGGATAGTCTGATGGCGGATCATGAGAAACGCGCCGTCGCCAAAGCAGAAGCCGTGGCACGCGGCGAGTCAGCCTTTGGCTACTCTGATGGCCGTATCCACTCCTTTGAAAGTCGCCGAGGCTATCAGAAGATCGTCATGCGCTTCATTGAATGGTGCCGCCAGCAGCACAACGTACGCGACCTGGCGCGCATCGATGAGCAGTCCGATGAATTGGCCTGCCTCTACCTGCTTGAATACCTCCAGCAGCCAAAGTATAGCGCCTGGACGCTGACCACCTATCGCTCAGCCCTGCGCATGTTCTTCCAGGATCGCGACTTGACGGATAGTATCACCTTACCTCCGCGCCGCCAGCAGGACATCAAGCGATCACGCCGCCCGGCCAAACGCGATCGCCAGATCAATCTCGACAACTGGCGTCATGTGATCAACTTCTGTCTGGCCAGCGGGTTACGTCGGGAGGAGCTGCGCGATCTGTATGTGCGCGAGGTCTACACCCGTCCAGGCGATCAGCAGCTCGTGGTGCATGTGCGACATGGCAAGGGCGGCAAGGTGCGCGAAGTTCCTGTCTACCCTGGCCGGGAAGAGGGAGTGCTTTCACAGGTGCAGGGTCGTCTTCCCGATGAACACGTCTTCTCGCGGATCTCCGGTCTGCTCGATATTCACAGCTACCGGCGCAAGTTTGCACAGGACCTCTATGAGCATTGGTCTGGGCGTCCGTTGCCTCCCCTGGAGGGACGATTGCAGAGCAAGGATCTGGATCGCGACGTAGCCTTAAAAGTGAGCCGGTGCTTAGGGCATAACCGCATAGACATCATTTTTGGGCATTATATCCGTTAGTTTACCCGTCAATTGACGGGTAGCTGACACTTTTAGATACTTACCGGTGAGAGAAGATTGATCTACGAACGATCTACAATCTATCTACTTGGCGCACCAGATAGATTTTAGACAGCATTTAGATAGATTGTAGATAGCTTGAGCACGATTTGACCATGCTGCAAAAGTGGCCATTATTTCTCAGATAAATAAGCAAAATAGCACATCGCTTCCCGTGTTTTTCCGAGCTTCCCGCCTGCTTCCCGTCTCGTGCACGTGGGGGCGTTCTCAAGTTCGATTCACTGACAAGCTCTACGAAACATCCTTCGGGGGCTTGTCAGTGTACATTGTATGGGTTAGCCCCCATCAGAAGCGGCGCGAGTGGTAGGCTCTAATGTTCTCGATCTGGCTGATGAATTACAGAAAAACGACGCGAGAGAAGAAAGCGTCCAGGCCCAACGGTCCTATCGGCTACCACGTTGCCGGCGCTGTGTGCTATACCAGGGGAAAACCAGAAAGGACTGCGATGCGACGATTGACCCCTGCCGATCTGCCCGCCGGTGTGAGCACCACGGCGAAAACCTTACCCGGCGATGGACGGATCTACACCTTCACCCATGCCCAGCTCGGCGCGCTCGGACGACTGCGCATTGTCCCACATGGCCCTGGCCAGATTCTCGCCAGTGCTGAGATCGCGCCAGGCGATCCCGACGCCCCGGACTGGGAGCGCAAATATCACCTGCTCGACCAGGTGATCACCACCTGCCTCAATGCCCTGCCAGGCGGAGGTAACACCAAGCCGTTAGCGAACCTGGAAGAGATGCGAGAGCAGCGCCGGTTGTTTCGCCGCCTGATCGACGCGCAGCACAGTATCGCGATGTTCGGACTGGCAAAGGACTTGTCTGAGCGCGAGTATCAAGTTTTAGTGAAAGCCGTACAGGAAGCATTGGTCACGGCCTCGCCGTCCGACGCTCTTGGCTTGCGGCAGCGCCTGGAAGAATTGCAATTCTACTGGCTCGACCTCCAAGCGCGACCTATCGTGTAGCTGGTACATCAGGTCACATGTGGGCAGCCAGAGGATCGGGGGATTGCTAAAAATCCTCTGCTTCAATGAGTGGTGTAATGGTGAGACGGCGACCTTCCTGGCTCAAGAGGCACATCAGTTGAATACGCATACGGTGTTGCTCTGGCTCAATGAAGGTAAAGGCTGGCAGATGGCTTTGAATGGAAATAGGAGGGTTCGCAAGAGGCGGAACCCGGTCGGTCTCATTCGCTTTGGTGTAGATGCGAATATGTAGCAACGGTTCGTCACCGGCTTCGGCAGGAGGGAGCAGGGAGAAGATCTCGACCTCCCCTCCATCTTGCCACCCTTTCCGATACACAGGAACATAGAGGCGACTATTGGTATCTTTCCTGATCAGAATCTTCCAATGGAAGTTGCCTGCTTCATGGACGAGATACGTTTGTTTCTCAAGACGCATGGTTTTTTGAGGCATCTGACGACCTGCCTTTCTGAGTACTCACAAAGAGGATATGGCGAGGATCTCTGCTCCCATAACGATATCACAAGTGAGGACATTCATCACATGTGCGGAATCCCTCCAGCTCGTGAAACTGTATCCAGAAATCGCGCTTGCCCTTTTCAGCGATCGCGAGCGGTGCACGCCTCTTCCCTGTGTTTATCTTCTGTGCGTTGATCATCCCATGCTGCCAACGCTCTTGTGCTTCGTTGCGAGACATGCCATGCAGATCTGCAAAGTCAGTGAGCCAGGTGAAGCCCTCGGGAGCTGCGCCTCTCTCTACCGGCTTGTGTTGTTCAGGCACTTGGACAGGGACGCTGGTGCTATCCATCGGTGCTTCCTGTGGCTCATCGGGAGGTGAGGCGACTGCTGGGGAGATGACAGCTTGATAGAGAATATCGAGCATCGCACTTACATGATTGACCTTTGCAGTGAGAAGCAAGTATTGCTGTTCTAAAAGCGAGCATTGGTCCTCCAGAGTGTTCAACCGTTCCGCTAAACGTAGCTCTCCTTCTGCTAACGGTTTCCTGCCACTCTTCTGTTGCGTAAGGTCTGCGCGCCGTAAATCGTCCAGGGAATAGAGCACCGTGTTATAGCCTGCTCGTCGTCCGTGGATCTTACCAGCACGCCGCAACTGACTGAGGCGAGAGACGGTGATCGTTTTCCCGCTCAGCTCGCTTACCTTTGCCGCCGCTTCTGCTGGCCCATAGAAGGTGGTGCCTGTCTCTTCGTCCACATAATACCTTTCTTTATTAAATGATATCCGATATACGATATAGATTATAAGTGAGCGAAGAGGGTCTGTCAAGTGGGCAATACCGGGCATTGCACTGAAGATAAAAAATAGAGTATGTCTGACCATCTATGTGAACAGACTTAATTTATATCCGATATCGGATATCGTTTAATAAAGAGTGGCAACAAAAAGCGCGATCTCCGAAGAACCTGGTCAATGCTTATCGGCCCATGACATCTTACGTAGTGCTGGGCAACGATGTAATCTGCTCTCGCAAGAGTTGCACCTCACTACTGAGGGCCTGTACGTGTCTCTCCAGGGCAGCTAGACGCGCCTGTGTCTCGTCTGGTGTCGCTCTGATGGTTGTGGTGGTATACCACTGCTCTACGTCGCTCTCATCGATCTCAGCGCGATTCTTGTGGGGATAGCGAGCACGTAGATGGCCTGCATGGATCGCACGTCTGATCGTCTTATCACTCACCCCTACATGTTTGGCCGCTTGCATGATGTTCATTGATTGGTTGCTCCTGCTTCTTGTCTAGACTCAGTGTCTATATGATACGAGTGTAGCATAGATATCGACATTCTGTCTAGACAGGGTAGATTAGGGTGAATGGATTTTGTGATGCCACCTTTTCACCACAAAATCCATTCGTGATCTCTGTGGCTCTTGGCTTATTTTAATTAATATATTATAATAATTAAAAGCAATCAAACTGAAGGAAGGGAAATACACGTGGATATCATACTCAGTGCTGAACAGAAAGCCTTGTTTGAAGTGATGGAACAGACACATCAGCACCTTTTTCTCACCGGTCGCGCTGGTACAGGAAAATCTGTTCTTCTTCGCCATTTTCGAGAGAACACCAAAAAGCGGGTAGTGGTCGCAGCTCCTACTGGTATTGCTGCATTAAATGTGAGAGGACAGACCATTCATTCTCTTTTTCGGATTGCCCCGCAACTACACCGCAAAGGCAAACTTGCGCCTAATTCCCGTGCCTGCTCTCTTCTGAAACGCATAGATACACTTGTCATTGATGAAATTTCGATGGTTCGGGCCGATTTACTTGATGCTGTTGATGAGCGGTTGCGCGAGGCATATAAGAATGACTTACCATTCGGTGGTATACAGGTCATTATGTTTGGAGATGTGTATCAGCTCCCGCCCGTCGTTGAAGAAGGATTGATGCAATACTTTGAAGCCATCCATGGGGGCTACTTCTTCTTCAATGCTCTTGTTTGGAAACAGGCAGGATTCAGGATCTATGAGCTCACGCAGATCTTTCGCCAAACAGATCCTGTGTTTAAGGACATCCTCAACGTGATAAGAGACGGTACGGTGAGCGATGGGCAGATAGAACAGTTGAATGCTCGTTATGGGGTTTCTATCCCGGATGAGGGAACGGTGATACTTGCTCCCACGAATGCGCTTGTGACCGAAATCAATCAACGACGGCTTGATCAGTTACCAGGAGAAATCCATCACTATCAGGCAACCATCACAGGTGAGATGAAGCGATCTGTATTTCCAACAGAGGAGCATTTACAATTAAAAAAAGGGGCTCAGGTTGTCCTCTTGAAAAATGATAAGGACGGGAGGTGGGTCAATGGCACAGTTGGGAAGATTGAAGAACTTTCGGAGAAGACGATTGATGTTCGTGTTGGAGGTATTGTCTACACTTTGGAGAAGGAGACATGGGAAGAAATTGGGTACACCTACGATCTGGATACGCAACAAGTCGAGATGAAGGTGGTCAGTTCCTTCACTCAGTACCCTCTCCGTCTGGCATGGGCGCTCACCATTCACAAGAGCCAGGGACAAACCTATGAAAGTGTCGCATTAGATTTAACCACCGCTACCTTTGCGCCAGGCCAACTCTATGTGGCGCTTTCTCGCTGCACCCGTTTGGAAGGTCTTTACCTCAAGATGCCAGTCAAACGAGGGCACATCATTGTTGAGCCAAAGGTCATCGCGTTTATGTTGAGACGGGAAGCAATGATCGTAGAGGCAAAGGAAGAATCTTCCATTGCAGTGGCAACATCAATGGTTGTAGAAGTCCCTCTGGCTATGAGTAGGCAGGAGGTAGTTGCTTCTCGTGATCAGCCGCAGCAACCACTCCTTCAGCCAATCACACCACCAAAGAAACGCGGACGGCCCCGCACGGGGAGAACAAAGGAAAACGTCACTCTCTCTCTCAACACGTCAGTGATTGAATTTCTCAACAGTCTTTCTAATCAAAGTGAGACCGTCAATGATCTTCTCATGCAATCTGAGGGGTATCAGCACTGGATAAAAGCCCGTGCTGGATTTTAATTACTATACTAATTAAAAGAGCGCGATCCCGAAGAACCGCGCCGCCTGGTCAAGATGTTTACCCTTGTGGGCTGGCCAGCCAATCATTCATCATCAATTCCTGTTGCGCCTCTTTCAGTTCGTGCATGGGTAGGTTGCACATATGCGCTATCTGCAGGTCGCCAGCCATCCCTTCCATGCGGGTGCTGTGCACAAAGTACGCGACCATCACCACCTTTGCCGTTGGGCCTATGCGCTCATCACTCATCAGACGGCTAACCTGATCGTGAAAGTCGCTGTATGCACGTTGCTTCTCAGCATCAGTTAGGTGTATTGGTTCCATGTTCATGGGTGGAACGTCTGTCCCTGGCTCTTCCTGCTGAACATCCTCAATATGTAGCCGGTTCTCTTGTAACTGGTGAATGTCGTCAAGCCAGAATGTGACGATGATATCGAAGCGCCCGCCTGCCATTGCTAAGCGAGCCTTCCACATGTCGTCAAGTGGTTCAATGCTGATCAGGTCTACTCTCATCCCAGATACTAAGCCCATCTTTTCCATTGCCGCCATTTCATCATCAGCGGTTGAGATAGGCTCATAGGATTGCTTTGCCCAAGCGATGATCGCCTTGCCTGCTTCCTGTTGTGGCGTTTGTTGCTCTGTCATCTCTGTTGCTCTTCTCTCTCTCCTAACTCAATGCGCGATCCTCGCGAGAGAACCGCGCCGGGTCATCTACTTTATCCCCCTCCATTCCAAGTGCGCTCTTTTCTGTTCCTCATCCAATTGTTCCAACAATGCTGCTATTGCACCGTAGCGCTCTGCATAGCGTTGTGCGAGATATTTGACCTTTGCTGCGTCTCCAGACGTGGAAGAGAGGACAATTGGATCAGCAGTATGCAGCCTCAAATGCTCTTTCACTTCATTGTAGATCGTTTCAGCATCCTCATCTATTTTTGCCACTTTGGCATATTCCTGTTGAATGGCCTTGATAAGTTCTTGTTTGTTGCTCATCGGTGCTATCCTTCTCGTTAGGGGTGGTCGCCCTGGACGGCGACTGCTTCAATATCAAACGTGGATTGTGCAAAGAGATCAAAGTGGACGCGGCCCGCCGGGGTGATCTTCGTGATCTGAGCGCTGAAACTGAGTCCTGGCGTATCCACGCTTCCGCGTTTGCCAATCCAATGCTGCTGCCCATAGATCACCAGGGCCTGGCGTGCCTGTTGGTACGCGGCTTTGGTCTGCTGGACCCGTTCGACCACGGCTGCGGCCCCAGTGTCGTGTGACATGCGTATGCTCCTTCCTAGTCGTCGCGAAACGTGACTTTACGCACACTATCGCCATGCTGAAGGATGCGCTCTACCCCTGCGCTGGTGGTCAAAATGTAGGATTGACTAGCTGCCCCACCAGCCGCGACGGTGCCACTCAGCCAGCTACCATCCGCTTCTTTGACCTCGCAGCTTGCAACTTCAGAGAGAGTTGTCTGCCCATCGTCGAGGGAGAGCCGCCCCATAAAGGTGTCGTGCCATCCGAGGGTGTGTTCGGTCTTGGCCATCTCCGGGGCTAACACATGCGTCATTGCTGGCGCGTAGTCGCGATCGGCGACCTCGGCCAGGACGATCGTCAGTCCTGGAAAGGCGTAGTGCAGCCGTTGCCGTGCTGCCGCGAGCGCCTGGTAGTATGGCTCTAGATTGCCTCCCTCATAGTAGAGGGTGGTGAGATGATGGAGTATGCCCGGCAGGGCAAGCTTGTGCAGTTTATGGTCTGTGGTCATTCCGGTAAGCCTTCTTTCTCAAGTATTATTCGCCGAACTGTTTATGATATCGCTCTCTCGCCTCTTGCGCTCCAGTATGATCTTTCCAGTATTCGGGCCACACATCCATCAACACTGGCTTGCGTGGGTCGTCCATATCGCGCACAATGACCGCCAGTACCTTGCTACGGCCTGCTCGCGTTTCATCCTTGCCTTGAACGTACAGCGCTTCCGCTACAATGGCCGCGTATTGTCGATTCGAGCTTGACGCAAGTAAGAGGTAGAGCCCTGCGTCTGTCTCGACGATGATATCAAATGGGTTAGGGTTCTGATTGTCGCTCATCGGTTGCTATTCCTCTTTTCGCTCAGTCCATACGGGATCTTTGCCAACATTGACATGGCCATCGAGCCTGTATCCACAGGCGATGCAAAAGAGCATCAATTCAACGTATTGGACGAAGCCAGTCCGGGTGTTATAGCTCACGGTTGGTGGTTTCTCGTTCTCCGACCAGTGCAGCAGCTCGTTGCAGCGAGGGCAAGGCTTTTCACTGGTAAATGGTGGTAGGCTCTCATAGCTCATTGGTTCGGGTTCTCCTCGCCTGCTTTTGTCGGTTGGAAATCTGCAAAAGGATCTTCCGGCGCTGGCAAAGGTTGGACATTCGCGTACTGATCTAAAAAGCGTGTCAAGGCTTCAACGTCGCTCCTCTCAACTTGCGTGACGTGGTAGCCGTCGGCAAACAATAACATCAGTTCCAATCGTCCGTTATCAAGCAACCGCGCCTCTAATGTGGGAGTATGGAGGACGGTCGTCGATGTCCAGTTTTCCGGTTTCAATGCTTCCGCGAAACTGTCGCCAGAGGTGTAGGGGACTTTCTCTTCGCTCATCGGTTGCCTCACTTTCTTAGAATGGGTGATCGTCTAAATCGTCTAAATGGTCGCTATTCCAGGGGGTAGGCTCAAGAGGCTGAGTGTATGCGCCTGGCTCTCGTATCTGGAAGGTGGCCGGATCGATGTCCTCATCTGGTAGGATGAGATAATTCTTGTCAGCGCTGCAATACTCTGCAAGCGTGCGGGGTGTAACGCTATTTTCGTAGCGCAGCGTGATACCAGTGCTCGCCTCTTGCAGCTCGCCAGTGTTCCAATACTCAACACCATGTCGATACTCTTTTCGGCCGTGGCTCCACGTCCACGCGCCAGCGGGATTGTACGCCAGTCCAACGGCGATCAAACGTGGATCGCTGGCCAGCTCGCGTACCTGGCCGCCTTTGTCGGTAATCCACTCCTGCGCGCCAGATGAAACATACCCAACCATAAGCCAATGGAGTGCTACTTGTGGATCGTTACTCACGCCTCGTCCTCACTTTCTTCCTCTTCTTCTTCAATGTCGTCGTCGTCCTCATCATCTAAAACGGTTGATGCGCGATCGCTCTGGTCCTCCAGATCCTGAAAACAGTTCTGGATCAAGGACACAAGCTTCATATACGCTTCATTCCCAGCGTCCAGCGCCTCTTGCCATTTCTCAGCCGAGGCGGGGATATCTTCCGTCTCGATCTCATGCAACGTATCGAGCGCCACGTAGAGCGCATAGAGGTGCTTGGTCGCAATGGCTAGCTCGTTCGAAGGGTCCAGTGGCATGTCAGGGAGTTGTTGCAGCTCCCTGGCCAGATCGTGTAAAAATCGTGGTCTACTCATGTCTTGCCCTCGCTTTCTTCTCATTGTAGACTTGATTGGTCAAGTGATCCTAGCTCACGGTTTGTTCAAAGATTGCTGGATAGTTCGCTGGCTGGAAATAGCCAAGCCGCCACATATCCAAGATCCGCTTCATCTCTTCCCACAGTTCATCGGTGAGCGTTTGCGAATATGTGCGCATGGCCAGTGTATGAAGACTCACCGTCGAGCCTGGATCACGGGCGATCTCCTTGAGATGCACACTGGTGATGATCGCAAAGGTGACGAGCACATTGATGGGGTCGCCATCAGCGCCGTTTGCGCACCAGAGCACCGGTGAGAGCAGATCCGCAGCGCTGGTATAGTAAGTCCCCAACAATGCTTGCCCTTCCTCGCTCGCTGGCCAAGCGAGAATACTGCACTTCTGCTCTTGAGCAAAGCAGACATAGTGGTACAACGCTTCCCAATAGGCCACTTTCTCTTCGTCGGAGGGAGACCATGCCCTCGATTGATCCATGAGATACGCTCCTGCCAGGGAGGGACCGCAGCGCCTATGGTATACTGGCGGCGCGGTCCCCGGATCGCTAGGGCCTGGTGCTTCTCTTTGTCGGATGCAGCGCCAGGCCGACTCTTTACGCTAAGGGGCAACCCTGCCCGACGGTGTGCATCCCGCCGCATTTTAGGCAGGTGTACAAGGCTGGCTCAGGATCTTCAATACGTTCATTCGGGAAGCATAAAGCGGGTAACGAGGTCGCTGGGTCAGGCTGCGTCATGACGTAGATGATCCCACGGTGTTGTGCTGGGGCAATGACGTACAGAATTACGTCGGTGATCTCCCGGCCGCCACTACGATAGGTGATGGTATCGCCTGGCTTGTTGTCGCTGAATTGCGCGCCAGGTCCATAGAGCGCTTCTAATTGCTTAGCGTCCATTGCTAGCTCCATTCCTGATAATTGTTCTCACGTCTTCTACAGGGACCGTGTATGCTATCGGCTGACCAGCGTCTCCAGTAATCTCTAGTGCCACGTCGCCATTCTCCAGAGGGGTGACAGTATTCAGCGTGAAGCCCTCGCGTAAATGATCGCGCTGAATCGCTTCTTCAAAGTCTCGTAAGTCTTTCACGACTGTTTTCTCCTTACTGCTGCTTACGAAACAACCCATGGTGCACGGGATTCGGGTTCTCGTCGTGCGGATCTTCCGCCAGTACCAGTTCGTCAGGGTTCGCCAGATTAGGCGTCAAGCTCCAGGTTGAACCGTTGCGCTCAACTGATCCTGGATAGGCTTGTTGTGCTGCTTCAAAGTTGGGCGCTACTTGTGCTTTGTACTCGTCGCGATTGTCGGAATACCAGTTGAATAGACTCATGACGTGCTCCTTCTATTTCTTCTCAGGAACGAGCGTGTACGCGACTTGCAGTGCAACGAGCAGGTTGCTATCAAGCAATTTGAGAAGGCGCTCGATCATCACTTCCTGCTCACTGATGCTTTTCTCGGCGAGTTGGCCAACGATCTTGCGCGCCAGTTCCTCAGTCGCTATGGTATCGTTGGCCAACGATACCGGGACGCTGATAACATTTCGCTGGCTACTATTTCTCTGATGCATGTGGGTTCTCCTTAATGGGGGAAGTGACTGATGGGCATCAAGCGCCCACACTGGCCACAATAATAGGTTTCCGTGACATTCCTCCAGAATGTTCGTAGTCGTTTCATTACTTCTTCTCCCACTGCCAGGGTACCTGGTTCGACTGTGTTGGGACATAGCCAGCATCAGCCAATTTTCCCCATACTTGGAGGTGTTCCCTGGAAAGGTTCAAGAGGGTTTCCGTGTCTGTTTCTTCGTTGCCCTCGCGATCTGCTTGGGTGAGTTGCTCAAACAGGGTATCAGCCTTGCGCATCAACTCTTTGGGGTTGCTCATGATAGTTCATCCTTTCTAGCTTGTCTGTAAGCTTCCTTAGCCTCTAATTCCTCTGATAAGCCATTTCACGACATACGCGAACGCTGCTACACAGGCGAAACAAAAACACAGCAATAACACTACATCCATCTCCGTGTTTCTCCTCTCAATGGGTCAACGTAAATCGTACTCATGTCTGCTTCTCATATTGTTCCTATGCCCTACAAAATGCACTACATCTCTCTCATGGAGCAATGCCTGGCCAGGGGTTGCACCTGGCACTCGCTTTCACGGATCAGGCTAGTCGAGGTCGAGCGCCTGGACGGCTGCATTCCCATTACCCTTTGACCGTTTGATGGTCGCCTTCTTCTCGGTCGTTCCCGGCGACGGCAGTGCTGGAGCTGGGGCTGCATTCGTCGGGTACATGGGAGAGGCGAAGAAGCCGTAGGTTTGGGTGAGCTTTCCGCGCCTCGCCTTCGACCACATAATCAGGATTTGTCGGGTGGCCTCCGATCTGGTAATTCCTCCCATTTCTTCAGCAAACGCATCCAGGTCCTCTAGCTCTTCTGAGTTTTCGCGTAGTCCTGCTTGCCAGGACGCGTAATCTTTCTTGGTCGCCATTAGTCCTGATTCCCCCAGATGTCAGGACGTGCATCTTCCAGCGAGGTTGCCAGATCAGCATACCCGTACACGTTAGCGTACTCTGCATCGGTCACCACCTCGACACGTGGCATGAGCGCTTTCACCATATCCTCGAAGTAATATGCGCCGCCGCCTGCCAGGAACAAGGTGTCATAGTCAGAGCCAACGTTCATGCCTTCCGTGTTGAGCGTGGCGCTGATGAACTTCTCCAGGCTCTTGCCTACGCGTTTGATGGACTTGGCAATCACATCACGCACGCCTGGCTCTAGATCCTCACCGCGCTCACCCTTGAGTGATTTGGGGAACGACTTCCCATGCGCATAGGCATACATGATCTCTTCCAGCAGGCCAGGAGAAGGATTGCGGCCATGATCTTTGATATACTGGCGTACATCGTCAACCAGCAGCCCGACGCCTATTTCGTGGTTCCCCTTGCAGCGCCTGGTGACAAGCGACTGCCCATCAGCGACCACAATATCGGTCGTCCGATAGCCGATATCCAGAATGGCCTGCATCCCCAACTGCTCGCCAGCGTTGACCAGGATGCCTTGCCCTTCCATGCCCACATATCCAACCTTCACGACCATCTCGCGATCTTGCTCGCAGCCTGTAGCCCCAAAGGTGAAACGGTAGTAGCCTTCGAGCGCCTGCTTCACCCGTCTGCGATTCTCTTTGTCATAGAGGGTGACGGGTAGCGCCGTCACCAAGCGCAACTCGAACTCGCGCTCAGGGATGAGGATGGAGGCCAGGCACATCAGCAGCACGCGGGAGTGATCACTCCAATACCGACCAGAGACACCCAGCGCATCGGTCGCATTCGTGCCCTCTTTCATCGCCAGATCATAGAAGAAATGCGTATTTCCGTTGCTCAGAGTAATGGCATATTCATTCTTGCGCAGGACATCAGCGAGCTTTGCGTCAATGTCACCTCGGCCGAGAACGGTTTTGATGTTGCCGTCTGCGATGACGCTGGGGATCGTGGCACTATTCTCAGCCAGGTCAACCCCGTCAGCAGATTCCAGGTACAGGGTTGCTTTTCCAGAGCCTGGATCAAATCCACCATAATAGACTGCTTTGCTATCTGTTCGGTTGCTTGTGTTTTTCATCTTTTTTTCTCCTTGCTTGCCATGATATCGGCAAGTCTGACGAAAGTTCGACTAAGTGGGTACCAGGGTAGGTACTTTGTCTGACTGCACTTGCTAAAAATCAGTGAAGATATCGGTAAGTGTAACGAAAGTTCGACTAAGTGGGTACCAGGGTAGGTACTTTGTCTGACCGCGCTCTTTTAAGATTGCCATCCTACATTGACCCTCTTTCCGTACTAATGCCAAGTTCTCGACAGACTGCCTTATACGTGTGCCAGTTGCGCCCGTCGAGTCCGACAAATTTAGCAATTTCGTTGTGCGTCAACTTGCCCATTTTGTGCAATTGCGCGATGCTGTTTTTCACTTCCTGACTTACACTTACAGGTGTCTCCCCTGTGCCTTTGTGCTCAATATCTGGCTCATTTCCACTTACAGGGAAGTGTAAGTCAGGGTTCTCTGCTAACGGCTCTAAATCGCTTCTAGAGCCACTTACAGGGGGTGTAAGTGCGCCATTTCCAGGTATATTCACATTTACCGTTCTGTTCTCTCTGTAAATGGGACCGCGAGCCGGAAGCAACGCTTTAAGGTGCACATCCAGATCAAAATCTGGGGCTAAGATCAAGTCTTTACAGGTTGCTAGTTCAGCAACACATTGCCCTTTCTCTTTGCTTTCAAAGTTTTTCCTGATCAGCTCATTCTGCATAAACCCGGCTGATTGTGCCGTCGTTGGACGCAAGCCAAAGGCGAAGCCAGAATGAACATTGACGAACATCTCGCGGAAATCATCGTCAGCATAATCTGCTTGGGTGCAGACCAGGAATTGCACCAGGACCTTGAGCCCCTGGCGAGCGATACGACCGATGCAGTATTTCAGGCGCTCATAGTTGGCTTTCGCCTGCTTCTCTGCTGCAGCGCTTCGAGCTTGCGCGATCGCCTGTTGAAAGTATTCTTTGAGTGCCTGAAATTCTTCCAAGTAGACGACGAGCAACGGTTGTGCCTCTTTTTCATCCTCGTCCAGCGTGTAGCGATAATCCATCACCCCCATGATGATCTCTAGCATTTCAAGCACTTCGATCTCGGACCTTCCGTGCAATGCCTTCTCTTCAACGCG
>WNGH01007346.1_pt1 | contig 13956 bp, 15 predicted proteins | sample 5400631 | NCBI WGS metagenome assembly WNGH01 (sample SAMN13153373, study PRJNA577476) | soil metagenome | isolation source: 115 cm soil or saprolite under Garry oak tree replicate 1 | place: USA:California | collected 2016-06-15
TGCTCGGCCTGTTGTTCGTTGATAGTCTGGCCGTTAAACTCTGCTCTTTCCAGCAGTGAGATCATTTGGGCCGCCAACGCATCACGCTGGCTGCCAAACGACGCCAACTGGTTTTCGAGATTCATGTAGGTGCTGTCATGAGATGGGCTGCCACTCTCCAAGGCTCTGGTGGAGGCACTCAGCGTTGCCAGGCCAAATTGCCCAACACATGCGTTGATTTGCTTGTAGATTTGGGCGAGTGGGACGAAGCTGCTGCTCTTCTTCACGGCTGATGGCTGCGCCCAACCTGTAAGTTCCTCGACGAGCGCGCGCCCATCGTGTGGATAGTCGTCCTTCAAACCGAGGAGCGTCAGTATGGTCGGGCGAATATCAGTGTGATCCGACCAGGTAGTGCTGTCGATGCCCGCCTGATCCACACCGGGCCCAACCATGCCCAGCCAGGTAGTAGTGATTTCTGGCTGCACATCCCCATGGTTCCAGGCGAAACCCGGTTGTTCCGTGATACATGGAGAGCTACAGTTGGGCGCACCTGCAAAAAGGAAGTAATTGGGATCGGCGAACATCGTGAACGTCGGCGTCCGCGCAGGATCGGCAGTGATCATATGCAGCAGTTTCATCTCCACCGGATCGGCCAGGAATTTAGTGAGCGTGTCGGTGTTACCTGTGATCGGATTCAGCGCCGTCAACTGCCCCGTCGCACGCTCGAAGGCACGAGTCACCGCCGCATCCCGGGCTGGATTGCCAGTGATATAGACGGTGGGAGCGTCGTCGGAGTGGACCTTGAACGGAGTTGTGACACCTTGCTCGGTCGCCAGCAGACCTGCCAGGTTGCCATTGAGCTCACCGATCTGGCTATAGGTACAGGGTGTAGTCACTCCATCACAGCCTGCCGGGCTGGGAGCGCCGCCCACGAAGTGGTCGCCTTCGTCGGCAGTGAAGACGAACAACGTGTTGCTCTGATTGATGCCGTCGTTGGCCAGCCGGGTGAAGAACTTGCCAAAGGCGCTGTCGTAAGCCTGGAGAGCTGCGACATAGCCAGCCTGGCCCGGGCCGTAGGCGGGACCACTGGGATGAGCATCATGCGCGTCGGAGATGTAGGCGTAGGTGACGGGCACGCCATGTTCCTGCATGGCGGCTACGTAGGAAAGCGAAACGGCCGCGGACATGCCATCAAAGCCGGGGAAGCCGACATGGCCCTGCGGATCCTGGATGACGTTGCCGTTCAGGTCGGTTATTGGACCATTCGGGCTGATCTGCGGCGCAACGTACTTGTGACCGAAGAGGCCATTGTAGCCCGTATAGCCACCGGGCTCATCGGGCAGCAGATCGGACTTGCCATTGTTGGCAGAGGAGCAGAGGGCATTCCCTTTTGCGCAGTGGACGCCGATGCCAACGAAATCAGCGAATGCCTGACCCGGATTGGACGCTACTTCCATCGCCTCTGGCGAACCCGCTGCGGCGAGGTCCAGTAAGCGAAGGAAACGCCAGTGTTGCTGGTGCCGTCCGGATTAAAATAGCGGAAGCTGTTGCTAACTGGTACGCCATGATTATCGCCGTAGACACCGGTGAGCGAGGTCAGGATGTCGGTCGCGGTATGGGAGATGAGGGGTGTGTGATGGTTGGTGAGCAACACGCCCTTGTTCTCAATGAAATTGAGCAGATTGGGCATCTGTTCTAGATCCGAGGGGACATTGGGATTGTCGCGTGTGAAATGCGTATTGTCAAACTGGATGTAGATTACGTGCTGGATACCGCCTTTGGCGGAGTTGAGCTGGCAGCCACCCGCTGCATGCGTGCGCGCAGCTGGGGTCGCAACAAATCCCAGCACTACTGCCAGGAGCGTGACCGTAAGCACTACGAATGTGAAGGGTTGTCGCCAGAGCCGGGTCAACCGGTACATATATTTCCTCCTTGAAGATTTTTTAGTACGCCCACGTTCACACTGTAGTATGCTCCAGTATAATATGCAGATGTATTCAGGTTGAGAAGGTATTATAAATCAGAAAATGTGGTTAAGCTTTGTTAACCTATTCGTGGGGATATGTCTGATCAAGCTTTAGAGCTATGCTTATTTTCTTCTCTTTTCATGGTGCGGAGAGACTAAAGGTACAGGGATGGTTGAGTTTTGTTAACCACAGGTTATGTCCTTGATTGAGCCTCGCGTTCAATGGTCAAACCACTAGTTTGCTACGTACTGCTGCGAGGTGATCGACTCAACATCTTGCAGGGCCTGCTCCATGAGATAGCGCACCACGGCGTCCACGCTGCCGGTTTGTTGGTAGATGGCGATCTGGCGATCGGCGCCCGTGCCACGGGGGTCCTCCAGCAGGGCACGCAGGTAGTTAATCTCGCAGCGGCTGCCCAGGTCATCAACTACGTCATCGACGAAGTCCAACAGTTCGCTGATCGAGTCACGCATGCTGAGGTGGCGCTCCTGCACGAAATCGATTTGCGGGGCATCCAGGCCATAGCGCATTGCGCGCCACTTGTTTTCATCAATGAAATTGCGCGGCAGCACGTGGGTGCTCATGCCGCGCTTGTGGAGCCAGGCAAGCGTGGCGACGAGGGCCTGGCAGAGAGCGGCGATGGCCAGCGTATCTTCCATGCTGGCGGGTACGTCGCAGATGCGAAATTCGATAGTCTGGAAGAAAGGATGAGGGCGTATATCCCACCAGATCTTCTTGCCGTTATCGATGCAGCCAACCCTGACCAGGGACTGCACATAGTTGTCAAATTCGCTCCATGACGCCATTGGATCGGGAATCCCGTTGCGCGGGAATGGCTTCCAGATGACGGGGCGATACGACTTCATACCGGTAAAGCGCCCGTTCCAGAATGGCGAGTTCGAGGAGATGGCCAGCAAGTGCGGCAGCCAGGTGCGAAGCTGGTTTATGAGCACGATAGCCATTTCATTGCTTTCGACATGGACATGGACATGCAGGGCAAAGATCAAGATGGAGCGCACGACATCCTGCAGCTCTTCTTCCAGTTGCATGTAGCGCTCGTTTGGCGTGGTTACCTGCTCCAGCCAGCTCGCACTGGGATGAGTGCCGGCAGCGATGAACATGAGCCCCTCTTCCTCGAGCAGTTGTGCCAGCGTCGTGTGCATACGATACAATTCTTTACGGGCTGCAGCAATATCCAGACAAACGGGCGAGACAACTTCTACTGCTGCCTGCAACATCTCCGGTTTTATGCGCTCGCCAAAGATCGCCGCGCCCTTTTCCATAATGGTCAGGATGCGCGGGCAGAGCTGGCCTGTGCGAGGATCTACCATTTGAAGCTCTTCTTCAATGCCGAGGGTATAGCGCGATGTCATGCCTAAGCTCCTTCCAGGGTCTATCATCGTTTCAGCGCTTTTCTTTAGAGTATGTCTGATTTCGATCATGATCGCTTGCTCGCGCCTGCGGCGCTCGCCTTTTTTTGCGCGGCGAAGCCGCGCGAGCATCCGGCAGAGAGGGCGAACACCCTGAGAATCAGACACGCTCTCACAAAGGTAGGTACTATAAGGGGAGGAGCCACACTACCGCACTACAAGTTCCTGGAATGTATTAATAGCGTACACAAGAAGTATGCGATCTGTCAAGGGATTGAGCAACGATTTGAGCCTCTTGCTCACGGCAACCCGAACGCGTAGGGCAATAAATCCGCCACGGAAAAATCGCGCGCATCTCCATCGATGTAGATGACGGCGTGCGGGGCAAGATCGGCCAGCCATTGGCGACACGCGCCGCAGGGACTACGCTCACCGAGAGGAGCAGCAGGGGGCACATCGATGCAGGCGACGGCTACCTGGGTCACAGGGCCAGAGCCAGCTGCGACTGCCGCGGCCAGGGCTGAACGCTCAGCGCACAGAGTCAAGCCATAACTTGAAATTTCGACGTTCACTCCCAGGTAGGTCTTACCCCCGGCTACCACGGCTGTTCCTACGTGGAAGTGTGAGTAGGGACAATGTGCCCGCTGCGCAACTTCACGGGCTAATGCCAGCAGTTCTTCGCGTGGAACCATGCCTTTCCCTCCTTGCTGTTGTGCTCCACTATATGGCGCCGTACCTCAATAGTCCTAGCTCTCTTGCTATTCTATAACTGAATCGCTAGTATATACTCATATTCATCGAACGGCTAACCTGATAGCTATCCATAGCCCAAATTGTATCATGATGTTACTACCTTACATGCATCCCGTTACTAGCTGTGGGGGAATGATTCAACCAGAAGAGAGCGATATTCTTATCACAAGGTGGTTGAACACTGGCTCTTGTAATACACGCCTGTAGGAGGAATCCCATTGAAAATCATGGTGGCGGATGATGACCGCGACATGGTCGATTTGCTGAGTTACTGGCTTAAAGGCCATGGCTACGATGTGATACGCGCATTTGATGGCGAACAGGCCGTCAAGCGCTGGCGGGAAACATTGCCAGACCTGGTTATTCTCGATGTCCAGATGCCCAAGCTCGATGGCTTCGAGGTGTGCCGCCAGATGCGCAGTGAAACGAATTCAATGGTTTTGATTCTAACTGCACATGACCGCGAAGATGACGAGATACGTGGCTTAGAAATGGGCGCCGATGATTACTTGCGCAAACCATTCAGTCCACGGCAGTTACTTGCTCGCATCAAGGCTATTATGCGCCGCTCAACCAATATCCGGGGAAACTCGAGTTCCTCCGCGATTACCGTTGGCACGGTGACGTTAGACGCGATGCGTCACGAAGTGATCAGAGACGGTGTAAAGGTGAGGCTCACCCCCACGGAGAGTCGCCTGTTGCATCTATTGATTTCTCATACCGGGCAGGTTTTGACGACAGACACGATCATCGAGCGCGTCTGGGGCTATGATGAAGCCGGGGATTCGGGCCTGGTGAAGACGCACATCCGTCACCTGCGCCAGAAAGTCGAGCCAGACGCCAACAGTCCGCAGTATATCACGACCGTGCCGGGTGTAGGGTATACCTTTACAACTCCAATAACATTGGAACCGTAAGGAACCTGGCACCTTTTACGGCTGTCCAGGGTCATACTCTATCTTCTCCTTAACCAGTTTTTCATCTTCTTAACCAGAATACAACGTTATTTGCATCATTTTCTCATCCTGGACATTCTAGAATCAGGTGCAACAGGGCTGCCGTGCATAAAGTTATTGTGAATAATGAAGCGCCACGTCAAAGAAGTATCGAGACAATCACTGACATACATAAACGCCCATCATAATGAGCGTTGTAGTTGTATGCCGCCTTCCGCCTTCCAGCAACTGCCAACCCAGGGGCAGGCAGAAGAAGGCCCGGATAATGCACAGGCAACGTTGATCACACGCGAATTAAGCGGCCACCTGCACAAAATCCTCAGTGCCTCGTTCCCGCGTTCGATACCTTTTAGTCTGCTGCTGCTGCATGTTTCACAGCGCGAGCATATTCTTGCTACACCGCAGTCGGCAAGGCCTTTCCAGCACCTGCACCTTCATCCACCTAGAAGCTTTCTCGACCAGGTGCTCGTGAATGTCCGCCGCGTCATCAGGACAAGCGACCCTATTCTGGTTCACGCAGGCATAGGAGCCGTTATCATCTTTCCTGGCGTAGACCAGCAGGGGATGTATGGAATAGCGGAGCGAGTCTATCAGAGTATTAACCTGCTCCAGGCAGAAACGGTCATCCCACCATTACGGCGTATTACGGATATCCTTCTCGGCAGCGGTTCCTATCCAGAGCCGGCCAGGTCGCCTGAGGAGTTGTTGTATTATTGCGGGCTGGTCGTGCGTAAGCTCATGTTACGTCCGGCCATTAGCATACAGCTGCGAAGGGCTAAGTCCACCCCTGCGCCGGCGGGCATAGAGCCAGTAGCGCCAGCAGATGGATCACTGCCGGAGAGCAACAGCCCAGAGCCTTTACAGGACGGTCACGGCAAACCTTTCATGCAACTGCCGCTGCAGCTTTCCAGGAGTATGAAACGGCTCATTCCGCATGGGCTCGCGCTTGAACTCCACTGCGCGCCCGTCGGCCGCGACCATAACCGTCTCACTGTTGCTATGACCAATCCTACGAACACAAAAGCGCTCGCCCGGCTGAAGGAGATCACAGGCCTGACCATCTTCGCGGTATCATGCGAAGAAGAAGCGCTGAACTCTCTGCTGGCAAACAAATGGTGATAGAGGAAAGGTTCCACCAAAAGATGAGGGGAAGGGACTGTTTATACGCATTTTGTCCCAAGGTGACAAAAATCACACCTGATAATAGCTATATTTAACCAGATCATAACTAATCCTCAACGTAAAAACGCAGCAACATTGGCTACAATAATACGCAGTGAGACACCTTACGGATGCCATAATCTCTGGCCAGGCCGCTGGGGTCACGTGTATTTATTTATCAGCTTGAGGAGTAATCGTATGGCTATGCAAATGATCCAGAATGATGCCCTATTGACGTTCAAAGAGGCCATGAGCTATCTGCGAGTAAGTCGCTCAACGCTCTACCGCCTCATGTGGTCTGGACAGCTTACCGGTCACAAGGTAGGCAGCACCTGGCGCTTCTACCGCGAGGATCTGCGCGCCTGTGTGGACCGCGAGGTGTCGATGCCGATGATGCATGCTGGTATGGCCCTCAACTAATGGGGCTTCCCGCTCAGATCAGTATATCTATGTATATCAATTAAAAACCTTCTATTCAAAGAGAAGGCCGGAGATTAGGGGTGTGTCCGGCCTTCTCTGCTTTTTTCTAAATTTTATAGAACTCTACAATTTTCCACCGGCCCGCCACTTTTTGCAGCGTGAGCACCGCGTTATAGTTGAAGCACGAGCGGTTTGTCGAACTCTCGCCGTTGCAGCGGGTCACATCTACAGTAGCAGTGAACGTCGAATTGAAAGGGTCTGTTCCGGTCGTCGAAGGGGAGGGGCTAAGTCCAGCCAGCAGATAAGAGGTAACGCGCCCGTACTGTACATCCCTGGCCTGTGCCTGCTGCACAAATTGCTCCTGGGTCAGCGAGTTCTGATTATTCAGAGACAGGTCAAGGTAGGCGGCCGTGTAGTTTTGGGCTTCGATATTTCCGTAGTAGTCATTGACTACCTTAGTAGCGCCGCTGAGTTGCTGAGTAGCAGGGCCGAGGATGGCATAAAACGCCCAGACACAACCTCCACAAGTGGCTAGAAGAGCTAACGAAAAGAATGCAACGACGATCCAGATCCAGGCACGCGATCTTTTGACAGGGGGAGGAGGCAGGGTCGGAGGAGCAAGTATGGGAGCGGTATACAGGAGAGGTCCACCAGCCGGAAATTCATAGAGCGGCTGTGATGCGGGTTTTATGGTGTCTCCAGGATACTGTTCGGCGGCTTCCCCTGGTGGCTGCCGGTCAGAGGGCTGCATAGGTTCGAAACTCCTTCATATCAAGAAGTGGAATGCAGCTCACTGGCGGAGCGCACTTCCTGCAGGCGCAGGCTCTCGCTGCGCTCGAACTCTTCTTCCAACTCCTGGCGCACATGTTCCTCTGCTTCCGGAAGGGACAGGTTTTCTTTACTGGCACACGCGACAACGCGACTCACATAGAAACGGCTCAGCTCCTCCCGCTGCCACTTCAAATCGGGCATAGGCCTGAGGTGGATCTGCGAACAGGGATAGAAATCGCGATCGTTGAGAGCCAGAGTTAATAAGCGTGCATATTCGACGACAGACCGGCATACCGCCTGGTCCATGAAAAAACCAGGTTGTGTGCTAGAGACAACCAGGACTCCCGCCATGCGTCCCGCGAACATCACCGGCTGGGCGCACGCGCTCCGCTCAAGGTCATCCACCATTATTTGTAAGCGCCCGTTGCTGTCCAGTTCATCCCACTGCTGCATGCGTTGCAGCATCGCCGCCGTTCCGGCCAGCGTCGTACTTCCCAGGTAGGTCTTGCTCTCAAGAGTAAACGGCCAGGGATAGCTGCCACGCATTTCTAATTCGTAGAGCGAGTGGATACCATCTTCACGCGGAGGCATCAGCCTGGCATACAGAATAGATAGGCCAGAGCGCTTAGGGTCGAGACGGAGCAGGGCATCTTCAAAGATGGCCTGTATAATTTGCCAGTAGCGCATGCCATCTTCGATCGTAGTCTCCCGCAATTCGAGCACACGACGATAGATGTCTTTTTGCGGCTCGCGAACATCAATGGAATGAGCAGGAGAAGCGCGTAGTTCATCCAGGTTGAGCTTCGAACTGGTTTCCTCTGTTATTTGCCTGGAGACTGGAAACGCAAGTCCGCGCGTAAGACGCTGCCTGGGCAATTGTACGCCGGAAATGACCTTCTTTTTCTGCTTGCCGGGAGGGCGTCCGCGACGCCTGTTTCCCGTGCTTGAGTTGCGCTTGGTCTCCATGATAACACTCCCTTTTTAGATGTGGGCCAGAGCAATGTTTATGCTTGCGTTTCTTGTCAAACACTCGCTGGCTTAAATTATAGCATAACGACAGGCAGTTTAGTAGCGCTCGCTTTCACACGTTGTCCAAATCGCCATGCGCGAGAACAGGACAGCCACCCGTATAATATCGAACCCCCTCTTCTGTAGAATATACGTACCCAGGATACACTTTAACACATTTATTTACAAAGTATTATCATTGTTATACATAGATTCCAAATTTGTGTCATTAATTGCTTTATACAATGTTACACCAAAGTACTACAAATGTTTGCCTTTTGTTATTTTGGCATGTTATACTCCTCGCATATTTAAAATCACCTCTGGTAAGAAAAAAGGATGAAGGATGAGGACAACCTATGGCAGTAAACAAGCTGGTTTATGTGAACGAGTGTGGTTTACCACTCAATGCAGTTGACTGGCTGGTAACACACCACCGCAGCAAAGCACCCGAGCGAGAGCAGATGATTCGTGATCTACAGATCGCACCCGGCAGCCTGGTAATAGACGCCGGCTGTGGTCCAGGACTCTGGATACCTCTGCTGGCGCATGCCATCGGTTCCGCAGGACGTATCTTAGGCATAGACATCTCTACCGAATCATTAGTAACGGCACAACGGCGTGGCGCGGGCAAGTGGTATCAAAGCCAGGTGCAGTATAAACAGGCTACGTTAGAGCAACTGCCCGTACAGCCCGGTACCGCAGACCTGATATTCAGCGCGAATGTCAGCCAGTATCTGCCTGACCCGGTGCACACATTTGCTGCTATGGGCCAGTATCTGGCGCCAGGTGGGCATCTGGCCATCAAGGACATAGATTTTGGCACCATGCGCTTCTACAATATTGATCCAGGCTTGCAGGCGCGCGTTTTGCAGGCACGCGAAAGCTGGGAGCAGGTGCGCATTGAGCATGGTTACAGCTTCGAAGATAGCTGGGTTGGCTCGAAGCTCGCAGGATACCTTCGTGCAGCCGGTTACGAGGACGTGGAGGAGAAAAGCTATCTTATTCGACGCCAGTACCCGCTCTCACAAGATTTTCGTTTCTATTTACAAGGTATTGCCGAGTGGTTTGTGTGCGAGGGCGCCTCGCTGCTCGCTGGCGAAGATCTCAAGAGTTGGCTCCAGTGCTTCCTTGATGATGCGCATAATGTATTGGATCAAGAAAGCTTTGTGAGCGAGGAAACCGAATTTGTGGTAACAGGAGTGTGGAGGAAAAAGAGGCGCCGGTCTTTTTGCTTGACCAGGAAAAAACGGTCTATATAGACCGTTCGCGTCCAGTATTGCGTTGTTGTATGATGCGTCTTTATCCCCGATGTAAGGAGTCTATGTTTTTAGAGCAGTGAGTTTAGTTGATCAGCAATCAAGGCAATAGCCTTATCTCCTACGATTGAGTGTAACTGAGTATGCAGCTGGCCCATATGCTCCATACGCGCCGTGATGAATTCATGCTGGGATACGCCATAAGCCAGTCCGGTCAGGCCGAGCCTGGCAGCTTCATATTCTGCACTAATCTGCGACAGTAATCTAGCTACTTCACTCCTTTGCTCGTTTGCTCCTTGCATAGATCAACGCCCTCCCTGTTATTAAATAACTGTCCGGTCCATGCTTGCAACTGTGTAAATGCACTTGTAAATACAATGTACATTACTTGTTAGCAACATCGAAAAATACACATCTATAGTATGCATGAAAATGTATCTACTTGTCCAGGGGTTAGAAGCCTTTTTGGTATGTTTTTTATTATCTTCACAATAATTGCACAATGTATAACATTTGTGATCACAATGTAACGCAGTATCATGCTTCTTGATGAGAAGAGCAAGGGGATAGAACAGGTTCCTGTTTCTGAAAACATGTATATTTCCCACAGGACTTTTTGGAGTGTGAGCAACATGCAAACAGCGCACAAAAAAGGCTGTATTTTCTCTAACTTTATGGTATACTCGTCATAGCGCCTGTTAGTTGGCTAGTCAACTACTAGTATAACTATACCTGGGCGTGAAGAAGCCCTGTTGACTCCCTTCTGCTTTCAGCAGTCGCAGCGTGGGCATCAAGCGAAGCTCTTTATTGATAGTGATGTAGCATACTGGCTACAAGAGCGAAAAGGAGTGTCTTTAATGGCGCGTGTCCAATTTGAACACGTTTACAAGCGGTTCAACAAAGTCGAGGTTGTCCACGACATTAACCTTGATGTCAAGGACAAAGAGTTCCTTGTACTGGTCGGTCCTTCCGGCTGCGGCAAGAGCACCGTCCTGCGTATGGTAGCAGGCTTGGAAGATGCGAGCGAGGGCGAGATTTATATAGGCGACAAGATGGTCAACAATGTCGCCCCAAAAGATCGCGATATCGCTATGGTCTTCCAGAACTACGCTCTCTATCCTCATATGTCTGTCTTCGATAATATGGCCTTTGGCCTCAAGCTGCGGCACTTCCCCAAGGATCAAATCAATCAGCGTGTCGACGAGGCCGCCGACATCCTTGGCCTGCAGCAGTTTCTCAAGCGTAAACCCAAGGAGCTCTCGGGCGGGCAACGCCAGCGCGTGGCGCTTGGCAGAGCTATCGTACGCGAGCCACAGGTCTTCCTGATGGACGAACCGCTCTCAAACCTCGACGCGAAGCTGCGTGTGCAGACGCGCGCAGAGATTACGCGCCTGCACCAGCGCCTCCAGACGACGATCATTTACGTGACCCATGACCAGACCGAGGCGATGACGATGGGCAGCCGCATTGCAGTGCTCAATGCAGGCATCATCCAGCAGCTCGGCGCCCCCCAGGAACTATACGATCATCCCTCCAACCTCTTCGTGGCGGGCTTCATTGGCTCCCCGGCCATGAACTTCTACCAAAACGCGAAAGTGGTGACGGAAGGTGATGCCGTTAAAATTGTGCTCGATGGCATAGGGCAGGTACAGGTACCGCCGCTCTACGAGGGGCCAACACGAGAAGCGACAGGCAAAAACCTGACTTTCGGCATACGGCCTGAACACCTGAGCGATGCATCGCTGTTGGATGGTGCGAATACAGGTTCTGTGATCGAGGGCAACGTAGAGGTTGTCGAGCACCTGGGCAGCGAGCTGCAGGTTTATGTGAACACGGCTGACAAGACAACTATCGCTCGACTCGACCCGCGTTCACGAGCGCACGTTGGCGGCAGCATACCGCTGCACGTGGACACAGACCAGATTCACCTCTTCAATACGGACACGGGCGAGGCAATTTTCTAAGCGCCTTCCAGGGCGCCCGCCACCGATGCCGTAGGGGAGGGCCTTTATGGACGCTGTCTGGGGGACAGTGTGGCCCGCCTCGCCTTTGTCCATGGCGTGAAAGGATGCTAAGGAGTTATTCCCTTTTGGCGTGGCAAGAGTCCGCGTTCGATCGCCACAGCGACGGCTGAAGCTCGTGAGTCTACCCCTAACTTGGTATAGATGGTCGTGAGATACGCCCCGACCGTGCGTTCCGTCAGGCCGAGATGGGCGGCAATCTCTTTACTGCGCTCCCCCTGAGCGACGCGGACCAGAATGTCCCGCTCGCGTTCGGTCAGGTCTTGACTCTTCCGCTGCCCGGCAGAACGTTGAGGAGAGGAAGCCTGGGCTGCCAGGAATAGCACGCGCTGCATGATTTCCGGCGGAACCCGCGTTTCTCCGCGGGCTGCGTGGCGAATCGCCTGGAGCAATTGCTCCAGATCTGTATCTTTGAGCAAATAACCCAGCGCCCCTGCCTGAAGACCACGAATCATCAAGTCATCTTCGTTATAGTTGGTCAGGATTAACACGGCGACCTGTGGCCACGCTTGCCGGATGCGCTTCAAGGCTTCTAAGCCATCCATGCCTGGCATGCGCAGATCCATCAGGACGCAGGGTTTCTCCTCGGATCAGCAGGTCTGGCAGGCCCTGCGTGAGCGCACCGGCTATGCCGTCATCCAGTATGATGCCCGGGTTCACGGCCTCCCCGCAGCCTCCGGCTTTGCTCCCTTTCGCGTCGAGATCCCCGATAGCGCGGACGTCGCCACCGCCCACTATCACACCGTCACGATCATCGGCCTCATGCCCGCCAGCTCCTCCTGGCGCATCCTGATGTCCGTGCGCACGGCGGGCAGCGTCGTTCAGCCGCCGTACATCCAATTTGTCAACACCTACCTCTTCCGCTTGCGAGCCGGTGTTGGAGAAGCGCAGGCCACCAGCGATCTCAACCGGACCCTCGATGCCGCACGCAGGGGCATCAACGTGCAATCACTCGACCATGCCAGCCTCAACGGCATCACCGCCGTCTTCACTCTTTTCCTGGGAGGCTACCTTGCGCTTGGCCTCGTTTTCGGCGCTCTCGCCATCGCTGTCATCGCCAGTCGAGCCGTTGTCGAGCGTCGCCAGCAGATCGGCATGCTGCGCGCACTCGGCTTCTCACAGGGTCTGGTGGGCTCCTCCTTCCTGCTCGAAGCTAGCTTCGTCATCGCCACGAGCCTCGTCACAGGCGCGGCCCTCGCCCTCTGGCTCGCCTACCAGGTCGCCAGAGCAACCTACCTGAACTTCCCGCTGCCTGTCGGACCCATCGTACTGATTTTGCTCGGCAGCTTCTTGATCGTCTGCATCAGCACAGCTCTGCCAGCGAGGCGTGCGGCCCGTTTGCATCCCGCAGAAGCTCTGCGTTACGAATAGAGTCAGCAACCAAGCATCTATTGGAACCCATAAAGCAAGGAATGAATGATGTCTCATAACACATTCGAAGATCGGACCGAAAATACTGCTCCCTCGCTTCTCCAGAGCAGACCGCAACGCCAGGAGGGATGGCGCAAGAGGCGCACACTCTCAATCGTCCTTCTGCTCGTAGGGGCGGTCATCATCGTAGGCACTGGTATCGTCCTGGCAGTCGTGCTCATTCCCCACGGGTCCTCTACCACAAATAACGCCACTACCACGAATAATGCCACCCCGCCAACCATCAGTAACAAAAAAGCCAAGGGCAACTGTGGTCAGACTCTGCCACCGCTCTACTGGCACACCCTGTTGCAACAGGCTGCGCAGGGTCTACATCTCAGCGTCGCGCAGGTCAAAGCGCAGATTAAAGGAGGCAAAAGCATCCAGGATGTAGCCCGTGCGCAGGGGATTTCGGCTCAGCTCTTGCAGAGCATCGAAATCAGCGCCTTGCGGGCCGCCAACAACCAGATGGTTGCCATCAAATGCCAGAATCAGTCTGGTGCCAACGCCAACGTTCAATCCTATGTCAGCAAAGGCGCGCAGGACATGAACTATCGATTTACGTATTGGTTTACAACACAGTAATACGACAGCCAGGTATACGGATGAGATACAAATTATTCTTTTGTTTGGCACACATTGAATGCGTATCGGGCGCCCGCAAAGGGCAAACTCTGTCATGCAAATATGTGAACCTCACCCGGATCACGGGTATCTCCCGTGATCCCTCCTCACGAGCTTGCTAGTTGCGCAGTGGTTTGCCCGTCGTCAAAAAGGCTTGCATACGGTCCTGGGTCTTTTCCATACCGCACAGGCTGAGGAATGCTTCGCGCTCCAGGTCAAGCACTTGCTGCTCGGTAAGTGGGATTGTAGGCGAACAC
>WNGH01005703.1_pt1 | contig 13950 bp, 11 predicted proteins | sample 5400631 | NCBI WGS metagenome assembly WNGH01 (sample SAMN13153373, study PRJNA577476) | soil metagenome | isolation source: 115 cm soil or saprolite under Garry oak tree replicate 1 | place: USA:California | collected 2016-06-15
AGAGCGAGAAACAACGGCCACCCGTTTCTCGATCTCCAATTCGTAAGGCCAAGCCAGGATCGCACCGCATCCTGGCGCTGGAAGGCGAAATTGATTTGCGCGTCTCGCCGCGGATCGCCGCCGATCTGCGCGCCTTGATCAGAGATAAGCCGGAGAAGCTGGTGATCGATCTTTCCAAGGTATCGTACATCGACAGTTCTGGATTGGCGGTCCTGATCAACGGGATGCAAAAGGTCGAAGCGTACCGCGGCAAGCTCTACCTGGTCGGGATGCGCGATACCGTCCAGATAATTTTTGAAACGTCACGACTGGACCAGGCATTTCGAATACGGCGCAATGTCGCCGAGGCCCTCGCTGCCTCTTGAGATCTCGGTCGGACGTTGAAATGGGAAACGGGATCGCGTCTAAAGATTTTTGAAAAAAACTGAAACGCGGAAATTTGAAACACTGAGATCGGAAAGCGAAACAGTTTGTTGTTATTTCGACTCTCGGCGAATCAAAAGTGACCAGGGGTAAGGCTGGGGTCAGATCTAAACTCCGAAGACTTTCACCCGCCACGGTCGCCACGGCGACCAGGACGGGCAGGCTGAGCAGGGCATTTTACATTTGCGACCCGCGCAACTCTCTCGCCCGTCGAGCCGAGCCGCACGTTAACTCCTCGGGAAAGTGAAAGTCGCAGGTGTTCATTATTTGCTTGGCAAAATCAGAGCGCAAAACTCTTTGAATTTCTGGTCGCCAAAGCTCCCATAACTGCTTCGGAATCACGCGATCGCCAGCGAGATAGCACTCTTCCCATATTAAATTCAGGTACGCGATCATCACCGGCGTCAGTCTTTCCCAATGCGTGTTGTCGCCAGCCAACGCCTTTTGCCACTGTGGATAAATCTCCGGCTGTAAAATGGCGTCGTACTTGTCCGCGTAAACTCTAAATATATCCCGATGAACGGTGCGACGGTATTGGTACACCGCTATCGCAATTGATGCGGCACTAACGGCCACAGCTAAAACCGCAATGAGATGCCCGAAGCTGACCATTTGCTGATGCTCTTTCGAGAGTATAATTGCCCGCGCAGCCGTCGGAGAAGCCCAAAACAGCCGGAATATGGCGAGGCGAGCGCGGTCAACTGCCGCCTTTGCCAGTGCTTCCTCCTTCGAAGCTGCGGCTAGCCGGGGACGTCAGAGATCGATGTAAACGCAGCCGCAACAACGGATTGATTGAATGGTTCAATGAGTGACCATGTCCAATCACTGGAGCCCTATATTATGAAATCGCATAAAGTTCTTTTCCTCGCTTTGATCCTCAGCGCAGCATTCGCCCTTTCCGCCCAGGCCGGAGATCGCCACGGAAACAATGGCAATTCGCAGAGGGCCGCTGTACGCGGGCGCGGTTCGGCGCCCATGATGCATTCCAGTTCCGGATTCAGCTCTAGCGGCAATCGCGCGTTTGCGCGGCCATCGGGCATGACGATGCGCTCAATACCGCAGTTTTCTCAACGTCGCATGATTGGTGGCGGAAATACATCGTTCGCTCCACGACAGTTTACGCCTCGAACATTCACTGGGCGGACCGGCAATGATCTTGCGCAATTCCGGAACAACCGATCGATCCAAACCAATCGGTTCGGAGAAATGCAGGTCCAGCGTGGCAATCGGACTGCGCAATTCGGGACCGGCGGCAGGAACCAGACAATTGGCAACATCAGTCCTGGACATAATCACGTGTTCGCCCAGCGCTCGGCCAATTGGAATCGCAATTGGGACCGTAATCGCGATCATTTTTGGAACGGGCACCGTTGCCGTTTTGTGAATGGCTCCTGGTTCATCTTCGATTTCGGGTTCTTCCCGTGGTTCGGGTGGCCCTTCTACGATTACTATCCTTACGGCTACCCGTACTACGGTTACGGCTATCCGTATGGCTCCGGGTATGGATATGATTCCGGGTATGGATATGATTCCGGCGCGTACGACGGCTCATATTACGGCGGTCAAAACGGCTACGATCCTTCTAACTACGATCAGGGCGGCTACGATTCTTCTAATTATAATCGAAACGGCTACGGTTCTAACGATCGGTCCGGCCTCGCCGCAGAGATTGCCGACCTCCAGGACAAATTGGCGACAGCAGGTTATTACCATGGACGAATCGACGGCGTCCTGGGGCCGGAGACACGTCATGCGCTGGTCCGTTATCAGAGCGCCAAGGGGCTGGAGCCGAGCGGAAATTTGACGCCTGACGCCCGACACACTGCGATCGCTCGGCTTGCGACAACACGTGGCGCAGGACTGAAGCTGCAAGGTCACATCGTTGCTCGCGTACGATCAAAAACTGATCGGAAAACATTTCATTATTACGGTCGGCGACCGTTCGAAGCGAACGACGATCCTGGAAAGTACGAAGTAGAAGGGAGCGCCTGGGACGCGCGCCATTCCACCGGCGCTGTTGAGAAGTTGAGCAAGCAGCGCGATTGTCGATCTTATGGGACATAGTCACGGTCGAGATAACGTGAGGAAACGGGCACGGCGCCGCAAAAAAGCCGAGCGCCTCGCCGACGCGAAGCGAAAACCGAAGCCGGCAAAGCAGGCTTAGCGGCGGAGGAGCGAAGACCGACGACAGATAAGAGACGATCGCGCGCGAACTTCTGCGATATCGGTTTAATGCAATATTGCTTTAAGGCCGCGCTCGCGACCAAGACGAGCGGGCGTCTGCGCAAGCTGCTCAAACACCGCTGCAGGCCCGAAGGCGAAAAAGCGTAAGGGGTGACGCAGCAAGAATACGGCGATTGATTTCGTTTCCGATTTCGTTGTAACATCGGAAAGGTCGGTAACCGAAAGGAAAGTTTATGTTCAATCTGAAGAAAATTATCGCCCTGGTCGTCGGTTCAGTTTTGCTACTCAGCATCATCCCGTTTGTGGCTAAAGCCGTGCGCACCGATGTGTCGCGCGATTTTCCCGTTTACAGTAATCACGGCAAACCAGATTTAACCGTCGACCCGAAGCGGTTCGTTTCCCAGATGGAAATCATCGACCGCTTGTTTGATTCGACTAGCTGCGAGTTAGTCGAGGGCTCGGTTGGAGGCACTGGTTATCGGCGTTTGCTCCGGTTCGACACTGTGCTGATCAACGGCGGCGACGGCGACCTCGTGGTCGGCAGTCCGACTGACCCGAACAATCCATATCATTCGGTGTTCATTTATTCGCCGTGTCATAATCATTATCACATCGCCGGTTTTTCCAATTATCAATTGCTGAAGCTGGATCGCACAGTTGCCGCGCAAGGACATAAACAAGCATTCTGTCTCGAAGACCTGCTCAAGTACACGAACGATAATAAGAGCAGCGGTTACGTCTGTGCCTTCCAGGGTATCACGACCGGCTGGGCGGATTGGTATTTCAAACAACTCAGCGGCCAATGGATCGACATTACCGGCGTGCCGGAAGGCGATTACATCGTGCACGTGGAGATCAATGCCGCGCACACATTCGATGAAGGCGCGAACCGCTATTCGAATGTGATCGAAACGACGATTCACATTCCCGATCCACGCAACAAGGTAACGATCGATAATTCTCCGGCGGCGACGGACTAAAGGTCAGAGATCAGAGATCAGACGTGCCTAAAAGGGAGTAGCAGATTAGCGGCCGTTGTCGGGATGAAATCGCCTTGAGACGTGCGAGTCGGCGAAAGTCCGTCGCGCCATATCAGGTGGCTGCAGTCTGGCGGCGGCAGCGAAGCGCCGAAAAAGCGCAGCACGGCGCTGGGCCGTTCTACGCTGGGCGAAGTAAAGGGCGCCGTTTTGAGATAAGGTAAGTGTTAATTTCATGTGCGTCTCCGATCCCAGGGAAAGGTGGCCGATGGCAGATCGATCGGACGCAACCAATCTACAGCGGAAACGCGCGTTCCCTAATTCTTTCGAAAAGCTGAATGGAGCAAATGGGATGAGCGACATAGAACACGTCGCGATCGGGAATCGCGCGGGTAGACGGCAACGCAGCTAGGGTAGCTGGCGCAAGCACGGGCCAGTGCGAGTGATCAAGGTAAAGCGACCAGGGCACGAGCGAGTGAAGCTGGGCAGCAAACGAATTTCAAACACTGAAAGCTGAAAAGAAGAGGTCAGCGAAAAGGAATGCGGTCAGGTCCTTTAGGAGTAGATTGTCGTGTGCCGACTGATATTTACGAGACCACCGATCCGACCAAACCGATCCGAAACTTCGAAGTTAAGCAAAGCGTCCACGACGAACCGCTTCGGAACGATCCGGAAACAGGCGAAGCAGCACGGCGCGTGATCTCGGCTGGCTACAATCTTCTGATTCGCGGTAAATCGGTTGGTCCTTCAGTCGGCTCAGTCGGTTAGACTGGCTGCGTCGGTTATAACAGACGAGCTGACATGCGAAGGAAGGATTCAAACACATCGGCGCGGTCGAGAGTGTTGGTGCTGGTCGATGAATCGAACGTCGGCAGTTCGGTCCGCACGGCAGGGCGTGGCCTTGATTGGATAAAGCTGCGTGAATTTCTGGCCGGTCCGAGCACGGGACGGGAGCTGATCGAGATGGTTGTTTATGCCGGACTTCCGCCCGCGATGCCGATCTGGCAGGAAGAACGCGACAAGAAGAATAAATTTATGCAATGGCTGCGCTCCAACGGCTTCATGGTTGTGACCAAAGACGGGTCGCCCGCCGAGGAAGGGCGTTACAAGGCGAACGTGGACGTTATGATGGCGATCGACGCGCTCGAGCTTTCGGTCGAAATGCAGCCCGATGTCGTTATTCTCGTAACCGGCGACACTGATTTCGCTCATCTCGCGATCAAGTTGAGGCGACGCGGTATCCGGGTGGAAGTGGCATCCGTTTCGCAAAATCTTGGGAACATATTGAGATCAGCCGCGAATGAAGTGATCGATCTCGCGCCGTTGTTTCAGACGTTCGAAATGATGAAGATCCAGGAGCCGACACCGACTCGAGCGATGCCGCCGCGCCAGAACCAGCAGCAACACCAGCGGCGGCGCCGGCCGCGGTTTGGCCCGGCCAAAGCTCGAAGTGTTTAACGATTTTTCAGTTAGCTACGTTGTCCAACTCGCGCGGTCTTGCAGGATTGTGCGGAGATAGTGACAATCGCACGGTTTCGATAAGTGGTGATCGAAGCCGGCGAGCTTGGCGATCCGGACATCGCCCGGATAGGCGTAGCCGGACAAGGCGATGGCCAGGACCCGTTTCCCGCGACGGCGCGCTTCGCTGACCAGCGCGTAGCCAGTGCCGTCGGGTAGCCCGATATCGCTCAGGATGACATCGATCGGCGGCTCGGTCTCAAGCCGATCCATACCGCTCTTTAAGCTCTCGGCCGGGAAAACGTCGTAGCCCCAACGCCTGAGCAATCCGGTAAGCACCTGCCGGGTGTCCTGTTGATCTTCCACCACTAAAATCCGCATATCGGCCCCCTGGGACGCTATCTGATTCGGAAGTGGGCGGTTGTTCGGCCGTGCCACGCCCGAAAAAGTCATTTGGATGAGCGGGAAGATTGATCTGGCAGAAGCATCATGCAGTTTTTATTGGCTCTGCGGACTTTCCTGTTGTGGACGGGAGACCGAATGAACTACAATCCGCGTCGTCGTGAGAGCCCATTGTTTCGCCGATTTAGGCGTCTTGTTCGGTTTGATTTTCGTAAGCGGCGCCTACGCCGGCGGGACCTACCAGCGCACCGATGACCACAAGAAGGCGCTCGTTTGGAACAACGATCTCAAACCCGGAGACGTCGCGACCTGGTCTGGCGATCGCGACGCGAACGGTTACGCGACAGGCCCCGGCACACTCCAATGGTTTCGGGTTGGGCCAGGAGTCTTGAACCGAAAGCGAACTCCGATCAGCAGTTACTCCGGGACGATGCTGCACGGGAAATTCAACGGCGATGTTATGACGGTTGACCACGGAAAAGCGTATCACGCGACGTTTGTCGATGCTCAGAAGAAAGGGCAATGGATTGCCGGGCCGTTAATTACGAAAGCAAAAAGTGCCGAATCCGTAACATCGACAGAGGCCGCGAGCGAGGCACCCAGCACGGAAAAAGTTTCAAAAGAAAAGACGCAAACTCGCGTTGCGAAAGAAACAACGGCGGATGTTTCAGCAGAAGGTCCCGCGCAAATTCCAACTTCAAGTTCCAAAGCAACAAACGAAGAATCTTCCTCGAAGGGAACAGAGAAAGTTTCTCAACCCCTGATCGCTCAAACTTCGGCAGAGGAACCGGATCAATCGCCTACGCCGCGAGAACCAGTGACCAGAAAATCGGCGCTCGCGCCGGGCCCGGTCCGTGCGATCGAACGACCGACTCGCACCGTCACCATAAAGCCAGAGGCCGAGCCGGCCAGGCAGTCTGAGCGCGCGAAGCCGGAAAAAACAAAAAAGCCGTCGAAGATCGCGAAACCCGCCTCCTCTCAATCGCCCGAAGCGGACACACAGGTACGCGAAGATATCCCAGCAGAAGGTCACGTCTCCGCTCAAGATGAGCTACGGCGTGGCGGGGCCGACAAAAAAGAAACTCCGGTGGACGATTCGCTCCACACATTGACCGGGCCGCCCTCGTCGCTGCATATCAACGCGCCGCCGAAGACAAATCCGCCAACTCAAATTTCGACGCCTTCAACCACAGGCGTTTCGCCGTCTCCACCGCCGCCTGGCGCGAAGCTGACCGCCGTGCAGGCAATGGACATTGCCGACATCGAAGCGCGCACAAAAGGTCACGATCTGGGCGAGTATCAATTGCCGAAAGCCGAATACAATGCAGCCAACGGCACCTGGTTGGTCGCGTACGCCGCGCGCGACGCCGACAAAGACGCGAAGAAACTAACCGTCACGATCCAGGACAAAACCGGCAAAGCGGAAGTTGGCAAATAGCGGTCAGACGACAGAGGTCACAGATCAGACTTCGTCGCCCGCCTTCGTTAAAACTCCGGCGTGGCAAGCAAGAATCGGGTGGGCGGCATCTCACCGCGATGTAAGCTGACTTGGAGAAATCCATGACTCAATCAAAAGAGCGCGATTACGTTCTCGGAACGCACGACCAAGAACTGGAGCGATTGGGCGTGCAGCATCGCGCCTGGCGTCCGGTCGTGTTGGATTGCTGGAAAAAGGCGGGCGTCACGGTTGGAAGCAGCGTGCTCGATGTCGGTGCCGGGCCCGGCTATGCGACTGTCGATCTTGCGGAAATTGTTGGACACACCGGCCGAGTCGTCGCAGTCGAGCGCTCGAGTAATTTTGTCAAAGCGATCAAGAGCGCGATTCAGGCACGATCGCTTTCGAATGTCGACGTTCACGAGCTCGACTTGATGAATGATGCTTTGCCCGAAGGGCCTTTTGATTTCACCTGGTGCCGATGGGTCCTTTGTTTTGTCTCCGATCCAGAGCTCCTGGTTAAAAAAATCGCGCACATTACGCGGCAAGGAGCTCAGGCAATTTTTCACGAGTACGGCCATTACAGGACGTGGCGTTTTTTCCCGCAGCGGGCGAGTTTGGAAGAATTCCGAAACCATGTGATCGCTACCTGGCGTGAAGCCGGCGGCGAGCCGGACACGGGCCTGCAATTACCGTCGTGGTTAACGAAGAACGGATTTGACGTGCGCTCGGTAGTGCCGCGAATTTTTTGTCTGCAGCCAAACGATTACATGTGGCAATGGCCGGCCCAATTCATTCATGTGCATCTCTTGCGATTGCAAGAGCTCGGTCGAATCGATGCGACCTTTGCAGACAAAGTCCGCGCCGATCTGTCTGCGGCCGAGAAAGAAGAGGCTTCGTTCATGCTGACTCCACTCGTGCTTGAGATCGTAGCGGAAAAAGTGTAGGTCCGAGCCGGACTGGCGGTATAGAAATCGCTTTCGATTTCTATTGCAGCGAACAATGTCTCCCCCGACAGGATTTGGACGCGTCACATGAAAGATCTAACGCAAGGATCAGTTACCAGACATTTGCTGCACATGTCGGCCTTCATGGCCGTGAGCATGGTGGTGCAGACGCTTTATTTGCTGGCCGATCTCTTTTGGGTGGGACGTCTCGGCAAGGAAGCGATTGCGGCCGTCGGCGTGGCCGGCAATCTCACCATGATTGTGTTGGCATTGACCCAAATGCTCGGCGTTGGAACAACGGCGCTGATCTCGCAAGCCGCGGGAAGAAAAGACCAGCAGCGCGCGGAGCTCGTGTTCAATCAATCGTGCGCGATGTCGATCTGGATTGCGCTCGCGCTGGGCGTAGTCGGCTTTCTTTCGATGGACGCTTACGCCAACTCACTAAGCGCAGACGCAAACACCGCGGGGTTAGCCAAGGCTTACCTGCGCTGGTTTCTTCCGGCGATGTTGCTGCAATTTCCACTCGTCTCGATGGGCTCGGCACTGCGCGCGACCGGAATCGTCCAGGCCCCGGTGATTTTCCAGGTGCTTAGCGTCGTTCTCAACATGGTGCTCGCGCCGTTTTTGATCTTTGGAATCGGGCCATGGCCGAAACTCGGCGTGACCGGCGCTGCGCTCGCGACCTTCGTTTCGATTCTTGTCGCGGACTTGTTGATCATTGTTTATTTCGAGAAAAAATATCACTACCTGCGTTTCCGATTTCCACTGTGGCGCGCGCAAATGAAAATCTGGGGTGCGATGCTGCGCATCGGCGTGCCGGCCGGCGCTGAATTTGTCCTGCTCTTTGTCTACATCCTCATCGTCTATGTGATCATTCGAAATTTCGGGCCGGCGGCGCAGGCGGGATTCGGCGTCGGCGCGCGCGTGATGCAGGCGCTCTTTTTGCCTGTGGTCGCGCTCAGTTTCGCGGTCTCGCCCGTGGTCGGACAAAACTTCGGCGGCCGCCAGGCCGATCGCGTTCGGGACTCGGTTAAGTCAGGACTTGGGATTGCGGCTGCGATGATGCTGGTGCTCGCCTTGATCACGTGGCTCGCGCCGGGAACGATGATCCGCTTTTTTTCAAAGGACGCCGCCGTGATTCAATTCGGCAGCGATTATCTCCGCATCGTCGCTTTCAATTTCGTCGCCGCCGGGATTGTGTTTACCAGCTCGAGCATGTTTCAGGGACTCGGTAACACCATACCGCCATTACTCAGCTCGGCCTCGCGCCTGGTTCTTTTTGCGTTGCCGGCCCTGCTGCTCTCGCGCACGCCGGGGTTCGACATCAAACTTGTTTGGTACCTCTCAGTCGGATCGCAGGTGCTCCAGGCCTGCATGAATTTGTTGCTGCTTCGGCGCGAGTTGCACAGGAAATTAAGGTTTGAAGACGGTGCCGATTTCATTCCGGCGACCGCGACCGCCTCATAGAGTAAAATCTGAAAGGCGTGAACGCGCGATCTTCCGCTGTCGATCTTGCGAGGACGTCAGTTCGTTGCATGCTCGTGATTAGCTTGTTCGTCGCACAGCAATTGTTTGTTCGCTCGAGCGACGCGGCCAAACTCGCGGGGCAAGACGTTCCAGCGGGCGGAAAGTGCGAGATTCGTGTCCCGATCAGCAAATACTATCAGGACTATGCAGCTGAAGGCGGCAATCCGCGACCAAGCACAGGTCGCGCACTGCTGATGCTTCCAAGTGGCTTCAATCCATCCCGGTCCTGGCCGATTTTGATTGTCACTTCGACGAGCGATAACGACCGTACTAGTCCGATGGACGTGCCGTGGTATGAAGACGCGGCGATCAAGGAAGGCTGGATCGTTCTTGCGACTGACGCCACAATTCGTCCACGCGCTGACTCAACCGCTTGGCGATTTGCGATCTTGGCCGCGGCGCTGCAAACGATCCGCCATGACTGGCCGCAATCAGCGCAATGGCCAATCGCGTTGGCTGGATTTTCCGGAGGCGCAAAAATAACTGGCGAGCTCGGAGCGATGCTGGCAAAGAGTGGACCGATACGAATCTGCGGCTTCTTACTGATCGGAATTAATTCCGACCGTTTGAGCGCAGCTTACAAAGACTTTCGGCCGGCGCCGGGATTTCTCAGCACTCCGATCTGGATTAGCAGCGGTGCGAGCGACCGAGTCGCGCCGCCAGTATCGGAGGAACTCGTCTATTACTCTTTAAAGCGCACCGGTTTTCAGCAAGTTCGATTGGAACAATTTTCCGACGGCCACGCGGTCAAGAGCACGGAGGTTCAACGGGCTCTGCATTGGTTTCGAGACGTCGGAAAATTCTAAGCTGATCTCGAAGAGGCCAGGACTCGAGGAGCGGAATTCGGTCTTGCACTTTAGTGCACTGACAACCAGCTTTCTGGTCTCATTTTTTCACCACCATGCGCTCTCGAATCTTGATTTCTCTTTTCGTTTTCTCGTTGTTGCCGGTTTTTCCAGTCTGGTCGCAGTCGTTGCCGAATACCACGCGTCTGCTTCGTTTTCCGACGACCAACGATCGTGAAATTGTTTTTTGTTACGCGGGCGAGCTTTATACCGTGGCCAAAGATGGCGGCATCGCCCGCCGCCTGACGAGCGGCCCCGGTTACACTTCGTTCCCGCGCTTTTCGCCGGACGGAAAACAAGTCGCGTTCACTTCGGAATACGACGGCAACCGCGAAGTTTATGTGATGCCGGCAGAAGGCGGCACGCCCAAACGTCTCACGATTTCGGCCACGCTCGGGCGCGATGACGTTTCGGATCGAATGGGGCCGAACAACATCGTGATGGCGTGGGAAAACACGAAACCGCTGATCGTCTTTCGCTCGCGGATGAAATCGTTCAACGATTTCATCGGTTCGCTCTTCACCGTCGATCTCGATGCCGAGCTGCCGCAGCAAGTGCCGGTGCCACGCGGCGGATTCACGTCCTTTTCTCCGGACGATTCGAAAATGGCGTTCAACCGCGTTTTCCGCGAGTTCCGGACCTGGAAACATTATCGCGGCGGCATGGCCGACGATATTTGGATCCATGATTTCAAGACCGGCGCGACCGAGAATCTGACCAACAATCCGGCCCAGGACATCTGTCCGATGTGGGGTCCGGACAACAAAATCTATTTCATCTCCGATCGCGATGGTCGAATGAACTTGTTCGTTGTCGATCTTGCCTCGAAGGCAACGAAACAACTCACGAGCTTCAAAGATTTCGACATCAAATTTCCGTCCATCGGCAAGGACTCGATCGTTTTCGAACAAGCGGGCTATATCTGGCGATACGATTTGAAAAGCGGACAGGCGACGCCGCTACCGATCGAGATCAAGGAAGATCTCGCGATTGGACGCTCAACTTTGGTTGATGCATCGAAACACATCGAGTCGGTGAATCTGGCGCCCGATGGCGAGCGAACGATCGTCGTCGCGCGCGGCGATATATTTTCGGTGCCGGCAAAGGAGGGCACGCCGCGCAACTTGACCAAAACATCAAATGCGCATGAGCGGGATGCGGTTTGGTCGCCCGATGGAAAATGGATCGCCTACAACTCAGACGTCACCGGCGAGAACGAATTGTATGTTCGCGCGCAGGACGGCAAAGGCGACGCCGTTCAGCTGACCAGCGGCGCTGACACTTATTACTACACGGCGAAATGGTCGCCCGATAGCAAGAAGCTGCTTTGGAGCGATCGTTTGCAGCGACTGCGTTTTGTCGATGTTACTACGAAAACGGTAACGCAGGTCGATCAGGACAAATGGGGCGAGATCGAAATTTTCAATTGGTCGCCGGATAGTCAGTGGATCGGATGGGGGCGTCCTGAAGAAAACGGATTGCCGCGGGTTAATCTCTATTCGCTCGCGAACAAACAACAGACCGCAGTGACCGACAACTGGTACGGTTCCGGCGAACCGATCTTCAGTGACGATGGAAAATATTTGCTCCTTAGCTCGGCCCGCGATTTCAAACCGTCGTTTGGCGATGAAGAGTTCGCGAATATCTATCGCGACATGGAGCGCGTGTATTTGGTCACGCTCGCCAAGGAAACGGAGAACCCGCTCGCTCCAAAAAGTGATGAAGTAGGCAAGGCCGAACAAAAACGCGAAAAAGAGAAAGCCAAGGAAGCGGAAGAAAAAAAGCCGGAAGAGAAGGCGGCCGGTGAAAAAAAGCCCGAGGAAAAGAAAACCGAAGCCGCCAAGCCGAAAAAGCCGGTCGTAGTTAAAGTCGACACCGACGGTATTCAGAACCGCATCGTCGGGCTCGAAATCACCCCGGGAAATTACCGGAACATTCGGATGGTGGACGATCGCATCTTTTATCTGCGCCGCACCGCTGGAGACGACGTCGGCGAAGACGACGATGATGGCGACGGCCGCGATCGGAAATCACATCTTTGCTCCTATAGCCTGGAAGATCGCAAAGAAACGGTGATTGGCGATGTCAACGATTACCAGATCACGTTCGACGGAAAAAAGATGCTCGTAAAAATTAAGAAAGATTACGCGATCATCGACCTGCCGAAAGACAAGATCGAGACCAAGGACCACGAGCACAAAATCGAAGGGTTGGACATGCAGCTCGACCGTCACGCGGAGTGGAACCAGATCTATTTCGAATGCTGGCGGCACATGCGCGATTTTTTCTACTCGCCGACGATGAACGGCGTCGATTGGAAAGCGATGCGGGACAAATATGCCGCGCTTGTTCCGTTCGTGAACCATCGCAACGATCTGACTTATTTGTTAGGTGAATTAATCGGCGAGTTGAACAGCGGCCATACCTACGTCGCCGGCGGCGAGCGCCCTGACACGCCGCGCGTGAAACTTGGTTTGTTAGGAGCGGAACTTTCGCGCGAAACCGCCACGCGCGCTTACAAGATCGATCGAATTTTACCTGGCGAAAACTGGGACAAGCACACGCGCTCGCCACTCACAGCCGTGGGCGTCAATGTTAAAGCCGGCGATTATATTCTCGCCATCAATGGAACGCCGGTCTCATCGCTTGCAAACCTTTATCAGGCGCTCATTGGCACCGCGGACAAACAGGTAATTCTGCGCGTGAACTCGAAACCATCGGACGCGGGCGCGCGCGATGTGACCGTGGTCCCGACGGCCAACGAAGCCCCGCTCTACTATTTAGATTGGGTGCAAAAGAACATCGATTACGTTGCCAAGAAAACTAACGGCGACGTTGGTTACCTCCACATTCCGGACATGGGGCGGCCGGGGTTGAACGAATTTACCAAGCTTTATTTCCCTCAAATCCGCAAACACGCATTGATTGTCGATGTTCGCGGCAACGGCGGCGGTTTTGTTTCGCCGCTGGTGCTCGAACGATTGCGGCGCGCGTTCGTGATGGTGGGGATCGCGCGTAACGGAATGCCGCAACCAGATCCAGCGCACGCCTTCATGGGCCCAATGGTCACATTGATCAACGAATTCTCCGCCTCGGACGGCGATATTTTTCCCTTTCGATTCAAAACGCTTGGTCTTGGCAAATTAATCGGCAAACGGACCTGGGGCGGTGTTGTTGGAATTCGGAACTCGCTTCCGCTGGTTGATGGCGGCAATTTTTTCAAGCCGGAGTTCGCACTTTACTCCAAGGATGGAAAGGAATGGATCATCGAAGGACACGGCGTCGATCCCGATATCGTGGTCGACAACGATCCGGCGAAAGAATTTCACGGCGAAGACCAACAGCTCGACCGCGGGATCCAGCAAATCGAGGAAGAACTGAAGACGAAACGCTACGAGCTGCCGCCGGTGCCGCCTTATCCGGACAGAAACCCGGCCAAAGCGACACAATGAGCGGTCATCTTCTCCCGCGATTGCGGGGATTAGGATGACCAAATGTTCATTTGAACTTGCATCGCCGGACTAATACGCTGATGCTGAGTTCATGTTGACGGAGCGGCCCCGCCTTCGCCAAGGCTTCGGCGCGGCAGGCAACTTCGAACAGCGCGAAAGCCATGAGAAAAAATGTTAACTGATCGACAAAGAAGCGTTTTGGATTTCATTCAGCGCGAGCAGCGCGACAAAGGACTCACTCCGAGCACGCGCGAAATCCAAAGTCATTTTCGATTCGCCATTCAAACGTCCGTGATGCAA
>WNGH01008801.1_pt1 | contig 13950 bp, 11 predicted proteins | sample 5400631 | NCBI WGS metagenome assembly WNGH01 (sample SAMN13153373, study PRJNA577476) | soil metagenome | isolation source: 115 cm soil or saprolite under Garry oak tree replicate 1 | place: USA:California | collected 2016-06-15
CCGAAGATGGCGACCGCCTCGGGCGCGCGCAGCAGCAGGCCGGCCGCGTACCGGCTGGACGCGAGCACGTGGGCCATCCGCTCGGCCGCCTTGGTCTCGTCCCGCAGCAGCCGCAGGTACCAGGGCGACGACCCCAGCTCCTCGCTGACCTGGCGGAATGCCAGCAGGCCCGCGTCGGGTTCGGCGGCGTCGGCGAACCAGCCGAGCAGCACCGGCAGCAGCGTGCGCTGGATCGCCGCCCGCCGGGACACACCCGAAGTCAGCGCGTCGATGTGGTGCAGCGCCCCGGCCGGGTCCGCGTAGCCGAGCGCCTCCAGCCGGGCCCGGGCCTCGGCCGGCGTCAGCCGGGCCGCGTCGGTGGGCAGCCGGGCCACCGCGTCGAGCAGCGGCCGGTAGAACAGCTTCTCGTGCAGCCGCCTGACCTGGCGGGCGTGGCGGCGCCACTCCTCGTCGAAGTCGGCCGCCGGGTCGGAGCGGATCCCGGTGACCGAGGGCGGGAACCACGGCTCGTTCGGGCCCTCATTGAAACGCATCGCCCGGCCCAGCCTGCGAAGTACGGCGGGGTCCTCGGGCAGGGTATGGGTGCGGCTGAGCCGGCTGAGCTGCAGCAGGTGCTCGGTGCGGCGCAGGAACCGGTAGGCCGCGCCGAGTTCCTCCGCGTCGGCCCGGCCGACGTAGCCGCCGGCGGCCAGCGCGGCCAGCGCGGGCAGCGTCGCGGGCGAGCGCAGCGTCTCGTCCGTGCGGCCGTGCACGAGTTGCAGCAGCTGGACGGCGAACTCGATGTCGCGCAGCCCGCCGGGTCCGAGCTTGAGCTCGCGCCCGGCCTGCCTGGCGGGCAGCGACTGCTCCACCCGGCGGCGCATGGCCTGCACGTCCTCGACGAAATTTTCGCGGCGGGCCGCCTGCCAGACGAGCGGGCCGAGCGTGTTGGCGTACGCCTCGCCGAGCGCCATGTCGCCTGCCACCGGCCGGGCCTTGAGCAGCGCCTGGAACTCCCAGGTCTTGGCCCAGCGCTCGTAGTAGGCCCGGTGGCTGGCCAGGGTGCGGACCAGCGGCCCGGCCCGGCCTTCCGGACGGAGGTTCGGGTCGACCGGGAAGATGCTGCCTTCCGGGGTGGACCGCGCGCACACGCCGATCACCCCGGCCGCGAGCTTGCTGGCGGTGGCGAGCGCGGCGGTCTCGTCCTCGTCCTTGACCGGCTCGGCCACGAAGATCACGTCGACATCGCTGGCGTAGTTCAGCTCACGGCCGCCGCACTTGCCCATGGCCACCACCGCGAGCCGGCCCGGCGCGGCACCGGGTGGCAGTTCGGACCGGGCCACGGCCAGCGCAGCCTCCAGGACCGCGGCCGCGATGTCGGCCAGTTCCTCGCCCACCACGTCGACGGTCGCGGCCCCGGTCAGGTCGCGCGCGGCGAGGTGCAGCAGCCTGCGCCGGTACGCCGCGGCCAGCGCCGCCGCGGGCTCCGGGCCGACGGCCACCGGGCCATCGAGGTCGATGGCGTCCGCGCCGACCGCGCGGAGCATGTCGGCGCGCAGTTCGGCGGGTTCCGGGCGGGGCACGGCGCCGCGCAGGATCCCGGCGTCCTCCGGGTGCCGGGCTAGGTGGTCGGCCAGGCCCGAGCTGACACCGAGCACCGCGGTCAGCCGGTCACGGAAGTCCTGCTCGGCGCGGAGCGCGGCCCGCAGGGCGTCCCTGCCGGCGGCGGTGCCGGCGGCGGCGAACAGCCGGGCCAGGCCGGCCAGGGCCAGGTCGGGGTCGGCCGCGGCGGCGATCGCGGTCACCAGCGGGTCGGCCCTCAGGTCGGCCGCGGTGGTGCCGAGGTCGTCGAGCAGGAGGAGTTCGGCCCGCGCGGCATCGGCGAATCCCATCCGCGCCAGCCACCCTGCCAGCGTGGTCCGCGAACCACTCACCTAGTAAAGCTAACGGATAGCAGGCCGGACCGCTGCGGCGGGTGAGCCGCCGGTCGCGACCGGATACACGGCTGCGCTTGTCATCAGATATCACCAAAACTATGATGGCAATGAGCGAACGTTCGCTCATGGTTCCCGAGCGGGGCGCCCCTGGCCCGACCGACCCGTCGAGGAAGATCATGCGACTCACCGCGATCAGCCGTGCGGCACTGTCCCGCCGGACCTACCGGGGACGGCTCGTCCTGGTCATCGCCGTCTCGGTCAGCGCGCTTGCCGGCGGCACGCTGGCCGCGGTCGCGGCGACCGGCCACGCTGCCGCCGCCGCCCGCGACCCTGGAGCGAACGCCGGGGCCGCCCAGGGCTCAGAACCGTACATTTTCGTCCACGATCCGACGATGGCGCGGGAGGGCGGGACGTATTACCTGTTCTCCACCGGCGACCCGGCGGGCGCCATCGGGAACGGGAACATCCAGATCCGGACCTCGGCCAACCTGCGCGACTGGACCTACGCGGGCACGGTGTTCGCGGCCAAGCCCGCCTGGATCACCAGCGCGCTGGGCAACATCCCCAACCTGTGGGCGCCGGACATCTCGTACTTCGGCGGCCTCTGGCACCTGTACTACGCGGGCTCCAGCTTCGGCTCCAACAACTCGGTGATCGGCCTGGCCACCACGCCCACCCTCGACCCGCGCAGCGCCAGGTACCACTGGACCGACCAGGGCCTGGTGTTCAGGACGACAACCGCGGACAACTTCAACGCGATCGACCCGTCCCTGGCGACCGCGGCCGACGGCGGCAAGTGGCTCGCGCTCGGCTCGTTCTGGAGCGGGATCAAAATGATCAAGCTCGACGCGGCGACCGGCAAGCCCGCCGCCTCGCCCACCGTCTACTCGCTGGCGGCCAAGCCGTTCCCCGACCCGGAAGAGGGCGCCGGCATCGTCTACCACGGCGGCTATTACTACCTGTTCGCGTCCGTGGACAACTGCTGCCGCGGCATCAGCAGCACCTACCACATCCAGGTCGGGCGGTCCACGTCCATCACCGGGCCCTACGTCGACGCGGCGGGCACCGACATGATGAACGGCGGCGGGATGGAGGTGCAGGGCACCGACGCCGGCATGATCGGCGCCGGCGGGGAGTTCGTCTTCGGCGACGGCGGCTCGGCCGACCTCGTGTACCACTACTACGACGCCTTCGACAACGGCGACGCGTGGGTCCAGGTCCGCCCGCTGACCTGGGCGGACGGCTGGCCGGTGACCGGCCAGGCGCTGGTGCCTGTGCCCGGCCAGGCCGGCCCGCCTGCGAGCTGAGCGAGCCAAAGGGGCGCGGCGTTGCCCCCTGAGCGAGCCAAAGGGGGCGCGGCGTTGCCTGGACTGAGGAGCGACGAAGGAGCGACGAGGGAAGGCAACGCCTAAAAGCGCCCCCGGAGGCGAGCGAAGATAGAGTGCCGAGCGTGAGATATCTGTACATCGCGGGGAAGTGGACCCAGGCCGCCGACGACGGCACGGCACAGACCATCAACCCGTACGACGCGACCACGCTGGACACCCTGGCCGAGGCGGGCGCCGCCGACGTGGACGCCGCTGTGGCGGCCGCCCGGGAGGCTTTCGACGAGGGCCCGTGGCGCCGGTGCACGGTGACCGAGCGCGCCGCGCTGCTCGGCAAGATCGCCGACCTGCTGCAGCGGGACCGCGAGCAGCTGGCGCACACCGAGAGCCTGGACACCGGCAAGACGCTGAACGAGGCCCGCGCCGACGTCGACGACACCACCGCCGTGTTCCGTTTCTACGCCGGGATCGCGGGCGCCCATGCGGGCCGGGTGGTCGACCCGGGGCGGCCGCACGTGACCAGCCGGATCACGCACGAGCCGGTCGGCGTCTGCGCGCTCATCGCGCCGTGGAACTACCCGCTGCTGCAGATCTCCTGGAAGCTCGCGCCCGCCCTGGCCGCGGGCAACACCACCGTGATCAAGCCCAGCGAGCTGACCCCGCTGTCCACGGTGGCCCTGGTCGGGCTGTTCGAGGAGGCGGACCTCCCGCCAGGCGTGCTGAACCTGCTGCTCGGCCAGGGCGCCACGGCGGGGCAGGCGCTGGTCGCGCACCCGGGGGTGGACCTGATCTCCTTCACCGGCGGCCTGGCGACCGGCGAGAAGATCATGGCGGCGGCGGCGCACGGGGTCCGGCGCGTGGCACTCGAGCTCGGCGGCAAGAACCCCAACATCGTGTTCGACGGCACCGACTTCGACACGGTGGTGGACAACGCGCTGACCGCGGCGTTCCTGCACTCGGGACAGGTGTGCTCGGCCGGCGCGCGGCTGATCGTGCAGGACTCGCTGCACGACAGCTTCGTCGCCGAGCTGGCCGCCCGGGCCGACCGGATCCGGCTGGGCAGCGGCCTGGACCCGCAGACCGAGTGCGGCCCGCTGATCTCCGCGGCGCACCGCGCGAAGGTGGAGCGGTACATCGCGCTGGGGCTGTCCGAGGGGGCGCACCTGCTGGCCGGGGGCCAGCGGCCTGACTCGGCGGATCTGGCCAAGGGCTTCTTCCTGCGGCCGACGGTGTTCGCCGGGTGCCACCGGGAGATGGCGGTGGTGCAGGACGAGGTATTCGGGCCGGTGGTGACCGTCGAGCGGTTCAGCACCGAGGAGGAGGCGATCCGGCTCGGCAACGACACCAGCTACGGCCTGGCGGGCGCGGTGTGGACCTCGGACGCGGGTCAGGCCGAACGGGTGGCCGGCGCGCTGCGCCACGGCACGGTGTGGATCAACGACTACCATCCCTACCTGCCGCAGGCCGAATGGGGCGGCTTCGGCAAGTCCGGCATCGGGCGGGAGCTCGGCCCCTCCGGCCTGGAGGAGTACCAGGAGAAGAAGCACATCTACCACAACACCAGTCCGGCCCCCGCGCACTGGTTCTCCGGGTAAGGCGGTTCTCCGCGGGGTAGGACTATTTCGGTCCGAACGGCCCTGGTTTCACGCCCGGCTGGCGGCCCGGCGTGGCGCCCGGCGGACTTACGGAGGGCGGGTTTAGGACCTTCGGACCTGGCTCAGAGGCTGGCATGCAGGGGACGATGTCCCTTCCTGGGACGTGCCAACCGGGCAAACTTCAAGTAAGGTTTGCCTAGCCTAACCACTCTTCCCGTTGGAGGCCCGCGGATGCTCGCCACACTCGTCATCTTCCTGCGCGAGGGTGTGGAAGCCAGCATGATCATCGCGATCCTGCTCGCCTACCTGAACCGCATCGGGCGGCGCGAGCATTTCCGTGACGTCTTCCTCGGGGTGGGGGCCGCGCTGGTGCTGGCGACCGCGGGCGGGGCGGTGGCCTACTACACCATCAGCAGCTACGACGGCTCGCGCGCGCAGACGATCTTCGAGACCGTCACCTACCTGATCGCGGCGACCGTCCTGACCTACATGACGTTCTGGATGCGCAAGCACGCCCGGTCGCTGTCGAAGGAACTGCGGGCGCGCACGGACGCGGCGCTCGACGGCCGGGCCAGGTGGGGCCTCGGGCTGCTGGCCTTCCAGGCGGTCGGCCGCGAGGGCCTGGAGACGGTGGTCTTCACGCTGGCCATCATCTTCTCCACCTCGACGGCGGGCGCGCTCAGCGGAGCGGCCATCGGGCTGGCCGGCGGGCTGGGCATCGCGTTCGTGATCTACCGGCTCGGGCACAGGCTCAACCTGGCCCGGTTCTTCACCGTCATCGGCGTGCTGCTGATGGTCTTCGCCGCGGGCCTGCTGGCCGATGCGGTGCAGAACATGCAGGAGCTGGGCTGGCTGCCGCTGCTCGACGTGCCGATGTGGCACACCACCAGCGTGCTGTCGCAGGACAGCGCGTTCGGCGACGTGCTGCACAGCTTCTTCGGCTACAGCGACGCGCCCACGCCGCTGCAGCTGCTGATCTACCTCGCTTACCTGGCCATCGTCATCGTCGTCTACCTCGGCATCCGCGGCAGGCTCGCGGCGCGCGCCGGGCGGTCGCACGTCACCGCCTGACCCCCGCGCTCCCCGCAGATGTCATCGCCGGCCGTGTGATAGGCATGAGGGCATGGCCGAACTCATCCCCCGCGACGTGCTCTTCGGCAACCCGGAGCGCGTCAGCCCGCATATCTCGCCCGACGGCAGCCAGCTGGCCTGGATCGCGCCCCGCGACGGGGTGCTCAACGTGTGGGTCGCGCCGGTATCTTCCTCGGGCGTCGACTGGGCGGCCGCGACGGCGGTGACCGAGGACACCGACCGGGGCGTGCGGGTGTTCGCCTGGGCGCGGGACGGCAGGCACCTGCTGTACCTGCAGGACACCGGCGGCGACGAGAACTGGCGGCTGTACGACGTCGACCTGCAGACGATGGCCAGGCGCGACCTGACTCCGTTCGACGGCATCCAGGCCCGGATCATCGCCACCCGCAAGAGCCACCGCGACGAGATACTGGTCGCGATCAACCGTGACAACCCGCAGCTGCACGACGTCTACCGGCTCTCGCTGACCTCCGGTGAGCTGGCCAAGCTGATCGAGAACCCGGGATACGCCGGCTGGCTCGCGGACGAGGACATGGTGGTCCGCGGCGCGATCTCCCCGCTGCCCGACGGCGGATTCGACCTGCTCGTCCGCGACGGCGCGGACGACGGCTGGCGGACGCTGCTCACCATCCCCGCCGACGACGTCGCGGCCAGCGACGTGCTGGCGTTCAGCGGCGACGGCCGGGCGCTGCTGGCCATCAGCTCGATCGGCACGGACACGGGCCGGCTCAGCCGGATCGACCTCACCACCGGCGATGCCCAGGTGCTGCTGGAAGACCCCGAGGCGGACGTGGCGGGCGCGATGCTCCATCCCGACACGAGGGATCCGCAGATCGTCGAGGTGCTGAAGGACCGCGCCGAGTACCACGTGCTCGACCCGTCGGTCGAGCCCGACTTCAAGGCGATCCGGGCGCTGCACCCCGGTGACCCGCAGCTGGCCGACCGGGACGAAGCCGACGCGACCTGGCTGGTCGCGTTCACCGACGACGCCGGGCCGGTGCAGTACTACGCCTACGACCGGGGCAGCCGTACCGGCAGCTTCCTGTTCTCCAGCCGTCCCGAGCTTTCCCGGTACGACCTGGCCCCGATGGAGCCGTTCTCGTTCAAGGCCCGGGACGGCCTGACGATCCACGGGTACGCCACCTTCCCGCCGGACGGCGGCCGGTCCGGCCTGCCGGCGGTGCTCAACGTGCACGGCGGGCCGCAGACGCGTGACGTCTGGGGCTGGGATCCCGAGGCGCAGTGGCTGGCCAACCGGGGGTACCTGAGCCTCCAGGTGAACTACCGCGGCTCGACCGGCTACGGCAAGTCGTTCGTGGCGGCCGGCGACCGCGAGTGGGGCGCCAAGATGCACGACGACCTGCTCGACGCGGTCCAGTACGCCATCGAGGCGGGCTGGGCCGACCCGGCCAAGGTCGCGATCTACGGCGGTTCCTACGGCGGCTACGCGGCCCTGGTGGGCGCGGCGTTCACGCCGGACGTGTTCTGCTGCGCGGTGGACATCGTCGGCCCGTCGAACCTGCAGACGCTGCTCGAGACCATCCCGCCGTACTGGAAGCCGATGGCGGCGGCGCTGTACAAGCGGGTCGGCAACCCGGAGACGGACAAGGAGTTCCTGTGGTCGCGCTCGCCGCTGTCCCGGGCCCGTGACATCCGCGTCCCGCTGCTGATCGCCCAGGGTGCCAACGACCCGCGGGTCAAGCAGGCCGAGTCGGAGCAGATCGTCGCCGCGCTCGCCGACGCCGGAATCGACTACGAGTACATGCTGTTCCCGGACGAGGGCCACGGCTTCGCCAAGCCGGAGAACCGGCTGAAGTTCTACGCCGCGGCCGAGCGCTTCCTGGCCAGGTACCTGGGCGGCCGTTTCGAGGAGTAAGGTGCGGGATCGCCGCGGGCCGCTCAGCCCGCGGCGATCCGGTAGCGCTGCGGCGCCGCGGGAAGGACCAGGTCGGACCGGCGCCGCGCGCTGAGCAGTTCGCCCGCGCCGGGCCCGACCGCGAACAGCAGGTCCACGACGGACAGGTTCGGCTGGAACGGCTCGAACTGCTGGCGGTAGCGCGGCTCGCTGAACTGCTGGGCTTCGACGTCGATGCCCGCCGCCGTCACCCGGGCCCAGTCGATGTACTGGCGTGCCGTCCCGTAGGTGCTGGTGAGGTGGACGTTTCCGGCCGCCGCCCGGGTGAGCTGGATGAGGCGCTCGGTGTTGTCGCCGCTGTGGCCGAACCAGGTCGCCCGGGCCACCCGGACCGTCCCGCCGACGTAGTCGAGCAGCGCGCACAGCATGTGCAGGTTGAAGTCGACCAGCAGGCGGTCGTCGCCGGCGTATACGCTCCCCAGGACGGCCATCACCTCGCGGAAGTACCGGGCGCCCCGGTAGTGCTCGGTCAGCAGCCGCAGATGGGCGGCCCGCCAGGCGCGGTCCTCGACCAGTTCCACCGCGTACAGCGGCTGGCGGCCGCGACCGCGGGTCAGGACGGGCACCGACAGCCACAGCGGGCCGTCCCGGCCGGTGATCAGCTGCCGGGAGTGGAACTCGCTGCGGGTGTACTGCACGCTGTCGTACGCGATGTAGACGTCGCTGCCCAGCACCTTGTCGAACAGCTTGGTCCAGGGCAGGAAATTCGGCTGGTGGACGCTGACGCGGGTCACGCGTCTTCGCCCGGCGTCGTTCACCATGCCAGCCGCAGGGCCTGGAAGGCCTCAGCCGCCGCGATCGATACCTGGCCGCCGTGCAGCGCGGCGACGGTGCGCGCGCCCTCCGGGCTGGCGTGAAACGGCGCAGGACGCAGCTGGGAGGAGTACCTCTGCATGGCCTCGACCTTGGTGTCCAGGTAGCCGGAAATGTCGACGAACACGTTGGGCACGAACCACTCGTCAGGCACGGCCCAGAACGCCGTGGTGTTGTCGTAGGCCAGCACGTACGGCACGAGGTGCCGCGCGCCGGCCGGCGCGGGCCGGGTGGCGGCCACGCAGGCCCGGAACGTCGCGACGTGGTCCTGGTTGAAGCTGCGGGCCGGGAGCAGCACCATCGACGGCCGGAGTTTCTCTAGCGAGAGCGATGCGACGTATTCGATCCGCTCGATCAGCTCGCGCTGCGGGACCGTGTCGAGCCGTTCGTGCGACGCGTCGTCGTCCAGCAGCACCTCGTAGCCGTCCACCTCGAGGAACTTCATCACGTCTTCGAATTCGGCCCGCCGTTCCGCGCCGGATACGAAGCGGAGTCCCTGACCCTGCGGGCCCCGGCCATGCTGGGTGATACCGCCCGCCGAGACGATCATGACGTAGGCCTGACCGCCGAGCGCCTTCACCCGCGCGATCGTCCCGGCGCAGCCGATGGTCTCGTCGTCTGGATGCGGCGCGACGACGAGCACGCGCTGCCGCCGCAAGAAAGCGTCGCCTAGGGTCTCCATGATTCCTCCCCCTGCCTTAGGTACGGTGCCTAGGTACGGGCCGCGCCGCTCAAGATCACCGGGCCGAGCTGAGTGGCCAGGGCCGGGCTCTGGGCGGTGATCTCCATGGTGCGCAACTGCCGCGGGTCCGCGGCACTCCACATCGACACGCTGGCCGACCCCGAGCGCCCGGTGCTGAACGTGCCCGCGCTGATCAGGACGGCATGCCCCGGCTTGTTCCCGGGAGCGGCTTGAGACCATGCACGCTGAGCTGGATCGACCACCCGCCGGGCCTGCGCTGCGCCGAGGCCTGCCCGCCCGCCGCCGTGCCCGGCACCGGGCGCAGCGGGATGAGGACCGGGGCCTGCGTGCCGCCGGGAGGGTCGCCCGCGGTACTGCCGCTGAAGCCGGGCAGGAAGGCGATGGCGGCCACCAGGACGGCGACGGCCGCGCCGGCCCAGGCGTAGCGGCCGGCACGGCGACGCCGGGGGGGCGGCTGGGTGACGCTGGCCTCGGCCGGGTCGAGCTTGGCCGGGGCGCCGGCGGGCGCGCCGGCCGCGGCCAGCGGCGCGGGCCGAGGACGGCGAGTACCGGGCGATGGCCGGTAGTAGCTGGCCAGCTGGGGAGGGGCGAGCGGGATCTGGGCCGCTGGCCCGGGCGAGGCCGATCGTGCTGCGGGCGGGAAGGCCACGGGAATCCGGGGAAGGTGCGTCTCGGTCCGGTCGCCGGCGGCCGCGTCCTCCACGCCGGCGACGATGCGCGCCGCCAGATCCGGCGGCGGCTCGGCGTCGGGCGGCAGGTGCTGGAGGAGCCGACCGACATAACCGAACTCGGCCACGGCCGCCTGGCAGTGTCCGCAGCCGGTCACGTGCTGCTGGAACTCCTCGGACCCGGCAGCCGTCAGGGTGCCCAGCACCCAGTCCGCGGCCTGGGGGTGGGCAAGATCGGATTGACCTTCAGTCAGCATCGCCACCTCGCTCGCCCAGAGCGGAGCGCAGCGCCTGCATGTCGTGGAACGTCCGTGTCTTGACGGTATCGAGGGGTACCTCAAGCCGCTGGGCGATCTCCGCTTGCGTGAGACCTTCCTCCACGGCCAGGCGCAGCACTTCGGCATGCGGCGAGCTGAGCTTGCTGAGGGCCTCGCGGACCAGCAGAGAATCGAGAATCTGATCGACGCTGTCGGGAACCGGCGGCAGCTGGTTATCCTCCGCCGACAGCAGCCCGCGAGACGGCCGGTTCTCGCGGATCTCGGCGGCAACCGAGCGTGCGATCCCGAACAAGAAGGCGTCCGCCCGGTCGCGCCGAGGGTCATAGCGCCCGGCGCTCCGCCAGAGCCGCTGGAAAATCTCCTGCACCATTTCCTCGGCCAGTCCTTCGTCGCCGAGCACATGGATCCCGAAGCGGTACAGGTTCCTTTCGTAGCGGCGGCACAGCTCCCTCATCGGCTCTTCGATGGTCCCGTCTGCGATCTGGACGATCAGCTGCGCCTCTTGCGCGGCGATGCGGGCCTCGGCATCACTAAACGACACAAAGATCCCCCAACCAGTCTGACGACGGACCTTGCCGATTGGTTCACCTTCGATGACCAACTTTTCCTGACAAAGTTCATTATCGCGCCAGCAGGCTCTGATCTGTTAATTACCGTTCCGAAATTCGTCACGGTGAGACGCCAGCAAGGAGAGACGCGTGAACAGCAAGGAAATGAAGAATTAAATCGAGGCGACGTACACCCGAAGGTCGCGTTTTACCCATAGTTGGGCGCGGTTGCGCGCCTCAATGGGCGCGAGTTCGCTCTTACCCTCGCGGCGACGTCAGTTCCCTCCGTTCAGGGTCAGCGGCTCCCTGAACGGAGGGACGACTGGCACTGAGGGCGGTACTGCTGCTAGCGGCATTGCCGCTTGTGCCCGCAGCCAGCGCGGACAGCGCGGCTAGCAGGGACAGCGCATTAACGGCCTGCTCACCTCAGAGCAGTTCCACGTTGGGTCCCTCGAGGCGGCCGCGGGTGTCGAGGACCAGCCGGGCGTTGCGTGAGATGCGATCCAAGTCATACGCGGAGTGGTCTTGCAGCAGGATCACCAGGTCGGCGTGCGCGACTTCCTCGTCGAGGTCGGCCGCCCGCCGGACCGGCTCGCCGCCGAGGCGCCACTCGTCCACGTACGGGTCATGATACGTCAGGACGGCACCGCGGGAGCGGAGCTTGCGGCCCACCGCCTGGACCGGGGACTCACGCTGATCGGCCACGTTCGGCTTGTAGGTAACCCCGAGTAGCAGCACGTGCGCGCCCTTGAGCGGCTTGGCGTTGCTGTTGAGCAGTTCGGCGGCGCGGTCGACGGTGTACACCGGCATCCGGCCGTTGATCTCCTGGGCGAGCTCGACAAACCGGAACGGGTAGCCGAGCGTCCGGACCTTGTAGGACAGGTAGTTCGGGTCGATCGGTATGCAGTGGCCGCCGACTCCGGGTCCGGGGTGGAAGGCCTGGAAGCCGAACGGCTTGGTGGCCGCGCACCGGATGGCGTCCCGCAGGTCCACGCCGAGTTCGTGGCAGAAGATCGCCATCTCGTTGACCAGCGCGATGTTGACGTGCCTGTACGTGTTCTCCAGGAGCTTGGTCATCTCCGCCTCGCGGGCGGAGGCGGCCCGGACCACCTGATCACAGAGCTGGCCGTAGAACCGCTCCGCCGCGTCGGCGCAGGACGATGTCTGGCCGCCGACGACCTTGGGGGTGTTGCGGATGGAGTAGTGCGCATTACCCGGATCGATCCGCTCGGGCGAGAACGCCAGCGAGAAGTCCACCCCGGCGGTCAGCCCGGACGCCTTCTCCAGCAGCGGCCGGACCACCTCATCGGTCGTGCCGGGATAGGTGGTCGACTCGAGCACCACGAGCATGCCGGGCCGGAGCATCCGCCCGGTCACCTCGACCGCTCCGCGGACCGCGGACAGGTCGGGCCCGCTGTCCGCCGACAGCGGCGTGGGCACGCAGATGACCACGGTATCGGGGTCGCCTGCCTCCTCCTCCCTGGAGGTGGCGCGGAAGCCCTTCCTCAGCATCTCGGCGACATCGGAGTCCGGCACGTCGCCCACGTGCGAGCGGCCCGCGTTCAGCGCGGCCACCATCTCGGCGTTCAGGTCGTAGCCGACCACCGTAAGCCCGGCGAACGCGGCCTCGCGAGCCAGCGGCAGCCCGACGTACCCCAGGCCGATCACCAGCAGGTCGGTCGACCCTGTCGTGGCCCGTGCGTCATGAGGCTGATCCCCGGCCTCGACCGGGGATCCCGCCGGTTCGGCGGTAACTGAGTTCTGGCCAGGCCGGCGTTCCGGCACGCGATCAGGTCGGAGAACAATCACAGATACCCCCCGGGGGTTTAGATTCGGGCAGCGGCCACGGAGGCCAGGCGGCCGGTCCGTGACATCGCGGTTCAGTCCGTCGATTGGCGCCGGCCAGCGCCGCCGTCATGCTGCGCCAGCGGCGCCGGCCGGCGCCGCCGGTCACGCCTTAGCGGCGCGACCGGCGGCGTTACCGTCCTGGTGGCTAAGTCGGCGACTTGGCGTGAAGTCCGGGGTTTTCCGGCAGCGGGAAGCTCTGGCCTGGGCTGAGCCTGGGGATCAGCAGCTTGAGGTGCGAGTGCACCCGCAGCTTCTCCTGCGATATCGGGGTGCCGCCTCCCGCGGGTGGCTTGACTAGCGCCGCTCCCGCAAGGGGAAGGACGAAACTGTAATTGTCGGTTGTCAGCGTCCCGTTGGTGATCAGGGCCAGCCCGAAACTCACTCCGTTGGCCCCGGCAGGCACCGCCGGCGTCGTGAAGGTGGCCGTGGCCCAGGTCGAGGACGCGGCGAACCACGGGCTCGACGTCCAGTAGACCCAGTTGCCGAAGGTCGTCCGGTAGTACAGGGCGAACTGGCTGACCGCCGTGGATTCGTACTGGACGCTCAGGTTGTAGGTGTTACCTGGGACCACGAGGCGATCCGGGCGGGACGTTAGTAGTGTTCGACCACGCCACCGTGTTGGTTCCCCAGCCGCCTGGCTGGTAGCAGGTCGGGAATCCCGTCGCGGAGTTGATGCTCGTCAGCGACGGGTCCACCAGGGCGTTCACGCCCGCCGCGGCCGGCGCCGGCGGGTTGACGGTCACTCCCGCCTTGAACGTACCGCCGATCACCTGCTGCACGGTCTTCACCGTGACGCCGTTGGCGGCCTGGCCGGCCAGCCAGGTCGCGAACGCGTTGAAGATGGCCGGCGTGGTCGACAGGTCGGACGGGCAGTCCGCCGCACCGATGTCGCTGCAGACGTGGTGGTAGGTGAGGATGACCCAGCCGCCGCGGGACTGAGCTTGGGTCACCTCCTTTTCCATCTGCACGAGCGTCCACGTCGAGGCGACCTCGATCGGGGCGCGCAGGTAGTAGGGATCCGGCGGCGGCGTCGTCTCGGCGAGGACGCAACCGGGGCACTGGCCCTCGGGGTCGACGACGTCGCCGAGACCGCGGGCGCTGTTGTACCCGAGGCCTTCGCGTCCGTCTCGGTCGTGTCGGCGTCGGCGAACGGGTAGGCGAAGTCGGTGGGCTGGAAGCCCCAGTTGATCAGGTTCACCCGGTCGTTGCAGATCTCCCGCTTTTGCTCGTCCGCGGCGAGCGTGGGCAG
>WNGH01010988.1_pt1 | contig 13948 bp, 14 predicted proteins | sample 5400631 | NCBI WGS metagenome assembly WNGH01 (sample SAMN13153373, study PRJNA577476) | soil metagenome | isolation source: 115 cm soil or saprolite under Garry oak tree replicate 1 | place: USA:California | collected 2016-06-15
GCGAACCATGGGTCAGCGCTCCAGTCTGTCATCACCGGAATTCAGCAAACCCGTTCGCAATCAAGCCCATGACTGGAGCCCGTAATTCTACCAGGCTAAACTACGTCCCCATGGGACTCGTGGGTCGCGCAAGAGCGGCGGGGATATCTAACTTTGCGTCGCGGGTCGAGCCGCGCGCGGACGGCGCGTTACCGAGGTTACCGGACGACCGCTCACCGTTGCCGCATCTTCTGTTCGCGCTTTCGGCGGCGCATCCGCTTCTTGCGCCACTTCCAGCGCATCTTTCCGCGCTTCTTCCAAGCCCGCGAGGAGCGTTTCACCGGGTCGCCGGCGCCCGCGTAGCCCCCCTCCCAATAAGTAGTTTCCCGTTTCGCCAACAAAGTTCAGCGCGGGAGGGCCGCGAACCCCTTCGATTTTCTCAAGACGTTCACGAAGTCGCGTACCAGACGTTGCCCGGTCCCTGGTAGCTCGGACCTTCGCCCCACGCGAGGTGAACATGAGTGCCGTCCCAGGCGATTCCGTCGTAGTCCCCGTAGGGGAACGCGAAACCGTCCGCTGTCTTGTACGGGAATCCTGCGGTGAACTGAGAGACTTCGATCTCGCGGCTCCAGGTTGAGCCGCCGTCCGTGGACGTCCGGTACCACATGTTGTACGCACCCGTGCGGTTGTCCATCCAAGCGACGTGGACCTCGTTGGCCGCGCCGCCCTCGATCGCGGGGAAGAGCGCCCACGCACTCCCGATCGACGAGTGGATCGGCACGCGCGTGGACCAGCTTGCGCCGCCGTCCGACGAGGATCGGTACCAAACGCTCGGTGGCCCTTTTGCGCTCGTCCCTCCGTTGTACAGGACGTACACACGATCCGATGCGTCGACCGTCACGACGACCTGCGGCCCCCAGAAATCCCAGCCGCAACAGCCCTTCCAATCGGGACCCGGCGGCACCCCGCGATCGGCGTAGCTCGTCGTCCACGTCTGTCCGCCGTCCGTGGATTTCGTCACGAAGAGGTCCTGCAGACCGAGCGCGTTGCCACTCTTCTTGATCCCGACCCAGCTGAAGTAGACGGTCCCGTGGGAGTCGACCGCGCCCCCGGACGTGAGCGTCCAACCGTACGTGCTCGTCTCATGGTTCACCTGGACCGAGGTGAACGTCAGGCCGCCGTCGTGCGAAGAGGCCACGAAGAACTTCTGCGCGACGCTATAGCCCACGTAGACATCGGAGCCGCGGACCGCGAGGCCCACCTTGTCCGTCGGACCGTTCTTGACGTCTCCGTTGACGGCGAGGGGCGCGCTGTACGTTTCGCCGTGATCGTCGGAGCGTTGCGCCACCGTGTTCTTGCCATCGAGGTACGCGACGAAGACGACGCCGGCCGAGTTGACCGCGACCTGCAAGTCCACCTGAAAACTACCCTGCGGATTCGGCGTCGGGTTCAGGGGCTTCGGCGCGCCCCAGGTCTTTCCGCCGTCGCGGGAAATCTGAATCATCGCGGCCGGACTCGAGCAGGTCGCGCAGCCCGGAACTCCGCCGTAGTGGCCCCATGCGACGTACACGTTCCCGCTGGCGTCCGCCGCGACATCCGGCTCCCAGTCATCGCCCGCGGTCCAGCCGATGACCAATGGAGTGCTGAAACTGATGCGCGCGGCGACTGCGTTCGACATCGAGATGACGACGAGCGCGGCGACGACGGCGGTCGAGACGATGGCGAGACGCTTTCCCCCCAAGCGAGAACCCCGTGCGCGGGAACGCGGCGGGCGACATAAGCGTTCAGGGTCGCTCGCGACCCTGAGAACGTCGACCCGGAATCCGTTTATCCCCTGTTGGCCATACGGGGCCGGGGGATTTCATTGGTCAGTTCTCAGAGCTTGGCGAAAAGCATCGTGAAAGGAAGCCTCCGGCCGAAGCCGGACGAGGTCGTGCTGATCTCGACCTATCCGCACACGATCGAGCTCGCGGAGCAGACGGCCTTGGAATGCCAGAAGGCCGGCGCCGACCCGGCGCTCTGGCTTGAGACCGATGCGCTGTTCTACGGCAATTTCAAGAACTACTCCGTCGAGAGTCTCCATCGGGTTTCGGGTCATTGCGTCGGCTTGCTCGACTATGTCAACTCGTACATCTGGATGTTCGGACCTCGGGACCCGGCGCCCATGGCGACCGTTCCGCGCGAGAAATTCGCGGCGTCATTCGAGGGCGAGAAGGCCCATTACGACAAGGCGTTCGCGAAGCTGCCGAAGAGCGTGGCGGTCGCGATCGGCGCGGTCACCCGCGAGCGCGCCAAGGCGTACAGTTTCAATTACGCAAAGTGGAAGGCGATGGTCGAAGCCGCGACGGTCGCCAACCAGGAGCGGCTCGCATCACTCGGCAACCTGGTCGCAGGCCTCATTTCGCGACCCGTCGACGTCCGCGTGACCGGGGACAACGGAACGAAGTTGAAGTTCCGTCTCGCCGGGCCCGAGCGGAAGCCATTCGTTCACGACGGCGTGATCAGCGACGAGGACCTCGCGGTCGGCACGCTCGCGGCCCGGTCGGTCAACCTGCCCACGGGAGAAGTTGGCATCGCCCCGGTCGAGGAGAGCGCGAACGGCACCTTCGTGGCGGATGTGTCGATCCCGCAGCGCGGCCGGCTTGTCGAAGGCCTCTCATGGACCTTCCGCAACGGGAAAGTCACGGACTTCGCCGCGAAGAAGAACTTGCAGTTCGCGCAAACGAATTGGGCCGAAGCGGTGGGGGCGAAGGACGTGTTCGGCGGAGTCGGTTTCGGACTCAACCCGAAGGCGCTTCCGGGATTCCTGCAAAACGGCATCGTGTCGGGTGCCGTGAGCATCGGCATCGGGGACAACCGCGACCTGGGCGGCAAGAACGACAGCAGCTACGGCTTCTCGGCGTCGCTCGCCCACGGGACCGTGGAGATCGGCGGCAAGACCGTAATTCAGGACGGGGCCTGGACGATCTAGGCCCTTGCCTGGCGCACTCGCTATCGTAGCCCGCGTCGGGACCGTTCGCGAAGGATGGCGTAGCCAAGCCATCCTCGACGACGGGGTTTCCGGCGGAGGGTTCAAGAGGAGACGGCAGCATGGGCCACCGGTTCCCATGTGGACCCCCACACCGACCGTCCCGTCCGCGCCGTATGCGCCCGCGCCGCGGAAACTCCGCTTCTTCGAGCGCCTCCGGATTGGATGGCAACTCACGAAGGTCAGCCTCGGCGTCCTCCGCCAGGAGAAGGGACTCATCCTCCTCCCGTTCCTCTCGCTTCTGATCACCGGCGCGGTGTGGATCCTCTTCTTCATCACGATCTTCTTGCTCACCGCGCCCTCGGACGTGTTCGGATATTGGCTCTTCTACGTGGGCCTCGCGATCGTCTACTTCGTCACGTTCTTCGTCTCGATTTATTTCAACGCCGCGGTGATGGGCGCGGTAATGATTCGGCTCAACGGCGGCGACCCGACGATCTCGGACGGCCTGAAGGTCGCGCGGGAGAACATCCGGCGGATTGCCGGGTGGGCCTTGGTGACCGCGACGATTGGCCTCATCTTGCGGGCGATTGCCGAGCGGTTCGGCTTCCTTGGGCGGATCATCGCGGGAGCTCTCGGGGCCGCCTGGGGAATCGTGACGTACCTCGTCGTGCCGGTGCTGATCTTCGAGAAGATCCGGCCATGGGCGGCGGTGAAGCGCAGCGGATCGCTGTTGCGCCAGACCTGGGGCGAGGCCGCGGGCGGATATTTCTCGCTCGGCGCGATCATCGTGTTGCTCGCGCTCCCCGCACTTCTGGCGCCGCTGGTCGGGTTCGCCCTCGGCGGAGTCGTTGGTCTCGTGGTCGGCCTCGGAATCGCAATCGTCTATTGGTTGATCCTAGGTCTGGTCGGCTCCGCGGCTCAGAGCATCCTGGTGACGGCATTGTATCGATACGCGACGACCGGCAAGCTTGGATTTGGGTTTCCTCAAGACCTTCTCCCGGCGCGTTCCCCGGGCGCCAGTTGATTCTCCGGACCGACGTCCGCACCGCCTTGAGCCCTCGTGATCAGAAAACGAGACGAGGAATAGCCATGAGGGCCGGCCGGAGTCCCTCACGCACGGCACCTGAGTCTGGCGAAGCCTCAGGCTCGGAGGCTCGCCTAGCTGAGCGCGTGAGCGTACAGGACCGCCTGCGAGTCCGCGATCTGTACACCATATCCGGCCGGGTAGGTGCTCGTGCTGATCAGGAGCTGGTCTCCGGCGATGATCGTGGCGCCCCCGGTCCCGACGAACTGCGCGTGGTTCGTGCTCCACGAGCCGGACGTCAGGGATGTGAAAGCAATCGGGCCGAGCGCCGTCGACCCGTTGGGTGTCCAGATGGTCAATGTCACGGTCGACGTCGTCAGGCCGCTCGGTGTCGACGTGATCAACAACGTCCAGTTCGATTGGTTTCCGGACCTGCCGATGTTGACACCCAACACACGAGGTCCCGGACTCGGAGATTGGATCAGGCCGGACACCATGATATACAGGACGGCCGCGAGGATGACGGTGACGAGGACGACCGCCACCACCACGATCACGATGATCAAGGCGAGGTTGCTCCCCTTGGGCGGCGGGGGCGGATAATATCCCGGGGGGTAGACCGGCGGCCCGTATGCTCCCGGGGCAGGAGGAGGAATCGAGTCATGCGATCCGGGTGATGGGCCTGGCGAAGGTCCGCTCAATCGCCCACTAATTGCGCTTGCAGTCCAATATCGTTTGCGGTCGGCCCCGGACCACACGGCCCCCTCGATGAATCAACCTTAAACAAGGTTAACGCGCCCAGGACAAATTGTTAAGTGCCTCGCGGCCGTTCGTTTGGACTCCGCTGGAGGACCCGACATGGCCCGAGCCTTGTGGAGTGGCGCGATCGCATTTGGCCTGGTGAACATCCCCGTCAAGCTGTATGGCGCGACCGAGACGAAGGACCTCTCCTTCACGACGCTGCACGCCACCTGCATGACCGCGCTGAAGCGGCCGTACATCTGCCCGAAGGACAACGTTCCCGTCGACTCCAAGGAGATGGTCAAGGGCTACGAGTACGCAAAAGGCCAGTACGTGATCCTGAAGGACGAGGACTTCGAGAAGATCCCGCTGGAAGCAACGAAGGCGCTCGACGTCGCGGGCTTCGTCGATGCGACGGAGATCTCCTCGCTGTACCGGGAGCGGAACTACTACCTCGGGCCCGAGGAGATCAGCCTGAAGCCGTTCGAGCTCTTCCGCCAGGCGCTCATGCGCACCGGAAAAGTCGCGCTCGCCCGCGCGGTCCTGTGGAAGAAGGAACAGCTCGTCGCGATCTCTCCCTACAACGGGAGCCTCGTCCTCACGACGCTGATGTATCAGGACGAAGTGAAGGCGCCGCCCGAGCCTCCCGCCACCCGACCCGTGGTGATCTCCGACGCGGAGATCGACCTCGCGCTCCAGCTGATCAAGACGCTCGCGACCGAGTTCGACCCGTCGAAGTTCCGAGACCGGTATCGCGACGCGTTGATGGCGCTCATCGAGGCGAAGGTCGAGGGCAAGGAGCTGCCTTCGGTCACCAAGGTCGAGACGAAGCCCACGCAGGATCTGATGGCCGCGTTGAAGGCAAGCCTCGAGGCCGCGAAGGCCAGCCTTCGATTCGAAGGACCACATCTTCGAGTTGAAGTGGGACGGAACGCGGGCGCTCGCGATCGTGCGAGACGGGCTCCGTTTTCAGAATCGCCGCCTGAACTATGTCGAGTCCCGCTATCCGGATCTCGCCGTCCACACGCGGAAACCTGCGATCCTCGACGGGGAGATTGTGGTCATGAACGGGCCGCTGCCCAGTTTCGAGAAACTGCAGGAGCGGGAGCGGGCGAGCGGCAAGATCAAGATCGAGTATCTTGCGAAGACCCTTCCGGCGACGTACATCGTGTTCGATGTCCTGTACGTCGGGGACAAATCCGTCATGGGCCTCTCCCAGATGGAGCGCAAGGCGATCTTGCCGGATCTCGTCGAGGTCGATGATCGGGTCGTGCTGAGCGACTACATCGAGGGCCGCGGGGTCGACTACTACAACGCGGTCATCGCGCGCGGTCTCGAAGGCATCATCGCGAAGCACAAGGAGACCCGCTACCAGGTCGGAAAAAGGAGCAAGGACTGGGTCAAGATCAAGAAGAAGACGACCCTTGACGCGATCATCTGCGGGATCACCGCGGGCGAAGGCGAGCGCGAGGACACGTTCGGGTCGTTGATCCTCGGAGCGTACCTCGAGGGCGCGCTCTTTCACGTCGGCCGGGTCGGGACCGGCTTCTCCGAAAAGTTGCGGCGGACGCTCTTCCAGCGGCTCGTCGCCTTGCGGCAGGAGGAATGCCCGTTCCCGGAGGTCCCGGAGATTGACGCGCACGTCGGATTCTGGACGAAACCGGAGATCGTCGTCGAGGCGCACTTCCTCGAGTTCTCGAAGGACCGCCACATGCGGGCGCCGTCGTTCTCGCGGGTCCGGGACGACAAACGGCCCGAGGATTGCACCGTGACGTTCGGGTGACTCGACTCCTTTATGCATCGCGGACGTCATCAGGGCTCACCCTTGGGGGACTTGTTCATGCCGAAGCTGGAGCTGACGAGCATTGGAATTGTCGTGAAAGATCTGAAAAAAGCGCGCGCCTTCTACACCCGGAAGATCGGGCTGAAGGTGCGGGAGAGCGACCCGAAGATGGGATACCTCGCGCTCGGCGCGACGAAGGGCGGCAAGGACGCGGCCCTGAATCCGTGGCAACCCACGCCCGACTGGGGCGACATGTATGAGCCGGCCTTGAAGCGGATCGGCGAAGTCACCGGCATCGGCTTCCTGACGTCGGACTTGAAGAAGACCGTCGCTGCGCTGAAGGCAAAAGACGTCAAGGCCAGCATTGATCGAGACAATGCGACGTTCGGCCGATTCTCCGACCCGGACGGGAACGTCTTCTTCCTCGCCGCGCCGGACAAGGTGAAGGTCCACCGCGCCGGTCTCTCGTCCCTCGCCTTCGTCACGGTCGCCTCACGCGATTCGAAGAAGACCGGCGAGTTCTTCACGAAGTCGCTCGGCATGCGCCAGCGGCGCGACCCGGGGGAAGAGGGCGAACAGGACTTCTTCTCATACCGTCTCTCCACAGAAGGGACAGCGATCTCGCCCTTCACCCCGCGGAAAGACATGTACACGAACCCGGCGGACTATGATGCCGACATGGCACACATCGGCGAGGAGACGTCGATTGGCTTCAACACGGACGACATCTACGCGCACCAGGAGAAGCTGATGGCCCGCGGCGTCCGATTCCAGAAGAAGGCCGAGGCCCGGGAGTGGGGCGGCATCCAGGCGAGCTTCTTCGACCCGGACGACAACGTGTACTCCTTGATGCAATACCCCGCGTGAGAGCCGCGAGCGAGAAACGAACCAGGCGGGCGCGAGCCCGCCGTCCTTCCCGCGCCTACGAGCCCTTCGGCGGCAGGTCCATGTCGAGCGGGTCGGGCTCCTTTGAGGGCTGCGCTTGCGGCAGCGGGGGCATCGGCGCCGGCGGTGGGCTCGTTGGCCGCGCCGACATCGGCATCGCCGGAGGCCGAGGCTCCTCCCTGCGTCTTCGGTAGAGCACCCATCCGACGAAGGCCAGGGCGACCGCGAGGAACGCCACGATGGCCTCGAGGATCTGGATCATCCCGAGGAGGTCGCTCGCTTTCGGGGACACCGCGCGGACGGTCACCGTGAACGTCGACATCGCGGTGTTGCCCGCCGCGTCCGTGACGGTCAGGCTGGCGCTGTACGTGCCCGGTCTCGCGTAGATGTGGCTCGCCGCAGCGGTGGTCGCGGACGAGTTGTCTCCGAAGTCCCACCGATAGGCGGTCACGCCCACGTTGTCCGTCGATGCGGACGCGTCGAAGAAGAGGGACTGTCCCTCGTCGACCGTCCGGTCGCCACCACCGTGTGCCACGGGAGCCTGTGTATCGAGGATTGTGATCGCGCGGTTGGCGGTGGCGGTGTTCCCGGAGTCGTCCCAGACGGTCAAGGTCGCGGTGTAATCGCCTGGCGTCGCGTAGACATGGCTGCCGGTCGCTCCCGTCGCCGTCGCTCCATCGCCAAAGTCCCAGCTGTAGCCGGCGATGCCGAAGTTGTCGGTGGACGCGGTCCCGTCAAACGCGACCGACGTTCCTTGGTCCACGGTCACCGCGGAACCGGCGTTCGCGGCCGGGGCGACGACATCGAGGGTCGCCGCGTACACGTCCCAGCCAATCGCACGGGTGTCGAGGAACGCGGCGAACACATCTCCCCCGGAGTCGACGGCGATGCTCGGATAGTCTTGGTAGTTGTTGAGCGAATCGTCGTTCACCTTCGTGTTCGGGCTCCATGTGGTCCCGTCTGTCGACGACGACGTGTAGATGTCGTAACTTGTCGAGCCGCCGGTGCGGTAGTCGGCCCAGGCGAGCTGGATTTTGCCGGCGTTCGCCGAGATGCTCGGGTTGATCTGCGGCGCGATCCCTCGGTCGTCGTTCACCTGCACCCTTGCGGAGAACGTCGCACTCCCGCTCGCCAGCCAAGCCTCGAAGATGTCCGGGGCCGTGTTCTGGTTGCGGTAGTCCGTCCAGGCGACGTAGACCGTGCCTGCGGCGTCGATGGCGATCGCAGGGTTGCGCTGGTCAACATTGCCGGCGTCGCCGTTCACGTACGTGTTCAGTGACCACGTGGCACCGAAGTCAAGCGACCTCGTGTAGTAGATTTCCGGACTCCCGCGGGGGTCCCGCCAGACCACGTACACGTTCCGATTCGGGGCGATGGCAATCTCGGGCGTGCTTTGCTCGGCGCCGCCGAGGTCATCGTTCAGACGCGCGCTCGGGTTGAAGCTCAGCCCACCGTTCGTCGAGTTCGAGTAGTAGATGTCCGGGCCCGTGATTGGCGTGCGAGTGTCCGTCCACGCGACGTAGACCAAGTGCGGATTGACAGGATCGACTGCGAGGCTCGGCTCGGACTGGCTGTTTGTCGTGACGTCGTTCACGCGGACGTTCGCGGAGAAGCTCGATCCGCCGTTGATCGATTTCGAGAAGTAGATATCGTTCGTGCCGCCCCGTGTGTCCGTCCACGCGATGTAGATGTTGTTCGCCGGATCCAGGGCGAGTCGGGGTTGGGCTTGTGCAACGTTCCCGATGTCGTCGTTGACCCGGAGCGGCGTGGACCAGGTGCGGCCTCCGTCCGAGGATTTCGTGAAATAGATGTCATCGCCCCCGGTGTTGCCCGACCAGCCAGCAAAGGCCAGGTACGCGACCCCATTCGTTCCTGCGGCGATCGAGGAAGGCAGCGCGACGAACGAGGCTCGGTACGCGGGTGGCACGTCGATCTGAACGCTCGGGCTCCAATACGGGGCTGCGCGGGCGGCCGCGGCGGGCGGCGTGAGGAACGCGAACAATGAGACCGCGAGGAGGGCGGTCACGATTCCGATCGGAACCATTCGACGGACGCGGGACGCAAGACGTTTAGGCATTCGCGACATCGTGGGGGCTCCTGAGGCTCCCGCGGTTCTCGCCAGACTATTTAATCGGCGTGAGCCGGGTATCGAAATCGAAAACATGACGCGACTGCGTGGCGGGACCGCCTCGTGGTGGGACCGAGCCCTTTCAACTGCAGGCTCCGATAGCTTCATTCCGCCGAGGGCACTACCAACGAATCGGGAGAGGTTGTGGGAGAGTCGTTGTCACAGGAGTCTATCGGCTCTTCGCCGAAGGCGTTGCGAGGACCGGACGCCCCGACGCTGGCGGAACGGTTCGTCCTCGCGTTCCGCCTTCCGTACCCGATCGGCTGCCTCCTCGTCGGGTTCTTCCTGTTCGGCGCCCTGGACGTGGCCCTAAGCGCGCTCACGGAGACGGCGAATCTCGCGACGACCGTCGCGCGGACCCTCGCGCCCGTTTCCCTGTTGACGGATCTCCTGGTGGCATACTCGTTCTACGCACCCCGCTACATGCGCCGACGGCTCGTCGAAACGGGACGGTCGCTGTCGAACATGCTCCCGGACCGCGACGCGGAGTTTCGTCGAGTCTTCGCGGAGGTCGCCGCTCCGCGCCCCCAAGTGATCGCCTGGATGCTGTTCCTTGTCGCGCTTCTCGCCGCGGTCAGCGTTCCCGCCATTCTCGGCACAGGCCCGTCTCCATTCGTGTTCAACGCCGGCGCGGGGACCGCCCTTGAGTTCGTTGCGGGCATCTATGGCATCCTGTCCCTTGCCGTCGCCACCCTCGCGCTGTCCTCGGTCGTGTGGACGTTCTGGAGCATTTCGCTGGGCATCCATCGATTCGGCCGGGCTCCGCTCGCGCTACGCCCCTACTACGAAGATTCGTTCCTCGGCCTGAAGCCGCTCGGCGTGTTGTCGCTCTCCCTTGCCTTCTCGTATTTCGGGTTCATCGGCCTGTTCCTCCTCGTCCTATCCGCTTCGCCAGGGACGCCCACGACCGCCGACGTGGTCGGCGTCGGCGGGTTCCTGTCCGGCTTGGTCCTCCTCGGCCTTGTGTTGTTCTTCCTACCGTTGCGAGGTCTCCATCGACGGATGGCCGACCAGAAGCGCGAGGAGACAGTTCGACTTCGGCCGAAATTGAGCCCTATCTACGAAGACGGCGCAAGTCACACGGCGCTGGACGTCGCGCACCTCGTGCGGATCGACATGACAGATCGAAAGGTCGCGGCCATGGCGGTCTGGCCCTACGACGTCGGAATCCTTGGGCGATTGTCCGCCATCACGTTGTCCGTGATCGCCATCCTGCTGTCCCGGATCATCGCACTCATCTTCCATATCTAGTCAGGAGTCGGCGGATTCGGCCGCGGGCCGAGCCATTGACTTAATGCCCTCGGCGCGGCTCCCCATGACGGGGTCGGCATGTCAGGGGGAGAGGTCGTCGTCGAGACGTTCGATTCGCGCGTGCTGAAAGGGAATCCGCTGCGAGACCCGACGAAGCGGGATGTCGCGATCTACCTGCCGCCGCGATACGATTCGACCAAACGCTATCCAGCGGCGTACGGAATCGTCGGATACACCGGGACCGGCAAGATGCTCCTCGGCGTCGATCCACTCGGGGAGGACTTGAAGTCGAAGCTCGACCGCCTCATCCGGACCGGAAAGATGGGACCCATGATCGTCCCGCTCGTCGACTGCTTCACCCGGGTCGGCGGGAACCAATACATCAACTCGAGTGGGACGGGCCGATACGACGACTACCTCCGGAGGGAGCTCATCCCGTTCATCGAATCGAAGTACCCCGTTTCGCGCCGCGGGATCTGGGGCAAGTCGTCCGGGGGCTACGGCTCGATCGTTCAAGGGATGCTGCATCCGGACACCTGGTCCGCCCTGGCGGATCACTCGGGAGATTCCCTCTTCGAATTCTGCTACATCATGGACTTCCCGAAAGCCCTCGCCGCGTTTCGGCGGCACGGCGGCCCCGCCAAGTGGTTGCGATGGTTCTGGCGGGAGCCTAACCGAAGGCGCGAAGAGATGTATCCGGTCCTGAACACGATCGGGATGGCGGCGCACTACTCGCCGAACCCGCGGAGCAAGGAGATGGGGATCGACTTCCCCTTCGACCTCGAGACGGGGGAATGGCGGCCCGAGGTCTGGCGGCGCTGGCGCGCGTGGGATCCGGTCAACATGGTCGATCGGTATGGCGCGAACCTCCGTCGGCTGCGGCTCGTGTACATCGACTGCGGGACGCAAGACCAGTTCAACCTGATCTGGGGTGCCCGGACCTTGCACCGGAAGCTCCTCGACCGGCACATCCGACACGTCTACCGAGAGTTCGAAGACACCCACTCCGACATCGACTACCGGTACGACGTGAGCCTACCGCTCCTCTGGAAAGCGTTGAGGGGTTGATCCGATGGAATCCCCAACCTCCCCGTCGCGCCGAACCACGAGGACCGTCTCTGTCGTCCTCGGAATCGTCGGCGGAGCTCTCGACCTCGCGGTCGGCCTGGTGATCCTCGCGACCGGCCCGATGGCATCCTCGAACGGGATGGGCGTCACGGGCGCCTACATCGGATCGATCCTGCTCCTCTTGCTGGGCGGCCTCATCCTCGGCAGTACGGTGCAGATGATCGGGTCGCGCAAGACCCCGAGGCGTCGAAGCGAAGGATTCCTGATGATCGTGTACGGGGTCCTCATGCTGGTGGCCGGAGCGGCCATGCTCGGCCGATTGTTCCCGGCGATGCAGGCTCCCGAGGTCTCTGGCGCCGTGATGATCGGAGTCGGTTTGGCCATGGTCTACGTCGGGGCGACGATGCGGCGGGTTCACATGTCCTTCCGCTAGGCCTGCCGGAACGGTCGGGTTACTCAAGGAACTTATCCGACCCTCGGACATCCCCGGCCCCATGCTCCCATTGTCGAAGGGACGTCGATTCGAGCACGGGCTGTCCTTCCTCGCGACCCTGGCCTTCCTGGGCGGTTTCTTCGGTGCGCGACTTTTCCACCTCGCGTTCCCGGGTCTCATGTTCATCACATCCACCGGAATCCACTTCCATCACTTCTGGTACGGACTCGCGATGATGGGGGTTGCCGGCTGGTTGGGCATCGTGGACAACGACGAGAAGTTCGCTCGCGTGTATGCGGTCGTGTTCGGCGTCGGGGCCGGGTTCGTGGGCGACGAGGTCGGCCTGCTCCTCACGGGCGACGATTATTACTCCGAGCTCACGTTCGAGTTCCTAATCGCCGCGCTCGCCTTCATCATCCTCGTGGCCCTGATGATCCGGTATCGCAAACAGATTCTGGAGGAGGTCTTTCGACTTAGCCGGGGCGAGCGGCTCACCCATATCGGGGTGTTCCTCATCGGCTTCTCGGCGATCATGTTCGCGTTCGACACCTTGGAACTCGGCGTTCCGCTAATTCTCGGTGGAGTCGCCCTGTTCGCCTGGGGATACCGCCGAGAGCACGGGGCGGCTCGGAAAAGCGGGCCTGGAGCCTGAAGCGAGCAAGCTCGCGAACATCCCTTCAGAGGCCACACGTGACATTCTGTCATCCTCGAGAGTCGGAAAGCCGCCTGGTGCGGCAAGAGGAGATTCGTGAATCCGGAATGTCTCGAGGAGTTTCTCTCGGACGAATGGGAGGAGCCTTGGAGAGGGTGCCGCGAGAATCGGCCCTCGGACATGGCCTCGGTCGTCGACGGCGAGGAGGCCGACTGCCTGCGCCTCGAACCTCCAACGCTGGCGATAGGCCCGGGATGCGCCCGCGAGCGGCATGGCAACCCAAACGCGGTCGGCTCCAAGCTGGTAGGCGATCGCTTGGCGCAGCGCCTCGACCCATCGCTGCATTTTCATTTCAATCGCGGTCACGGTCGTCCTTCGCAAGCCGACGAGATCGGCTCGCCGACCGAGAATCGGAACCTCTATGCGAACGTCGAATCCTTCGTCGCGGAGCCACGTCGCCACCGGTTCGCGCAAATCGGACTCAACGCGAAAGGTCACGGTCCCGTGGATGCGGTTTCAATGGAAAATCTTGATTGCTGGTGGAGTGATTGATTCCCCAGCGAGGTTCCTGCTGCGAACCAACTTCCATCTGAGCGGGATCTATCCGGGCAAGATGACCTATCCGGTAGGCGACCAATATCGCGGCGCCTTAACTTGTACCAATGTGATGGGGGTCGTCAGTGATCATGAGGCGTTGGCGACATGACGTGGTTCATCGGAGGCAAAATAGGATCGTGGCGCGCCCTTCGAGTCGATCCCGTCGTCGGCATTCCTCTCGCCCGGGTATCACGACTCGAAGTTACCGAGCGGGAGGCACAGCCGCCGATCGGTGATTGGGTGCTCAAGGGCGTCATGAGCTTCGAGCGGTATGTGACGCGCGCTGAGCGCTCGCTGTTGGAGGCACGCCAAGGGAGCCTCGGCAGGCCGTCGGCGACGCGCGCGGCGTTGATACCCGTCCGAAAATCTGCGGCTTGGTGGGACCTCCCGCAGGACGAGCGGCGCGCGGTTCTCGAAGAGCGCTCCCACCACATCC
>WNGH01004081.1_pt1 | contig 13940 bp, 12 predicted proteins | sample 5400631 | NCBI WGS metagenome assembly WNGH01 (sample SAMN13153373, study PRJNA577476) | soil metagenome | isolation source: 115 cm soil or saprolite under Garry oak tree replicate 1 | place: USA:California | collected 2016-06-15
TGGAGAAAAGCCTGCTGCCCTGGATCATCTGCTCGCAGATGGTTCCGATCCTGGCGCTGGCGCCGATCTTCATCGTGGTGCTCGGCGCGGTCGGATTGCAGGGCCTGCTGCCGAAGTCGATCATTTCGGCCTATCTGTGCTTCTTCCCGATCACGATCGGGATGGTGAAGGGTTTTACCGCGCCCGATCCGATGCAACTCGATCTGATGCGGACATGGTCGGCGGCGCCGAGACAGGTATTGGCAAAGCTGCGCTGGCCGGCGGCCGTACCCTATCTCTTCGCCAGCCTCAAGGTCGCGGTCACGATCTCCCTGATCGGCGCCATCGTCGCTGAGCTGCCAACCGGCGCCGAAGCCGGTATTGGCGCGCGGCTGCTCGCAGGCTCCTATTATGGTCAGACCATCCAGATATGGGCGGCGCTACTGGCGTCGGCGATCCTCGCCTCGGGTCTGATTGGACTGGTGGACCTGACCGAACGCGGCGTCGCGCGGCAAATGGGGGACCGGCTTTGAATCCGCGAAGGCGCAGATTGGGATTTATCATTGCCGCCGCAGGCGTTCTGTCGGCTCTGTTCTTGCCGCTTTCGAGCGAGGCTGTCGCCACCTTGTCGGCGCGACCGATATTGCTGGCTTTGACGCTCGCGGCCGCGCTGCTGTTCGTGGCTTCCGCCTGGACGGGCGGATCGCGGGCCATCGCGCTCGGCCTCGCGGGTGTTCTATTTGGAGCCGCGACAACGCTTGTCTTGTTGCGCGATCCTGGCGTCGGCGGGTCGGCGGCGGCGGGCTTTTGGGCAATGGTGCTCGCGGTCTGGCTGGGGGCCGGGCTTTGCGTGGTCGAGCTTGCCTCTCAGCGTCCGCGCGGCGACGGCGCGCGCCGCGCGCTCAACCTTGCTGTTCCCCTGCTGTTCGGCGCGGTGGTGTTCTATCTCTGGGAGGTGCTGGTGCGCGGCTTCGGCGTCCCGCCGGTGCTGATGCCGTCGCCAAGTGCCGCAGCGATACGGTTCGTATCGTCGCTGCCGATCCTCGGACAGGACTTTGTCCAGACCTTTGTTCGCGGCGTATTGATCGGATACGTCATCGGCTGTGGTACGGGCCTGCTGGTCGCGATCGTCGCGCAGCGTTTTTCTTTCCTCGGCCGCGGCCTGCTTCCGCTTGGCAATTTCTTTTCGGCATTGCCGCTGGTCGGCGTGGCGCCGATCATGGTGATGTGGTTCGGCTTCGACTGGCCATCGAAGGCCGCCGTCGTCGCGCTCGTGACATTCTTTCCGATGCTGGTGAATGCGCTGGCCGGATTATCCGCTTCCGGTCATATGGAGCGCGACTTGATGCGATCCTACGGTGCGGATCATCGGCAGACCCTGATGAAACTCGATCTGCCGGCGGCGCTACCCTTCATTTTCAACGCCCTGAAGATCAACGCCACTCTGGCGCTGATCGGCGCGATCGTTGCCGAATTCTTCGGAACGCCGACGCAAGGCATAGGCTTTCGCATCTCAACCGAAGCCGGGCGAATGGCGATCGATATGGTGTGGGCGGAAATCGCGCTCGCCGCCATCGCGGGAATGGCCTTTTACGGATTAGTCGCGCTCGCCGAGCGCGCGACCACTTTTTGGCATCCATCCTATCGAACCTGACTCGGCGGGTTCTCAAGCTTTTCGGAGTATTGCATGAAGAACATAGTGGCACTCGCAGCAGGCGTGACGATGGGTTTGTCATTGGCGACTGCGCAGGCGGCGGACACGGTCACCATCCAGCTGAAATGGGTCTCGCAGGCCCAGTTCGCCGGTTACTTCGTGGCCAAGGAAAAGGGTTTCTACAAGGACGCCGGACTTGACGTCACGATCAAGCCGGGCGGTCCGGATGTAGCGCCTCCGCAGGTGATTGCCGGCGGTGGCGCCGATGTCGTGGTTGACTGGATGCCGTCGGCACTGGCATCGCGCGAAAAAGGCGTGCCGCTGGTCAATATCTCGCAGACGTTCAAGAAGTCCGGCCTGGAGCTGACGTGCCGGGCCGATACCGGCATCAAGAAGCCCGCGGACTTCAAGGGCAAGACCATCGGCATATGGTACGGCGGCAACGAGTATCCGTTCCTGTCGTGGATGTCGAAGCTTGGCTACAAGACCGACGGATCGCCGACCGGCATCAAGATCATCAAGCAGGGCTTCAACGTCGATCCGATTTTGCAGAAGCAGGCCGATTGCGTTTCGACGATGGCCTACAACGAATATTGGCAGGTGATCGATGGCGGCTACAAGCCGAGCCAATTGGTGGTGTTCAAATATGAGGACGAGGGCGTCGCCACGCTGGAGGATGGTCTTTATGTGCTGGAGAAGAACCTGAAGGACCCCGCGTTCGTCGCCAGGATGGCAAAATTCGTCAAGGCGTCGATGAAGGGTTGGGACTACGCCAAGAAGAATCCGGATGAAGCCGTGAAGATCATCCTGGCTGGTGACTCGACAGGCGCCAAAACCGAAAAGGACCAGAAGCGGATGATGACCGAAATCGGCAAGTTGCTGGGTGCCGCCGACGGCAAGCTGGACGTCAAGGACTACGACCGAACGGTTGCAACCTTGATGTCCGGCGGATCGGATCCCGTCATTACCAGGAAGCCGGAGGGGGCCTACACCTTCGCGGTCTACGACGCGATGAAGTAATTGGCCTGAAGTGTTGAATACTGAGCGGGCGGCCGGCCGGTTTTGGCCGTCCACCTTTCGGCCTTCCGGCTTACGCGTGCGACGAGATCGATATCGAAAGCGAGCCGCACCAACCGGCGGTTTGATCGAACATGCATCCCGATAACCGGAGGAGGACATATTATGTGATCGTGACGCGCCGCGGCGACGGTGCTTTTCCCTTCAGTTGGGAAATCCAGCGCCGGCGCGAAGCGATGGGCGTCAAGGTTTCCGGGTCAGGCTATCGCTCATATCGGGCGGCTCATGAAGCCGGAAACCAGGCGCTGGACAAATTCCTGGATGGCCTTTCCAAGGAAGGCGGAATAAACCGTTAGCCGGTCGCAGTTCTCGTAGGCACGATCGACGAAGTTCATGGTTTGCCGGCCTTGAAGGCTTCGAGAACCTTTGGGCAGGTTGATCCAGATCTGGTGCACCAGGCCTGCTGCGCCGCTGCTGCTCCAGATTGAAGCACCGCGACGACGGCGGGAGCCGGGCTTGAGTCAATTGTGACGCCATTCTGGCGCATCCGCTGATAATTCTCTTGCAGCCGGGTAGACAGGGCCAACCACAATTCAATCTCAGTCTCGCGGCTGGCGGTGTCGACGGCTTCTCGCAGGTCGGGGGTCAGTCCGTCGTAGATTGCCTGATTAACGCTAGCGACCGAGAGCGGCAGCGAATAAGTAATTTCGCTGAAATAGGGCAGGAACTCCCAAAGCTTGCGACCGGTGCCACCGTCTCCCGACGACAGGACCGCATTGATACTGCCTTCGGCCAGCTTCGGCATCGTATCCGCAAAGCTGATTGACGCGGCCTTGGCGCCGGCGCTGGCAAAAACTTCACTTGATATCTTGTCATAGGTGCGGATCGAAAGACCTGCCAGGTCTGACGGCGTCTTCAGCGGGCTCTTCGACCAGATACCGGAAGGCGGCCATGGCGTCAGATAGAGCAGCCGTTGGCCCTTGTTCTGCAAGGCTGCTGCCAGGAATGGCCGCGCGAGGTCGGCAAGCCGCCTTGCATCCGCAATCGACGTCACCAGAAACGGCAGCGAGGGCAGGGCAAAGATCGCATCCTCGGCTTCCAGCGCGCCGGCGAACGCGTCGCCGGCCTGAACCCGGCCTTCCGCAATCGCGGCGAGCATGCCAGCCGATCGAATTCCTCCCGAAGCATCGAAGCTCGGCCTGATCTGGAGTTTTCCTGCGCTCGATTCGGCGACGTGCTTTGCGAAGGTCGTTACGCCAAGTCCCGGCATGGCGCTTTGCGGATACTCCGTCGCCATATCCCAAACCGTCTGGGCACGAGTCGCAGCCGGATGCAGCAGCAGGAGCGCACCGGCCAGCACACGAAAAAGCAACATGGTTTCTCCCGATCCAACAAGCCGGTCCACTTCACCTGTCCGCATTGCTAGCAGATCAGACAGGAGACGGTGAGAATTTCATGCGCCGATATTTGCAGATGAGATGCCCCGCTTTCGTAACCGTGAGCAAGAATGTCCGATGGATTCAAAAACCGGGATCAAAGTTCAAAACGAAAGCCGGTCGCGACGGTGCGACCGGCCTCCGTTCAACTCGGCGGTCAGCGACCGGCGGGCGCTGACATCGCGCCGTTTTCATAGCGCGACCAGCCGGGCTCTACCGACGGTGAGGGCCAGCCGTAGAAGGCGTTGGAGTTGCGGATTGGTTCACTCACTGGCGCCGGGGCACGGTCAGCCTTTCGGCCCCTGTGGTGCTCCGCGGCCGCGGCGATCTGCACGGTCGACGCCGCGAGCAAGGCCGCGCCGAGAATTGTCAGGATTGTCTTTCGCATTATGAATTTCCCTTGTTCAAGCGCGACGCGGCGCGCCGAACGGCTTCCCGCATGATGGCGCCTTGGCATCCACATAACGATCGGTGGTGCGGATTTTCACGATTCCGCCCATCACGAAACGGCGAGCAAATTTCTTGGTCAAAAATTTTTCGGGCTAAATATTCGGCAGGCGAACAGGCCGGATCGCTTGCGCTTCAGAGATAACCTTGATGGACTTCGTTCAGCCGATCCGGTTCAATGGGGGCTGAATGGCGTACATCTTGCGAGAGGGACCGATGAAGAAGCTGGTTTTCGCAATTCTCCTGATCTCGTCACCTGCATGGGCCCAAACGAAATTATCGCCCAAAAGCGTGACCGCGCGCGCCGATCCCTGCGCGCCTATTGGCCGGACCGCGGACGGCAAATTGGTTTATTCCATGAAGTGCGACAATTTGCCGGCGCCGCCGTCACCGCAGGCTGAAATCAGTGCGCCAACGCCCGAGCCGGAAGTGCAGCGAAGCGGAATTTTCGGTTGGTCCTATGAAAGAAAAAGGTCAGCCGAATAGTCTCGGCCTTTTCTAGCGCAGGGCTACCTTACCAAGCATCCATCACCGGATTGGCCTTTGCTGAGCGGTGCAAAAGGTCCTAGAATCTGCCGGTTGGCTGGAATATTCCTTGCTTCAGGTATCGCCGGTTGCAAACTATTTCGCTGGAGTCTTCCTTCTCAAGCAATACGAGTGTCATGAATGAGCCAACTCATTGTCCACGCGGGGGACTTCACCTTTCAAGCCCGTTTCGAGGAACAACTGGCACCCAAGACCTGCGCGGCTTTCCGCCGGGCGATGCCGTTCGAGAGCCAGGCTATCCATGTACGATGGAGCGGCGAGGGGGTCTGGATGCCGCTCGGCGATCTCGATTTCGGCGTCTCTTACGAGAACCACACCAGCTACCCCGCGCCGGGCCAGATCATCCTTTATCCAGGCGGCATCAGCGAAACCGAGATTCTGCTGGCCTATGGCGGCGTGCACTTCGCCAGCAAGATGGGCCAGCTCGCGGGCAATCACTTCATCACGCTAACCTCAAATCTTGAGAATTTGCCGGCGCTCGGAAAGACCGTGTTGTGGAAGGGCGCGCAGAAAGTCCGCTTCGAGGTCGCGTAAAATGGCGGAAGCAAGGTACCCTCGCGATCTCCGCGGCTACGGCCGCAACCCGCCCGATCCGGATTGGCCGGGCGGGGCCAGGGTCGCCGTCCAGTTCGTGGTGAATTTCGAGGAGGGTGGCGAAAACAACATTCTGCACGGTGACCGCGCGTCGGAGGCGTTCCTGTCCGACGTGCTGGGGGCCCAACCCTGGCCCGGGCAACGCCACGCCAATATCGAGTCGATGTTCGAATACGGTTCGCGCGCCGGCTTCTGGCGGCTTTGGCGGATGTTCACCGAGCGCAAGCTGCCGACCACGGTGTTCGGCGTTGCGACAGCCCTGAAACGAAATCCCGAAATTGTCGCTGCCATGAAGGAAGCCGGCTGGGATATTGCCAGCCACAGCCTGAAGTGGGTTGAGCACAAGGCGATGTCGGAAGCGGAGGAGCGGGTGGAGATTGCAAATGCGATCCGAATCCATACCGAGGTCACCGGGCAGCGTCCGCTCGGCTGGTACACCGGCCGGACATCCATCAACACGGTGAAGCTGGTGATGGAAGCAGGTGGCTTCCTCTATTCCTGCGACTCCTATGCCGATGATCTGCCGTACTGGATCAAGGGACCGGCGGGGCCGCACCTGATCATTCCCTACAGCCTCGACGTCAACGATATGCGCTTCGTCAACGCGCAGGGGTTCGGCGGCGGAGATCAGTTCTTCACCTATCTCAAGGACAGCTTCGACGTGCTGTACGCCGAAGGCGAGACGTCGCCCAAGATGATGTCGGTGGGCCTGCACTGTCGCGTTGTCGGACGCCCGGGCCGCGCGGCTGCGCTGATGCGGTTTCTCGACTACATCATGAATCATGAGCGGGTCTGGGTGCCGACGCGGCTGCAGATCGCGCAGCACTGGCACGCTAACCTTTCGCATCTCGCCGCCGACGCGTTCGATATCGGATCGTAAGGGCCGAAATGCCGCAAAAAGCGCTTTCCGATCTGAATGCATGCAGCAAGGACGACTTCGTCGCCGCGCTTTCGAATATTTTCGAGTATTCGCCGTGGATCGCCGAGCAGGCGGCATCGATGCGGCCGTTCGCGGGCGTCAGGCAGTTGTTCGAGGCGATGAAGGTTGCGGTCGATCGCGCAGCCCCTGAACTGCGCCTTGCCTTGATCAAGGCGCATCCCGATCTCGCCGACAAGACGCAACGCGCGGCGGGGCTCACCGCGGAATCCAGCGCCGAACAGAACAGCGTCGGTCTCGACCGGTTGTCGGACGCCGAATATGAGGCATTCGAGCGCGTCAACAATGCCTATCGCGCCAAGTTCGGTTTCCCCTACATCGTCTGCGTTCGGCGCCACACCAGGGATTCCATTCTGCGCGACTTCGAACGTCGCTTGCCGAACGATGCGACGACCGAGGCGCAGAACTCGATCGAGGAAATCTGCCGTATCGCGGCATTGCGCCTCGACCAGCTGGTCGCGTCGGACGATCGGCTGGAGGTGCACGGCCGTCTGTCGACCCATGTGCTCGATACCCATAGCGGCCGGCCGGCGGTGGGGATAGCGCTCGAGCTGGTTGAGTTATCCAATCTCGGCGCAAACCGTGTCGTGACGCGTGCGATCACCAACGCCGATGGCCGAACCGATCAGCCGCTGATTCACGGCCGGCCGGTGCCGATCGGCCGTTACGAACTGACTTTCAGCGTCGGGAATTACTTTGCCGGACGGAAGGTGCCGCTGTCGGATCCCCCGTTTTTCGATTCCATTCCGCTGCGGTTTGCGGTGAGCGATCCCGAAGGCCATCTCCATGTGCCGCTATTGGTCACGCCCTGGAGTTATGCGACCTATCGGGGGAGTTAATTCCCATAGGTGACGCCCGTGGCACGAAGGTTGCTCCGTATTGGGCTGGACCGCGAGGTGGAACGAGACCCCTTACGTATCTACCGGGGTGAACTGGAGGCTTTCAAATGCCGCTCATCAAGAACAGATATGGAAAAGGCCGCGTCCGTGTCATGCGGATTCATCGCGATGGCGACAAGCACGAGGTCAGCCAGCTCAACATCAAGGCGATGGTCGAAGGCGACTTTGCACGCGCCTACACCCACGCCGACAACTCCACGGCGGTCTCGACCGACACCATCAAGAATGTGGTCAACATCGTCGCCCGCCAGCATACCGGACTTTGCGCCGAGGAATTTTGTCAGGTGCTGGCCAGAAAATATCTCGACAGCTATCCGCAAGTGGCCTCGGTGGCCGTGACCGCGCACGAGACCAAATGGAGCCGCTTGAGTTTCGGCGGCAAGCCGCATCCCCACAGTTTTGTGCTCGACAGCAACGGCAAACCAACAGTGGAAGTGACGGCAACGCGGCAGGGATCGACGCTCACTTCGGGTATCGATGGCTTTACGTTCATGAAGTCGACGCAGTCGGGCTGGGAGAATTACGTCAAGGATCCCTATACCACGATCCCCGAGACCAATGACCGGATGTGCGCGACCAGCATGGTGGCGTCCTGGAAATGGTCGTCAAAACCGGCGAACTACCCGGCCACCAATGCAAGGATTTTGGACACGTTGCTGGAGGTATTCGGCACCACCTACAGTTCAAGTGTGCAGGATAGTCTGTACAGGATGGGCGAGGCAGCACTTGCCGCGGTGCCGGAAATTTCCGAAATCAGCATGGCGTGCCCGAACATGCATTTCATCCTGATGAATCTGTCGGCGTTCGGGCTGGATAACAACAACGACGTTTTCCTGCCGACCGATGAGCCCCACGGTCAGATCGAATGCACGGTGGGCCGGGGGTGAGGTTTCCTAACCCTGCACGTGTTGCGGCCCCCACCCCAGCCCTCCCCCGCAAGCGGGAGAGGGAGCAGGCCGCATTTTCGGCGCGCATGGACTAAAACGCAGATGTGGTCTTTGTTGCCTGCTTTCGCACGCCGCTTGCCACGCGACGCAGCGAACTCCCTCTCCCGCTTGCGGGGGAGGGCCGGGGTGGGGGCTCTTGGACGTCGGAAGCGCTGCGGCGTGCCAATCACCTCTCGCCGAACTTCTCATGCAGCAGCGGCCATAACCTATCCGGCTTGAACGGCACCGCCGTAAAGCGAATGCCGGTGGCATCTGCGAGCGCATTGCCGAGTGCTGCGGCCACCGGATTGTAAGGACTTTCGCTCATCGATTTGGCGCCCATCGGCCCCAGCGTATCCGTGGTATCCGCGAACAACACTTCGGTGCGCGGAATGTCCGCAAATGACGGCAGGTGATAGTCGCGGAATTTCGGATTGACCACGCGGCCATCCTCATCGATCACCATTTCCTCGTACAGCGTGGCGCCTAGCGACTGCGCGACCCCGCCCTCGATCTGTCCGCGGCACTGCATCGGATTGGCGACCCGGCCGGCATCCGCGGCGTGGACGCTTTTCAGGATCTTGATCTCTCCGGTGCCCTTGTTCACGGCGACGCGAAAGCCCTGCACATTGAAGGCGACCGACCTCGGCGTGCCCGCCGACGTGCCGGTCGCACTGAGCGCCTGTCCCCGCGCGTGTGCGGCTTCCGCGAGTTGAGCAAACGACAGGGGCTGCCCGCCGCAGACCGCGGAATCGCTCTTGAGGACGCAGGCATCGGGATTTGTTTTTGTCGCTGTAGCAGCAAATACCCTGAGATCGTTGGCCAGATTTTCCGCCGCGGCCTGCGTCGCGCGTCCGGCGACGAACGTCCCGGCACTGCCATAGGCGCCGGTGTCGTGACCGCCATGCGCCGTGTCGGACTGCAGCAGGCGAATTTGATCGACGGTGGTCGCCAGTGCGGTCGCCGCGATCTGGCGATGCACCGTAGAGGTGCCGTTGCCGAACTCGGCGGTGCCGACGACCAGTTCGAAGCCGCCGTCCTCGCGCAGCGAAATCCTGGCATCGGCGAGATGGCCGCCCGGCGGCACCGTGTCGATCATGGTCAGCGCAATGCCGTCGCCGATCAGCCAGTCGTCGGAAAGGTTGATCTTCGGTGCTTCGGTCTGCATCGCGCGCTCGACCAGATCGAGGCACTGATCGAGCCCGTAGCTGCCATAAAACACGTCGGTATGCGCGGGACCGGGAGGCGACAGCATCGGATCGCCCGGCTTCACGATGTTGCGGCGGCGGATTTCGTAGGCGCTGATGCCAAGGCGCTTGGCGAGTTCATCGATCGCGGCTTCCACCGCCAACAGCGTTTGCGGCAGGCCATACCCCCGAAACGCGCCCGACGGCACGGTGTTGGTATAGGCGACGACGGCATCGACCTTCTTGTTCGGGCAATTGTAGACGCCAAGCGACTCGCCGCAGGCATGGAACAGCACCGGCCCGGCATGGTTGCCGTAGGCGCCGGTATTTGAGAGCACGTCGAGCTGTAATGCCGTCAGTTTTCCATTGCCGTCGGCGCCCGCCTTTACGGTGATGCGCATCGGATGCCGCGTCGAGGTCGAGATGAATTGTTCTTCGCGGGTGAGCTCAAGCTTGACCGGGCGGCCGGTCTTGATGGCGGCGAGTGCCAGAATATCCTCGACGAACATTTCCTGCTTGCCGCCGAAGCCGCCGCCGACGCGCTCGCAAAACACCCGGACCCGGTCCGGCGCGAGACCAAAAAGCTCCGCCAGCGCGCGGCGCGTCAGGAACGGCACTTGCGTGCTGGAGCGTACGTTCAGGACGCCGGCGGGATCGATCCAGGCGAGGCCGCCATGGGTTTCCAAAGCGGCGTGCTGGACACGCTGCGTGGTGAACGTTCCCTCGTAGGCAACAGCGGCTTGCGCGAGGGCGGCAGCGACATCGCCGAACTCACCGTGGGTCTCCGCCACGATGTTGCGCTGCCCGTTTGCGACCCGCTGCTCCGGCGTCTTGTCGCCGTGGATCAGGGGCGCGCCCGGTGCAATCGCCGAGGCCGGATCGAACACATCAGGCAGAATGTCGTAGTCGACCTTGAGGCGGCGGCAGCCTTCTTCGGCAGCGGCTTCGGTCTCGGCGACGACGGCGGCAACCTTCTGTCCGATGAAACGGACGACATTGTCCAGCACGCGGGTGTCGTCGGGATCCATCCAGGCCCTCTCGTGCCGCGCCGTGGAGAACAGCCGATCCGGCGCGTCTTCGAAGCTCAGCACTGCATGCACGCCTGGAGCGCTCAATGCCGCCGTCTTGTCGATCGAGATAATTCTTGCGTGCGGATGCGGCGAGCGCAGCATCTTGATGTGCAGCAAGCCTTCGATCGCCGTATCGAAGCTGTAGCGCGCCGTACCCCGCACCACCTGCGGTCCGGCAGGGGCCGGCAGGCTGCGGCCGAAGGCGGTGCCGGCGGCGGCATCTTCGATATGGGTCGTGCCGTTGAGTGCGTCTTCGATCGCGCGGTAGCCGGTGCAGCGGCACAGATTACCTTTCAGCGCCGTGCCGAGATCCTGCCGCTGCGCCTGGTTGAGCGATGCGCAGGTCAGGATCATGCCGGAGGTGCAGAAGCCGCACTGAAAGGCCTGCGCATCGAGGAAGGCCTGTTGCATCGGGTGGATGCCGCCATCGGGTGCGAGCCCTTCGATGGTGGTGACGGCGTGACCTTCGGCGCGGAAGGCCGGGACGATGCAGCTATGTACCGGCTCGCCATCGATCAGCACCGTGCAGGCGCCGCAGTCGCCGGCATCGCAGCCTTTCTTGACCCCGAAATGCCCGAGTTCGCGCAAAAAAGTCCGCAGGCATTGGCCGGCGTGCGGACTTTCCGAGAACTCCTTGCCGTTGATCTGATAGCTCATGGCCGCGCCGCACCTTGCAACTCGCGGCGAATTTCCTCGGCAAGGCGCAGCGTCATGTGCTTGCGCCACGCCGGCTTGCCGTGGACATCGTTGTGGTAGAGCGCGTCGGGGATGCGCTGCAGGATCATTTCCCGCAATGCACTCGCTTGTGGAATCTCGGCAAAGGACAATCGAATGGGCCGAGTCGTGGATGCCGTTACCGTCAAGTCCATGGCGCCCGCGCTGCTGATGCTGCCGATCAACAATGCCGCCGACCGGCCGACCGGCGTCAGTGAAATCTGGCGAAAAGCGGCGCGGCGTTTCAGCGCTTCGAGAGGGATATCGATCTGCCGCAAGAGGTCGCCCGGCGCGAGCGCGTTACGCTGGTTGCCGGTGACAAACTCGGCGACGCCGATCTTCTGCTCGTTGCCATCGGCCTTCCAGACCGTGCAGATGCCATCAAGTGCTGCGGTCAGTGCGATCATCGGGCCGGCCGGCAACGACATGCAGAGATTGCCGCCGACGGTGGCGGTCTTCCAGATCTTGAACGAGGCCAAAAACGCGCGGCAGCATTGGTTGATGAGGGGGGCGGCGAGCCATTCGGGCGGGCAGGCCAGCGCGTCAAGCTGCGCCACCGTGCAGGTCGCCGCGATCGTCAACTCGGTCTCGCCGATCGTCAGCGCCGGCCATCTGAAATCGGTGAGATCGATCAGCCGGGTCAGATGGACCTGCGGCTCGGAGAACAGCCAGGTTCCACCCGCGAGCCAGGCATCGCCTGCCGCCCAAACGGGCAGTTGCGCCCGCGTTTGCGGGTGAGACACTTCAGCGATGGTGTTCAAATCCATGGATATGCCAGAGCTTTCAACGAGATGCTTCTCCCTGTTCAAGTCTTGCAAAACCGACGCCAACTCTCCTTAAGCAATGGACTGGTCTTTGAATTGCAAGGGCAGGTGTGGCAACGCTTTTCAGGCGTACCTTAATCTTTCGGGGAAGCCGCAGGCCATGGACAAAACGCAGGCGATCTGGATCAAGGACCCGTTGGCCATCCTCGCCGATGGCGCGGCGCGCGGCATTGTCGTCCGTAACGGCAAGATCGTCGAACTGGTACCGAAAGGCGGTCAGCCGACGACACCGGCGCGGTTCTTTGAGGCGGGCGACCATGTGGTCTTGCCAGGGCTGATCAACACCCATCATCATTTTTACCAGACGCTGACGCGAGCGCTGCCGGCGGCGCTGGACCGCGAATTGTTTCCGTGGCTGCAGGCGCTCTATCCGGTATGGGCACGGTTGACACCGGAATCGTTGAATCTTGGCGTCACCGTGGCGATGTCGGAGCTGCTGCTGTCCGGCTGCACCACCACGACCGACCATCACTACGTTTTTCCCGCCGGGCTCGAGGATGCCGTGGATATCGAAGTGGCCGTCGCCCGGAGGCTCGGCATCCGCGTGCTGCTGACGCGCGGTTCCATGAACCGCTCGCAACGCGACGGCGGGTTGCCGCCGGACAGCGTGGTACAGGACGAGGACACGATCCTCGCCGACAGCGAACGGGTGGTGGCAAAGCATCACCAGCGCGGCGAGGACGCCATGGTGCAAATCGCACTGGCGCCGTGCTCGCCGTTTTCAGTCACGACGTCGCTGATGAGCGCCACGGCAGCACTCGCCGAGCGGCTTGATGTCCGCCTGCATACCCATCTGGCGGAGACCGAGGACGAGAACCAATTCTGCCAGCAGATGCATGGCTGCCGGCCGCTCGATTATCTCGAGCAATGCGGCTGGCTCAATGCGCGGACCTGGCTGGCCCATGGCATTCATTTCAATCCTGAGGAGATCAAGCGTCTGGGCAGGGCGAGGACGAGCATCAGCCATTGCGCCTGCAGCAACCAGCTGCTGGCGTCCGGTTGCTGTCCGGTCTGCGACATGGAAGAGGCGGGGGTCCAAATCGGGCTCGGCGTCGATGGCTCGGCCTCGAATGACGGGTCCAATCTCATGCAGGAGGTGCGTGCGGCGTTGCTGTTGCAGCGGGCGCGTTACGGCGTCGGCCGCGTCAGCCACAAGGACGCGCTTCGCTGGGCGACGAAGGGATCGGCGGCCTGCGTCGGCCGCCCCGAACTCGGTGAGATCGCCGTCGGCAAAGCCGCCGATCTGGCGCTGTTCAAGCTCGACGAATTGCGCTTCTCCGGCCACGGCGACCCGCTGGCGGCGCTGGTTCTGTGCGGGGCGCATCGCGCCGACAGGGTGATGGTCGGGGGAAACTGGGTAGTGTCGGATGGCGCAATTCCCGGTCTCGACATGCCCGATCTGATCCGGCGCCACAGCGCCGCCGCGCATACGATGCAGGTGGGATGAGTTTCAGTTCGGCTCGAATGTTTCCGCGAAATGCAGCCGGCTCTCTCCCCCCTTGCGGCAGGGGGAGGGAACACTTCAGTGCTCGCCGCTCGCTACGTGCCAGCAGTGCGTCGGTTACTTCCCGGGAATCTTGTCGTCGATGCCCTTGACGTAGAAGTTCATGCCGAGCACCTGGCCGTCGGCCAGATGGTCGCCGCCCTTGCACTCAACTTCCTTGCCGTCCTGGCCGACAACAGGACATTTGAACGGAAACAGCTTGCCTT
>WNGH01007731.1_pt1 | contig 13935 bp, 13 predicted proteins | sample 5400631 | NCBI WGS metagenome assembly WNGH01 (sample SAMN13153373, study PRJNA577476) | soil metagenome | isolation source: 115 cm soil or saprolite under Garry oak tree replicate 1 | place: USA:California | collected 2016-06-15
AGCGGAAAGGGCATGAGGTGGGTATCCACTGCTGGGACCACGTCAAGTGGCACGACTTTCTCCCCTGGCTCCCCAAGCCGATCACCGCACTGGAACTGGGGCGGGCCTTCTCCCTGTTCGAGGAGATCCTGGGGCGCCGGGCGAAGACCACCGCCGCGCCGGGCTGGACGGTGTCGGCCGATTCCCTGGAGATCCAGGATGCCCTCAGGCTCTCCCATTGCAGCGACGCCCGGGGGTACGCCCCGTTCTACCCGGTGATGGGCGGCAAGCGCTTCCGGACCCTGCAGATTCCCACCACCTGGCCGACCGCGGACGAAATCCTGGGAGAGAACGGGATCACCGCGGATACCATCAACGACCATTACCTGACGCTCCTCACGCCGGGGCTGAACGTTCACACCATTCACGCCGAGATGGAAGGGCGGGGACTCGCGTCCTGTTTCACCGACCTTCTTGAGCGCCTCCTGGCCCGTGGCGTCCGCTTCGTCACCCTGGCGGAAGCGGCGCAGCAGTTCGGCCACGACGCCGGCAACTCACCCCTTGCCATGGGAGAGCTGCCGGGGAGGGCCGGCGAGGTGGCGATCCAGGGGCATGCGTAGGGGCGCAGCATGCTGCGCCCGTAGAACCGGCGACAATACCCACACAGTCAGCTCCACTAAGGACCCCCTTTCATGCATCACAGCTCCTATTTGATGGAAAACGAAGAAGAGATCCTGCGGCAGGAGTTGAAAACAGACTGCGACAGCGTAACGCGGCAGGCCTTGTGGGCCGGCCTGGAACCGGGCATGCGGGTAGCCGACCTGGGATGCGGCACGGGCAAGACGACATTCTGCCTGCACAAGCTGATCCAGCCGGGCGGCACGGTGGTCGGCGTGGACCTGTCGGGGGAAAGGATCGGCTTCGCGGAGAAGCAATACGGCAGGGAAGGGATAGAGTTCTGCCGCAGGGACATCCGCGAGCCGCTGGACGACCTGGGCCAGTTCGATTTCGTCTGGCTCCGGTTCGTGCTGGAATACCACCGGGAGCGCAGTCTCGACATCGTCCGGAACGTCTCCGGAATGCTCAGGCCCGGCGGCATCCTCTGCCTGATCGATCTGGACTACAACTGCCTGAACCACTTCGGGCTCTCGCCCCGCCTTGAACGGGCCATCGGCGGGGTGCTGGCCGCCCTGGAAACGCACCGGGATTTCGATCCGTATGCGGGGAGAAAGCTTTACTCCTTCCTGTACGATCTCGGCTACCGGGATATCGATGCGGACGTTGCCTGTCACCATTTGATCTTCGGGGAATTGCGGGAAAAGGACGCCTTCAACTGGATGAAAAAGGTGGAGGTCGCCGTTCGGAGGTCAGGCTACCGTTACGAGGAGTATCCGGGAGGATATGAGGAGTTCTGCGCGGAATTCAGGACGTTCTTCACCGATTCCCGGAGGTTCACCTATACGCCGGTAATCTCTTGCAGGGGGCGCAAGCCGGCGGCCTGATTGCGCCCCTGGGCTTAAGCAGCTGGGGCGTAGCTGCTCATGAAGGCCTTGAAAATCTCCCCGGTAGCCTCCCGGAACTCCAGCAGCTCCACGCCGAACCCGGCCGGGAAATCCGGTTTTGTCCGTGCCCGCTTGTTGTTCACCCAGGCAACCCTCCCCTTCGCCTCGACGATCGCCGCCGGATTGTCCGGAAAGGCAATGGAAAGCTCGAGCGCCGCCCCCTCATTCATGTCATGATCGCTCGCCACAAAGATGCCGCTCGCGCTGATGTCCTCACAGGTCGCGGACGAGGTCCGGCCATTCACCCGGAAGAAGACCGGAGCACGGTAGGGTATCCTGGTCCGGCGCCGCTCCCCGTCGAGCGGGAATCTCCCCGGCCTCTTTTCCAGGTAGGTCTTGCTGTAGTAGCTGATCAGCGCCTCGACCATTCTCCCCTCGAAGTGGCTGCCGCTCCCCTGCCGCAACAGGGCAAAGGCCTGTTCGATTTCCATCGGGTCGCGGTAGTGGCGCTTGGCCGTAATCGCCTCGAAGTAATCGGCAACCGCGATGATCTTTGCCCCCAACGGGATATCTTTCCCCTTGAGCCCCCTCGGGTAGCCGCTCCCGTCGATCTTCTCATGGTGCGCCCCGGCGATTTCCGGGACTTCGCAGTATATCCCCTCGAAATGGATCTGGGAGAGGATTTCCCTGGTCTTGTCGGAATGGGTCTTGACGACCTCATATTCCTCATCCGTCAATTTCCCGTCCTTTTTCAGGATGGCGTCGGGAACGCCAAGCTTTCCGTAATCGTGGAGGAGCGACGCCACCCGGATCATCTCACGGTAATTGCCGGGGAGCCCCAGTTCGCCGCAAATCCCCAGAGCATACTCGGTGACCTTCTCGGAGTGGCCGGCGGTCAGGGAATCCCGGGCGTCGATGCTGGCGGCCAGCGTCTGGAGGATCGAGTTGAATTGCCGCATCCTGCCTTCGACCAGCTCGGCATTCCGGATGCTGACCGCCACGACGGAGGCGATCCCCATCAGGAGGCTCATGTCGCTCTGCACCAGCGGCCGCTTCGTCTTCACGTTGTCCACCGCGAGAATCCCGATCGAGGTATCCTCACGGATGATAGGGCAGCAGAGGAACGATTGGGTCCCGATTTTCTTGGCAAAGGCAAGGCTTCGCGGCGACAGGGATTCCCCGATATCGTCCAGATCGTTGATCAGGAATGGTTGCTGGTCCCGAAAGGAAATGACGAAGATCCCGGTTGACTCGGGGCGGTCCAGATGGAAGGCGAGCTTGCCGAAGAACCCCAGCTCGCTTTCGGAGTAGCCGAAGCCCGCCTGCAGCTCCAGCTTGGTTCGTTCCGGATTAGCCAGGAGGATCAGGCCGCGGTCGTAATCGAGCCGTTTTCCCAGGATCTGGATGACATTGGCCAGGATGTCCTCGGAGGTCGTGTAAGTGCTGAGCGCCCTGCCGATCTCGTTGGTCATCAGGGCGTTGTTGTAATTGGCGTTGATCTGCTCGAGCAGCGTGTCGATGGAATCCTTGGTGCTGTCCAGACTCTTGCGGAGCTCTTTCTTTTCGCTCCGCTCGACAATGATCGACAAAAGGAACACGGCCAGGAGCGACATGGGGAGGACACTTTCCACGGCTCCCCACCTCCCCCCCGCCATGAGCGCCAGATTGCCCCCCACAAGCAGCGGGGTCATCCAGTTTCTGAGCCGCCGAAACGTCGCGGAACGGGGCTTTTCCCAGCTGATGAGGTACCGGCACTGTGCCCCCCCCATGAACATGCACTCGGAATGCTGGATCTCCGGGAGCTTGTTGTCGAACATCAGGACGATCGCCTCGAAGAAGCCGATCCGGTTGGCGCACTGGAAGGGGCGTTCACCCTCTTCCGTCAGGGGGGTCACGGTGATCTCGACCTTGTTGGCCGAGATCTTCCGCGACGAGTAGGTCGCCGACCTGGTGAAATTGGACGACGCCCTGTCGATCAGGGCGAAGGCGTTGGCCGGATCGATCAGGCCGAGGGCATACTGCCTCATCACCCCGAGGGCGTCGGGCGAAGCCGCGTAGCGGCCCGCTTCCCGGGCGATGTTGGGATTGCCGGTCAGATGGACGAGCTTCTCGTGGAAGCGGTCGATCTGCAACTGGCTGAACCAGTGCCCCTGGTCGGCGATTTCGTAGGCCTTCATCCCCGCATGGTCCAGAAGCTCGCCGAGGTTGACATGGCTATACTTGCTCTTGACCAGCTTGATGTAGGCATCGATGATCCTGCTGTTATACAGCTGACTCTCGTTCACGGCTAAAGGCTCCATAGGGCTCTCCTGCTCCGGCTAGCTCGACTTTTTGTCGGCGTGGAACAAAGCGTCACAGAATTTGAAATAGTGATCCAGGTAGTGCAGATTCAGGACCCATAGCGAGTACATTTTCTCGGAGGGGAGAGACTCCCGTTCCGCATAGGAAACGGGATAGACCAGCACCGGCACGTCGTCCCGCCCGTAGTTGGCGGCAACCGTTGAGAGCGCACCATCGAGGACGCTCCGCGGCATGGCTTCGTCAAGGACAATGACCGTGGCGCAACTGGTCAGATTGGACATGTTCAATCCGATGTCGGTAATATTCGCCATGATCAGCGCCTTGAGTTCTCCCCCCTTTTTCAGCGCAAACAGGTGGCGCTCCTTCCGGAAGCCGAGACCGCGGTATTCTTCCACCAGCTGGTCATGGCCGGCCCCCTCCGCTCCCAGGTCGAAGGCCTTTACCATCAGCCCTCCCGACTCCTGCTGGTAAAAACCGTGCAATTCTTCGAGGTCGGCGCTCTGGGCATTTGCCAGCGCCCATTGTGCCGGCAGCTTCTGGTCACGGCCGGAAACCGGCCGGTGATGGAAATAGGCAAAGGTATCGAGAGAACATCCCTGCAGGTCGTTCAGCTTGATGGCGAATTCGCCGAAGACGCGATTCGGGAACTTGTTGTCGGGCCTGAAATAACAGAAGACGTAATTCAGGTGGGCGGAACGGAGATGGTTAATGTCGTTCACATAACGGCTTATCTGGTTCAGCACGGTCAGGCCGGCCTTGGTGGTATCCGATTTGGAGGCGGCGTGGTGATGGATCAGCCAGGAATTTTCGTAAAAGCGGACCATCGCCATGTGGCCGAGGATTTTCCCCCGGTTCTGGTAAATGAAATGCCGCGCAATGCCGGGATGCTGGTTGTAGAGCCGCTCGTAGGTGAGTTTCATTTCCTCCTTGCTCTCCTGGAGAGACGCGTACTTCTCGGGATAGATGAAGCCGGTTTCGAAGAAAAAACTCCAGAGGGCATCCATGTCGACCCTGGCGCAGAGATACGAATTTGCGTCCGCCGCCTGGTGCAAAAGCGCCATGAGCCGGACATGATCCGCTATCGCCATGTCGAGAATGGCCAGTCCGCATCGCACCAGGCCGCCGCCGTTGCCTTCGCCGGCGGGGTTTCGGTAGACAACCTGAGCAGAGCAGCCGATCCTGAAGCTGTCGTTGAAACTGATCTCCATCTCTGCTAAAATCAGGCCCGGCAACAGCACGGAGTTGCCTTCGTCCTCCTCCACCGAGAAACCGGAACTGGACAGGTCGACGACCCTCAGGCTGACGAACGTATTGCTAAGCGGATGTTTGAAAACGATATGCGGAGAAGGGACCAGTTCCTGCCTGGCCGCCCGGTATTCCTTCGGCTTGAACCGGCGCAGCTGATGGTGCAGGGGTTCCAGCACGAAGGTGCCGGTCGTGTCGCTGAAGCTCTGCCTGATAATCCGGCATTCGCCCGAGTAGAAGGTTTTTTCGCCGGCGGAAAAGCTCAGATGCACCGGAGAGGCGGCGTCGATCCAGTAAAATGTCCGGGGGGCGTCGGCTTTCAGCTCGATCCGGAAGGATACGGCGTTGAAATCCCGGAGAGCGCCATGGAATTCGGCACCATTCTGGATGAGCCGGGCACTGATGCCTTTGGCCGGATGCCGCTTCGCCTTTCGAGACACGACCTCGCGGCAGCTTTCCGGCAGGTTGAAGCTGATCCCCTGGTCGGTCATCCCGGTCACTTCCGGTTCCACCAGGAGGAATTTTCGGCCGTCGGCGATCAGAAAACTCTGGAAACTAAACGCCGTCAGGATCCGCTCAATGTTAGGAACGTCATCCCAGACACAGTCAAGCCGGTCGCCGCTGCACGGAAGGGGTTTTGCGGAGAGGGAGATGGTGCTGCCGTATCTGACGTGTTTGAGGGTGATGAGGATGGTGCTGTCTTGGAAATTGAGGAAGTTGAGCTTGTTGACCAGGCCGCGTTTGCCGACACTCTTCCCATGCTCCGGGTCGTGGTCGTCACTCCCCGCAGGAAGAGAATGGGGGTCTTTGTTCAGGCCGTCCATTCGCTATCTCAGCACTGTCTGGTTGAGGTAATGCATACCGCCCCTTGTTCTTCCATCCGGACAGCCGCCCGAAAGCTTGCCGCAAGCCTGACTGCGCCCTTCCGGCACGGGAAGAAAGGCCCCTGACGTAGTCGGTACTCCGCTTATCGAAAAAAGTACCATAAATACCAAGCCATTACAAGCTGTTAAACTTATCACATCTTAATTTTTGCATATTTAGATATCTCCGGCCAATTCGGCATCCCGGTGCCGCTCCGTGCACCCGTCCCGAACTCCCGGACATGCTACATTTCGGTTGTTTTCTCGGAATGCGCATGGTATGTAACCGGTATGCCCATTCAGGAAAACCCGATGTTTGCCCCGCAGCGGAGATACTTCCGGCTTGACCGCCGCGACCTGGCCTATCTGACCTTTATTCTGGAGGCCTGCGAGGGGCTGGCGACCCTCAGCACCGTGGAGAAGAAGGAGACCCTGGTCAGCCTGACCACCCTCCCCTGTTTCGTCGCGGAACTGAATGGGCTCATCGAGGCGCTCCGTGAGGAGATAACCATGACCGAAACGGCGCCCCCGCCATGCGCCGCCGCAGGAGGTAACAGCGATGCTCGACAACCTTGATGTTTCCCGGATCCTGCGCGCCGCCCTGGCAGGGGGGGGTGAGTTCGCCGATATCTACTTCGAGGAAGGTTCCTCCACGACGGTGGTCTGCGAGGACGGCAAGATCGAAAAGGTCCTGGCCGCCACCGACCGGGGGGTGGGGATCCGGGTGCTCTCCGACTTCCGGACTGCGTATGCCTATACCAACGAAACGACCGAGGCCGCCCTCCTCTCGCTGGCGGAAACGGTCAGCAGGGCGGTCAAGGGAAAGTTCTTCGACCGCCCCATCGACCTCAGGCGCAAAGTCGTCGGCAGCGGGTTTCCCATCGAGTTGCCGCCATCGGGAATCGGGCTTAAGGAGAAGGTCCGCCTGGTCACCAGGGCAGAGCAGACCGCCCGGCGGGCGGACGGGCGGGTCCGCCAGGTGATGGTGGTCTACCGGGACGGACAAGTAAAGGCCCAAGTCGCCAACTCCCTCGGCGAGTTCATCGAGACCTCCCGCACCGGCACCGTTTTTATGGCCCAGGTGGTGGCGGCGGAGGGGGACGTGATCCAGACCGGCTACGAGCCGCTGGGTGGGTTCCGCGGTTACGAGCTGTTTCGGGAAAAGAGCCCGGAGGAGATCGCCCTGACGGCGGCCCGCCGGGCGGTGCTGATGCTGTCGGCCCGCAAGGCGCCCGGGGGAATGATGCCGGTAGTCCTTTCTGCCGAGGCGGGCGGCACCATGGTCCACGAGGCGATCGGCCACGGCCTGGAAGCCGACCTTGCCCAGAACGGTTTGTCGGTTTACACTGGAAAGATCGGCACGGAAGTCGCTTCCCCCCTGGTGACGGTCATCGACGACGCCACCATCCCCCATGCCCGCGGTTCGTTCTCCTTTGACGACGAAGGGACCACCGCGCAAAAGACCGTCCTGGTGGAGAACGGCATACTCAAGGGTTACCTCTACGACCGGCTGACCGCCATGAAGGACGGTTGCACCTCCACCGGCAACGGCAGGAGAGAGTCGTACCAGTCGAAGCCGATCGTCCGGATGTCCAATACCCTGATCGCGCCGGGGGAAACGGCGCCGGAATCGATCGTCCGCGAGGCGGGGCGTGGCCTGTTCGTCAGGAAGATGGGTGGGGGGCAGGTCAATACGGTGAACGGCGACTTCGTCTTCGAGGTGTCGGAGGGGTACTTGATCGAAAACGGGGAGATCGGCGAACCGGTCCGGGGCGCCACCCTCACCGGCAACGGCCCGGAAGTGCTGAAACGGATCGTCCGGGTGGGGAACGACCTCGGCTTCGGCATCGGCACCTGCGGCAAGGATGGCCAGGGAGTGCCGGTGGCCGACGCCCAGCCGACCCTGTTGATTTCCGAGATCACCGTCGGGGGCGCCGCCTGATCGGAAAAAGCAGCGGGGCCCACGACGAACAGGGTTGACGTATGAAAACGACTTCGCACATGACAAAGATATTCACCAAGATCCAGGACAGCAAGCGCATGGAAACGCTCCGGTACTACTATGAAGTACTCGGCGTGCGGCCCGGCGCTTCGCTGCAGGAAATCAACCAGGCCTACATAAATCTGCTGAACGATTTGCAGCCATCCCGCCTGTCGGACGACCCGCGCCGGCAACAGAAGGCCCAGGCGATTGCCCAGGAGATAAACGAGGCGTATCGGGAAATAAAGAGGGTGTACACGTTGCGCAGAGGGGAGCAACCTTCTTTCGAGGACAATGCTCCCCTGGATTTCCCGGTGGAGCGCACATCACGGACAACCGTACCTGTCAGTGCCCCGAAGAGGGGCGCCGGAAAGAAAACCACGGCGGTTAGCCGTCCCTCCCTGAAGAGAGCGAGAGGCTTGCTTTTTCTGGTGGTCGCCGTCTCAACTATCGCTATCGCCATCAAGGCCTTTCGCCCGTCACCGGTGGCCAGGCAAAGCGCCGCCCCGGCTCCACCCGCGCCGGCCGCACAGAAAAGCGCCGCCCCGGCCTCGAAACCAGCCGCCAGACATAGCGCCGTCCCGGCCGCGAAAACTGCCGCTGGGCATAGCACCATCCCGGCCCCGGCAGCGCCGGCCGAAAGGCAGAGCGCCAAAGCTGCTCCGGCGCCGAAGCCGGCCGCCAGGCAGGCCAGCGCGCCGGCCCCGGCCGCAAACAAACCGGCACCAAAGACGGCATCTGTCGCGCAGCCCGGAGATCGCGCCGTTTCGCACGCAACGGCGGTCAGGCAAGCCGCGGAGCGGGGCGACAGCGTCGCGCAAGGGCGGCTTGGTTATCTGTACATGAACGGTAAAGGGGTGCCGCAGGATTACGGCGAAGCGGCACGATGGTACCGAAAAGCCGCCGAGCAGGGACACTCCGGAGGTGCATACTGGTTCGGGTATCTGTGCGAAACGGGGCAGGGGGTGGAGCAGAACTCAGGCGAAGCGGCGCGATGGTATCGCAAGGCTGCCGAGCAGGGTGATGCCGAAGCGCAAAAGCGTCTGGCGCTCCTTTATCTCCAGGGGAGAGGGGTCGCGAAAGACCCGCGGGAAGCGGAAAAGTGGTATCGCAAGGCTGCCGGCCAGGGAGCCCCCGACGTGCAAAACGCCCTCGAAGGCCTGACACCCCGATAAATCAGCGGGACGGTAGTGCTGTTACAGCCCCGGGTAAACTTAAAGGAAAAGGAGAGACAAACGATGACCATAAAGGGTTCCCGCACGGAGAAGAACCTGCTTACCGCATTCGCCGGAGAGAGCCAGGCACGCAACCGCTACTCCTATTTCGCCGCCAAGGCGAAAACCGACGGCTTCGTGCAGATGGCCGATATCTTCGAAGAGACATCCAACCAGGAGAGGGAGCACGCCAAGCGCCTCTTCAAGCTGCTTGAGGGGGGCGAGGTTGAAGTCACCGCCACCTTCCCCGCCGGCGTGATCGGCACCACCGCCCAGAACCTCAAGGCCGCGGCCGCGGGTGAGCGCTACGAACACACCGACATGTATCCCGGCTTCGCCGCCATCGCCCGCGAGGAGGGTTTCCCCGAGATCGCCCAGATCTTCCTGTCGATCGCCGTGGCGGAGAAACAGCACGAGAAACGCTACCTCGACCTCCTGGCAAACGTCGAGAACAGCCGGGTCTTCCGGAGGGACGAACCGGTCGTCTGGCGCTGCCGCAACTGCGGCTACCTTCATACCGGCACCGAAGCCCTCGACTGCTGCCCGGCCTGCAACCATCCGCGGGCGCACTTCGAGATCCTCGGGGAGAACTGGTAACTCCACAAAAAAGGCCGTCGGAATCGCTCCGGCGGCCTTATTCTTTGACCAACCTCACTACGTATCTCCCCCACACCGGACATGACGGCCCATCGGGCAGTCTCTCGTCGTCCTCCCCCGACAATCCGCGCCAGTTTCCCATGAGGCATTGACACCTCCTCCCCGCAGCTTACACTGTATGTATCAGGCGGCTTGAAAAGCAAAATCAGTCTCACACGGATAACTTCGGATAAAATCGGATAAAAATCTGATTATACAATCAATGGGACTTATCCGCCTCTATCCGAAGTTATCAGATTTTTATCCGCGTGGAAGTGCCTTTGTTACTTTTCCTCTCAACGGAAGGAGAAACGGCATGCAGACCAGGGTTCAGAGAATCACCCCGTTCTTGTGGTTCGACAATCAGGCCGAAGAGGCGGCACGCTTCTATACCTCGATTTTCCCCGAATCCCGGATCGTGACCCTTACCAGCTACAGCACAGAAGCGGCGGAGGCGGCGGGAAGAGCGGAGGGATCGGCGATGACAAAAAGCGCGCAGGGCCATGAGGGCGCTGCTGCAGATGAAGAAGATCGTTGTCGCAGATTTGGAGGGTGCGGCCGGGGGATAGGGAGGGGACATCATGACAACATCAATGCAGAGCGGGATAGAGCGGGCTCCGGCACACCTGAGGGGGCTCCTCCGGCACTTTGCGGACCTGCGCGACGGCACCCACGGCGACGGCGCCGTCACTCGCGCCGACAAGGAGCGGCTTTTTCACGCCGCCGTCACGCTCCTCGACCCCTACGCCAGACAGGCACTTGCCGAGATGAACGACGCCCTGCTGCTGGGGACCGGCACCATCACCGCAACCGGCGTCACCCGATTGGACGATGGCGGCGTTGCGGCGGCCTGGACGCTCGCCTGGCCCGAGCAGGAGCAGGTGGACATCCAGCCCATCACCCTGCAGGCCTTCTACGGACACGGCTTCCATCACCCCCACCTGCGCGGCGGGACCGTGGGAGACTGGCCCCTCAACGTCTTCAGCGACGTCGACGCCGCGGCCGAACTCCCCACGTTGCGCGCCATTGCCGCGGCCGAACTGCACAACCTGGTCTTCCAGCGCGACTGGCGCATCGTACCGGCTACTATCCGCAGCGCAGGCTGACCGCGCGCATCAGGTGAGCAACGCGTTCACTCGGGTGGCGCAGATGAAGTCGTTTTCCGACAGCCCGCCGATGGCATGGGTCGTGTAGCGGACCAGGCAGCTGCGGTAGGCGACCTCCAGATCGGGGTGGTGGTTTTCGCTGTGGGCGATCCAGGCCACGGCATTGACGAAGGCCATGGTCTGGCAGTAGTTCTTGAACTCGAACCGCCTGGCAATCGCACCCCCCGTATCCTCCCACCCCGCCAACTCTGCCAGGTAACGCGTCACCTCAGCCGCTGCCAGCGGGGGCGTACCCCCTTCGCACGGCGTGCAGTGCCGGTCCGCCAGGTCGCAGATCGTCCGTTCCATGGTATACCTCCCCAAGTTGTCGATGCCTAACTGAAGCGCCTGTTTCGGTGATAGCCTTAGTGACTGAGCTTCGCGCTTGCCAGACGGTTGAGACTTACCCCGGCTTCGGCCGCCTGTATTGCCAGTTCCCGGTGTACATCAGGCGGAACACGCACCATGAATTTGCCGCTGAAATGTTTAGTGGCGATTGGCTCCGGGACAGATTCCTCGTTGCTCAGCATGTCAGAAACAACTTCGCCCACAAGTTTGCGGATGCCTTTTAACGCCGCCTCAGGGGTCTGTGCAAGCCAGCTCAAGCTTGGAAACTCGGCGCAAAGTCCCACGTATTCGGCGTCATCCTCCGACCATGTGACCCGATATGTATATTTGTCATTATTCTTTGCCATGTTCGACCTCCAACCGCTCGATTGCCTTGAGTACCTGTTTTACCGGCCGCCTGTTTTTTGGCGGTCCGCGTTGAGCGTTTGGTTCGCTGCGCTGACTGCATATCCGCATACGTATCAAGCAATTGCCGAATCATGCGCTGATATTGCGTATGATGCTTGGATGCTTCATCTTTGAAAAACTCAATGCTCTTCTTGCTGAGTGAGATTGTCACCTTGACTGATTCCTCACGAAACGCCAATTCCGCGGGAGAAGGGAGGAAGTCTGGAACAATTTTGAGCTCCCCCAATGGTTCATCGGTGTATTTTATTTTCGTGCTCATAAATCGCCTTGCCTTACGTGGCCCTTTTATGTTCTTCAGAAACTATTGAACTAAGATGGGCTGCATGCCGTTCCTAGATGAAGGATTGATGGGGGGCAGGTTTTATGCACTAAGCAAGAAAAGAGTCAATGCTAGAGACAAGTTTATCGATGTAGTTGAACTTTTTATTGAGTTCCATATAGACTTGTAGGTAGTCCAGAACATCTGTGGTGTCTTGTATTCTATTTTTTTCATAAGACTTCCCGCTTATGGCATAACAATTATTGAGGTCGACAGCAGGTTCAGGACGTAGTTCCAAGTTATCGTTTTCCGGGTCGAACCCAAGAGTCGCTTTAATCGCGGCCACGGTGATTGCCGGATCGATCTTACTGAAATGCGTAGTTTCGGCTAAGAACCATGCTTCGATCTCCATAACCCCAAGTATAAATTCCACAGGGATAAGTGATGTCTTCACATATAGCTGCAAATTTGCTTCTAATCTTGTGATTTCAGAGTGCAAAAAATCCGGTCTAACATCGCGTAGGCCAATTATTTTACAATAACCACTCTTGGTAAGATTGGCATGTTCTTCGATTATCCTAGATTTTACTTGGCGATCTCCACCGCAATCCATGATAAGGACGTAGAATCGCTGGCCGGTGTCAGGCTGAGCCGCTCTGATTGTATTAATTCTACGGCTAACATTAGTCCCGCCTCGAATCTCTTTGCTTTCGATTCGGACATTTTTAATTCCTGCGATCTCTTCAATTAATTTCTCAATAAATACGACTTCAGTATAACCCTCTACAAAGACCGCTAGTTTATTCATTTATGGATGTTTCCTTCGAGGAGTAATCTTTCACGAAGTCCAATTCAAGAAAGGAAAAGTTACCAAGCCCAGTAAACTTAAACTCCTCGAACAATTCACGCGAGTTCTCATAATTGCGAACTTGGACATGGCATCCCTGTCGCTGTAACACTGACCATTCTTCAAGCGGGATACTATTCATTACAAACCGGTCATTAGTCGTCATGATGAGCTGAAATAAGGATTTATTAGCCTTCTCCCGAAGCAAATCTATCAAACGTGTTGAACGATCGAAATCCAGCCCCTCGCCAATGTCGTCAATCAGAATGCAATTCGCGCTGTGTGCTAATTGGGAATAGTTAACTTGAATTATAATTGACAGAGCGCGGAACATACCTTGTGAAATTTCGTTCTGATCGATAATTCCTTCTATGTTTTTCTCTTTCACACAAATACCCTGCAGCTCTTCTGTTATCCCACCTCGCACGAATTTCACACTATGCATACTACTTAATAATACTTCTTCAATATTATAACCCATTTTAGTCATATCTTGTTTTACTGCATCAATGAATATAGGGCCGAAGTCTCGTTCTGCTTTTCGAAAGATTCCTATTACCTGGTTAGCATCGCGCTCGTCTGCATCTGGTGCATCTTTCAAAAAAACAGCAAGGTGATCTTTCCCTAGGGAAGTGCCAAATGTATAATGACGAACAGCAAGAGCCCAATCATGTAGTTGTTCGAGAAAAGGATGTTGTAAGGAATCGCGACGAATAACGGCCGCAAGCTCGTCTTCAGGCGGTTTGAATCGAATTGTTTTATTTTCCTCCTCAGCAAAAATCTCTCCCTCCCCACCGGGGCCCCGATATAGCAATCGGTTGTTTCCAATATGAAATTCTTCCTGTTTTACTTTTCCATTTTCCATCACGAGGATATATCGTAGCTTCTCCCCATTTTTTTCAAAAAGAAGATCATAGTCGGCATTTCCGGGGCGGTATTTCGGCTGAGGTACAAACATCTTTGCAAAATTGCCTATAATGTTGAGCGTTCGCGTTTTGCCTGTAGCGTTTGTTCCCACAAGTAAATTTATAGGCCCCAGAGTAAGGCCATCCAAAGTCCACTCATTAGGCTTGGCAACCTGTTCTGAATATTTTACCGATATTAGTTTTAAAGCTGACATCATTTGGTCTCCAGACATAATTGTTAGAGTACATCAAGGTTTTAATTTATAGCCTAAACCAGATAACTTGTCACCCCTAATTATTTT
>WNGH01004085.1_pt1 | contig 13934 bp, 14 predicted proteins | sample 5400631 | NCBI WGS metagenome assembly WNGH01 (sample SAMN13153373, study PRJNA577476) | soil metagenome | isolation source: 115 cm soil or saprolite under Garry oak tree replicate 1 | place: USA:California | collected 2016-06-15
CCATTCGCATCCTCGCCCGGGCCTGGGTGCGCATCCTTTGGCGCGCCTGGATCGACCGCAAACCCTACGATCCGGCCCTTCATCGCGGCGCTCAACGCGACTTCCAAACTGCTATAGGTTGACACAGGGTGTCTCATGATGCTTCCCCTTGCGCAGGCAGGCTGAAACTGAATGTGGCGCCCTGGCCCGGCCGGCCCTCGCCCCACACTTCGCCGCCGTGGCGATGGACGATGCGCTGCACGGTGGCCAGGCCGATGCCGATGCCGGGAAACTCGTCCTGCCGGTGCAGGCGCTGGAAGGGCTGGAACAGCCGGGCGGCATGGGCCATGTCGAAACCGGCGCCGTTGTCGGCAACGCAATAGATGCGTTGTCCTTGCCGCGACCCGGCGAAGACGCGGATTTCCGCCCGTTCCCTGCCGGCCGTGTATTTCCAGGCATTGCCGATCAGGTTGCGCAGCACGGCGTCGATCATGCGGGCGTCGCCGGCGGCCGTCAGATCGGGCTCGACCTGCCCGTCGACGCGGCGCTCCGGATCGCTGCGGCCGAGTTCGGCGAGGACCTCGCGCGCCAGCCCGGTCAGGTCGACGCGGTCGCGGCGCATCTCGCCGCGCACGGTGCGGGACAGGACCAGCAGACCGTCGACCAGGTCCGCCATGCGCCGGCTGGCCCGGCCGATCTCGTCGAGGTAGTCGCGGGCCTCGTCGTCGAGCCGCTCGCCGTAATCCTCGTGCAGCGCCCCGGTCAGGCCGCTGAGGGCGCGCAAGGGAGTGCGCAGGTCATGGGAGACGGCGTAGGCGAAGCTGTCCAGCTCGCGGTTGGCGGCCCGGAGTTCGGCCGTGCGGGCTTCGACCCGCCGCTCCAGGTCGGCGTTGAGGCCGCGGATCAGGTTCTCGGACTCGACGCGCTCGGTCACGTCGCGCAGGATGGTCTGGATGCGGCCGTCGGGAAGCTGGCGGCCGAGCACCTCGCCGTAGAAGAGCGAGCCGTCCTTGCGCCGCATGTGCCAATCGCTGCGCGCCACGCCGCCGCCGGCGAAGCGCGACATCTCCGTGCCGAGCCGTGGCGCCTCCTCCGCCGCGATGACATCGCCCATGCTTAGGCCCAGGATTTCCTCGCGCGGATAGCCGAGCATCTGGCAGCCGGCGGAATTGACGTCCACGTAGCGGCCGGCGACACCGGCGACGAATATGCCGTCGGCGGCCTGCTCGACGAGCAGGCGATAGCGCTCCTCGCTGCGGCGCAGCTGCTCGACGGAACGCCGCCGCACCGCCAGCAGGGCGCCGACGCGCGCCAGCAGTTCGTCGGTCGAAAAAGGCTTGCCGAGGTAATCCTGCACGCCGTCCTGGAGCAGCTTCACCCGCAGTTCGTCGTCGGCCTTGGCGGTCAGCACCAGGATCGGCACGTCCTGCATCTGCGGTCGGCGGCGCAGCGCGGCGACCATCCGGTCGCCGGCGAGCCGCGGCATCATGATGTCGGAGAGGATCAGGTCCGGTTGCAGGGCCAGCGCCTTCTCCAGGCCCTCCTCGCCATCGAAGGCGCTGGCGACGCGGTAATGGCTGCGCAGCGCCGCGGCGACATAAGCGTTCATGTCGCGGTTGTCGTCGACCACCAGGACCAGGGCGGCGTCGGCCGGGGTGCCCGCCGCGTCGATGACGTCGTCATCATGGCGGCGCAGTTCCTCGACGGCCTGGCGGTCGACCTGCTCGTCCAGCTCGACGCCCGCGGCCAGGATCGGCGCGCCTGGCGGGGCCCGCTGCGGCAGCACCACGCGCAGCAGCGCGCCGCCGCCGGGCGCCTCGCCGATGGCCGCGCTGCCGCCGTGCAGTTCGGCGAATTCCTTGACGATGGCCAGCCCCAGGCCGGTGCCGCCGAAGCTGCGCGCCGTGCCGCCGCTGCCCTGGCGAAAGCGTTCGAAGACGGCCTGGCGCAGCTTGGCCGGGACGCCGGGACCGTTGTCGGCCACCTCGATGACGATGCTCCCGTCTGCGGCGTGGAGGCGCAGCGTGATCGCGCCGCCGTCCGGAGTGAACTTGAAGGCGTTGGACAACAGGTTGAGCAGGATGCGCTGCAGCTTCTCGACATCGATTTCCGCCGTCAGCGCGGCCGGAATCTCGGTGGCGAAGCGCATGCCCTTTTCCTCGGCCAGGCCGTCGAAGTGGGAGGCCATCAGCCGCGCCAGGTTCGCCGCGTCGGCCCGGACATAGGCAATTGTCATGCGTCCGGCCTCAAGCCTGGCGGCGTCGAGCAGGTCGCTGACATGGCGGTAGAGCAGGCGGGCATTGCGCTCGATCAGCACCAAGTCGCGCCGCGCCGCCGCCGGCAGATCGTCCGCGGCCAGCCATCGCGCGGCAGGGGCGAGGATCAGGGCGAGCGGCGTGCGCAGTTCGTGGCTGATGTTGGCGAAGAAGCGGCTCTTCAGCTCGTCCAGCTCGCGCGTCTTCTCGTACAGGTCGGTGATCCGGGCATTGGCGGCAAGCAGCTGCTCGTTGGCCGCCCGCGCCGCCGCCAGCGCCGTCGCGGTTTCCCGCTTGGCCCGCTTCACGCGCTCGTGAAGAAGGCTGAAGAGGGTGCCCATGAGGACGAACACCGTCACCGAATAGAGGTGGGTCGGCGTCTCCTTGACCCAGGCGAACTGCGGCGGAATGAAGAAGAACCAGACGATTGCCGTAGACAGCGCCGTCGCCAGCAGGCCGCCGGCCAGGCCGCCGATCCACGGACTGAAGAAGATCGCCGGAAAGAAGAGAAACCAGACATAGGGCCGGATGGCCGTCCAGAACGTCCATTGCACGGCGAAGGCCGCCAACGGGATCAGCAGCGCCACCAGAAGCAGGCGGCGATCGGGCGCGGCGCCCGGCGGCTGGCCGCCGGTTGAGGTTTGCTCGGCCTCGTTCGCCATGTCCGTCCCGTCGTCCGGATTACCGCGCCGCCGCGCGGCAGGAACGGACAGTGTAATGCAGTTCAGGTACGGCGGCGGACGGGCGGCCGCGGCTCGCCGAACAGCGGCCGGGACGAGGCGCCGGGAGCTGCGCCGCCGCCGGCATAAGCGCGCGCCGCGCTGAGCAGGAATTCGAGGAAGGCCCGGGCCACCACCGACAGCTCCTTGCCGCGCGGGTAGGCGACGTGCCAGTGGCGCACGATCGGGAAGCCCGCCACGCGCAGCACGACCGGATCGCCGCGGCCGTGGCCGGCCACCAGCACGTGGCGCGACAGGACGGAGATGCCCAGCCCGGCGAGGATGGCCTGCTTGATCGCCTCGTTGCTGCCCAGCTCCATGCGCACGTTGGGCTTCAGGCCGTGCGCGGCGAACAGTTCCTCGACGGCCTGGCGCGTCCCCGAGCCCGGTTCGCGCATCAGGAACGGCTCCTCGGCCAGCCTTTCGAGCGGGATCGAGCGGCGCCGCGCCAGCGGGTGGCCCGGCGCCGCCAGCGCCAGCAGCGGATTGTCGAGGAAGGCCCGGGCTTCGAGATCGAGGCTGCCGAGCGGTTCGCTGAGGATGTAGAGGTCGTCGAGATTTTCGGCGACGCGTTCGAGAACGCGCTCGCGGTTGGTGACCTTGAGCGACAGCGCGATGCCGGGATGGAGGCGCGAGAAATCGCCGAGCAGCATCGGCGCGAAATACTTCGCCGTCGTCACCACCGCCAGGCGCAGCTTGCCCTTCTGCAGGCCCTGCATCTGTGCCACCGACATATCCATGCGCTCCAGCGCGGCGATGATTTCGCGCGCCGTGCGGGCCAGCTCGAGGCCGGCGTCGGTCAGGTGGATGCGCTTGCCGATCTGCTCGTAGAGCGGCAACCCGACCGCGTCGGAGAGCTTCTTGATCTGCATCGAGACGGTCGGCTGGGTCAGGAACAGCTCCTCCGAAGCGCGCGTGAAACTGCCCAGCCGGGCGATGGCCGCGAAGATTTCCAGCTGGCGAAAAGTGGCGTGGCGCATCATGGCCGGCGACCCCCGTAACAATATAGACGATCGTATATCCTGGCGATCGAAACAATCGACTGTCAATTATCCTCGGCCTTGGCCAGACTGGCTGCCAGGACAGCGTTGCGGCGCCGTCCGATTATCGATGATTAGGCAGAGGAGGCCGGGATGGGCGCGATCGGTGAAATCAAGGACGCCAAGCGGCGTTACAAGTCGGGGGTCATCCCCTATGCACAGATGGGTTATTGGGATGCCGATTATCGGCCTAAGGACAGCGACGTCATCGCCGTATTCCGGGTGACGACGCAGGAGGGCGTCGACCCCATCGAGGCCGCCGCCGCCGTGGCCGGCGAGTCGTCGACGGCCACCTGGACGGTGGTGTGGACCGACCGCCTGACGGCCTGCGAGCTCTACCGGGCCAAGGCCTACCGCGTCGACCCGGTGCCCGGCAGCGGGCCGGGCACGACCACCGAGCAGCAGTATTTCGCCTACATCGCCTACGACCTCGACCTGTTCGAACCGGGCTCGATCGCCAACCTGACCGCCTCGATCATCGGCAACGTCTTCGGCTTCAAGGCCGTCAAGGCCCTCCGCCTCGAGGACATGCGCATACCGGTGGCCTACCTGAAGACCTTCCAGGGGCCGGCCACCGGCATCGTCGTCGAGCGCGAGCGCCTCGACAAGTTCGGCCGGCCGCTGCTGGGCGCCACCGTCAAGCCCAAGCTGGGCCTGTCCGGGCGCAACTACGGGCGCGTCGTCTACGAGGCGCTGAAGGGCGGTCTCGACTTCGTCAAGGACGACGAGAACATCAACTCGCAGCCCTTCATGCATTGGCGCGACCGCTTCCTCTACTGCATGGAGGCGGTCAACAAGGCGTGCGCCGCCAGCGGCGAGGTCAAGGGCCATTACCTCAACGTCACCGCGGCGACCATGGAAGACATGTACGAGCGCGCCGAGTTCGCCAAGTCCTTAGGCTCGGTGATCGTCATGATCGACCTGGTGATCGGCTATACGGCGATCCAGTCGATGGCCAAGTGGGCGCGGAAGAACGACATGATCCTGCACCTGCACCGGGCCGGCAATTCGACCTACGCCCGGCAGAAGAACCACGGCATGAGCTTCCGCGTCATCTGCAAGTGGATGCGCATGGCCGGCGTCGACCACATCCACGCCGGCACCGTGGTCGGCAAGCTGGAGGGCGATCCGAACATGATCCGCGGCTATTACGACACGCTGCGCGAAACGCACACCCCGGCGTCGCTGGAGCACGGCCTGTTCTTCGACCAGGACTGGGCGTCGCTCAACCGCGTGATGCCGGTGGCATCGGGCGGCATCCACGCCGGGCAGATGCACCAGCTGGTCAGCTATCTCGGCGAGGACGTGGTGCTGCAGTTCGGCGGCGGCACCATCGGCCACCCGATGGGCATCCAGGCCGGCGCCACGGCCAACCGCGTGGCCCTCGAAGCGATCATCCTGGCGCGCAACGAAGGCCGCGACATCTGGAACGAGGGCCCGGCCATCCTCCAGGACGCGGCGCGCTGGTGCAAGCCGCTGCAGGCGGCCCTGGACACCTGGAAGGACGTCAGCTTCAACTACGCCTCGACGGACACGGCCGATTTCGTGCCGACCGCCAGCGTCAGCGCCTAAGCAGCCTAAGGAGTACGACCATGCGCATCACCCAGGGACAGTTTTCCTTCCTTCCCGACCTGAGCGACGAACAGATCACCCGCCAGATCGCCTACGCCCTGGACAAGGGCTGGGCGGTCAATGTCGAGTACACCGACGACCCGCACCCGCGCAACACCTACTGGGAAATGTGGGGCATGCCGATGTTCGACCTCAGGGATCCCGCCGGCATACTGATGGAGATCAACGACTGCCGCCGCACCTACCCGCGCCACTACATCCGCGTCACCGCCTTCGACAGCGGCCGCGGCTGGGAGACGCCGCGGATGTCGTTCATCGTCAATCGCCCGGCAACGGAACCGGGCTTCGCCCTGGTCCGCCAGGAAAGCGGCGGGCGCAGCGTCCATTACACGGTCCGCGCCTACGCCGCCGAGCGGCCCGAGGGTTCGCGCTACGAGTAGCCGGCGACGACCGCCATGGGCAGCAGCGAAACGAGGCTGGCCGAAGTCTCCGACGATACGCCGGTCGACCTGACCGGCGCCTACGAGGACTCCCAGGTCGGCGAGATCCTCGACCAGGTCGAGGCCGAACTGGTCGGGCTGAAGCCGGTCAAGACGCGCATCCGCGAAATCGCCGCGCTGCTGCTGCTGGACCGCCTGCGCACCGAGTTGAACCTGGGCAACCAGGCGCCGTCGCTGCACATGTGCTTCACCGGCAATCCGGGCACCGGCAAGACCACCGTCGCCCTGAGCATGGCGCGGATACTCCATCGGCTCGGCTATGTGCGGCAAGGCCACGTCGTCGCCGTGACGCGCGACGACCTGGTCGGCCAGTACATCGGCCATACCGCACCGAAGACCAAGGAGGTCCTGAAGAAGGCGATGGGCGGCGTGCTCTTCATCGACGAGGCCTATTACCTCTACAAGCCGGAGAACGAGCGCGACTACGGCACCGAGGCGATCGAGATCCTGCTCCAGGTGATGGAGAACCAGCGCGCCGATCTGGTCGTCATCCTGGCCGGCTACAAGAACCGCATGGACAGCTTCTTCGCCAGCAATCCCGGCATGTCCTCGCGCATCGCCCACCACATCGACTTCCCCGACTACTCGCCCGACGAGCTGCTGCAGATCGCCCGGATGATGCTGGCGCGGCTCAACTACCAGCTCGACGCGGCCGGCGAAGAGGCCTTCGGCGAATACATCCGGCTGCGCATGCAACTGCCCCATTTCGCCAATGCGCGCTCGATTAGGAACGCCCTCGACCGGGCCCGCCTGCGCCACGCCAACCGCCTCTTCGGCCGGCGCGGCGAGCCGCTGACGCGGCGCGACCTGGTGACCATCGCCGCCGCCGACATCCGCGCCAGCCGCGTCTTCGCCGCCGCCGCGGGGCCCACTCAGGCCGGCGGCTGAGCCTCGAGGTGCCGCCACAGGTACCAGCAGGCCACCGAGCAATACGGCTGCCAGCGCCGGGCCAGTTCGGCAAAGATGTCATCGGGATAAAGCGAGCGGGCCGCCCGGCGCAGGCCGGCATCGCCCTGCGAGAGCACGTCGAGGCGCTGCAGGCCGAAGATGAGGAACATCTCGGCGGTCCACCGGCCGACGCCCGGCAGCTCGGTCAGCGCCTCGATGACCTCGGCGTCGGAACGCGCACTGAGCGCCGCGAAGTCCAGCTCCCGGGCGGCGACGCGCCGCCCCAGTTCGACCAGGTAGCGGGCCTTGGCGTGCGACAGGCCGGCGGCGCGCAACGCGCCCGGCGGGGCGGCCAGGATCCGGGCCGGGGTCAGCGCTCCGCCGACGCTGTCGCGGACCCGGCCGGCGATCGTCGCCGCGGCCCGCGTCGACAACTGCTGGCTGATGATGGCCAAGGCGAGGCGGCGAAACGGCGGCAGGCGCGCCTCGCCGAGCCGGCACGGCCCGTGCGCCGCGATGAGCCGCGCCATCACCGGGTCGGCCAGGCGCAGATGGGCCTCGGCGGCGCGCAGCCGGGCCGCCATGGTCGTCGCCGTGCGTGTCGTCACTTTAGCCTCCGTTGCGGACATTGCGCATCCTGGCAATCTGTCGGACATTAGGGCCTGATGATAGCAAGCCGGCCCATAGGCCCGGTACCCGGAGGCGACCCCATGGCATTCGACGTATCCCTGGCCGAGCGTGTGCGCAAGCAACTCGGCCGCCAATCGGGCCTGGCCGAAAAGAAGATGTTCGGCGGCCTGGCCTTCCTCATCAACGGCAACATGGGCGTCGGCGTCCACGGCAATGAGCTGATCGTCCGTGTCGCCGCCGCCGCCACCGCCGCCGCGCTGCAGGAACCCGGCGTGCGGCCGTTCGACATGAGCGGTCGCCCGATGAAGGGTTGGCTGCTGGTCGGAGATCCCGCCCTCAAGGAACCGGCCGCACTGGCGCAGTGGGTGCGTCGCGGCGTCGAATATGCGTCGTCCTTACCCGCCAAGTAGCGGGCCGCCTGGCCAGCCTTCTTAGGACATCGGCGCTGCCGATCGCCGCATCAAGGCAGAGCCCTGCGGCCGACGCGCGGCCAGCCTTGACCAGCCGCCAACCTCCGCGAGTCGCCTAAGCGCTGTCGCCGACGCAGCTCCATCAGCATCCTTCTCGGGAAAACAGTTGGACATGTTCGAGGGCGCAGCCAACGAATGACCAATACTTGCCCGTCGCGGAGGTGCGCCGCAGTCTGGCTGCCGGGATGGCTGAGGCTCGACACTTGATCATCGGTCACGAAAGGTGACGCCCATGAGAAAAATAACAGGCGGGACCGATCCCGCAAGAATGTAGTGGCGGAGCTTCGGCCGATGAACCGAACAATCGCGGAATCCCTGCTGTGCCAAGGCTTCGCGGCCGGCGTCGGCCTGCTCGGGACCGGCCATCGATGGGACGTCATCGCATGCCCTGTCGTCGACAGGCGACGCCAGTGGCCGGCGCATCGGCCGTAATCCGCGTTTACACCCTAGGCTTAAAAAAGGAGGAGCGTTACCCCCACGATTCACGGTCGCCATATGCACAGGCGCATCACCGATGCCGTGCATAATCATCTTCAAGGAGCACCGCAATGGAAAACGCAAACCAGCTTGTCCCGATGTTGAAGCACCTCGCCCGCATTGCCGCCGCAATTGTCTGGTGTGTCATGACGATGGCCTTTCTTGTCGTTCCCTACGCTATGGGCGATGACCTTGCCAAGCTGATCGGCGGAACGCAGACTCACTCGACCCAGGCGGCGGCTTTCGACGGCCGCGGCTCGTCCGCGCCTGCACAAACCATCCGTAAAGCACAAGGTCTAGGGGCCGGACAAATCTCCTGAGATGGAGGTTTGCAACGGTCCATAGACACCCTTCCAACGTGACCGATAGCCAAGGGCTGATGTCGGGCACATCTTAGACAAGTCTCGTAGGGCTGGCCACTGGCATTCACGCTTCTGGTCGGCCCCAGAGACCGTCAATCCCCGCTCTTACCTGATGCGCGACGATTGCTCCAGCTGGGGGCTGCCGGCGTGCATCCCGTCGTGGAAAACGGGCAACACTGTTTATGGCGTGATCGACGGATGTTTAGGCATGACGGCAAATCGGCCGTTACCACCGTCGGCAAATGCGAGCCACTTACCTCCGTTATGTATTGGTCACCGGCCGTAAGCCAGCAATGCGTGCGGAATGTCCTCGTTCCATTTCACGCTATAGCCGGACTCGACCAATACCGGCCGGCCAAGCTTCTGGGAAGCGGACCTTCAACATTCAAGGTCAGGGGCGCTGCGCGGCTTTATCGGGCAGCGTCCGGTTGACTGCCGGTTATGCAGCAGCGTACGCATTGCAGTACCAGTTCAAGGCCGTCACAGCACGCGATATGGCAACTCCGGTGATAGTGCTTGATTCCTTGTCGCCACGACTCACAAGGGCGACGATCCGACGGTCCATGTCGATAATTGGCGCACCGCTGCACCCTCTAAACGAATCATGACCCGGATGCTCGACTGGCAGTTGAAAGATATGACTTGGCCCCTCGCTCCGAATGAACCGCAGTCCGGGGTACACGTTCATTTCAGTTGCCATTGCGTCGGAGCCATGCATTTCCGGCTTTACTTCCCCCGAGAACGCGAATACCGCGGCCTGAGTCGGTTCAGCAAAGTCCGCGATGTCAAAGATATGCCTAGGCCGCACATCGGAGACCGAGTACGGGATTCTGTGCGCATAGACCGGCTGCAGATCTGCTGCGACTTCGGCGAAGCAGAAATCAACATACTCACGAACACCATATCCCTTCTGTATTTCCGCCATATACAAGAAGTTCTTGGGCCAGTACATCTCCGTACCTTGGCGAGGGTCGTAGTCAAGTTCGATGGCCCAGCCCTTGGATTCTGGCTTTACGGCATGGCACGCCGACAGCAAAAACTTCCGGCCCCTACAAACCACCAAGCATCCTGACGCAACTCCAATTGGCCTGCCACCTTCATCAAGATGCCGAAGCGGGACGCTCGTAACCAGCATCCATTGCAGCCAGTCCTGCGATCGACGACTAAGCTGCATAAGTTGGAGCTAAACGGCGGCTCGCTTGCGAGCCGTCCGCTTTGAGCGACCAGTTATACGTGCCGTTTGCTCGGTGAGCGCCAATAGACCCAACAGAGCTTCATTCACAGCTTCACCCGTGGGGAATGCTTTCGCAACTCTGTCATCGAGCAGGACTAAGTTGGTCCCTTTTGACACGCGATCCAGGTACTTACCCCGAACGCCTTTGCCCAAGTCTTCGCGCCGATATTCGGCGCGCATTTCGTCCTTAGCTTTGCTCATAACTTCCTCGCTCATGTCGAGTTGCCCTGCGGGCGCTGATGATTCGAATGGTGCGGCCTCGTTCAGCATGGGCCACCGCTGGAAGTCGCCCCAGCTGAGAAAGGCCAAACGTCAGCAGCCTATGCTCCCCCGCCGAGTGGCCGGGATCGTCAAAAGTGTACGCCAGAGGGTCTGCGAAGACAGACGCCGCCTCCCCGAAGGACACGCGGTGCTTGCGCAGATTCGCCGCAGCCTTGCCTTCGTCCCATTCGAAGCGCTGAGTCACGCGTAGTCCAATCTGAACGTATAACGTGGAGGTCACCGGCGGAGCGCCGCAGGCGCGGAGTCCGGGTGAACCGAAGGGTTATGCGGCCGAACCGCAAAGAACCACCAGCAATATGCCGCTGGAAGTGCCGAGACGAGAAATAGCATGGTTGAGACAAAGACAGAAATTGCAACATCACTCAGGCCAAACCTAGACGGCGAACTTAGAACCGCCCCAGCAACGAGCCCTAGAAGAACGGCAATACCAACGGCGCCAGCTAAAAACCTGCTGAGGCGTAGCAAACCAAGCGACATGAGAAAACTACCAGCCGCAAAACACATTGGCACCCCGACCATGTAAAGGAAAGGTGCCGCGGCGAGAGCGAGGCCAGCCCCACGAAAACCTGCGTCGTCGGTTTGGTCGAGGGGGACGACACCGGACGATGTTGTCGTTAACTCAAACACTGCCATTGCCAAGAGTGGCAGCAATGCAACCGCAGCGGCAGCGAAGCTCGCGAGCGCAGGACGGGGCTTAGATGGAAGCCGCATAACGTGCAAGCTCAGGGGCGACCGAGCGAAGCGAGGGAACCGAGAAGCGCAGCTTCTCGGTTCCCTGGAGCGGCGGGTTAGAGCGCATTGAGTCGCTCCGCAAATGGTGTGAGCAGGCTTGGCAAGCCTGCCCGTTGATCGAACTCATTGATGAATTTCACAACAGAGCGAACGGCCCACACCGTACAGCCGTGGGTGGCCCATCTCTTGGGAAACAAGGGCTCCGTTGGTCCAAGAAATGGACTCGGATCGAACCTCCCAGCTAGAACTGCTGATACTTTCGCGTGTTCAACTTGCTCATTTTCCCACTCAGGCTTGAAGTGCGTGAGTGCGTTTCTTAGCTTAATGAGTGCAGCTACATCTTGGTATGGAGCGGCCCCACGGTCAAACGGATCGGCCTGCTTAAGCAGAAGGGCAAGTTCAAATTTCTCAAGCGGCCGCTTCTGTTCATATAGTTCCCATAGGCAAGCCATGACCTCCACTCGCAGGTCGGGGAATATCTTTGGGGGGTCGACAAATAGCTCGTTTGCGTAGGCCTCAAGTGCTGCTACGGACGTAAGTACAGCGGCGGTGGCGTACGCAAGGATATGCTCCCAGAACTGACCAAAAGACTGACCGGAATTCTCACCTTCAATCGCCGCGGTTGCTCTGGAGAAAGAGGCGGCCGAGAATAAGTGCAGCACAGAAAAGCTGCTGCGCAAAGCGGTCGTGATGGACGTCTTGTCGGGGGCATCCGTGACCGCGATCGTGGCTTGCGTAATCGGCGACATAGCGTGGGCTGCGCTCTAACGGCGCGCATCAGGCGCGCGCGTTAGCGCGTCGCTCTGGATGCGCTTGTTAGGCATTTTTGCTTTCCAAGGCTTGGAGAAGCCGTGAAGTGGGTCCCGCGAATTCTGTAGGGAGTGTTTTGCACAAAGACACTAGAGCGGCCTTCTCGCCAGAGCCTATATGAACCTTTGCTTCCAAAACATCGGCTATTGCACTCAATGCTTCATCGATGGCATCGCGGTGAATCTTCCCGACACCAGCTTCTATTTGATGCACAAGTACCATGATGTCAGTTCGCGGTGTCGGTGTTAGATGCCGTGAGGCCAGTAGCCGAGACTGAAAATGTATCGCCTGAGCTTTTAAGGAGTCGTGCAAGTAACCAATTGCTGTGTCGAGCTTCCGTATGCTGTTCCGGATATCGTCCTCAGCGGTGATCTGATTCCTCTCGGATGCGAAAAAGTTTGCGCCTTTGAAGATTGCTATTACGGCTCCAGCCAACCCAATCAGGAAGGCACTAATGAGCGCAGTCAGGTAGCCTTCCCGGATCGTGATTACGCTCGTTACCCCCAGCAGCGTAATAACCGAGGTTGCCGCAAAAATTACGAGGAATGTATAGAAAAGGTGCGCTTTCAAGATTGATGCCTAACGTTGTGCTCTGCGGCGGGCCGGCACAGCAATAAAAAATGGTACAGTGCTTCCGGCCCGTCCGCAGCAGTGAAAGGTTAGGCCTGGATAGGGTGAAAGGCAAGCATGAGGCAAAGGCTACCCCTTGGTTGAGCCGCGGGGTGACGCCCGCTTTGCATTGTCCGCAGCTGCGAGCTTTCGAAGTTTATCCAGAATCCACGGCGGAAGTGGTTGCGCGGCATGCGGGTTATCGATGGTGGAATACTCAAATAGCAAGACGGGACCATCGATACCGAGTTCCGTAGCCTTCACGAATAAGCAAATACCACCAACGCGAGTGTGAACGGTGGGCTGCAGCCGTCGGCGCAAGAGCTGAACCCAACCGTGCATTCCGGTGTGCGTAGATGCCATGTCCATCATAATGAGGCCTTGCTCCTCCTTCGACAGTTGCTTTGCCTCGCGTTTGAGCAGGGCGTCCGCTCTGTCGTCAGTGAACGGCATGCGGACAGACACAAGACGTTGCGGATCTGTCCCATCTCCCCCAAGGATTCCGCTGGCGGCTCCGAATCGCGGAACCTTGTTGTCCTCGCCGGGATGGTTGAGAGGCGAAATTATCGGACCGGTGAAGGGCTGCTTTGTGATAAGGGCCAGGCCAGGCACGTCGACCGTCTCGAAACAATCTGAGTCCGCGAGGTCAATGGCGGTGGCTAGAAGCGAGGACTCCTCGACTGCAGTCGGCTCTCGGCGAAGAAATAGCTCCATTGAAAATTGTCGCCGAACTCGAACCACGCCCTGTAGTCGCTTCAGAAGGTCTTGCGCGGCTGTCGCTGCCTCAGAGGTGTCAGGCCGAGTGACTTCAACATAGGTCCAACGTTCGCCTGGACGGCGAACCCGAAAATCGGGTCTCTTCGTCACGACTCCGATAGGAAGATCCGGAGCAAGTTCAATTTCGACGTTACCAATGAGCTGGAACATTCGGACCGCTTCAATTTCGGAAAGGGCGGAAACGTCCCCATGCCGGATTTTGTCGACGAGCACGTCGAATCCATGAAGGGTCTCGACTGCGGAAAGGCACTCGCCAAGTAAGATCAGCCCAAGGGTGGGCCCGACGCCGGCGCCCTGAAGGTGGCGTGTGGCGATCCAATGCGCGCCGAGGTGTCGCTCGACGGAATCGAACGCGCTGAGCGCAACAACAGCTCGATCGCCCAGTGCGTGGATTGGACCGCCGATCCAGTCGGCCTCCAGATTTTCACGGGTCCACGGCATTTGCGTCGCGTCTGGCCTAACGAATAGCGTTTATCCGCCGGCGCGGAAGCGAACGAGGAAGGATGTGCGTCATGACGGCGGATAAACCTTGTTGGACTGAACCGCCGCGACGACGGCGATTATGTGGATTGTAAGGTGACGGCGAGGTCTGTCAATC
>WNGH01007679.1_pt1 | contig 13932 bp, 9 predicted proteins | sample 5400631 | NCBI WGS metagenome assembly WNGH01 (sample SAMN13153373, study PRJNA577476) | soil metagenome | isolation source: 115 cm soil or saprolite under Garry oak tree replicate 1 | place: USA:California | collected 2016-06-15
CTGCGCCCGGACCCATGCTGACAAAGTCTTCGAAGTTGCTGGATGTTGGGATCGAGTCGCTGCTGGCAGGATGTGTAAGTAGCTTACACTCGGCGACGAGCGAGGTTGCTGTGTATTGGACAGCCATCATTCCGCTGGCCAATCCGGGCTTCGATCCTCGTCCGACGAGGAAGGGTGGAAGACCGTTGTTGAGCGACGGGTCCAGGAGAGCCGAGGTTCTTCGCTCGGAGATGTTTGCCAAGTTAGATAGCGCCAGTGATATGAAGTCAAGAGCCATTGCTACAGGTTGGCCATGAAAGTTGCCTCCGGAAATACAAAGACCATCTCGTGGAAAGACGAGCGGATTGTCGGTCGCGGAGTTCATCTCCACCTCTAGGACACGTTTGCCAAAATCCATCGCGTCCCTTGAAGCACCCATCACCTGAGGGGCACACCGGAATGAATACGGATCCTGAGGATGCCCACGCGACGGGTCTCTGCTCGTCACCGAGCGAATCAATCTGCTCCCTTTCAGGAGGAGCCTCACATGCTTAGCTATCGCTTGCTGGCCGGGGTGAGGCCTGAGCCTGTGAATTCTCTCATCGAATGCGTCTATCCAGCCGCCCAACGCTTCTAGGGACAATGCAAGAGCCGCTTCCTCGCTCGCCAACAGTACATAGGCGTCATGGAGGCACAACCCACCAATAGCCACCATTTGTTGGGTCCCATTGTTCAGCGCGAGCCCCTCCTTTGCTTCTAGTTCCAGAGGAACGCTACCGGATACTTCTAGGGCATTCCTGCCGGAAATCCATCTTCCACGTGACTCTGCTTGCCCTTCTCCTATGAGCACGAGAGCTATGTGAGATAATGGTGAGAGGTCGCCGCTGGCACCAACAGAGCCCTTCTCGGGAACATACGGATGTATTCTCTTGTTGAGAAGCCGAACAATAGTGCTCACCACTTCAGGCCGAATACCGGAATTGCCTTTGAGAAGCGTGTTCGCGCGTAGAAGCATCATCGCCCTTACAACATCTGAAGAGAGTGGTCTTCCCACACTGGCGGCATGGCTTCGGACAAGATTGGTCTGGAGCTGTTTGATATCCTCAGGAGGGATTCGAAAATTGGCGAGGGCCCCGAATCCGGTATTGACTCCGTATATCGTCCCCCCTCTCTGAATCAGCCGTTCAAGGGCCCTGCGTCCATTCAGTGTACGCGAAAGCGCTCCCTTCGAGATAACCGTCTGCGCGCCGTTTCTAGCGACTTGTAAGAGCTGGTCGAGGTTTAGATGGGCTCCATCTATCGTGATCCGGGCCAAAGTTCCACGGTTGGTCGCGGAGAACGGTCTGGGGCAGATAAGTATTGGTAGCTCAGCCGAGCATTGGCATGCGCAATCCCCGCTGCCTAACTATCCTTTTTGCCGTGCTGTATCCAGCATCAGCGTGACGGACTATTCCTATGCCAGGGTCGACGGTCAGAACACGTTCTAGTCGTTCAGATGATTCCGGCGTTCCGTCTGCTACGAGGCACATTCCTGCATGGATGCTGTAGCCCATCCCGACTCCTCCTCCTTGATGCACGCTGACCCATGTTGCCCCGGCCGCCGTGTTGAGAAGCGCGTTCAGGATAGGCCAGTCGGCTATCGCATCACTGCCGTCCAGCATTCCCTCAGTCTCTCTCCGAGGTGACGCTACGCTTCCACAGTCGAGGTGATCGCGTCCAATCCAAATCGGGCCGGAGAGCTTTCCATTCCTGACCATTGTATTGATGAGTCCTCCAAACTGGGCCCTCTCTCCATAACCGAGCCAGCAGACTCGCGCAGGGAGTCCTTGGAACTTGACATGTTCTCGCGCCTTCTCTATCCATCGACCCAGGTCAGTATTGTGCGGAAAAGTGTCTAGGACCAGCTCGTCTATCTTCCTGATATCTTCAGGATCTCCCACGAGAGATGTCCATCGGAACGGGCCTCTACCCTCGCAGAACATCGGTCTGATGTACTTCTGGACAAATCCAGGAAACTCAAAGGCTTCCTTCAGTCCAGCGTCGAACGCTTGCTGGCGGATATTGTTGCCATACTCGAAGACGACCGATCCTCTCCGGCCCATATCGATCATCGCCTTGACATGGGTCGAAATGCTCTTCGTGGCTCTTTCAAGATACTGTTTCGGGTTGGACTTTCTAAGCTGGTCGGCCTCCTCCTTCGATAATCCCGCGGGATAGTATCCGTTCAGGGGATCGTGGGCCGAGGTTTGATCGGTGACAATATCGGGGATAATCGATCTTCTGACGAGTTCCGGATGGACCTCTGCAGCGTTCCCGAGTAGAGCAATGCTCATGGGAGCTTGTTCTCTCTTAGCCTGATTCGCGATGTCGATTGCTTCGTCGAGATTGTCCGTCCACTTTTCGACGAACCCGTGCTTGAGTCTCCGCTCTATTGCGTGTCTGTCGATCTCGACAGCAAGGGCAATTCCGTCGTTCATGGTAACAGCCAAAGGCTGGGCTCCCCCCATCTCTCCGAGACCAGCTGTCAGGACGATTCTTCCTCTGAGACTCCCGCCAAAATGCTCCCTAGCGGAGGCTGCAAGAGTCTCGTAGGTTCCTTGGAGGATTCCCTGTGTTCCTATGAAGGCCCAGGAGCCGGCTGTCATCTGTCCGAACATTATCAGACCCTTCTGCTCCAGCTCGTAGAAGTAATCCCACGTTGCCCATTTAGGCACTAACATACTATTGGCGATCAGTACCCTCGGAGCCATTCGATGTGTCTTGAAAATTGCGACCGGTTTCCCGCTCTGCACAAGAAGCGTATCTTCTTCTCCTAGATTCTTGAGAGAGTCCTCAATCGCCTCAAGTGCGTCCCATGAGCGTGCGGCCTTCCCGGTTCCTCCGTAAACTATGAGGTTCTGAGGATCCTTGGCCACCTCCGGGTCCAACACGTTGTGGAGCATCCTCAACGCTCCCTCGATCTGCCAGTTCTTGCAATGAAGAGTAGTTCCAGTAATGACTGATGGGCTCCTCTTGTACTTCAAAGCGGCAACGGAGTGACGTCGCCGGCGCTCAGTCAATTGACTAGTTTGCCCTCTCTCACCCTCTCATTTCCTGCGATAAGGACCTTGTCCACCATGCCTTCACCATAGGTATACCCAATCCACTTATGACTGGGAGCCCGAAGCACAACGATGTCTGCGGACTTGCCTGGGCTAAGACTGCCTATTCGTCTCTCCATGCCAAGCGCTCTTGCCGCATTGATCGTAATGCTAGGAATAATCTCCTCAGCCTTCATTCTAAGTTCTCTGGCCGCTATCGCAGCAACCGTTAGCAGTCCAAGGACCCAGTTGGAGGGGCTGAAGTCGGATCCCAGAGCAACCGACAGACCCATGGATAGTAATTCCCTGGCAGGCGCATACTGACGGCTAAGGAGGCTCTGCGACGAGGCGGGGAGGACAACCGGTGTGACCTTCGTCTCATTCATTCTCTCCATTTCAGAAATGCTTGAATGAATTACGTGGTCTGCTGAGACTGCTCCAACATCGTTTGCTACCTTCGCTCCTCCGTTGTTCGTGAACTGGTCAGCATGGATCTTTGTCCGGAGATTCATTCGACCGGCAGCTTTCAGTATCTTGCTCGATGTTTTTGGATCGAAAACTCCGCTTTCGCAGAATACATCGCAAAAGTCGGCTAGATTCCATCGACGAACCGCCGGAAGCATCTCTTCGATAATGATCGTCGCATATTCGTCTGGATTCATAAAGGGGGGGATTGCATGTGCCCCGAGGAACGTGGCGGCAATCCTGCACAGGTTTTTTCTCTGTAGTTGCCGGATAGTTCTCAGAATCTTCAGTTCGTCGTAAAGCCGTAATCCATATCCACTCTTGATTTCCAGTGTTGTCGTCCCAGATTCTATGGCAGTGTCGAGACGGTGCTGGGCTATCGAGAGCAGTTCGGCTTGACTAGTTTCGCGGGTTCTGTTGACTGTTTCCATGATTCCACCGCCGTTGCCAAGGATTTCAAGATAGGAGGCTCCTTCTTGCCTCAGACGGAATTCTTCCTCTCTCGAACCATGAAACACTAGATGGGTGTGGGGATCGATAAAGCCCGGAAGAAGGATTTCTCCGCTTGTGCTGATGTGTCGTGAGGCTGAATACTTGCGTTCTAGCAGTTGAGAGGAGGCTGCTTCTACGATCCTTCCGTTGTCAATCGCGAGTCCGCCTTCGTCAATTATTCCCAGATCGTCTTGTTCTGACCTATCGACCGTTATTGTTTCCATCGAGTCAAGTATGAGAAGGTCTATTCGTCGCTTCGTCTGTTATTTCCCTCGTCGTGTGTTTGCATCGGTTTCGGGATCAGGTTTGAGGAGTTAGACGAGTAGTTTTCCATCTACAATGATAGGAGAACCGTCTACGTCGACGGTCGGCTTGGTGAGCGTTCCCGAGAATTCAAAGCTGCTGTCGTTTAGGCCACCGTTGCCCTTGTTGGCGCCAATTCCGATGGTGGCTGTTCCCAGTGCCAGTTCGTCGCTCGGATATCCAATGAGTTCGATTTTCGGGTTCAATCCGAGTGCGAAGTGGCCAATCCGGTCCTTGTCGCCTTGAGTCGCTTCAAACACCTCTCGGAAAACGTCTTCGTATTTTTTGCTATGAAATTCTTTGACCCGTCCTCTCTCGAAGACGAGCTGGAGATCGACTATCAAACGTCCCTTCAATGCTCTAGGCGTGTCGAACACGACGGTTCCGCGTGCCGAGGTTTCTATGGGGGCCACTTCGACCTTTCCTGATGGGAGTTGAGTTGACACAAGTCCTCTTGCCATGTCGTCTTCATCAACGATGCCGTCCTGAACGTGAGCCGGCCTCTTAGTAATCTCGAACCTGAGGTCTGTCCCGAGCTTTGATGAGATGTGAACTCTCGAGCCGCGTTCAAGGCGACTCGAGATCCTCTTTCCCAATTCCGTTATCTTTGGGTAGTCGACTCGTATTGCCTCTTCTGTGCTTTTTAGCCATCGGCCGTAGTCGAATCCGTAGGCTCTTGCTCGCTGGGGGGTAACGTCGCCAAGTAGAACTTGTAAAGATCTGATCTTTTTCTCGACGGTCTTATCGACCACTGGCTTGTCGCCTTCGAAGAAGGGTTCCAAGCGGGATGATGGTACTTCTCTGAACCTCGTTGGATCTTCTGGACCTCCGAGTCCGATCCAGACAGTGGTGCTCTCGATAGCACTCAGCACGTGTCGAGGAGTCTTGCGTAGGTACTGTTCAGGTATCTCTTCTAGAGCCCTCCACCAGAGCCGGTCCGTCATAAGAGTGACCAACGGCTTTGCTCCAGTCCTGAGGCATTCGAGTGCAATGTCGCTTGCTAGATCTATTGTGTGCTGCCATGTCTCGATAAGGACCATGTCGTCTTCGCGGATTCGTAGGGAGGTCTGCACTATTCGCCTTGCTATGGAATCATCAGGCAAGCAGAGACCAGTCGTAATGAGGACTCGGCACGTAGATAAGCGTTGAAAGCGTCGAGTGGATTCTCGATACGAGGTCACAGCCGTCAGGGCATGTGCAAGGATTCATGTTAGGGCCTCGCTTCCTGTCGCGAGGGAGGCAGTCATCGTGAGAATGATGATCGGGGGATTTCCACCATCATATAGGAACATACAGAAAATTCCCCTCGCTTTGCAGGTTCGCACTAGTTGGGAAGTCGCTGAGTGTCGAAACGTTTACCAAATTGATCTTCCCAATCGGATAGAGGGAAACAGGCGTAAGCTAGAGTTCTTTGGATACTTCCGCGAATTTGTTCTTGCCCTTCGAAGTAGGTCCGACGCCAACGCTGAAAAGTGCCACCTCGCTTACCCCATCGATCTCCAGTTCTCTCTCTATCGAGAATTCGGAGAATACTCCAATGCAAAATGCGGAGAGTCCAAGTGCCGTCGAAACTAGGAGAAAAGATTGTGATATGTGTCCAGCGTCAAGTAGGAATGCTCTGTAGACTCTCGGAATCCTGTACTTCCAAGCCGTTCTGTCTACGACAGCCGTCATTAAGAATAGGACGCTGGCATTTCGGGTCCACGTCTGTCCCGCAGAGAAGGTCACGCATTTTTCTCTGAAGTCGCCTGCCTTGAGAAGCTCCAGCGAGTGGTCTTTCACGGAGTAGTGGTAGATTCCTCGGTGGACACCGTCAACGTTGTTGACGACAGCGTAGGCCTCTATTGGGTGGCGAGCTCCCGCCGATGGGCTAGCCTTGTGGAGGAGCCGGCCAAATTCTCGAGTTTTGTAAATTGACAGTCTTCCCCAAGTGTAGTATATGATCCTAGACAACTGTCTGAGACTTATCGACTTCCCTGAAAACTCTCTTGTCGTGTGTCGAAGGCGTAGAGTCTGGAATAGTGGTGCTTCGGCGCCGGAGGCAGCAGGAAGTCTAATCTTCGGGCGTTCAGGGTACGTCTTGTAGATGGCAGGTTGCTGCCTGCCCTTGAGATACTTCTCGTAGTAGCTTCTAATCTCGTTGGGTGTAGAAGGTGGCTCACTGAGCTTGGTGGCGAAATGGTAGTAGCGCGACGGTGTCGGCCACAACCACTTCTTGACAAATTTGTTTTCCAGTCTGTCTTGCTCCGAGCCCTCGGTGATTAGCATGTCGTGATCGCGAAGGTTGCGAACAGAAGTGACTATTGATTTCTCGGTGTACTGGGACAGAGCCCTCGACGCTTGGGCGACGGTCCTCCATCTGCTGAAGCAGTCTAGTAGGATAATCGTGTCTGGACTTCCTTGGAAACTCTGTCTCGTTATGTAGTTCTCAAGAATGAGTCGTCGGTCTTGGAAATATATCACGAGGTGCGGTGAAGCTCTCATTCTTACGCCGGCACTTTTTTCGCTGCTCTCTTCGAGAGACGCCAACTCTTTTCGCCGATGGCGAAGATCAGAAACTGTTATATTTCGTGTCCCTCACAATACCGTAAGGATATCTGTATGAACAAGAAGATAAAGCGCAAGAGGATCAAGGCGTCAGTCAAGCCAACGAGAGTAGTTCCGCGGCCGCTTTCCGGTAAGTGGACTTCTACACTCGATTCGTAGAACGTTATCAGCTCGTGTAATTGGAGGGTTTGCCTGGAAATCCGAGGCGGGACTCCGTTCCAGTCTGCCTCAAGTCCTTCGGACATCATAAGAGGTTGACTCATCTAATCCCACCGCTCCAAATCCTAAGACTATCAATGAATGGAATCTTCTAAGAAGCTGACTGATCTGAGGTTTGTATATCGTTGCTCTGCCGGATGTCAGTTTCCTGAAATCTTCGAAGGTTCCGTTGAAGGACCCGGCGAGTAGGAGTATCGCGTACTCTTCGTAAGGATCTCCGAGGAGAGTAAACGCACCTGGTCCTAGGTCCCTCCTTCTGAGGAGTACTACTGGAAGCCTGAGTCTCTTGGCCGCTTCGCCTGGGAGGGAGGAGGACAGTTCCTTCAGTTCCTCTACCCTCATTCTGATAGCGTGGCCGGAAACCGAAGAAACACTCGGGGAAGGATCGGCTAGAAGCTCTTCTAGAGTTCTTCGGCTATTTGGGAGGTGAGAGTTTAGCCGTCTCAGTTCTTCGCGAAGCAACTCGTAAGTGAATCTGTCGCGTTCCAGGAGCTAGTGGCCCCTTACTTTGCGCCGAGGATCATACAATGATCTTGCTCGAAGGGATCAAGCCTAACCATCTCTGTTATCCTGTGGCCCTTCGCTTCAAGAACTTGCTTCTCCAGGCGAAAAATTGTTGCAGGGTCTTTCGAAACGTCGACACTCCGAGCCTTTACGGCCATCAAAAATTCTCCCTTATGTACGAGATACACGTTGACATTTTCGGAGAGAATTCTCGCCTGATCGGGCTGGGCAACATCAGAATAGATAGTGTCAACGGCCTGCACGATGCTCCGATACCGTGCAGGAAATCTAGCATCGCCGAAAATCGGGGTCATGTTGCGCCGATTCTTGGAAGTATTGTTGACGAGGTCTCTAAATGATCTCTGGGCGAACTCCACACAATATACCCTCCCCCTTTCTCCCACGATATCGCTTACATGACTGGCGGTAGTGCCACTTGCAGCGCCAAGGTACAGAACCTTCCTTCCGGGAGCAATGGGAACCTTGGATAGTCCTTTGAGAATCGCAGCGGCCAACTTGCTTCGAAATGGGTCCCAGACCCGAAATTCTTCATCGGCGATCTTTACGATATCCTCGCCGTAGACGGTAATCCCGGGAGTCAGGTTGCGCGTAGCCAGTCGTTCCTTTCCCCCTCGAGTCACTATGTATATCCCTTCGAACTTCTTGTGAGGGTTGACTCCACGGTTTTCCATGGTCCCTCTGGCGGGGCGGCCCTTGATAACGTCCCTTCAAGTCTACGATCTTCTTTTCGAGTGATGCCTTCAGACGCTCCCCGCTGTTCTCCCCGCCAAATGCGTCCATTCGCGCGGCTATAGCGAGCTTCCCGGCGACGGCCCTTGCGATTTTTCCCCTAAGCCATTTCGGAGATTGGTGGATGGGTCCATACTGAAAGATTATTCCATGTTTCGGGGGGCGCGCGCCCGTCTTGATGGTCCTGAAGAGGGCCTTTTCTGCGCCAAGCACTTGGAGCGTGCTGGCAGGCATTTTCGCAATATTTTCCAGACCTCCCGCCATGGAGATGAGTTTGGCTGAGAGGACTGCGCCCAGGACGGATGTCATGTTGGGCGCTACCTGTTCCATGATCTTGTCCGTGTATTTTTCGGCAGCTTCTCGGGTTCCGTAGAGTTCCGAGACGGTTCTGCAGACCTCCTGCAGCCATTCCAAATCTGGGGATGAGATCTGGGCTCCTGAGGATTTCTTTGCGGACTCGGATATTTCGGTGGCTCTTTCCTGGGGTATTCCCAGCTTGGTGAGGGCATCGTGGGTGAACGATTCCCGTGAACCGAGGCTTTCGACTAGTCGAATGTACGTGTCGTGCTTTTCTACCAAGCGATCCAATTCGGGAAAGTGGAGCCCGTACCATTCTCTTACCCTTCCCGCGAGTAGGTTCAAAATCTTGTCCAGATCCTCTATGGCACGGACCGTCTGGATGGCGTAGAGATCACGCCTTGTGGCCACCTCCCCGATCGCAGTCTTGGCGAGCTCGAGAGAGACATCTCTGACGAATTGCTCGTACTCGTCTTTGGATTCTATGATCCTGAGACGCACAAGAATCGATGGTAGCCGGTTTCGAAGCTTGGAAATTGTGGGGTCATTCTCGCTCTGCACAATTTCTGCCTTAACCAGTGACCTGGCAAGTGTTGCCAGAGGCGCCGTATCCACCGTTACGGTTTCGAGGTCTAGTTCCGAGAGTCTGCGACCGAACGCAGATGACGACTCTGGCAACTTGCCGTCCTGGACCTGTTTCAGATGAACAGCGGCGTCACTTGGATTGCGTGGAAAGAGTGATTTCTCTGTAAGTTTACCAGTCTTGTCGACTAGAAACAGACCTGCTGGCGAATCTATCAAATATGCCTTCAAAGGGCCTCTCCCACTCGTGAAGGGAATACTGTGGCATGGCAGACTGGTAGCGCGAATATAATTAGCGAAGCGATAATGTTCTTTCTCTGATCCATTTGGGACCTGACCTCTCGGTTGAGTTTGCTGGTATAAAGCTCCCCAACCCGACAATCCTGGCCTCCGGAATCCTTGGGGTCTCGGGTGAGATTATGATTCGAGCGAGCAGGGCCGGAGCAGGCGCCGTTGTTAGCAAATCATTCAATGTGAAGGGCAGAGAGGGCTATAGGAATCCATCATTCATCGAAGTTCAAGGCGGCTTTCTCAACGCACTCGGCATTCCTAACCCCGGCATGGAGGAGATGCGCGAGGAGGTCGAAACTGCGTCAAAGATGGGCGTTCCAGTCATTGCAAGTGTCTTCGGCTTCGATGCACAGGAGTTCGCGGCTGCCGCGGTAATGGGCGAGAAAGGTGGTGCAATAGCGGTGGAGCTGAACGTCTCATGCCCTCACGTGAAGGAAGTCGGGGTCGAGATTGGCCAGCGACCAAGAGTCGTCGCTGAAGTCACTCAGACGGTGAAGAGTCGTGTGAGAATACCCGTGTTCGTGAAGCTCAGCCCAAATGTCACAGATATCACCGAGGTGGCCAGGGCTGCCCAAGGTGCTGGGGCGGACGCGATCACGGCGATAAATACTGCTCTGGGAATGGCGGTGAATGTGGATTCAGGCTATCCGATTCTCGGAGGAACCCTCGGAGGGCTCTCAGGTCCAGCTCTGCATCCTATTGCTGTTCGGGCGATCTACCAGATCAGGCGTGCCGAGATATTTCGAGATGTGACTACGGGCATGTCAAAGTTTCTCGAACAAAGAGGTTTGAGTTCCATACGTCAAATCGTCGGGATTGCAGCGGATCGTGGCACGGTTGAGTCATGAGGTCATAATCGTCCGAATACGATGAAGAGGTAGAAGATCAGAACCGCTGCCGTGACCAGAATGAAGGTTCTGGTTTTGGCGCCGGATGTTCTCTTGTAAGCCACCCGGCACTTGTCGCTGCAGAATTCCTTGCCCAGGTCGATAGGGGTTCCACAACTGTTGCAATGGCGGTGTTTCGGAAGAACGGGTGAGTCTCCACGTTGATACTTGGACAAGGTTCACCGAGATTCTTGAAGCTGAGCAGCTAGTCCTCTGCTTTGTAGGTAGGTTCCGAGCATCGACGCTGTTTCTTCTAGCATCTGCGTGTCAAGCGGTGTAAAGGCTGATAGTCGATTGCTGTCGATGTCTATCTCTCCCAACACTCTGTCGGCTCCTCTTACCGGAATTACTATCTCTGATCTGGTTGAGGGAAAACACATCAGGTAGCGCCGGTCCTTGCTCACATCGGGAACAATGATAGTGCGGCCTTCGCTGGCTGCCAGGCCGCATATCCCTTCTCCTATCGGAATCGTTACGTGTTCGGTCTGAGCTTCTCCTGCATAGGCCGCCAGCACCAAGCTGTCCTCCTTGACTAGGTAAATCCCGACCCAGTCGAAATGGCCAGAATTCTCTCGTAGTAGTTGAACGACAGTCTTCAACGCGTGAGCGGGGGACTCTGTTGAGAGAGCAAGCTGCACTTGTGAAAAGACATGGGATCGACTCTGTTCTTGCATGAGGGACTCCATGTGTTGGAAGCAGTAGACCCGTTCTAGGGTTATTATATCATTGTCAGACACATGATTAGCATAGGTCTCTTGAATAAGATCGAATGGCTCGAGTGGGGGCAAACCGCCTTTGATAGGGCCCGTTCTTCTGGGAAACCAATCCTGCTCGACATTACCGGGTCTTGGTGCCATTGGTGTCACGTTATGGACGAGACGTCCTATTCTGACCCGGCCATCATAAGTACAGTCAACAAGAACTTCATTCCTGTCCGGGTTGACACGGACAAGAGGCCCGATGTCAACCGTCGATACAATCTGGGAGGCTGGCCAACTACCGCCTTCCTCGACGGCGATGGAAGAATAATCACAGGCGGCACTTACATTCCCCCTCAACAGTTGAGGGAGGTACTACGTTCCGTACTAGACTTCTACTCTACCAACAAGGACAAAATTAGGAGCAAGCTTCAAGCCTCGCATGTACCCGCACCTAGAGAAGAACCGCTATCAGACAAAATCTCTCGGGATATCGCTACAACCATCGCGGTCAATTTCGACATCGACTACGGAGGATTCGGATTTGAGCCTAAGTTTCCACACGCAGAAGCACTGGACTATGCCCTGCTGAGGTATCGATACTACAACGAGAAGGAGATGCTTACGCTGGTCGCGAAGACTCTCGACCGGATGGGTAGCGGCGGAATCTACGACCAAGTAGAACATGGTTTCTTCAGATACTCGACCACGCGCGACTGGTCAGTACCTCATTTCGAAAAGATGGCGGAGGACAATGCAAAGCTTCTCACAGTCTATCTTCACGCCTTCCAGCACACTGGCAAAGCATTCTACAAGGACAAGGCTGAAGGAATTGTGAAGTATATTCAGTCAAACCTTTCGGATCTCGAGAATGGAGCTTTCTTCGGAAGCCAAGACGCCGACGAGAAGTACTACAAGCTAGACCTGGCCGGACGCCTGAGAGAGACTTCCCCCTCCGTGGACAAGACCTTGTACACCAACTACAACGCTCTCCTAATCTCATCTTTTCTATTAGCCAGCACGGTCCTAGAGAGGCAAGATACCGGAAGATTCGCGCTCAAAACCTTGGAACACATACTGGACTTGGGCAAACAAGACGGACTCCCATTTCACTATTGGAGAAAGGAAACCGGTCCATTGCTGAAAGGTCTCCTGACAGACTATGCCGCCCTGCTAATCTCGCTCTTGGATGCCTACGAATACTCGGCGAAGACAGAGTACTTGCATGAGGCTACCAGGACTGCCGACGACTGCATTAAGACGCTGAACGACGATGCGGCTGGGGGTTTCTTCGACATCCCACCTTCCGATTCACACCTAGGGGAATTAAAGAATCGAGACAAGCCAATTGATGAGAACAGTCTCGCAGCAATCGGCCTACTTAGACTCTCATGGCTTACTCAACAGTCGCGCTACTCGGATGTCGCCGCCAAGACCCTTAGATTGTTCAACCAAGACTATGAAAGATACGGGCTGTCAGGAGCCGTCTACGCGCTCGCACTGGACCTACACATCAATGGCCCGATAGGCATCACAATTATCGCCAGTCAGAAATCGAAGGAATTCGCATCCTACAAATCCAAGGCTCTGAGTATCTACTCGACTAGAAGATACTTGCTCTACATCGACCCGGTTCAAGACTCGGAACAAATCGCGAATCTCGGATACGACGCCAAGTCAGCTCCAGTTGCCTACGTCTGTGTGGGAAAAACATGTGGTCCGCCTTTACACGATCCGTTGAAAATCGAAAACTCTGTCTCATCCCTTCTAGAAGCGAAACCGGTCGCTACCTAACGCCATTGGATTCTACATTCATTCCGAAACATACCCGTTCTAAGCTGACAGACTAGCTATCGGTTCCGAACTTGTCGAACCCAGACCTCATCCTATACAATGGTCGAGTTTACCCAGATGTGAAATCTGGGTCGAGATTCGAGGCGCTGGCAGTCTGGAAGGGGAGAGTGACAGATATCGGGTCTAGCCAGGGGATTCTCAAACTCAGAGCAAGAGCTACAAGGACGATAAACCTGCGTGGCAAGGCGGTCCTGCCCGGCTTCTGCGATTCGCACATCCATCTTTACAGCTATGGAATGCTTCTCCGCACACTTGACCTCTCAAAGACACGGTCCATTGAAGAGATGAAACGGAAGGTCGCAAAAAGAGCTTCTTTGCTGAGGCCTGACGAGTGGATTCTGGGGAGAGGGTGGGATGATGAGAAACTTCGGGAGCATCGCCTTCCCGAGAGACACGATCTTGACCAAGCAACTTCCAATCCAGTCTTTCTCAAACGAGTCTGCGGTCACGTGGCAGTGGCCAATTCCAAAGCTCTCTCCGTCTCCGGAATCGACAAAGATACGCTCGAGCCAGAAGGAGGAGTTATTCTCAGGGATCCTGACGGCGCGCCCAACGGGGTTCTCAAAGAACGCGCCCTAGAGATGGTCGAGAAAGCCATTCCATTGTCCATGAAGGAGATAAAGAAGTCCTTAGTCCTTGCCGCTCGAAGACTAACAAAACTGGGCTTGACATCACTCCATTGCATCGTGAACGACGCCAACGAGCTGAAAGCACTCCAAGAGCTGAAACGTGAAAGAATGATTCCCCAGTCGATCTACGCAATAATGCCACTGAGACTACTGAATCAACTAGTCACACTTGGTCTATCAACACAGAGAGGCGAAGGAGCGTTCCGGATCGGGGGCCTAAAACTGTATCTCGACGGGTCCCTTGGAGCTCGCACCGCCTCACTCAACTCACCATACCATGACAATCCTGTTTCCAGTGGTATGCTAACAATGAGTCGTGAGGAACTCGAGAAAGTAGCCAAGACTGCAAGAGAAG
>WNGH01006383.1_pt1 | contig 13931 bp, 8 predicted proteins | sample 5400631 | NCBI WGS metagenome assembly WNGH01 (sample SAMN13153373, study PRJNA577476) | soil metagenome | isolation source: 115 cm soil or saprolite under Garry oak tree replicate 1 | place: USA:California | collected 2016-06-15
GCGGTGCGGGGCTGCCTCGCGATCGTGGCGACCTCCCTCGCGGAACGGGGCGGTCGCATCGAGACGGTCCACACCCGCTACGCCGATCGGACGATGGAGACGCCGGACCTGTCGCCGAGCGATCATACGCTGCATCTCGATCGCGCGAACGCCCTCCTCGGACTGTCCCTCCGGCCGAAGGAGGCGGCGGACCTCCTCGCGCGGATGCGCCACGACGCACGCCCGGACGGCGAGGCGATCCGGGTGCGGTCGCCCGCGTACCGACTCGACCTCCTTCACGAGGACGACCTCGCCGAGGACCTCGCGATCGCCTTTGGGTATGACCGCTATCCTCGCGGCCTGCCTCAGCGGCAGACGATCGGGGTGTCGCTCGCGGCCAACGACCTCTCGGAAGCGCTCCGCGAGTTGCTCATCGGGTACGGCTATCAGGAAGTGATGTCCCTGACCGTCGCGTCCGCCCGAGACTCGTTCCCCGTCGCGCCGCGGGCGATCATCGCGAATCCGATCTCGGAGGATTTCACGACGTTGCGCTCGTCCCTGTTGCCCGCGCTCCTGAACATCTTCCGCCTGAACAAGCACCGGGAACTCCCGCAGCGCATCTTCGAGATCGCGGACGTCGTGTTCGAGGCGCGCAACGTGCGACGCGTCGCCACCGCGGCGATGCACCACAAAGCTTCGTTCACGGAAGCGAAGTCGCTGGTCCTGAGCCTCATGCGCGACGTCGGCCACGAGGCGGACGTGGAGGCGGTGGAGGACGACACCTTCATCGCCGGAAGAGCGGCCGCGGTGCGGTCCGAGGGGCGCGACCTCGGTCGATTCGGAGAGGTCCATCCGCGGATCCTCGATGCGTACAGCCTGGTGCAGCCGGCCATCGCGATCGAGCTCGACGCGACGCCGCTGCTTCCCTCTCCATGACAGAGGAGAGAAGGTATTTCCGGCTTCGGACGATGCGAGGCCCGCTGAGGTAGCGAAGCCCGGTCAAACGCGCCAGACTTGAGATCTGGTGGGCCGCAAGGCCCTCGGGAGTTCGAATCTCCCCCTCAGCGTTCTTCCCGAGCGCCGAATCCGCGATAACCGGATTCGGTCAACAGATTCAGTCGGCCTAACGAATCCGGAACCTTGACGGCTCGCCCCGGTATCTCTCCCGAGTTCGTGTGCAGGCCCTGGCCTACTACCCGCCGTTGCCGCTGTACGCAGCGATTTGCCTGATTCTTGCCACGGTCTTTCTCCTCGTTGCCGTCTTCGAATGGCGAGGCCGCCGGAGACGCGGACGTCTCGCGGCGGCCGTCGTCTTGGGAGTCGTCGCTGCGGTCGCGACCGGGCAGATTGTGGTCGCATCCTACCAACAGTACGTGATTATGAACACCTGGACCTACACTTACTGGCTCGACATGTCGCCGAATGCCACCACGCCCGAAGCTCTCATCCTCCCTGTTCCGGGCGACTCCTCTCTCCTCACGGGCTTGCGTCTCGTCTCGGGGCAGGCGAACTGGACCTTCACCGACACGCCGTACGGTCGCGGGCTCTACGTTCAATTCGTCGGCGCCGCGAGCCTCGCGGCCGTGTACTCCGAATTCCCAGCCTCCCCGTCGGGCCATAATTCTACCCTGACGATGATGAATTCCTCCATCGAATGTCCTCCGCCCCGCGTCTGGATATTCTACTCAGGGAACGGCCTGGCCCACCTTTACTTCGGAGCGGGCGGCTTGGTGATGCCCCAATCCGAATCGGTTCACCCGGGTTGGCGGCTCTACGAAATCCTTCCCCCTCCCGTTCCGTAGAGGGCAAGAGGCCTACTCCGAATGCCCATACATCGACCGCCAGGGACGGCCTGCTTTGCCCTAGACTCGGCGATGGGGTAGTATGCTCATTCCCCTCAGCGTCCCACGGTCAGCCCGATATTTCGCCCAGGGGTCTCGCGGCAGCGCCCAGGACTGGCGCGGGTCAGGTCTCGCATCCGATCCCATCCCCGTCGCCGTCGAAGTGATGGGGGTCAGGAGGCAGAACCCGGAAGTTCCGGTAAGGGATGTCCGCGCAATCCAAGTCGGGCGGCGGAGAAGGGATGCAAAGGTCGGGGTACGCCGGATCGCAAGCTCCGGGAGGGGGCGAGGCGCATCCCGTCCATCCCGCGCCGCCGAACTCACTCGCGGCGCAATAGAGGTAGTAGGGAAGCGCGTGGCCGGATGCGATCATCGCGGCATTCGCGTTTGTCCCGCCACAGGAGACGACCGCGAGAATTCGGCCGTAGCGGTCGCCTCCAATCTGAAGATCGTCTTCGTCGACGAGGGCACGCGATCCGAGGCAGAGGCCCGTGAGGTAATCTCGGGCTTCCGGGCCTCCGGTCTCGTTGAGCTCCGGCGCGTCGACGAGCACGAGCCGGATTCGCAAACCATCTTCGACGTCGAGCGTGTCTCCATCGATGACTCGTGTCACGTTGCGCTCGATGCAGAGGCCCACCGATCTCGGACACGGCGACGGCACGGGTGGTGGTGGCGGCCCGTTGACGGCCGATGAAGGCGAAGGTGGTAGATGGGTCGCCGCGAATCCGGCGGCGATCACCGCGGTGGCGATTGCGATGGAGACGAGGACCGCGATACGACGGCGGCGAGACACCGGTCGGCCGATTGGCCAAAGGCTACTTGAATCCTCTTTGACCCGGCCCCACGGCTGTCACTACTCCGTGTCCGTCCGCACGGCCGTCCCATCGGAGCCGGAGGGGAAAATCTGGACGGTCTTGATGTTGACCATCTCGAGGAGCCCGTACCGGCTCAGCTCCCGTCCGATGCCGCTGTGCTTCACGCCGCCGAACGGCATGCGCGGGTCCGATTTCACCGTGCCGTTCACGAAGACCATGCCCGAAGACCATGCCCGATTCGATGCGCGCTGCGATCTCGTCGGCCCGGGCGAGGTTCCGCGTCCAGACGCTCGCGCCGAGGCCGAATTCAGAGTCGTTGGCCTCCCGAATCGCGGCGTCCATGCCCGCCACGGCGACGACGGGCGCGACGGGGCCGAACGTCTCCTCCCGCAGGACGCGCATGTCTTTCGTGACGCGCGTCAGCAGGGTCGGTTCGAAGTACCATCCGTCTCGCCGCATCCTCTTCCCGCCGACCTCGATTTTCGCCCCCTTCCGGACCGCATCCCGCACCTGCGCCTCGATTTCGTCCCGCTGCGTCTCGCTGAACAACGGCCCGACGTCGGTCGAGGGATCGAGCGGATCGCCGACGCGAAGCTTGCGGATGTTCTCCCTAAACTTCGCCACGAACTCGTCCGCGACGGAGTCCACGACGAAGAAGCGCTTTGCGGCGATGCACGACTGTCCGCAGTTGATGAATCGCCCCGCGACCGCGCCTTTGGCGGCGAGGTCGAGGTCCGCGTCCTCCGCGACGATGAACGGGTCGGAACCGCCGAGCTCGAGGACGACTTTCTTCAGGTCGTTCGCCGCCTCGCGAGCGACAGCGATTCCAGTCCCGACGGAACCCGTCAGGCTGACGACGGACACCGGGGAACGAATCAGCGCGGTCGCCGTCGTGCGATCTCCGACGACGATCTGGAAGACGCCGTCCGGGAGGCCCGCCTCATGGAACGCGTCTTCGAGGTTCAGCCCGGATTGCGGTGAGGCGCTGGCCGGCTTGACGACCGTCGTGTTGCCGGCGATCAGGGCGGGGATCGCGAAGCGGGCGATCTGCCACATCGGGAAGTTCCACGGCATGATAGAACCGAGCACGCCGCGGGGATGGAAGGCGATGTATGATCGCGAGGCGTCCGTCTGCACCGCCTCCGGTCGCAGGAAGTCGGGACCGTTCTGCGCGAAGTAGTCGGCCGCCCACGCGCACTTCTCGACTTCCGCGATCGCATCGCGGATGACCTTCCCCATCTCGAGGGTCATCGTCCGCGCGTACGATTCCTTGTGCTTCCGCAGGATTTCGGCGGCGTGCGACAGGTACGCGCCGCGTTCTTTCGGTGCGAGTCGGGACCACGTTCGGAACGCCTCGCGGGCCTCCTGCACCTTCGCGAGGACCTCCGCCGACGTCGCGATCGAGTGCGTGGCGAGAGGCTTGCCTGTGGCGGGATTGATCACTTGGAACGTCCGGTGCTTCGCGGCCGCACGGCCACGAGCTCCGCGCTTGGAAGCGGGCATGGCGGGTCCTCGGACGGACCCTACGGCTCCGCCGCAAATTAGCCTTTGTGGACGCGACCTCGGAGGTGGCGATTCGCCGGTCGGCCGGCTCCCGAAGGAAGTTTAATAACGAATCTCGCAATGAAAGCGGCGCGTGCGTGGGTGGCCCAGCTTGGTCAAAGGCGCAGCGTTGAGGTCGCTGTCCCGAAGGGGTTCGCAGGTTCAAATCCTGCCCCACGCATCCTTCACCTGATTCGGATTCGAGATTCGATTGAAGTTCGGGTCCGCGACCAGCGGGCCGCCGTCAGTCGGCGGGGTTCAGCTTACTCGGCGGCGACGTCGAGACGATGAACGAGTCCGTCGGAGACATTGAATCGCCAGACGGTCTCCATGTCCCATTGGTCCGAGTGGAATCTGCCGAACACGTCCAAGCCTTCTCGCCCCTCCCGCTCGGGATCGAGGCGGCCATGGGACCGGAACAGCTCTCGATCCGCCCACGCGCGAAGGTGTTGCACCTCCCCGTCGTCGGTCAGCGTCACTGACGTCGCGAACGCCGCGAAGAACGCGTTGCGGTCGCTGTCCCGAATGGCGACGACCACCGCGCGCACCACGGGATTCGTCAGGTCCTCCGCCCTCATCTGTCCCCCTGCCCCAGAGCCCTCACCCGACGAGCCAACCGCGCGCGTCCGCCATGAGGATCGCGAGCGTCACGACGGTCGACTCGAACTCGCCGGCTCGCGCGCGGGCGAGTGCCTGCGTTACGCTCATCCGTTCGACCGCGACGATCTCATCCGGATCGGGCCGGCGGTCCGTCGGACGGCAATCCTTCGCGAAGAAGAGGTGCAGCGTCCCTTCGAGGTACGCGGTCAGGTTGTTCCCGGCGTACATCTCGAGAAACCGCTTCGCCTCGAAGCCCGTCTCCTCGAGGAGCTCGCGGCGGGCGCACGCCTCCGGGCTCTCGCCGTCCTTCGCGGTGCCGCCGGGGAGCGAGAAGGCGATCTTGCCGAGGCCGTGACGGTACTCGCGCGTGAGGACGATCTCCTTCTTGACGAGGGGCAGCACTGCAGCCGATGTGCCAAAGTGCAGCCGCACCCACTGCTTCCGGATCCCGCTCGGCAACTCGATCTCGTCTTCGGAGATCGGCGGCCATGCATCTCGCAAGCGGTGCGTGCGGACGACCCGCGGCTCGGTCCCCAACCCGGTGCCTCGCTCGGGGCTAGGCGCCGCGGCTACTTAGCCGCGTCGATGTTCCTGCGACCCTAGAAGTGAGTGAGCACAACTCTTATTACGAGCGACCCGGCTACGCGCGCGCCGATGCCCCTCAGGTTCTGGAAGAAGGAGAAACCCGAGAAGGGGAAGGAAGAACCGGAGGAGAAACCGAAGGAGGCGGCGAAGGCGAAGGCCGCGCCGCCGGAAGAGAAAGCCCCGAAGCCAGCACCCGAGACGAAACCGGCGGAGCCGGCGGCGCCGGCCAAGCCCGCCGACCTCCCGTCCGTCATCGGAGACGTGCACTCCGCGCTCGTCGAGTTGGGCCTCACGGTCCCAGCGACGAGGACGGTCTTCGAGAAGCGAATCGCCGCGTATCCGGGCGGTGGAGCGGCGTTCCTCGCCGATTACCGCGCGGCACCGTACCGGGCCGTCACCCGAGTCCTCGCGGACTGGCTCGGTTTCCGCGTGCCGGAGGCGTTCGAGCCGGATGCGTTGCTCGAGGAGGTGAACCTCCGGCTCAGCTCGTTCAAGTTGACGGCCGAGATGAAAGACGTGACCTGGCTCGACAAAGAGCTCGGCCTCCGAAAGGGAAAGCTCATCGTCGGCGACCAGGAGAAGGTCGTCCGCTTCAAGGACGCGAGGGACTTCCTGAAAGGCGTCAACGACATGATCGTCCCAAAGCGGATCGCGTTCCTCGAACTCGAGACGTGGGCCGACGACTTCGCGTTCCTTCTCGTCCGCGAGCCCCGCTGGGAGAAACTCGCGGAGACGGAGCTCGTCGTCGTCAAGGCGGATCAGACCTCGCGAGGCGGCGAGTGTGGGGAGTGCGGCGCGCCGGTCGGAAAATACTGGAGCGACTGTCCGAAGTGCGGCGCGGTATTCGGCTAGGCTTTCTTCTCTTCTTTCTTCGGCTCTTCCTTCTTTTCCTGGCCGTCGATCTTCATCGAATCGGGGCCGCCGGGCTTCGTGCGGAGGATTGGCATCGGATCGTACATCTTCTCCGGCCATTCGCGTCGCTCGACGCGCATGCCGCAGTGCGGGCAGTTCTTCGCGTCAAGGTGCTCCTCGTTGCGGGTGAAGAGCACCTTGCCGTCACAGTAGGGGCAATGGAGCGTGCGGGGCTTCCGCATGAGCCGCTTCGCGAACACGGACACTTGGCCCTCGCGGAGGTCGGGGGGCATCGTTTGCGCACGAAGACGCGCCCCGATATCAAGGTTCCGACCCCAGTTGCAGCGGCTCCGGGGGAGGCGTGGGGGCGCGTCCCCGACCGTCCGCAACATCCAAGAGGAACGGTCGCCTCTTTCGATTCGGATGCAAGACCTCCCTCTCCGGACCCTCCACGACGTCGCCGGAGCGATCCTCCGCCCCGAGGCCGAGTGGAACGTCCCGGCCGGCTACGCGAGCCTGGAGGAGGAGGTCCGCGCGGTGCGGGCCCGCGCCGGCGTGATTGACATGAGCGACCGCGCAAAGATCGAGCTCACGGGCTCCGAGCGCGTGCCGTTCTTGGACGGGATCGTGACCGTCGACGTTAAGGTGCTCGCGCCCGGTACGTCCGCGTACGCGCTCCTCCTGAACGAGAAGAGCCGCGTCCTCGGGGACCTCCGCGTGTACGCGTTCCCGGAGTCCCTGGTGCTCGACATCGAGGCGGCCCAGAAGCCCACCGTCCTCGGGATCCTTGAGAAAGCCCGCGTGAGCGACGACGTCGAGTTCCGCGACCTCGGGCCGACGGGACACCTCGGCGTGCACGGCCCGCGAGCGGACGACGTGGTGACGCGAGCGCTCGGGGTCGACGTCCGCGGCCTGGCCCTCGACGCGTACGTGAGCTTCCCCGTCGACAAGCGCCACGTCGGTCACGTCGCGCGGAGCCGGCCGACGGGAGAGCGGGGCTTCGCGATCTGGTCGCCGGGGTCGAACCTCGCCGGGGCGTGGGAGGCGGTCGTCCGCGCCGGCGCCGCGCCAATCGGCCGCGAGGCGTACGACGTTCAGCGGATCGAGGCGGGCATCCCGCGCTTCGGCGCGGACATGTCGGAGGAGACGCTCGCGCTTGAGGTCGCGCCGGAGTCGGCGCTCAGCTTCACGAAAGGCTGCTACGTCGGCCAGGAGACCGTCGCCCGCGGCACGTACGTCGGCCAGGTCCGTCGGAAGCTCCTCGGCCTCCGGATCGAAGGAGACATGCCGCCGGTCCGCAGCGATCCCGTGCTGCGGGGGGAGCAGAAGGTCGGCACGGTGACGAGCGCCGCGTGGTCCCCGACCGTGGGCTGGGTGATCGCCCTCGCCCTTCTTCGGGTCGATGCCGTGTCCCTGACGGACACACTCTTCGTCGATCGCGGCGGTTGGTCGCTGCGGGCCAGGCTCCATCCCCTGCCGTTCGTCCGTCCGGGCGCGTAAGCGGAAGGCGAGAAAGCCCGCGGCGGATCGCCGGAATTCCGTGCCGGAATCGGGGCGCTGACGCGCGGAGATGCGGACGATATTCCGGTCGCCGACCACGACAGCGGCGCGCGGCGGAGCGGACCGAACGTCTCCGTTATCCTTATCCCCTGTAACGCTAATCCCCTCCGCACCTGGGGCCGGTGCATCTGGCGGTTCGCTGGATTCGCCGGGAGGGAGTCAGTACCGTTGACGGGGAAGGGGTATACGTGAGTTCTCAATCGCCATCGACAGCGAACGCAGTGTCTCGCCGCATGTGGGGTCGCATCGTCGCAATCGCGTTGGTGCTCGTGATGGTCTTCTCGGCGTTCCTAATCCTGGGGACGCCGGCGACGGCCGCGCCGCCGTCGATCATGCCGCGTGCGCTTCCGGACTACATGAAGTACGTCACGATCAATAATTTCCAGTTCGATCCGCTCGCACAGACCCCGTCGATTCCCGCTTCTCTCCGGTTCGACACGGTCCCCCGGGACCAACAGTTCTACTACATCGTTCAATTCAACGGACCCGTCACGCCCGCGATGAAGTCGATGCTCGCGGCGACCGGCGTGACGATCTTGCAGTACCTCGCCTACAACGCGTTCGTCGTCCGCGCCGATGGACCCGCGATCGACCGCGCCGCGGCCCTCCCCGTCGTTCGGTGGAGCGGCGTCTTCCAGCCCGCCTACAAGTTGAGTCCCCGCCTCTCCGATGAATACGCCCTGATCACGGAGCGCGCGATGGAGCGCGACCGCAGCGGCGACTCCCTGAACGGCGGCGCCGTGACCACTATCGGCGGCGGCATGCCCGCAAAGAGCGTCAGCTCCTCCGGCGGCGCGACGTCCGCTTCCAGCTTCTCCCCGAAGTTCGACACGTCCGCATCCGGATCGACGATGGGGCCGCAGCCCTCGTTCGGCGGCGCCGCCGCCGCGCCGTCGTCGGGCGCCGGATCGCGCATTTCCCTCGAGATCACCGCCTTCGAGACGTCCCGCGTGCCGGAGATCGTGCGCGCGGCCTCCTTCCTGGGCGGCACGCAGATCACGTACTCCTGGGGCAACTCCGGCGGCGTCCGCGTCGAGGTCGACAAGGGCGCGCTTCCATTCCTCGCGCGCGTGCCCGGCGTGTTGTACGTCGACCGGTTCGTCCAGCCGTACCCCTTCAACGACCTCGCACGCTGGGTCGTGCAGAGCGGCGACACGGACACGTTCGCGACGCCGATTCACGACCACGGCATCCACGGGACCGGTCAGACGGTCACGTTGGGCGACACCGGGATTGACTACAAGCACCCCGATTTCTGGGATCCGGGTAACGCGACGCCGGGTCCGAATGCGCGCAAGCTGACCGATTACTATCCCGCGTGCAGCGACCACTGCGACGGCACGGACAACGGGATCAACCACGGAACGCACACCTCGGGGAGCGTCGCGGGCGACGACGGCACATGGCACGTCTACAACGGGGACGCGACCGGCTCGAACGGCACGACGGGACCGCACGACGGCCAAGCCTTCGACGCCTGGATCCAGGTGACGGACATGTCCGACGACGGCAATTTCGTCTATTTCGATTCCATCACAAACGTCTGGCAGCGTGCGGTCGATCGCGGCTCGTGGATCCACTCCAACAGCTGGGGTTCCGTGGACTTCCAGGCCGACTACATCCAGGAAGCCGCAGACACGGACAACTTCATCTGGAACAACCAGGACTTCCTCGTCGTCTTCGCGGCAGCGAATGCGGGACAGGGAGGCCTCCGGTCGATGAACCTCTTCGGGACCGCGAAGAACATCATCACCGCCGGCGCGACGGTCAACGGGCTCGGCCTCGAGAACATGGCGGACTTCAGCAGCCGCGGACCGACCCAGGACGGGCGCATCAAGCCTGACATCACCGCGCCCGGTGTCTCGGTGTGGTCCGCCCAGGGATTGGATCCCAACGGGGACGGCACCCAGTACTGGCAGCTCAGCGGCACGAGCATGGCGACCCCGACGATCGCGGGCAGCATGGCGCTCGTCCGCCAATACTACATGGACGGCTGGTACCCGACCGGCGCGCCGGTCCCCGGCGATGGATTCACGCCTACGGCCGCGCTCATCAAGGCGACGGCGATCAACAGCGCGCGCGAGATGACCGGCACCGGGGCGTACGGGTTTGGCGAGTCCTATTATCCGAACGACAACCAGGGCTTCGGCCGGCTCACCCTCGATGACGCCCTCGCGTTCCAAGGGGACACGCGCGGCCTCATCCTGGACGACAACCGCAACGGCCTCAACACGGGCGACGTCACGAACTACAGCCTCGCGATCGGGGATGCGTCCCAGTCGGTCGAGATCACCCTCGTGTGGTCGGACTATCCGGGAACCGCGGGCTGCAACCCGTGCCTCGTGAACGACTTGGACCTGACGGTCCACGCCCCCGACGGCACGCTGTACGCGGGCAACCAGTACGTTGGCATGAACCCCGGCGAGTCCAAGCCGAACCCGATCCGTTTGGATCACAAGAACAACGTCGAGTCGGTCCTCGTCATCACGGGCGTCCAATTGGGCCTATGGACCGTCACGGTCACCGCAAACAACGTGCCGAACGGACCGCAGCCCTACGCCATCGTGATGACCGGCGGAATCGCGACGCAGCGCGGGATCATCCAGATGGACCACAACAGCTACCAGTCCTCGGCGGCCGTGAACATCAAGGTCGTCGACACGGGCCTGAACACGGATCCGAACACCCCGGACACCGTCGATGTGAACATGAGCTCGAACACCGAGTCCACCCCCGAGGTCGTCACGCTGACGGAGACGGGCAACGCGACGTCGGTGTTCGACGGCTCGATCCAACTGGACAACAGCCCGACTGCGGTGCCAGGCGACCACCTCTTGCAAGTCCAGAATGGCGACACGATCACCGCGTCGTATTACGACAACGACGATGGTGCGGGCGGACACGGTCCGACGACCGACACGGCCCTCGTCGACGACTCGCCACCGGTCATCTCGGGCATCGCCGCGATCGATCTACGCTTCAACCGCGCGACCATCGTCTGGACGACGGACGAGCTGTCCGATTCGGTCCTGTGGTGGGGCGACACAAGTCCGCCCGGGAACCAAGCCTCCTCGTCGCGCATGGTGACGGACCACTCGATCACGCTCTCGGGCCTCACCGAGAATACGACGTACTACTACGCCGTGCAATCGACGGATGAGGCGGGGAACGTCGCGCTCGACAACAACAACTCGCAGTACTACACCTTCGTCACGCCCGAGAAACCGCCGACTGCGCCGCCGAGCGTCGAATGGCCGACGTTCCACAACAACGTACCCAGGCAGGGGCGGTCGCCGAGCAACTTCCAGCCGCCCATCGACCTAGTCTGGAAGGACGGCCCGTACCTCCTGCAGCTCTGGAACGGCCCGGTCCTCTCGGACGGCATCCTGTTCTCCGCACCTCTCGATGGCACGCTGCGGGCGCGCGATCCGTTCACGGGGGAGATCCTGTGGAGCCGCCATCTGGGCGACCAGTACTATTACACGGGCACGATGGCCGGCCACGACGGCGTGCTCTACGCAACGTTCTACGGCACCGCGGGCGGGCACTTGTACGCGCTCAACGAGTACACGGGCGACACGATCTGGGTCGACGGCGACGAGACCGGACTCGACTTCAACGCGCGGATCATGATGGGCTACTCGGACGGCCTCGTCTTCGGGAGTTCCTGGGGAGGCCAGATCTACGCGGTGAACGCCACGGACGGCTCCGTCGTCTGGACGTACCAGACCGGCGATCTGCCCTTCGGCGGGCCTTCGGTCAACGCGGGCGTCGTCTACATGGCCTCGATCGGAGGCACCGTCTTCGCCCTGGACGAGTTCAGCGGCTCCCTCGTCTGGTCCGCGACGCTCGATGGCACGACGACCTCGTCCCCGCTCTACGCGAACGGTCTGATCTACGAGGGGACGTACTCGGGCACGATGTACGCGCTCGACGCCTTCACCGGCGCGACGGTCTGGTCGACGGGCGGATTCAACCTGATCGACGTCTCGACGCCGGCGTACGACGGGACCGCGATCTACTTCGGCGACTTCAACTCTGAATACGTGGCCCTCGACGCCGCCGACGGCACGCTCATCTGGAGGTCGTCCGTCGCCGGGCCGGTGGCCACGTCGCCCGCCCTCGCGAACGGCTTCCTGTATGGCACGTGCTGGTATTGCCCGCTGTACACGTTCGACACGCTCGACGGCTCGATCGTGGACACGGACTCGCTGACGTCGAATATCGGCTCGACCTCTTTCCCCGCCGTCTCGGACGGCTGGATCTGGCTGGAGGACTACGGAGGGAACATCCACGGCTTCTTCGGGCAGCTGCCCGTCGGGCTCCTTGTCTCGCCGTCCCACGCCGCCCAAGATGCGGTCCCGGGCTCGAACGTTGACTACACCGTCAACGTGAAGAATATCGGGATCTCCGGACCCGACGTCTTCGATGCCACCGTCACGCTCGGCGTGCACGGATGGGCCGTATCCCTGTTCGAGGCGGACGGCGTCACGCCGCTGCCGGACACGAACAACAATGGCCTCCCGGACACCGGCAGTCTGGCCACGGGTGCGTCGACGGACGTCGTCGTCCGGGTCGCGGTGCCAGGCACCGTGAACCCCGGAGACGCGGACACCTCGATCGTGCGGTTCACGTCGAACAACGACGCGACGCGGTTCAAGACGTCCACGCTCACGACGACCGTCCCGCCACCCGGCGTCTCGGTCGGGCCACGCGGCTATTTCACTCCGCCTCCGGGCGCGACGGTCAACGCGACGATGAACGTTCGGAACACCGGCGGGTTCGCGGACACGATCGACATGACCGCGGTCTCGGACCAGAGTTGGACGATCCATCTCTACAAGGCGGACGGCGTCACGCCGCTGTCCGACACGGATGGCGACGGGATCCCGGACGTCGGGCTCGTGCCCGGCCTCCAGAGCGCCTCGATTGTCGTGAGTGTCAACGTCCCGGCGAACGCGCCCGAAGACACGGTCCAGCGGACCGCGGTGAAGGGCACGTCCTCCCTGAACACTTCCGCATCCGGCACCGGCCTGGTCGTGATCGAGATCGTCGCGCCGCCGAACGAGGCGTGGCCGACGTTCCACAACAACGCGAAGCGCGCCGGGCTGTCGCCGAGCACCCACGTGCCTCCGATGAACGAATTGTGGCGAACCGGGGGGCATCAGCTCCACCTGTGGACCGGACCCGTTGTCGCGGACAACATCTTGTACAGCACGACCCTCGATGGATACCTCCGGGCATATGATCCGTTCACGGGCGATGTCATCTGGGAGCAAGCGTTCGGCGACTCGTTCTACTACACCGGCACGGTCACGGTTGACACGCGAAACCCCAGCGACCCGAACGATAATGTCGTCTACGCGACGTTCTACGGCACGAACGGAGGCGTCATCGGGTCATGCCCCAACAACCCGCCCTTCTACGGATCGTGTGGCTACGTGTTCGCCATCGATGGCAAGGACGGATCGGTCGTCTGGAAGGTGGGCCCGGACGACAACGGCATGAACGTCAACGCGCGGGTCGTGATGGCCTACGCGCACGGCCGCGTGTTCGGTTCGGCGTGGAAGGACTTCAGCAACGGACAGGTGTACGCCCTCGATTCGTTGAGTGGCCAGTTGCTGTGGCAGTTCAACGCGAGCGGGTTGCCCTTCGGAGGTGCCGCCGTCAGCGGCGGAAACGTGTACCAAGGGACGACCTCGGGCTGGTTCTACGCGCTCGACGAGCAGTCGGGAAGCGTCGTGTGGTCCCGTCAGCTCGACAACACGATCACGTCCGTTCCGCTCGTCGCGCAGGGCATCGTCTTCGTCGGCACCTATTCTGGGACGATGTACGCCCTCGATGCGAACACGGGCACCACGATCTGGTCCACCGCGGGGGGCTTCTCGCTGATCGACTCTGGGACGCCGGCGACCGACGGATCGGCGATCTACTTCGGGGACTTCATGTCGGAGTATGTCTCCCTGGACATGGCAACGGGTGCGATCCTCTGGCGGACGTCCATCGGAGGGCCCGTGGCAAGCTCCCCGGCTCTCGCGAACGGATACCTATACGGAACCGCCTGGGACGGCAAGTTCCGGACCTTGAACGCATCCACGGGCGACATCGTCGACACCGATCCCCTGGTGGCCTTCGCGTCGACGTCCTCGCCCGCGGT
>WNGH01004090.1_pt1 | contig 13927 bp, 10 predicted proteins | sample 5400631 | NCBI WGS metagenome assembly WNGH01 (sample SAMN13153373, study PRJNA577476) | soil metagenome | isolation source: 115 cm soil or saprolite under Garry oak tree replicate 1 | place: USA:California | collected 2016-06-15
CGAACCTCTTCCAGTAATCCGTCGTCCGTCCTCCGTCGTCCGTAATTCCCGTGATGCCCGGATGACGGATAACGGATAACGGAGGACGCAGTATCTTCTTTCTCCGGACCCTCTCCGGAGATCCCATGGGCAAGCTCGTCGGCGGCGCCGTCCTGCTCGTCATCGCGTTTTCTCACCTCCTGGCCGCGGCCACGGTGCGCGCCCAGCGCCCGGGCCCCATCTCCAAACTGCTGCGCTCCGCCGGCTACGGGGTCGCCGTCCTCGCAGTGCTGTTGGCGACCGGGTCGGCGATGGTCGTGATCGACCCGGGCGAAGTCGGCGTGCGCCACGCCTTCGGCTACGTGGATCCGGGACCGCTGCTCGCCGGCATCCGGTTCGTACCGCCGTGGTCATCGATCGAGCGGTACTCGACGCGCGAAGAGCAGTGGCCGACGCGCGGAGAGCAGATCGAAGCCATCGAGGCCCTTTCGAGCGAGCAGATGGGGATGCACGTCGAGGTGTCGATCCGCTGGCAGATCGATCCGATGCAGGCACCGAAGATCTTCACTGAGATCGGCAACGAGGACCAGATCCGCGGCGCCGTGCTCAACGCGATCCGCAAGGGGGTGCGCGACGGCATGGTGCAGTACTCGATCAACGACATCTCCAAGCGCACGCAAATCGCGAACACGATGGAAGGGCTGGTCGACTCCGCGCTCGTGACCAGGCCCCGTGCCGGCGGCGGCAACTTCCGGATCGCGACGGTCACCGCGTTCTTCCTGCGCGACCTGCAGCCCCCGCCCCAGGTGGTGCAGGCGATCAACAACAAGATCGCCCAGGAGCAGCAGATCGAGACGGAACGCCACCGCGTCGAGGTCGCCCGCCTCCAGACCGAGCAGCAGCGCCTGTTGAACCAGACGCTCTCTCCCGAGGCGCTCACCAAGCAGTGGATCGAGGTGCTGCACGACATGAGGGGCTCCAGCAACCTGATCATCTTCGTGCCGACCGAGGGCGGACTGCCACTGCTCAACATCAGCGAGCTGCGCAAGAACCTGAAGCCCTGAGATGGCTCCGCCGGTCATCACCATCACTCGACAGTATGCGTCCGGCGGCTCCGAGGTCGCGCGCCTGGTGGCGGCGGAGCTCCGGTGGGACGTGATCGACAACGAGTTCGTGGACGAGGTCGCGCGCCGGGCGGGGCTGCCGCCCGACGCGGTCGCGCAGCGCGAGGAGCGGGCGGCGGGATTGCTGGAGCGCCTGGCGCGCACCCTCGCGGCAGGGTCCCCTGAAATGTTCATCGCGACCGCCGGCGTCCCGCGCGTCGAGCCCGACGAGGCGGCCATCGCCCGCCTGACCGAGCGGGTGATCGCCGAGGCGGCGGCGCACGGCCGGATCGTCCTGGTGGGCCGCGGCGCCCAGGCGGTGCTCGCGCAGCGGCCCGACGCGCTGCACGTGTACGTCGTCGCCCCGAAGCCGTGGCGCGTGAAGCTCGCGGTCGAGCGCTTGGGAGTGAACCCGGCGGAGGTGGAGAAGGTCGTCGACGAAACCGACCGGCAGCGTGACCAGTACGTGAGGACCTACTACGGGCGGCACCGCCAGGACGTGGTGAACTACGACATGGTGCTGAACACCGAGAAACTGGGAATCGACGGGGCGGCGGCGCTGGTCGTGGCCGAAGTGCGCAGGAGGGAATGGAGGTGAGGACCGTGGCTCCCCTCCGGTTGGCGGCGCTCGCGGCGTGCCTGTCGCTGGCGTGCTGGCTCGGTCCCGCACCCGCGCCGCTCCTCCCGGTGGCGGTGATCCCGTTCGACGCGTACGGGGGCGCGATCTACGTGCCCGCGCTGATCAACGGCGACTCCGTCTGGCTGATGCTCGACACCGGCCTTTCCCGCACCGGGCTCGACCGGGACTGGGCCCGGACCGTCGGGATCGAGCCCGTCCCGGGGTCCTCGACCGCCGTCGTGGACACGATCCGTCTCGGAGAGCTCACACTTCGGAACCACCCTGTGGCGCTGTACCCCCTCCACGGCCTGAGCGAAGCGAGCGGGCGGCTCCAGGTGGGCCTCGTGGGGCACGACGTGCTGCAGCATTACACGGTGGACATCGACTACCAGCAGCGGCGCGTGCGGTTGTTCGACCCCGCGCGGTACCGCTACAAGGGCACGGGCGCCACGGTGCGATTCACGGCGGACGCGGATCTCCCGCTGCTCCGCGCGCAGGTGAAGGTACGGGGCCGCCATGCCATCCCGGCCCGACTGCTGCTCGATACGGGGGCGTCGGGGCTGTGTCTGATTCTCACGACCCCGTTCGCGGAGCAGCACGGCCTGGGCCGCGTAGCGCCGGCCATCGAGGCGCCCATCGGGACGGGCCTGGTCGGCGAGCTGCACGGCACCATCGTTCGACTGCAAGAGCTCCGGCTCAGCGGCGTGAAGGTCCCGTCGCCCACCACCGGATTGGGCGGCGAGTACAAGGGCTTCCTGGGACGGACGGACATCGACGGCGTCATCGGTAATTCGGTGTTCGAGGGATCGCGCTTGATCGTCGACTATGCGGGCCGCCGTGCCATCATCGAGCCTCGACCCGCCGACGGCTCGCTGTGCGATTTCGACATGAGCGGGCTGCGGCTCGCCGCTCGGGGACCGGGGCTGAGGCACATCATCGTCGATTACGTCGTCCCCCGAAGCCCGAGCGCGACGGCGGGGATTGCCGTCGGCGACGAGCTGCTGCTGATCGACGGACGCGGCGTCGCCGAGGGGGACCTGAGCGACGCTCGCAAGGCCCTGCGCGTGGACGGAGTGGTGCGCCGGCTCGTGCTGCGACGCGACGGGGATACGATCCGCGTCGCACTCAAGCTGCGGCGGCTGCTTTAGGGGAGGTTAGGGGAGGTTGGGGAGGTTAGGGGAGGTTAGGGGAGGTTAGGGAGGTTTGAGGAGGTTTGAGGAGGTTCGGGGAGGTTGAGCGCGGTGTAATGACTTTCCGCGCGCCAAAATGGTCCCAGGCCCCCCGCGCGCTCCGCGTATTTTGGAGCGCATGTCACGGTACGAAAGGCTTCACGCCTGGCGTGAATGCCACGAACTCGCCCTGGCGGTCTACCGGGTCACAAAACGGTTCCCCGATGACGAACGCTACGGGCTGACCTCGCAAACACGGCGCGCCGCGTTTTCCGCCGCGGTGAACATCGTCGAAGGATCTGCACGTCGCAGCCGCAAGGAGTTCCGTCGCTTCCTGGACATCTCTCTTTCCTCGCTCAGTGAGGTTGGGTACGCGTTGCGGTTCGCTCATGAAGCTGGTCTGTTGCCGGACGAGGAATGGTCTGCCCTCAACGATGGCCAGGCCCGCGCCCGGTTCCTCACGTGGCAACTGTATCAGGCCTTGGGTCGGTAGCAACCTCCTCTAACCTCCTCTAACCTCCCCAACCTCCACCGTCCTCCACCATCCTCCACAACGCCCTAGATTTCTGTCTCATGCCCGACCAGCTGCCTCGCCTCGGCGGCCTCTCCGAGCCCGAGAAATACGAGCGCCTGGTGGAGCGGGTCCCCGGCGTGTGGTGGAGCGATGCCGGCCCCTTCGCTGGGCTGCACGAGCTGAACGCGTTGCGGGTCGAATACTTCCGACGGGTCTTCGGGGGATTCGGAGGAAAGCGTGCCCTCGACGTGGGGTGCGGTGGCGGTATCCTGGCCGAGACTCTCGCCACTGAGGGGGCGACCGTGACCGGCATCGACCCGTCGGAGAGGTCGCTTGCGGCGGCGCAGGAGCACGCGCGGCGCTCGGCGCTTACGATCGACTATCGCCGCGGCACGGCCGAGGAGTTGAGCGGCGCCGGCCTCGAAGGGACTTTCGACCTCGTGTTCGCCGTCGACGTGCTGGAGCACGTCGACGATTTGGAGCGCACCATCGCAGGCATTGCCCGCGTGCTGGCGCCCGGCGGCGGGCTCGGCTTTCTCACCCACAACCGCACGATCGCCGGATTCCTGCAGGTCGTGTGGGACGAGGAGTACGTGCAGCATACCATGCCCGAGGGGTTCCACGACTTCGCACGCTTCATCACCCCGGCGGAACTGAGCGACGCGCTCGCTCGCCACGATATGGTGGTACAGGAGATGAAAGGCGTCGAGCGGGCGGGCGACGGTACCGGCCGGCGAGTGCTCACCGACGATCTGGGCGTGACCTACCTCGGCTGGTCGCTGCGGACCCGCTGACCGTGTCGCGCTCCTGGGTCGATGCGATCCTCGCGGCGGGGGTGGTGCCGGCCTCTTACGTCCCGGACGCGAGCATCGGCCGCGCCGATCTCGAGGAGTTCACCGGCGCCGAGCCGGTGGAGGACCAAGAGCTCCGGGTGCACGCGCTGGCCGGTGTGCGGCGGCTCGCCCCCGCGGCCGTCGAGTTTGTCGACGGGATCGAGCAGTGGCGCGTGGTGGGGTACGCGGGGGTCACGCCGATCGTGCGGGCGTACGTCGCCGCCGCGATCCGTCTCCGGGGGGCCGATCGCCGCCCCCGCACGGTCGCGGAGGACGCGGACGAGCTCGCCATCACGCGCCTCGATCACCTGCCCGCCGCCGTGCGCGGGTCGCTCGAGGGGACGGGAGTGCGGGTCGTCGAGATCTCCGCGGATGATGCCGGCCAGCCTGCCCGCGCTCTGCCCGCCGCGCGAGCCGAAGTGCAAAGGGTGCGCGCCGCGCTCGAGCGCCGGCTGGCGGAGCAGCGGCTCACTGCCCTAGGCGCGGACGAATGGCTGGTCGTGGACGGAGTGCTCTCCGATTCCCCGGCGCTGTCCGCGCACCCGCGCACGCTGGGCGTCGTGAAGAGTCACGGTGCCGAGTACTTCGCAGGTCCGGAGCTGGAGCGCGCGCTGACCTTGCCGGCGGCCCACCGCACCAGCGTGTTCCGGCCGAAGCGCCGTGGCGCGCGCCGCGAGATTTATTCCTGGTACCTCCGCCTGTGGCCTTGGCACGGGAACGATCTGTTGTACGGTTTGGTGCGCGTGGAAGCGCGCGCTCATGTCGACACAGTCGCGCTCGCGTCACGAGTCTCGGCGTGGCTCGTGGACGAGCGCGCCCCGCTCGCGACCCCCGACCGGCGGTGGGATCGGTTACTTTATCCTATCCATGACGTGGAGACCTACTTGAGAGCGCGCGCCCCGCGCGACCTCATCCCGCATTCCGCATCCCGCCTTCCGAGGACCGGATCGTGATCGACCGACGCGATCCTCCCCCCATCGGTCGCGTCGTCGCCACCGAGCGGCAGCCCGCGACCCCGCACCAGTTCCATTTCTGGACCGCCAACGAGACGAGCATCGGGATCGGGGCGATCGTCCGGGTCGAGGCGACCGGGGAACAGCCGGGGAAGGGGGAAGGGGGAAGGGTGGTGTGGGGCGTTGTGACAGATGGGTTCGCCTACTCGGACCTGGCCACGCCGCTCCACGATGTCGTAGGCGCGGAGGGAGATCCGGCGCGCGCAGCGGAGAGCCCGACTGTGCGTCAGGAGATCCGGCTGTGGACCGCGGCCGTGTTGCGCCAGCAGCCCGAAGAGCCCCTGCAGCCGGTCCCGCTCGGGGCGGTGCACGTCGCGAGCGACGTCGACGTGGCGCAAGCGCTCCGCATGGACGCCTATCTCGGGGGCGCGCAACCCACCGCGATCCCGGTCGGTCTCTACACGTCGGGTGGGCTCGAGGCGCCGGTCTACCTGGATGCCGATTTCCTGCTCGGGCCGGAGGCCGCGCACTTGAACATCTCCGGGGTCTCGGGGCTCGCCACCAAGACGAGCGCGGTCGAGTTCCTGCTCGGGTCCATCTTCCAGCACTTCCCGCCTCACAAGGGCCGGATTGCCGCGGTGTGCTTCAACGTGAAGGGTCCCGACCTGTGTTTCCTCGACCAGCCCGGCGCGCTCGAGGACGAGGACCGCCGTCGCTACGATCGGCTCGCCGTCCGGGCACAGCCATTCGAGCGGGTACGCTATTACGCCCCCTTCAAGGCCGACGGGGTGAACCTGAACACGCTGCGCACGCACGCCGAGCTGGTGGGCGACGTGGAGCCGCTCGTCTGGGGCCTGCGCGAGGTGCTCGATTACGCCGAGGTGTTCCTCAACCGGGACGACATCGATGCCAAGGCCGATGCCTTCATCGACTTCCTGTCGGACCGCGTCGTGTACAAGGAGTTCGACGACGGGTTCGGCGGGGCGCATCGCGTGGTCACCTTCGCCGACCTGGAGCGGCTGTTCCGGTCGATTTTCGACGGCCTGGAGCTCGCCGGGCGGAGTGACACCTGGCGTACGCACCACATCGCGACGATCCGCAAGGTGCGCAATCGCCTGTCGAACATCTCCACTCGCTGCAAGGGGCTGGTGACCGACGACGGCCCGTCGAACGATTTGCCGTGGGGCGGGTTCGAGGATCGCGCGGTGTACGTGATCGACGTGGCGAACGTCGACCCGCTGGGCCAGGATCTGGTGTTCGCGCGTGCGGTGTCGAAGCTGCGCGAGCACCTCGAGCGCCGCGCCTTGGGCGTCGATGCCGTCGTCGTGTTCGTGGACGAGCTGAACAAGTACGCCCCGGGCGACGGTCCCGAGACCTATGTGAAGAAAATGCTGCTCGATATCTCTGAGCGCGGGCGTTACCTTGGTTTGGTGCTGTTCGGGGCGGAGCAATTCCGCTCGCAGGTGCACCGGCGCGTGGTGGGGAACGCGGGCACCATCGTGTTCGGCCGCATGGACTCGGATGAGCTCGCAACGCCCGGCTACCAGGTGCTTTCCCCCGCCATCAAGATCAAGCTCGCCACGCTCCCGATCGGCGAGCTGATGGTGCGCCACCCGCACTTCACGCAGCCGATTTTCGTGCGCTTCCCGCGGCCGGCGGTGTTGCGCGGCCGGGACGGCGTGGAGCGGTTCCCGCCCGCGGCCGACCTGCCGTTCGAGGACGCGGTAGTGCGGCAGCTCGTGAAGCTCGACCGGCGGGTGCGGCCGAACCTGGTGAAGGACCTGATCGCCGACCGGCGGGAAGAGGACGTGCGCCGCGCCCTCGCGCACACCCGCCAGGCCCGACCCCAGGACGCGCTCGCGCACTTCAAGAAGCAGCTGGGCGGCCGGGTCGCGCCCGCTCCCGCGACGCAGCGCGAGAGCGTGCAGCCGCTCAATTCGATCTCTGACGAGCCCTACTGAGCCGATAGGAGAATCATCGAATGCCCCCTGCCCGTGCGCTCGCTTGCACCGCCACGCTGCTCGCGACGATCGGCGGCTGCCGCGGTGGCGCGAGCGGACCCAAGGTCACCCTGCGCTACCATCCGCCGGCCGGCGCGGCTTACCACTACGCTCTCGATCAGCAGAACGCGATGCGGTTCGAAGGCGGACCGATGGGCGCCGTGCCCGAGCAGACCTTTCGGATGCGCATGTACTACACGCAGCTCGTGAAGGGCCCGGCGCCGGGCGGCGTGGCCGTGACGGTGACGTTCGACTCCACCTCGCTCGACGCCCCGGGGATGGGCGCGGGCGCGATGCGGCCGGCGCTCGACCGGATGCGCGGGATGAGGAGCGACGTCGTGTACGACGACCGGATGCACGTGCTCAGCGCCGCCTTTACGGGGCTCACCGGCGCTGCCTCTCCGGTGACCGAGCAGCTGGGGTCCAGTTTGAAAGCCATGGCGTTCCCGTTGCCCGAGGGGCCGGTCGGCGTCGGCGACTCCTGGGTGGCGGAGCACGAGCTGCCCCTCGGCCGCCAGGCGTTGAACGCGAGCCGTCCTCTGAAGTCGCGGACCAGGATCACCGTCAAGGAGATCCAGATAGCCGGGGCGGACACCTCCGTCGTGCTCGGCATCGAGACGCACTTCCCGGACGAGCCGATCACCCTGACGCAGCAGGGGGAAGGCGGGGCTCCCCAGACCGGCACGCTCCGGCTCTCCGGCAGTCTCTCCGGAGAGCAGGTGTACTCGCTCCAACGGAGTGCTCAGGTGCGCGCCATGATGGGCGGGACCATCAAGATGAAGAGCGGGAGCGCGGGTCAACCCGAGACGACGATGGCCATGACGCAGCAGACGTCGCTCCAGCTCACCCAGGACAAGTGACGCGGTGAAGCTCGCGCACCTCGCCGACCTGCACCTCGGCTTCCGCCAGTACGACCGGCAGACGCCGCGCGGGGGGAATCAACGCGAGGCCGACGTCGCCGAGGCGTTCCGCCGGGCGGTGGCGGACCTCCTGGCCCAACGGCCCGACCTAATCCTCTTCGCGGGAGACATCTTCCATTCCGTCCGGCCGACCAATCCCGCAATCCTGTTTCTGTTCCAGCAGCTGCATCGCTTGCGCACGGGACTCCCCGACTCTCCGATCGTCATGATCGCCGGCAACCACGACACGCCCCGATCCATGGAGACCGGGACCATCCTCCGGTTGTACGAAGCCCTTGGCATCCACGTCGTGGTCGATGAAGCGCGGTGTGTTGCCTTCCCAAAGCTCGACTGTTCCGTCCTGGCGGTGCCGCACCAGGCGATCGTCCAGTCTGAGCGGCCGGCGCTGCGGCCGCTGCGGGGGACCACGTTGAACGTGTTGCTGCTGCATGGGCAGCTGCCCGGCGTGGGAGAGCGACGAGGGACGGCGGAATACGGCGGTGCCTTGCTGGATGTGCACGACCTCTCTCCCGCGCAGTGGGACTACGTGGCCCTCGGTCATTACAACGTGGCACAGCCCGTCGCCGCCAACGCTTGGTACGCCGGGAGCCTTGAGTACGTGCCCCCAAACCCCTGGGGCCAGCTGCAGGACGAGGACGAGCAGGGTCGGCGCGGCAAGGGCTACCTCCTGGTCGAGCTGCCGGGCTCTCGTGTCAGCTTCCGACCGGTGGCCCCCGTGCGACGTCACGTCGACCTCCCGCCGATCGAGGGCAAGGGTCTCACGCCTCCAGAGCTGGACGAGCGGATCGCCGCCGCGGTCGCAGCCGCGAAGCCGGCGATCGACGATCAGATCGTGCGGCAGCTGGTGTTCGACGTGTCGCGGGCCACGGCCCGGGACCTCGATCACGCCGCGATTCGCGCCTACAAGGCTCGCGCGCTTCACTTCCAGCTCGATCTGCGCCGGCCCGAGGTCCACCGCGTGGAGGCGGCGGGCGCGCCCGTCCGTCGCCAGACGCTCCCCGAGACGGTGCAGGAGTTCCTCGAGCATCGGCCGCTCGACGCCGACTTGGACCGCGCCGAGTTCGTGCGACTCGGCGTCGAGTACGTCGCGCATGCGGACGCGGATAGCGGGGGGGCCGGGGAGGGTCGCGCCTGATGCAACTGCTGCGGCTCCGCCTCGTGAACTTCCGCCAGCACGCCGATACCGAGCTCGAGTTCGGCCCGGGCATCACGGGCATCATCGGGCCGAACGGCTCCGGCAAGACGACCATCCTCGAGGCGATCGCCTGGGCGCTGTACGGCGTGCAGGCCGTGCGCGGCGACAAGGACTCGATCCGCCGGCTCGGCGCGAAAGGCCGGGCGGGCGTGGAAGTGGACCTCGAGTTCCGACTCGGCGCCCACGAGTACCGCGTGACGCGCGGCCTCTCCACCGCGGCGCTCCATCAGGACGGCCAGGTGATCGCGAATTCGCTCAAAGCGGTCACCGACAAGCTCGAGCGCACGCTCGGCATGACGCACGACGAGTTTTTCAACACGTACTTCACCGGCCAAAAGGAGCTCGCGGTGATGGCCGCGCTCGGCAAGACCGAGCGGGCGGCGTTCCTGTCGCGCGTGCTGGGCTACGAGCGTCTGCGCGAGGCGCAGGAGCGGGTGCGCGAAGTCCGGAACGCCGCGGCCGCGGAGGTGCGCGGTCTGGAGGCCGGTCTTCCAGACGTCGCCGGGCTCGCCGCCGCGCGACGGGCGGCCGAGCAGCGGCTGGCGGGGGCGCGGGCGTCGGCGAAAGCGGTGGACGCAGCGCGCCGGGCCGCCGAGGCCGCACTGAGCCGAGAGGAGCCGCGCTGGAACGAGTGGATGGCGCGGCGCGAGCGCACCCTGTCGCTCGACGGCGAGCGGCGGATGGCGGAGCAGGCCGTGGTGGCGTCCCGTCAGGACTTCCAGCGGCTCGACAAGGAGCTCGCGGATGCGCTCGCCGCACGGGAGCAGTTACGCCTGCTCGGCGCGGAGCTCGCCCCCGTGGCGCGCCTGAAGAAGGAGGTCGCGGCGCTCGAGCGGCTGCAGCGTGAGACGGCGGCGCGGCGCACGGAAGAGGCGCAGCTTGCCGAGCTGGCCCGCAACATACGCATGCTCGAGCGTCGCCTCACCGAGCTCGGGGACGTGCCGGAGGCGCTCGCCCGGGCGGATGCGGCGGCGCGTGGACTGCACGAGCGGTTGGAGGCGGTCGAGCGGGTCGCGGAGGAGGAGCGCACGGTGTGGGTACGGGACCGGCAGTATGCCGAGACGAAGCGCACCGAGCTGCTCAAACTGTACGAAGAGGTGAAAGAGCAGCGCGATCAGATCGTGAGGCTCGGTCCCGAGGGGACGTGTCCCACCTGCAAGCGACCGCTCGGGCCGGAATACGCGGGTGTGCTCGCCCTGCTCGACGCGCAGCTCGAGGTGATCACCGGGGACGGGAAGTACTTTCGGCAGCGACTCGAGCAGCTCGCTCCGTCGCCGGGCAAGCTGCTCGACGCGGAAGCCGAGCGGGACCGCGTGCTCGAGGAGAGCCGCGGCGCCACCGCCCGGGCGGGCGAGCTGCGGGCGCAGCTGGAAGAGCGCGATCGCGCGAGCGCGGAGCTCGCGGGCGCGCGGCGGCGGGCGGCCGAGGTCGAGCGCCGCCTGACCGCCCGCCCGGCGGGCTACGACGCGGCGCGACACGACGCGGTCCGGGCCGAGCTCGCCAAGCTCGAGCCGGTCGCGCTCGAGGCCGCGGCGCTGGAGGAGCGGGCGCGGCGCGCCGAGCGCCTCGTGCAGGAAGCGGAGCGGGCCGAGCAGCAGCTCTCGACCGGTGAGCATCGGGTGCGGGAGCTCACCGACGCGGTCCGCGCCGAGGGCTTCTCGGACGCCGAGTACCGGCAGGCGAAGGACCGCTACGATCGCGCCGTGGGGGCGTTGCGCGAGGCCGAGCTGGCGGTCGTCGAAGCCCGCGGTGAGCTCACCCGCGCCGAAGAGGACCTGGCGGAGACGAAGCGACGGGAAGCCGAGCGGGCCCAGCGGGAGCGCCAGATCACTGCGCTCAAGGGGCGCCAGCGCCTCCACAACGAATTGGATCGTGCGTTTTCGGACTTGCGGAGCGAGCTCAATGCCCGCATGCGCCCCGAGATCGCCGAGCTCGCCTCCGGCTTCCTGGCCGACTTGACCGACGGCCGCTACGACGAGCTCGAGCTGACGGAGGACTACACGCTCACCATCCTCGAGGGCGGGGTACCCAAGCCGGTCATCTCGGGCGGCGAGGAGGACATCGCGAGCCTGGTGCTGCGGCTCGCGATCTCGCAGATGATCGCCGAGCGGGCGGGCCAGCCGCTGTCGCTGCTGGTGCTCGACGAGATCTTCGGCTCGCTCGACGAGGCCCGGCGCCTGCACGTCGTCGGCCTGCTGCGCCGCCTGGCCGACCGCTTCCCACAGGTCATCCTGATCACGCACATTGAGCAGGTGCGAGAAGGCCTCGATCGCGTGATCCGCGTGGACTTCGACCCCGCGCGCGGTGCGAGCATGGTCCGGGACGACACCGCCACCCTGGGAGCCGCCGATGCGGGCGTGGCTGCCTGAGCGTCAGGTCTACGGGCCGGAGCCCGCCGGCGAGCGTGACACCGAGGGCCTGAACCGTGTCTTCGCCGACGCGTTCACCGATCGCTACCGCCGCGACGGGCTCGTGGGCGTGCGCGTGCCGCACCTCAATCCTCAGGTGTGGCGCTACGCCCTGCTCGACGCCGGGCCGGGCGCGATGTTGTGGCGCGACGAGGGAGGGCACGTGGTCGCCTTCAACATCGCCCACCGCTCGGGCGCCGAGGGGTGGATGGGACCCCTGGCGGTGCGGCCCGACCGTCAGGGCGCCGGGGTGGGGAAGACCATCGTCCGAACCGCGCTCGACTGGTTGCTCGAGCAAGACGTCGCGACGCTGGGTCTCGAGACCATGCCCCGCACCGTGGAGAATATCGGCTTCTACGCGCGACTCGGATTCTTCCCCGGTCATCTCACGGTGACGCTGACGAACGACATCGTCACGCGCGGGCATCAGGCGCCGGTTCTGCTGTCGCAGCGCAAGGGCCCGGCGGGCGGCGCGACCCTCGACGCGGCGCGCCAGCTCGTCGCGGCGCTCGCCCGGGGGTACGACTTCACGCGCGAGATCCTGCTCACCGCGGAGCTTGGCCTCGGCGACACATCGCTCGTCGACGGCGACGACGGGCTGGACGCACTGGTGTTGTGGCACTCGGCGCCACTCGCCGAGGGCCGGCCGAAGGACGAAGTGCGCGTGCTCAAGCTCGCCGCCCGCGACCCGCGCGCCTTCGATGCCGCGATCGCGGCGACGGAAGCCGCCGCGGCCCGCGCCGGCATCCGGCGCGTCGCCGTGCGATGCCAGACCCGCTGCGACGACGCCTTCCGCCGGCTCGTGGCCCGCGGCTATCGCGTCCGCTGGACCGACCTCCGGATGACCTACGAGGGATATCCGGAGCCCCATGCCGGCCGCGGTGTGCTGTTCTCGAATTGGGAGATCTGACAAATGCGGAATGCGGAATGCGGAGTGTGGAATTGAAGGCCAGGTTCGATCCCGAGTGACGGCCTCTCGTCTCGAAGGTCGCTCGATCCATTCCGCATTCCGCACTCCGCATTCCGCATTGGCATGACCACCGGCCTCCTGATCTTCGCGGCGACGTACGTTCTCATCGCCGTGCAGCGGCTGCCGTTCCTGCGGCTGAACCGACCGGCGGCCAGCCTGCTCGGCGCGGTCGCGATGGTCGTCTGCGGGGTGCTGCCGCTGCGGGACGCCTACGCAGCGATCGACCTCGACGTGCTCGTCTTCCTGCTCGGCCTCATGCTCATCGTCGGGTATCTCGAGGTGGGGAAGTTCTTCGAGTGGGTGGCGGAGTGGATCCTGCGACGTGCCCGGACGCCCGTGCGACTGTTGCTGGGCGTCGTGGTGGGAGGCGGGCTCCTCTCCGCGTTGTTCGTGAACGACACCATCTGCCTCGTGGTCACCCCGGTACTGCTCGCCGCGCTCGGGCCGCTGCGCCTCAAGCCCAACCCCTACCTCATCGCTCTGGCGATGGGCGCCAACGTCGGCTCCGTGGTGTCCGTCACCGGCAATCCACAGAACATGCTGGTGGGGATCTGGAGCGGCGCCTCGTTCGGCGGGTTCCTTGCCCATATGCTGCCGGTGGGCGGCGGCGGTCTCGCGATCACCCACGGCTACCTGCGGTGGGCGTATCGCGCCGAGCTGCGCGAGCCGTTCCGCGAGCGTCTCGAGACTGTCCCGGTGACCCTCGACCGCCCCCTGGTCGTGAAAGCACTCGTGCTGTTCGGCGTCGCGGTGATCGCCTGGCTCGGGGGCGGGTCGCTCCCACTGGTCGCGATCACCGCGGGTGCGGTGATGGTAGCGATCGCCCAGCGAGACCCGGCCTACGCGATCGACCGGGTCGAATGGTCCCTGTTGCTCTTCTTCGCCTCGTTGTTCGTGGTCATGCGCGGCCTCGACCAGACCGGGGCGGTCGCCTGGATCGATGACCACGCGCTCCGCTTGGTGCAGGGCGGGTCTCCCTGGCGCGCGACCATGGTCGTGAGCGGCGTAATGACCACGTTGTCCAACCTGATCTCGAACGTCCCCGCGGTCATCCTGTGGCGCAACACCGTACCGACCCTCCCACACCCGGATCTCATGTGGCGCGTGATCGCGATGAGCTCCACTTTCGCGGGAAACCTGCTCCTCATCGGCTCGATGGCGAACCTCATCGTGGCCGAGCGCGCCGAGACCCGCGGCGTGCGCATCGGGTTCGGGGAGTACGCGCGGATCGGCGTACCGGTGACGCTCTTGACACTCGCGTGGG
>WNGH01004092.1_pt1 | contig 13924 bp, 13 predicted proteins | sample 5400631 | NCBI WGS metagenome assembly WNGH01 (sample SAMN13153373, study PRJNA577476) | soil metagenome | isolation source: 115 cm soil or saprolite under Garry oak tree replicate 1 | place: USA:California | collected 2016-06-15
CACCGGCTTGCTCATATAATCAGACGCCGTGTAGCCCATCTGCGCCGTGCGTGAGCGATGGCCAAAAGAACGCAGATCGTCCACGCCATACCAGCGATGGCTTCTCAGCTGTTCAGGCGTCTTGCGCGCTTTGGTCATCGTTTTAGTGGGAGAGGTAACAAGCCCGACGAGTGTCCGGATTATTGGTCAAAAATAGTCTTCAGGACGGTTCCGTGCTGTCATCAAGCACGCGATTTTTGGCGTTGGAAATATGAGCTCGCATGGCTTCGCGTGCATGTTCTACGTCGGATTCTCGAATGGCCTCCACTACGCGGCGGTGCTCATCTTGTACCAGTGCGAGGCGCTTCTTGCTGCGCGTAAGGGAAAGAGTTCGGGTAATCTTCATTCCATTCACGACGTGAATTGCGAGGGCCTCCAAGGTTTGAATAAATAGCTGATTGCGGCTCGCCGCGGCAATCGCCGCATGGAAGCGGATGTCTTCTTGAATCCCGACCTGGCCGGTGGCATTGGTGCGGTTCAATTCCTCGAAAGCTTCTTCTATGGCCGCCAGCTGCTCTTCTGTTCTTCTTTGCGCCGCCAGTGATGCTGCTTCACCCTCAAGCCCGATGCGGAACTCAAAGCAGCGCATTAGATCAGCCACGCCACCGATAGGAGCCAATCGTAGGAATTCGCGCCCAGGTTGACGCTGTACGTAGGTCCCAGCCCCGCGACGAGTTACAGTAACGCCGTCCGCATAGAGGCGGGCCAGCGCTTCGCGCACTACCGCACGGGAGACGTCGTGTTCCGTACTGAGTTGATTCTCCGATGGCAGCCGGTCGCCGATCTTACAATCCCCCGCAACGATCTGCCCGAGTATCTCTTCGTATACCCTGTCGGCGTAGCGCCCGGAAACATCTTCGACGGCCACGGGTTCCTTAATGAGTGTGTCAGTCATTTCAAAGACTCTACGAGAGATCCCGGCGCGGTGCCTAGGCAATCTCTGCCGCTCAGCAGTTTGTAACTCGCGACTCATCCGACGGTTCTCCTAAAGATACAACGTGTCCTGAAGTTCATGTTCGGCTCTGCGCCCTTAGTTGTCAAGACTTGTAGGACAACCAGACTCTTTTTTGCTCCTCGCTCTAGAAAATGACTTTAAGCGCAAATTGAATGTCGCGGGCATCCCCAATCGTGTGTAGCAGCGCGCACCCGGTTGATCGATCGTGTTGGTATCGAACGGCCCTTGGAAGTTCGGGTGATTCAACACATTGAAAAACTCGGCGCGGAATTGCGTGTCCACTCGCTCGGCAATTCGTGTGTTCTTGTAGAGCGAGAAGTCGAAATTCTTGTAGCCTGGACTGGCGAGGATATTGCGCGCCTCGCATTGCCCAGAAGATTGGCGCATGTTGGAAACGGCGTGGCAGGATTGCAATACGTGTTGTAAAAAGCATGCGTGGGAGCAGTCGGCACCGAAAAGCACTGCGTCTTTACGTAGTTGTCTCCGTTGCCGGGATTTACCAGCGTATTGCACCCGGGGCCTGTCAGAAGTTCGGAGAATGAAAATGGATCGCTGCTATTTTGTCCCACCACGTCGCCGGAGAGTAGTTCGCTGAAAGGTTGGCCGTCATGCGCAATGAAAATGGCTCCCATCTCCCATCCGCCCAACACCTTCTCACCGACAACCGAGGACATTTTGGGTTTCGGCAAGTCCCAGGTAACGCTTGCCACCAGCACGCGGGGCGTGTTGAAGTCAGCGAGCGACTTATTTAACCGCAAGTCATACCAGTGCAGACTACTGAAGGAATTGTTGAAGGAATCGGCGCAGCGCCGGTCGAGTTGTCGTCGATGGTTTTCGACCAGGTGTAGGATGCCTGAAATTGGAAGCCCCGGCTTAGCCTCTTGGTCGCCCCAACTTGGAGTCCGTCGTACGACGAGTGACCGTCCCACCTCAGCGAGCGGAATGGCACTAAAGTTGGGATTCAAAGTGGGCGGCGGAGTTCCAGTTGTAGAGTAAGGGAACACGTAGCCCGCCAAGGTCAACGTCGGCAGAGAGTCATGTCCGCATCGTCAACCTTGAACTGCTGATGCACACCGCGCGAGCCAACGTACCCAACAATGAAAGCGAAGTTCGGAGTGACTTCCCTTTGCACGTTGAGGTGCCAGGTTGCTACGTAATTCCGCTTCGGATTCTGTTGGATAAGGGTCGAGGCCAAGGTGTTGGGGGTAAGCAGAGAATATGCGCCTGTATAAAACGTCCCCGCGAGTCCCGAATTTAGACCTCCGATTGCGTTGAAGGGGGCGGGCCGTGGAATCGACATGGATTTCACCCCGTCTGGCGACAATTTGTTTTTGACTTGTTTTTGACCCGAAACTGGATCGGCAGACAGAAGTAGTACGCCGGATCCAGGAAAGCTGTCAAGCAAATAATGAAAGTAGACTGATAAGTTCAGGAAAAACGTGAAAATTGAGCGAATACGTCCTGAGTTTGCTCTAGATGAGTGGGACAGGTGTCAGTTCTCTCGCCCCGTCGTCAGTGTGGGCAGCAGCAGAGTAATCCCCGCACCCGCCAGTAAGGCGAGAACAAGACAGTAGCTGCCATACTGCATTTTGCCAGTGAGAGTCACGGACCAGCCGACCAGAAGCGGACCAACAAAGCCTCCTAGGTTTCCGACGGCATTGATAAAACCGCGCGCTCCGCCCGAGAATCCCGGTGGGAAAAGCAACGCAGGCATGGCCCAGAAAGGGCTCTGCATGGCTTTTAAGAAAAATCCTGTAAACACCAGCAAAGCAAAGGCAAACCATGCCCAGCGTGTGAACCAGGTCGCTAGCAACAGGCTGAATGAAAAACCGGCCAACGAAACTGATGTCCAGAGACGACGGTTGCGGCGTTTGTCGGACAAGGCGCCGAAAACGTATAATCCGCCCAATGCAACCAGAAACGGTAGAGAGGACAGCCAGCCCACCTTTCCTAAGCTCATTCGCGTTAGTCCCGAGAGCAGAGTCGGGAGCCAAATAGAGTAGCCATACTGCCCGGTGGTGTAGCAAATGACAATGAGTGTCATCAGCCAAAGATTTTTGTCCCGCAGTAGACGCTTGTAAGACCAATCGGCGCCGGCTTGGGGCTGGAAACGGCGTTCGCTGGCCAAACGCTCGGCTTCCAACGTTTCTTCCAAGTAGTTCTTCTCTTCCGAAGATATCCATTTCGCTTGCCCAGGCCGATCGCTGATCATCGGTAGCCACAATAGGACCAGCAAAAGAGACAGGCCACCTTCCACAACGAACATCCAACGCCAGTCATATCTGGATACGAGCCAACCCGAGATCGGATTGGTAAGAACTGTGGACAGAGGTAGACTGGCTAGAAAAACAGCGTTCGCGCGGCCAATTTCTTTACTGGGAAACCAATTGCTGACGACTATCAGCAGCGCAGGATAGATCCCGCCTTCAGCGACGCCCAAAAGAAATCGCATCCCGATGAGCTGCACGCCATTTTGCACAAACCCGGTAAGAAACGAAACCATGCCCATGGCCAGTATGGACCACAAGACGTATTTCTTGGCGCTTAGGTGTTCCGCGATATGACCCGCCGGAACCTGCAGGAGCATGTATCCGATGAAGAAGACTCCCGCGGCAAGGCCAGACAGCGTCATCGATAGATGTAAATCTCTATTGATTCCCCCAGCCATCGCCAAGCTGATATTCATGCGGTCCATGTAGGCGATGACATAAATCAGAACGGTGCCAGGGAGGATTCGAACCCAACGAGCTTTCGGAATTGCACCTCCTCCCGCCGTCATTTTGTACCTTTCATCCGAAAACCACGCGGCACACAGACCACCGGTTAATCGCGCGCGCTCACCCCAACCCTGAGAACAATCGCTGTGCCCACACGTGGCCAATCGACAGGAGGGACGGTAATCCGTAATTGCGAAGTTGTCAACAAACGGTTACTTCATGTCTGACATGTTGGACGCGGTTGCTGAACCGTTCCTGTACGGACGAGATTGAAAACCTTCGGATTAGTACACGGAAGTCAGCCTTGCTCCGGTCAACTTCCGGGACTTCTGGCCCGAAATACATTCCGGTTGGTTCTTGCGGCCTCGTCATCGCATATCCGGGACCACTTACTTATGGGAGATGACACTAGCAATCCGCCGCAAATCAGGTAACCTCGCAACACCTCACAGCACTTCAGGTCACCCGAGGTCACCTGAAAACGCGATCGGGGGTGCGGTTTGGAAAAACCGGCCGGGAAAAAACCACTTGACTAGTATATTGCTATATGGCAATATAGCCGTATGGAAATGAATGGACTGGACCATCTTAGCTTGGCCTTCGGAGCGCTCGCGGACCCCACGCGACGCGCAATCCTCGCCCGTCTCGCGTTGGGAGACGCGGATGTTTCGGAGCTGATGAAGCCGTTCGTCCTAAGCCAGCCGACGATTTCCAAGCACCTCAATGTACTCGAACGGGCGGGTCTCGTCAGGTGTAGGCGCGACGCACAGCGGCGTCCGCGCACGCTCGTGGCGGTCCCGCTCAAGGATATCGCTGAGTGGCTTGAACCCTTTCGCCGCTTCTGGGAGCAGAAATTTGCCAGCCTGGACAACTACCTGAAAGTGATGCCGAAGAAAGGGAAAACACGTGGGCGCACGAAGCGATAAGGAGAGACCACCAGTGAAGAACATTGGAACAGCGAAAATCACAACTCCCACCGACCGCGCAAGCGTGATTGGCGCGCCGCATTTATGATCCCAGATCTCTTGGATTTCTCGGTTGATGATCTGGGGAAGGCTGTGCACGCGCCGGATGAGCTCAGTTGTATTGGCCAAGCCGAACTAGGCCTTCGGGGCTGCGCTAAAGATCTCGACCAGGCGGTCCGCGATCATCTTGTCCTCGCCGTCCTTGAGCTGCCAGACAGCAAAACCGAAGCTGTTCGGGTCGCTGGGATGGCCATGATGGCCGCCGTGATTGTCACCGGCCGGCGCGTCCGGATTGCGTCCCCGCATGCCGCTCGAACCGGCGCCCATGCTGCCGATACCCATTGGCCGGGTGTCGGCCAGTTTCTGCATAACTTCCGGCCCGGTGATGTTCAGCTTGGACGGATCGATCTGCCAGCTGTAACGCGGCGTCACGTTGCCGAGAGCTTGAGGGTTGAACTGCCGGGGGCGCGCCGTCACTCCGAACTTCTTCACGGCATCGCTGATGATTTGTGCGCGCTCGTCGTACACCCTCAGCATGGCGTCGGAGTCCTGATTGACAAAGATCTCGAGCGCCTTGAGCAGGCCGAAAATGGTCTCCTTGCCAACCTTGCAGCAACGGCCGATGCGATCTTCCTGCGGGCTCATGTTCAGCAGGGAGTAACGGATCAGATCTTCCCTGCCGATCAAAACGCCGGATGCCTGTGGTCCGCGGATATCCTTCCCGCCGCTGAAGGTGACCATGTCGAAGCCGATTGCCGGATACTCCCAGAGCCGCTCTTTCGGCGGCACGTCCGCTGCCGCATCATTGAAGGTGTAGATATTGTGGGCCCTGGCGATTTCGACCGTCTCGGGGCCGCTGATCTTGCCCTTGTCGGACAGGATATTGGTGAAGTGGATAGCGACAGTCTTCGAATTGATGGCAGCAATCATCTCTTCACGGGTCTCGACTTCGACCAGCTTCGCGCCGGTCTGGCGGATTTGGTGATCAAACGGATATCGATGGCTCTTCTGGATGATGACTTCGTTCCTGGGAAAATTGCTCACGTCGGGAATGTCGTGCATGCGGGGCTCGAGGTCTTCGGTCATCATGCCGGCGTAGCCGACGACCATGGCCGCGGCTGCACCACCCATGACCAGAGCGGTATAGCCGGCGGGGGAGTTACACAGTTTCGCGATGAACTTACCAGCTGCGATCTCGAGATCGTCGATCAGAACGAAGTGCTCGTTGCCTCTCCGGATCAGCTCCATGACCTCCGGCGCCATCACCGACCCTCCGATGACGGTGACAGTGCCATTGATGTTGACGAGAGGTGTTACTCCAAGCTCGGCGTAGATGTCGCCGGTAGAACCGAGGCCCGTAGTGACGGGTACGATGGGGCTGCCGTCGACGGAGGGCATGGACGGCTTGGGTTTCTTGCGAAAGATCCCCGCAGCGTCCAACTCAGCCGGAGCGAACAGGCTGCCGCTGGCGGCCCCGAGCGCGGCTAGAAATGAACGTCGACTCCGACCAAACTTCAAATTCATGCGCAGTTTCCTTTTCAATATCTTTCGCGCAATTATTTATCAGCAGGCGGTGTGGGCGCGGTGGGCCGAGTGACGACCACTGCGCTCCCCACGATTTCAATCAGCGAATCGCCAGGAATCCATTCGAGGGCCATGCAGGCGCGCGACGGAGCTTTGCCTGGGGAGAAATAGGTCCCGTAGATCTTGTTCAACGCGTCGTACTGCGCCTTATGAGCTTCGAACCGTGCCTTGCCGGTGGGCGTGGGGTTACCGTCGGCTAGAGGCAGGCAGAGAAAAACCTCGAGATGGATGATGCTGTCCATCGTGCAGCCTGCACGCTCGACCGACTTCTTGAGCGCGTCCATGGCGCGAGTGACGTGTTTTTCGAAGGGGTCCGTTACGAGGACGTGATCTTCCTTGGGATAGCCGTCATTGGAACCTGTGCCGGAGAAGTAGTAGATCCCATCGTGTGTGTGATTACCGCCGCCGGGGCGACGAGGCGTATCTCCGCCAGGTCCGCCCACCGGTGTCTTAGCCGGCGTGGGTGCGCCGGCAGGAGGAGTCTGCTGAGCAAAGAATTTCGGCGCGCCGGTTACGAGAGCCGCCACCGCAGCGATCTTGCCAAAGAAGTTGCGTCGAGTGTTGATTGCCATAGAATTCTCCTCCGGATCTTTCGGTCGTGGAACGCAAGCCTGATAAAAAGCAATGATAGCGCAGGGGCGAGTTGTCCATGAACGATTCACTCTCTCATCGAGGGATCACGCTACGACACTTGGCTTCGCGCTGCCCGCGAGGGGGCTGACGACTCTTCCGCAGTCACGGTTATGGCAGAGTCGCCGACAGCCCCGAGGACCGTTGCTTTCGGTTTCAAGGAGCCCATTTCTGTTACTGGTCTCCGATGGAGCCGCGCAGCACCGTGACGGATGCCATCGGAAGTTTGTAGAGAGTTTCTGCACCGCCGCTGACCCTCGACTTTGAGGGCGGGCCGTCGGGGTCAGCGTGGCCGCGTTCTCCTTCGGGGTGCCACAGGTATTCTGCGGATCCGAAAGTAATGCGATCAACCTGACCGGAGAAATGGCGGTCGCGCTTGGTTTCCGGATCGTTGAATACTAGCTTCACCGCGTGATCGTTGTACTGGTCCCGGTTGACCAGCATGACGGACCACTGTCCGTCGGGCCGCTGGACGGCGTAGGCCGTGACCAGCAAGGTGCCGCCGGCGTCGGTCACGTCGCTCGAAGCCCTGAAGAGTTTGTGCGGAGCATCGACGGGCTGGACCCACTCCTTAGTGATCACCTGCGTGGCCAAGTATTGCGGAGGATAGCCCGTCACATTGTACTTTTCATCGAGCAGGAGAAAGCCGCTAAAGTGGCCGGGATAAGGCATGTAGTGAAAAAAATAGGTGGCCCCGGCACCGGCGGTCATCATGGAGCCGACATAGTCGGCGAGCCATAATGCACTCTTGACGGTCGAAGGCCCGGCTCCGCCCCCAATGTTGCCCTCGGTCATGAAGAAGGGAATATTCGGTGGCAAGCCATTGTCCTTCCAGACTTGAACGATGTGGCTGACGTATCCCGGCTCCGGGTATAGGTCGGCCCACGAGTAGGTGGGCTTGTCTTGGTAGGGATAATGCTCGAAAGAAAAAAAGGTGAAATCGTTCAGCCGGCCGTGGGCTTTGAGGTAGTCGACGAACCGTCCGAGCCACGAGACTCTCCCGGCCGCGTCCGGCCACACTTCAACATCATCAAACGTTCCTTCGAAGGGTGGACCGCCCAGCTTTGCCTCGGGAACGAGCCGGTGAATCGCGGTGGCGAATTGCAGATACAACGCGCCGTAGTCTTCGGGCAGCATGTGCTGCCCGTCAGCCTCTTCTCCCATCTCGATCCAGGAGATCGCGTAGTGGCGTTTGTACAGATACGCAATCTCATTCGCCGCATCCTCTGGCGTGGAATATAACATCGCAATCGGAACCATCGTCGGAAGCCCGCGCGTAACCCCGCTGCTGAAAAAGAAATCGAATCCGACCTGGTCTCCTCGCGATTCGTCCATATCGGAAGCGGCATGCCATGGGTCAACCGAGGATGGCCACGTCACGGTCTGATTGCGGCTGGGGAAGTGAGTGACGTAATCGTTGAACTGGCCATCGGCCGAGAGCGCCCCGACGTAGAGTTCATTGATGGCGTAGCCCACGCAGTTTCGCTTGTCGGTCGAAACGTGCTCGCCTGAATCATGACTGTCGCAGGTGTTGGAAGATTCGGTCATCCAGATGCGGAGGTATCTGACGGGGATCATCCAAGAAACCAGCTTCAGCGTGACGGTGCCGCCCTTGCCTTCGGTGATGACGCCCAACGGGAAAGTTTGCCAGCTACCCTTGGTGGTGCCGTCATAGAAGGGTTCCAGTTCGCCCGTCCAGAACTGGATTGAGTAGTGTTTCGCGTAGGGCTCGGCCCAGGCAATTCGTATGGCATTGACGGGGATTTTGCTACCGAGATCGATCATCACCCACTGTGGGTGCAGCGAGTCGTCTTCTCCGGTAAAGGCTTTCGTGAGGTACGGATTGCTCTTCCAGTACGATTTCGGGTCGCCGTCGGTGAGCCGGGACCAGCCGTTTCCATCGCCCCGGCTGAAGCCGCGGTGTGGAAGCGGGGCCGCCCACGAATGGCGGATCATCTCCGCGGTTGGCTCCGCGCTGCCCACAAAGTAACCCTGCTGCTTCTCCGTGTCACTCCAGGTGCCGTGCGGGTTCCAGTGCCACGCCTCGACCATCAGCTCCGTGTTCTGGCGATAGGTTACGGTTTGCCATCCCGCGCCGAGGATCTCCTTGAGGACCGGGTCGGTCAGCAAATGGTCGGGCGTTCCAGTCCTCAGCCGATCAATGGCTGCGCCCAGAGAGCGGACGGGACTGAAAGTATTGACGACGTGCGAGGGTGCGGCGTCGACCATGATCGTCTGAGCGATCGCCGCGCTGGTTGTCCAGAAGCTTACGGTCCAAAGAAAAAGCGCGATCCTTTTACAGACTCCAACTTGTCGACCTTTGATGCGCGACACCATAGTCGCCTCCTTACCGGCTTGTCTCGGCTCCCGAATCCTCTTCTCACCGGCGGCAGCACGCAGATCTGAGCGCCCTTATTTCAGGGCTCAAGGTACGGCACATAGCCCTGAGTCTTCATTTCGAGTCGATAGACTGACGTGGTGGCCGTGATGTAAAGCGTGCGATACTCCTTGTCGCCCCAGTTCAGATTTGCCGGTTGCTCCGGCATGAGGATGGTACCGAGGTGATTTCCTCCGGGGTCCCAGACCCAGATGCCCTTTGGCCCAGTCACAAAGACGTTGCCGTTCTTATCCACTTTCATTCCATCTGGTACGCCATCGCCCCTCCCCCCTGGCTCCTCGCCGAAGATGCGGCCGTCGGTGAGGGTTCCGTGAGCGGCAACATCGTACACACGGATATTTCTTTGTTTGCTGTCGTCGACGTAGAAGTGCTTGCCGTCCGGCGAAAAAGCCAGACCGTTTGGCTGCGTGAGGTCTTTGGTGAGTAACTGGACGTTGCCCTCGGCGTCAAGGCGATAAACGCCCTGGAACGGGATTTCCTGCTTTTCTCCAGCCACCAGATCCAGGGTCGGATCCGTGAAATACAGAGCGTTGTCCGGGCCAACGACCACATCGTTGGGACTATTAAGTTTCTTGCCGTCATAGCGATCCGCCAGGATTTTGTATTTCCCGTCGGGAGTTACTTCGATGATGGCGCGCAACACGCTGGCACAGTCAATCAGCCGATGCTGGCGGTCGAAGGTATTGCCGTCGGGATCGCCCAGCGCAATCACCTCCTCCTTTTTGCCATCGGGGTGGAGCCGGAAAATCTTGTTAATGGTTTCGTCGCTCACATAGAGGAACCCCGCTTGATCCCACACCGGTCCCTCGGTAAATCCAAAACCCGTGCCCACCACGCTCAGCTTGGCGTTGTGATCCAGCAGGTTCCAGAACTGGGGCGATTCAGCTTGCAACTGAAACTCTCGGGCCGTGCGTGGGGCGGTTAGAAAGCCTGACCCTCCAACCGCAAGGAGCAGTGAGGACGCTGTGACGGCCATGTGCAGGGTTTTCGTGCTTCGATTCATGAGAAGGCCTTTCGCTTTGAATGAATTGTTGGATTACCTCCGCTGATCGTCAAGCTCTAGAGTGTCAAGCTGACAAGGTTATCCTGTGGTCAGGGAGCTGGACGCGGTCTCACAAAAGTGAATGCCGTACATGTGCGCGGATCAAACGCGCCGCTGCCGCGACCAAATCAGCGTTGTCCCGTGCCTGCTTACCGTCAGGCAGCAGCGTGATGTCTTCTAACCCCGTACGGATACCATGCCCTCTACCGACGCCACGTCGATTGACTGCCCAACACGCTATGCCGTAACCGTGGTGAACCTGCTCCAGCGCGACGCCCGCGGACACCACAATGTCTTCCATCTCGGCAGCGTGCTGAACAGCAGCGTCAGGATCGGCGTCAAGCGGCTCGATAAGCACGCGGCGACACCGGCCTGCCAATCCGGAAAGCACGAAAGCTCGCGCATCATCGATGCTCAGCAATCCAGCCTCGATACCGACGCCCCGGGATAGCAGCAACTCACAAAGCTCTACAATTCCCGCTTCGCCCTGGTTCCCGGTAACAAGGTCAGGCATTTCCTCCCATGCCTCGACGATACTGAAACGCTTTCTTGGATCCCCCACAATTGCCGCTGAGGTTGTTAAGGAAATCGGAGTCTCAGGGCAGAGAGCTCGGATTGCGCGCAAAACCTTAGAGCAAGCGGCGCCGTCGAGAGTCTCCCGACCAGCATCGTCGAACGCATGAACATGCACCGATTGCGCGCCAGCATCCACGGCCGCGCGAGCCGCTTCCGCGATAGAAGTCGGAGCACGCGGTGCTGCTGGGTGAATTCGGTCGCCATTCAGGGCGGCCTGCAAGAAAATGCTGGTCTGCATTATCTTAGGTTCTCCGAAACTGTGACCTCAGTCGGGCGAGTTGGTATCTCCCCCGCTCGCAGCGTGAACCGTAGATTCCCTCCCTTGCTGTGCAACGGCGGATAGCGGGCATCCTATCGGCCGATTACGAACTGATGGCGAATAGTCGGCGGCGCATCCGGACGGGCGTACAGAAACCGCTTTTCGGGAGCGTGGATGACGCCTGGAACGCCGATCATATCAGACCATAAGAAGTGTGTCCTCAATCAGAGCGTAAAGCTCGGAAAAACAAGCGGATATCCTCCACCAACAGTTCCGGCTCTTCGAGCGCAGCGAAATGGCCCCCACGGGACATTTCCGTCCAGTGCTGGATATTGTATCCGCGCTCGATCCAGCGCTTGGGAGGCAACGCGCCTTCCCGTTTCGGAAAACGCGCAATCCCGCACGGGACTGTGACGTAATCACCTTTCTGGAAGTGAAGAGGGGTGCGGTTATCCTCGTAATAGAGCCGGCATGAGGAATGGATGGTTTGCGTCATCCAGTAGAGTGTTATGTTGCTTAACAGCTCGTCCTTGGTGAATCTGCGTTCGATGTCGCCGTCACAGTCTCCCCAATCACGGAACTTTTCGAGTATCCAAGCTGCCAGTCCAGCCGGAGAATCAGTTAGGCCGTAAGCAACCGTTTGTGGAGCGGTTTTCTGAATATGGTCGTACGCCCCGCTCTTTTCATACCAGCGACTCGCTTCATTTAGGAACGCTTGTTCGACCTCAGACAGGACTGTGCCGGCCTCCAGATACGGCTTATACGGTGGGATGGAGTTAAGATGAATCCCAATGACCCGCTCAGGATGGCGCAACCCCAGAAGGGTGGTCACATCCGCACCCCAGTCTCCTCCCTGTGCTGCCAGCCGCTCGTAGCCCAGCTCCTTCATGAGCTCCATCCATATGTCGGCGATGCGAAATGTGTTTACTCCAGATTCAGTGGGGCGGTCTGAGAAACCGTATCCTGGAAGAGAGGGAACAATCACATCAAATGCGTCGGCTGAGTTTGCGCCGCAGCTTGCGGGGTCAGCCAACATGGGAATTACTTTCAGCATTTCCAGAAAGGAACCAGGCCAGCCATGGGTGAGAATCAGTGGAATGGGCGCCGGCCCTTTGCCGCGCTCGTGGATGAAATGGATACCTACACCTCGCGACGCATAGCGATAGTGGTGAAAGGCGGACATTTTCTCAATCTGCCGCTTCCAATCGAACTCATCCTTCCAGTATTGGCAAATCTCTTTCATGTAGTCGAGACTTACCCCGTAATCCCAGCTTGACCCCGGAATTATGTCCGGCCACCGCGTGCGCGCGAGGCGTTCACGAAGATCCTGAACCGCGCTTTCAGGATAAGGTAATTGGAAAGTCCGAATTGCCATAGAAGCTCTGCTTGCTGCCGGTGGAAGTCTTGTTGTAACCGTTAATAGCCACAACAGAGGTTACAATTCTAGTCGCTGCATGCTAACCTGGCAACCGTTATACACAGGTTACAAGATGTCCCGTGAACTATGAATTTCTCGGCGGGAATCTGGCGCTCGATTTCGCCAACACTGTGCACAGCCAGGGCATGGTCGATCCCTGCGACGATCTGAAGACCGCGGCGGTAGCTTCAGGATGGTCGTCGCAGCACGTTTGCGTTTGCTTTTCGCCATTGGAAGCGGCCCCATACCGCAGCGAAAAGCGTGATTCAGACCTCGATCTCCTGACGAGCAGGGCGTTTATCGATAGGTGTCTTCACCTGCGAAACTCGCCTGGTGCGTGAAGATCCATCTTGTTTTGCCTTGAAACAATTGAGGAGAATTGGCCGCTTGTCCTTAAAACGGACATTGTAGTAGCATTGCCGAGAATGGATAGGAGACATGAATAAAGCCCGTCTTTCAAAAGCCGAGACACGAATCCTGGAGCAGTTTTGGAAACTGGGGACCTGTTCAGTCCGCGAGATTCTAGAAAGCTTGCCCGAAGATGAGCGCGTTGCTTACACAACAGTACAGACGCTCGTCTATAGGCTTGAGCAGAAAGGCGCTCTGCGCAAAGTGAAGAAAATTGGCAATGCGCAACTATTCCAGCCCGCAATCGACCAGAACGAGTACCGAAGCGGGCTGGTTCGAGACCTCCTGGATTTATTCGGCGGATCCCCTCGCGTACTGGTTTCGAATCTGCTCGAAACGGGCACCATCACGCTGAAAGACTTGAAAGCTCTTCAAAACGCGGCGCCAATGAGCAAGAGCAGCCGTAGCCGCGGAGGAAAAGGCCATGCATGAGCACATCACGCGTGCGCTGTATTATTTTGACATTCACCTCCTGTATGCCTCGATCGTCGGGTTTGCCGCCTGGGCTCTGACGTCCATCCTTGGTGGCAGCGCGACTACGAAGTATTGGATCTGGGTAGCGACCTCGCTCAATTTCATTCTGCCCGTGGGCGCAGTTCTCGACAAATTTTGGTCGTCCCACCTTTCGTGGGCCACGCCGTTAGGCATCATCGGCGACTTCGCAAATACCATCTCTCAAGGCCGGACCGCTACCATGCTTTCGGTGGTGTGGTTGCTTTGCGCAACCCTGATGCTTACACGGCTGTGTTTGCGGATACGCGCTGAGCGTAGCGATACGCGGGCCACGGGTGGTCCGAGTGCTCGTCTGTCGAGGCCGGGTTTCGTTGCCCAGGGCGTCCCGGTAAGGTTTGCTGAGACTTGGCACGCTCCAGCGGTAGACGGGGTTCTGCATCCTCATATTTCACTTCCCCATGGAATTGATCGGTTGTTAAGC
>WNGH01014246.1_pt1 | contig 13923 bp, 11 predicted proteins | sample 5400631 | NCBI WGS metagenome assembly WNGH01 (sample SAMN13153373, study PRJNA577476) | soil metagenome | isolation source: 115 cm soil or saprolite under Garry oak tree replicate 1 | place: USA:California | collected 2016-06-15
CGATCTCGGGGATGCTGATCTGGAAGTCCGATAGCACCTCGAGCAGGAAGGCCTCGAACTCGTCGTCGGCCCGGTCGATCTCGTCGATCAGCAGCACGGCCCGGTCGCCGGCCCGGACCGCCTCGAGCAGCGGCCGTTCCAGCAGGAACTTCGGGCCGAACAGCTTGTCCACCGTGTCGGAGGCGTCGGGTCCGGCCAGCTGGTGCTCGGACAGGGCCCGGATGTGCAGCATCTGGCGGGCGTAATCCCACTCGTACAGCGCCTGGTTGGTGTCGATGCCCTCGTAGCACTGCAGCCGGATCAGCTTGCGGCCGAACACCGACGCCATCACCTTGGCGACCTCGGTCTTGCCGACCCCGACCTCGCCCTCGAGCAGGACCGGGCGGTTCAGTGACAGCGCGACGAACAGCGCCGTGGCCAGTCCGCGGTCGGCCAGGTAGCCACCCTGCCGCAGGGTTTCGGTCAGCTCGCCGACGGTGCCCGGGCCCGCCATCCGCTAGGACTCGGGCCCGAGGACCAGGTCCCGCACGCTGCCCGCGCCCTGATTCAGCTTGCCCTCGCGCGCCAGCTGGGTCCGCCAGGCGAGCCGCAGGTCACCGTCGGCCTCCTCGGCCAGGCCGTCGAAGCCCACGTCGGTCATCCGCTGGCAGGACTTGGTGGTCCCGCAGGCTTCCTCGACGTCCTCGGCCGACTGCCCCTGAGCGCTCCACACCTCGCGGAGCACCTCGAGGACCTCGTTGGTGTTGCCGCTCATCCGCTGCACCCTCCTGGACGGTACTCGCCTGGTACAGACTGTAGGTCCTGGTCGCCGCCTAGGCGAACGCTGATTAAGAGTTCTCTTATCGAGGTCGCCGCCGGGGCGGGACCGGTCGCCGGAGCGGCCCGCCCGGCCCGTTAGGTACTCAAGATCTTGGATCCGAACGGATGCCGTACCCGCCTCAGCCTTCCAGCGCGCCGCGCATGGGCTGGAGCTTCACCAGGGTCTCCGCGAGCTCGGCGGCCGGCTCGGAGCCCGCCACGATGCCGCACCCGGCGAACAGGCGGGCGGTGCGCCCGGAGAGCTGGGCACACCGGATCGCGATGCCCCACTCCCCGTTGCCTTCGGCGTCCACCCAGCCGACCGGGCCGGCGTACCGCTCCCGGTCCATGTGCTCCAGGTCGCGGATGAGCTCGAGCGCGGCCCCGGTGGGGGTACCGCAGACGGCAGCAGGCGGGTGCACGGCCGCGGCCAGGGCCAGGGCCGACTTCGGCGTCCCGCCGCCGGGCAGCGTGCCGCGGACGTGGGTGCCGAGATGCTGCAGGTTCGGGAACTTCAGCAGCGCCGGGCGCGCGTCGACGTCGAGCGTCTCGCACAGCGGCGCCAGCGCTTCCCGGATCGAGACGACCGCGTAGGCGTGCTCCTCGTGGTTCTTGGCCGAGGCCAGCAGTTCCTCGCCGAGGGCCAGGTCCTCCGCCGGGTCGGCGCCGCGGGGCAGCGTGCCGCCGAGGACCAGCGCGCTGACCTGGTGCCCGGCCCGGCTGACGAGCAGTTCGGGGGTTGCGCCGATCATGCCGTCGCAGGCGAACGTGAAGCAGTCCGGGTAGCGTCCGGCCAGCCTGCGCAGCAGGGGCCGGGCGTCGATGGTCGCGGCGGCGGTGGCGAACACGTCGCGGGCGAGTACCACCTTGTGCACCCGGTCGGCCTTGATCGCGGCGACCGCCTCGGCCACCGCCTCCTCCCACCGCGCCCCCGGCAAGCTGCCCTCCTTCCAGCTCAACCGGGCACCGGGAGCCTGGGGGGACTTGTCCCCCCCCAGGGGGGTATGGGGGGGCGGGTAGCCCCCCCAAGATCGGGGGGGTATGGGGGGGTCGTCCCCCCGGCTAACACTGTCCCCCCGGCTAACAACAGTCACCCAGGCGTGGCCGCGGCCGTCGCGGCCGGCCAGCACGCGCGGGACGATCAGGACGGACCCGTCGGAGGACGCGTCGAAGGTGAAGGTGCCGAAGGCGACCGGGCCCGAGCCGCGTACCCGGACCCGGTCATCCACGTCGGCGGCATCGAACACCGAGCGGAGCCATTTCTCCCCGGCGGTGAACCTGTCCTCCCCGGCCGGCAGCGTGACCCTGACCGCCTCGCCCCAGCCGACCAGCCCGGTCCCGTGATGCACCCAGGCGACCACGTCCGGCTGGGGGATGTGCTCGAGCAGGTCCCCGCGGTCGGGGACGGCGACGGTTCGGACGAGAAGCCGCCCGGGCTCCTGACGGGTCAGCACCCGCGCTCTGCCATCTGAGCTCCGTGCGCCCCTGTCACCTGGTCACCCGCCACGAACCCATATTCTAGGTGCCGCCCGTCACTGCCCTGCTTTCCGGGTTGGCCAGTGCGCCCTGCTGGCCCGGGGGGACGACCCCCCCAGACCCCCCCGCAGGGGCATGGCCCGGGGGGACGACCCCCCCAGACCCCCCGCAGGGGCGTGGCCGGGGCGCGCCAGCGCGCTGGGCCACCAGGTGTGCCGTCCGATATCCAGGGTCAGCGCGGTCACCAGCACCGAGCGGACCACGATCGTGTCGAGCAGGACGCCAAGCGCGACCGCGAACCCGATCTCGGTGAATTGCACCAGCGGCAGCGTGCCGAGCATGGCGAAGGTGCCCGCCAGGACCAGGCCCGCCGAGGTGATGACGCCGCCGGTCGCGGCCAGGCCGGTGAGCGCGCCGCCCCGGGTGCCAGACCGGATCGACTCCTCGCGCACCCGGGTCATCAGGAAGATGTTGTAGTCGATGCCGAGCGCCACCAGGAACACGAAGACGAACAGCGGCATCGAGGTATCCGCGCCCGCGAATCCGAACACGTGCTTGAAGAACAGCGAGGAGATGCCGAGTGCGGCGCCGAAGGACAGCACCACGGTGGCGATGAGCACCAGCGGTGCCACGATCGCCCGCAGCAGCAGGCCCAAGATGAGGAGCACCACGCCGAGGATCAGCGGGATGAGCAGGTTCCGGTCGTGAGTCGCGGCGCTCTCCACGTCCTTGTTGATCGCGGTGCCGCCGCCCACCTTCGCGTCCGCGCCCGGGATGGCGTGCACGGCGGTCCGTATCTTGTCCACCAGCGTGTACGCGGCCGGGCTGTCCGGTGAGGGGGTCATCGTCGCCTGCAAGAAGGACTTGCCGTCCTTGCTCACCGGCGGGGTTACCGACGCGATGCCGGGGGTGCCGGCCAGCGCGGCCCTGACCTGGCCCGCGCTGGACCCGGTCGAGATGACGTCCACCGGCTCGCCGGAGCCGGCCGGGAAGTACCTGGCCAGCACGTTCTGCGCGGTAATCGACGACGGGGTGCCGCGGAACGACTGGGCCACCGTCAGCGGGCCGAACCTGAACCCGATCAGCCCGGCCGCGGCGGCCGCCAGCAGGATGGCGGTCACCAGCCACACCACGCGCGGACGGCGGCTGATGGCCTGCCCGACCCGTGACCACAGCCCCCGGCTGGACGGCTCGGCCGAGCCGTAACCCGGCCTGACCGGCCAGAAGATCCACCGGCCGAAGATCACCAGTACCGCGGGCAGCAGCGTGATCATGGCGATCAGGCCCACCGCGATCCCGATGGCGGCGACCGGGCCGAGCCCGGAGATGTCGTTGGATTCGGCTGCGAGCAGGCAGAGCATGCCGGCCACCACCGTCAGCCCGCTGGCGATGATGGCCGGGCCCGCCCGGCGCAGGGCCACTGCCATGGCCTGGTGCCGGTCGTCGTGCCTGCGCAGTTCCTCCCGGTACCTGGCGATGAGCAGCAGCGCGTAGTCGGTGCTCGCGCCGATGACCAGCACGACCAGGATGCCCCCGCTCTGCCCGTTGACGGTCAGGCTGGCGTGCTGGGTGAGCAGGTAGATCACGGCCTGGGCCACGGTCAGCGCGACGCCCGCGGACAGGATGGGCAGCAGCCACAGCACCGGGCTGCGGTAGGTCAGCAGCAGCAGCCCGACCACCACGGCCAAGGTGGCGTACAGCAGCGTCGTGTCAATGCCCTTGAAGATCTTGACCTGGTCGGCCGCGCTGGCGGCCGGCCCGCCCACGTATACGTTCAGTCCGGCGCCGTCCTTGCTGGCGGTGTTCTTCACGTGGGTGACGAAGCCGCTCAGGTCGCTGTTGTAGCCGAGGTCCGCGCCGATGACGGTCTCGATCGCCCTATGGTCCTTGGACACGGCCGGCGAGGCAACCCGCCCGTTGACGGCGGGCAGCGAGGCGAAGTACCGCGCGTCGGCCTTCGCCTTCTGCAGGTCGGCCGCCGTCACCCCGCTGTCGCGCACGTACACGACCAGGGCGGGGTTGAGGTTCTTGGACTGGAACAGGTTCTGCTGGTTCAGCTCCTGGGTGGATTCGGCCGAGGACGGCAGGTACGACGACGCGTCGTTCTTCTCCGCCCCCTGCAGCTTGCCTGCCAGCCCGCCCAGGGCCGCGACCACCAGGATCCAGAACACGACGACCAGGTACTTGGACCGGCGCCCGCACACGAACGCGATCAGGCGGCTTACACCCGATCGCGCCGGACCCCGCTCGGCTCCGGGGTCCCCGAACCCCGGAGCCCGTGCGTCCCTCGTGTCCTGACCTGGCGTATTACGGGGCGCCCCCGTGGTCCCGCGTGCCACGTCGTCCTCCTCACCTCTGGAAAGACTCTGATACCATGTTTAGGGAATACGATGTATCTCATTGCCCGATGCTGTCAAGTTATATCTCGAACTTTCCGCACTTTCCCGGGCTTTCCCGCAATTTCCTATGCTTCCCGGATCTCTGTCCCGTCTCGGGCCCCTCATCTTGCCCCTGTCCCGGCGCCCGCCCTGCCGCGCTGCGCCGCGTATCGCCGTGCCGCACGGCGGTGCGGCTCAGAGCAGCGTGAGCTGCTCGGGAGGTGCGGGGGAGCGCCTGCGGGGCGCGGGGACTTCAGGGACTGGCGGCGACTCCTGGGCACTGGGTGCCTGAGGGCCGGGCACGACAACGGGACGGTCGGCGGTGCCGCCTCGCCGGGGAAGGGTTCCGTGGCCGGATCCGGGCCCGGGCCTGCCTCCGACGCCGTATGTCCCGGCGAGCTCGCGGACCTGGCCGGCGATCCTGTTCTGGTAGGCCTTCGGGGCGTACGCGCCGCGGCCGTACAGCTCCAGGTACCGGTCGACCAGTTCCGGGTGCTGGGCCCGCAGCCAGGCGAAGAACCACTCGCGCGTGCCGGGGCGCAGGTGCAGCACGATGGGCGTGACGTGCGTGGCCCCCGCCGCCGCGATCTGCCTGACCGCCGCGTCGAGCTGAGCGGGGGAGTCGGACAGGAACGGCACCACCGGGCCCATGAGCACGCCGCAGCGCAGCCCGCGCTCGTTCAGCGTCGCGCACGCCTCGAGCCGCCGCCCGGGCGCCGGGGTGCCCGGCTCTATTGATCGCCAAAGATCTTTGTCGACAAAGCCGGCGGAGACGTTGAGCCCCACCTCGGTGACGTCGGCCGCCGCGGCGAGCAGCTCGATGTCCCGGAGGATCAGCGTGCCCTTGGTCAGGATGGAGAACGGGTTGGCCGCGTCCCCGAGCGCGCCGATGATACCGGGCATCAGCTGGTAGCGGCCCTCCGCCCGCTGGTAGCAGTCCACGTTCATGCCCACCGCGATGTGCTCGCCCTTCCAGCCCGGCGAGGCCACCTTCTTGCGCACCAGCTCGGGAGCGTTCACCTTGACGACCACCTTGGTGTTGAAGTCCGCGCCCGCGTCGAGGTCCAGGTAGGTGTGCGAGTTCCTGGCGAAGCAGTTGTGGCTCACCACGCCGTTGGCGATGAAGTCGCCAGTCCCGGTGGTGATGTCGTACATCGGCACGTCCAGGCCCAGCGGCTCGATCGACACGATGCGGAGCCTGGCGTCGCTCCTGATCGCCACGCCGTCGATGGAGCGCTTCCTGGTGATCGCGGGGTCCACGGTGTGGAAGAACCTCAGCGCCTCCCTGAGGCCGCCGCGCAGCCGGATGCAGACGATTCCGGTGGACCGGTTCCTCGGCTCCACTGCGAAATCGAAGCCGAAGGATTCCAGCGAGGATACTGTCCAGCCGATGATCTCCGGATTGGTGTGGGGGATCCGAAGGATTCCCCGGCTGAAGCTACCCTCGGCATCGAAGATCCCGGCCAGGAAGCCCTTGCGCCAGTCTGCGGACGGATCGTCCGGCCAGCCGGTCCCGTCTCCGCGGATCATGCCGCATAGGTAACCGCGCCGGTAAGCGGCGGTCTCCTTCGGCGGCTCCACGAACCCGCCCACGCCCATCAGCTTGTTGTCGAGGGTCAGGTGCGGGCGCCGCAACGGGCCGCTGTGCTCGGTCCCGGTAACGTGCTTCCAGCCACGCTCGGTCAGGAACCGGTGATCACCGCTGCATATCAGTCGCGTACCGTCCTCCAGGATGACGCGGTAGGCGGGCTTAACCGTCGACCAGTGCGCCAGCACCGTGGTGATCGCGTACCGGCGGTAGAAGCCGCGCCGGACCGTGCCGTAGATCTTGTCTCCGGCGCACACCTCGGCAAGCGGTTTCGTGCGGCCATCCGCCATCAAGATGGGCGTCTCACCCGTCGTGCAGTAGGTGCATGCATGCTGGGGGGTTGATGGTCCAGCGGAACGGCATCCGGGATGCCTCGGGCACCCGGTTCACCACGGACTTGGCCTGCACCTCGTAGAAGGTCATGCCGCGGAAGCCCGGCGTGTCGAAGGTGCGGGCGACCGCACCGCGCTCGATCAGCGGGAGCGCCCGGTCCCGGCCGGCGGTGAACAGGTCCCCGCCGCCCGCGGTCTCCGGCGGCTCGTCCAGCCGCAGATGGTCCCAGCGCATACCGGACACGATAGAACGATTGTTCGATCATGACAAGCTTATCGACGTCGGGATCGTCGTAAGTATTTAACCCGGCCCGGCCGCGCCCGCCTGCCCAGGTGGCGTAGCGAGCGGCTGAGCGGGATCTCGGGGGACGGCGCGGGGGCAAGGCCGCTCGTCGCGGAAAACGGGCGAAGTACAAAGCCAGAACAATTGGATAAAGGCCGGTTCCTGAGAGATAGTGAGAGGGTATCCACCCGGTGCACGAGGCGGAGGTTGCTGAATGGCACTGTCGATGGACGAGCAGCGCGCGCTCGCCGAGATCGAGCGGCGGCTCGCGGCTGACGATCCTGGGCTTGCCACCTGCCTGACGGCATTCCGGCGTCCCGGGCCGGCCCGCGTCTTGCGCTCGCCCCGGGCGCGCATCATCGGCTCGCTGTTCACCGTCCTGCTCGTCGCGATGGTCTCGCTGATGGTCTACGCGATGATCCCGTTCCGTGCGCACGGCGCGCGCACCACCGTCACGCCCGGTTCGGGGACCCAGGGCAAGGTGGTGGTCTCCGCCACCGGAACCGGCGACCAGGCGCGGAACGCCCCGCCCGCGTCGGCCAACGCGAGCGCGAGCGCCAGGCCCCCGGCCAAGTCCGCCACTCCCTCGGCCGGCCTGAGCACGGGCGCGGGCCAGGCGCAGCCGACGAGGAGTCAGGCAGCGAACCAGGCCGCATCGCCGGCGGCCGGGCCGTAGTCACCGCCGCGCCCGTGATCACCGTCCGGACGGTACGGGGGATCGGGCTGGCGGCCGTGTGCCGCTAAGGATTCCCGCCACAGCTGGACGAGGTAGCGCTCGAGCCCCTCGAGGGTCTTCTTCTCCTGCTGGAACTCGTCGCTCAGCGGGTTGCGGTGCCGGTCGAAGAGCTGCGCGTAGCGGCGGGTCACCTGGTCGCGGTTGCCGGCGTAGACGCGGACCGAGTAGTCGCCGACCCCGCCCGCGAGCCGCAGGCCGCGGACCGCCGTGCCGGCCAGGCCCATGCTGATGCTGAGCTGACCGCGCAGGTAGACGCTGCCCTTGGCCTCTTCGTCCCAGGCGTCGCCGCACGGCGGCGGTGCCTCGTCCCATTCCTCCAGGACGAGCCGGACGTCGATATCCTCCTGCAGGCTGCCGACCCAGAGCTGCTCACGGTTGGTACTGATCAATGCGCCGACCGGGGGCAGCGGACCGCCCGGGGCGTCCGGGTCGACAGACGGGTCGTGGATCCGGAACATCCTGCGTTCCGGAGTCACCGGTATGACCAGCTGCAAAAGCCTGCGGCTCATGGCATTCCCCTCCCCCCTCGGCACGTTGCTACCTCGGACCACAGCCCGCTGCTAGCAAATCTAGACCGCGGACGCAGATCATGCAGGGCGAAACGGCGCGGAAATGCTAAACGTAACCACTTGACTACATCCTGCATCGGTGTACCGTCATATCTGTTATGAACCTTGTGTCCGAACTTGACCTGCCGCCGTTCGACTACACGGCACCGGATTTCTCGGCCGACCGCTATCACCAGCAGCTGGCCGAGACCCGCCAGCGCGGCTGGCTGGCCAAGTCGCCGCTCGCTTACATGGTGCTCGAGCACGATGCCGGGGAGTTCTTCCTGCGATCGAGGAAGACCGCGTTCCCCGGCCGCCAGATCGCGGAGTTCTTCGGCGTGACCGACGGCCCGCTGGCCGAGCATATCGACGCCAACATCCTGAACCTCAGCGGGGACCAGCACCGGCGGCTCCGGGCGCTGGTCGGGCCGGCGCTCACGCCGCGCGCGGCCGACCGCTGGCGCCCGGCGATGAGGGGCTTCCTGGAGAACCTGTGGGAGCGGGTCGCCGCCTCCGGCGGCTGTGATTTCGTAGCCGCGGTGGCCCGGCCGTACCCGTCGCTGACGATCGCGACCGTGCTCGGGGCGCCGCAACAGGACGCGTGGCAGCTGCACAGCTGGTCCAGCTGGGTGCAGCGGCAGTTCGACATCCGGGCGCTTGAGATCAGCCGGGACGACATCGAGCGGGCGGTCACCGAAGTCCAGGAGTACGTCACCGGGCTGCTCGAGGCCAGGCGGGCATCTCCCGGTGACGACCTGATCAGCGAGCTGCTGGCGGCCCGTGACCAGGGCGACAGGCTGTCTGCCGCCGAGTGCGTGCAGCTCGTGACCAACCTGCTGGCCGGCGGCATCGATACGACCACGGGCCAGCTCGCGCACGCGGTCCGGCTGTTCGCCGAGCACCCCGGCCAGTGGGCGCTGCTGGCCGAAGAGCCCGCCCGGGTCCCGCGGGCGGTCGACGAGGTGCTGCGGTTCGAGCCCGTCACGCCGTTCACCGCGCGGATCTGCCTGGAGCAGGTCGAGTACCGCGACGTGATCTTCCCGCCGGGCACGATCGTGGCGGTCTGCGCGGAGCGGGCCAACCGCCAGGGCGAGGAAGGCGAGAGCTTCGATATCACCGCGCCGCGCGATACGCGGCTGCTCACCTTCGGCGCGGGAACCCACTACTGCCTGGGCGTGAACCTGGCCCGGGCTGAGCTGGAGGAGGCGCTGGCGTTCCTCGCGCCGCGCGCTCCCGGGCTCGCCCTGGACGGGCCGCCGCAGCTGGGCGGCGTCGAGGGCATCTACGGGATCGACAAGCTCCCGATCAGCTGGTCGGGTTCATCCGCGATGAGCCCGAACCACGGTCCAGCGCCGGACGTGTCATAAGTAGGCAGTACTCGTCCGCGACGAGTACGACCTGAGGGGTTCGCACGATGCAGGCACCAGCGAAGTCCGCTCACCGGAGGTCACTCAACGTGCCCGCTCGACTACCAGAACGGATGCCGGTACCCGTCCTGGGCCTCGAGCTGGCCGCGAGCCAGCACCCAGGTCCCCCGCCCGGCGCCGGCCCCTACCCGGGCGCCGGCCAGCCCGGCGCCGGCCCCTACCCGGGCGCCGGGCAGGTCGTCGCCGGCCGCGGGCGCCGTGCCCTCATGCTCGCCGTCTGCTGCATGAGCCTGTTCATGGTGGGCCTGGACAACACGATCGTGAACGTGGGCCTGCCGGACATCGGCCGGGACCTGCACGCCGGCGTCTCCGGCCTGCAGTGGACGGTCGCCGCCTACACGGTCGTGCTGGCCGCGCTGCTGATGTTCGCCGGGACGCTCGCCGACCGGATCGGGCGCCGGACCATCTTCCAGGTCGGTCTCTCGCTGTTCACCCTCGGCTCCTGGATGTGCAGCCTGGCGCCCGGCCTCGGCTGGCTCATCGGCTTCCGAATCCTGCAGGGCGTCGGCGGCTCGATGCTCAACCCCGCGGCCCTCGGCATCATCACGAACACGTTCACCGGCCGGGCCGAACGCGCCCGGGCCATCGGCGTGTGGGACGGCGTGTTCGGGCTGTCGATGGCGCTCGGCCCGGTGCTCGGCGGCGTGCTGGTCGGGACGGTCGGCTGGCGCGGCATCTTCTGGGCGAACATCCCGGTGGGCCTGGCCGCCATCTCGCTGACCGCGCTGTTCGTCCCCGACTCCAGGGCGCCGCGGTCTCGCCGCGCCGATCCGGTGGGCCAGTTCCTCATCATCGCCATGCTCGGGTCGCTCGCCTACGCGATCATCGAGGGACCGGGGCTCGGCTGGTACTCCCCGGAGATCTTCGGTTTCTTCGCGCTGTCGGTGGCCGCGCTCGCCGTGCTGCTCGCCTACGAGCCCCGCCGCGCGGAGCCCATGGTCGACCTGCGCTTCTTCCGCAGCGTGCCGTTCGCAGGGGCCAACCTCAGTGCCGTCTGCGCGATCGCCGCGATGGCCGGCTTCCTCTTCCTTTCCACCCTGTACCTGCAGGATGTGCGGGGGCTGTCCGCGCTGCAGGCCGGCCTGGCGATTCTGCCGATGCCCGTGGTCATGGCGCTGTGCGCTCCGCTGGCCGGCCGTATGGTGGCCAAACGGGGCCCGCGGATTCCCCTGGTCATCGCCGGGGCCGCGCTGACCATCAGCAGTGCCGCGCTGTCCCGGCTCACCGGCACGACGGAGCACCTGTACCTGATCATCACCTACGCCCTGTTCGGGATCGGGGCCGGCATGGTGAGCTCCCCGATCACCAACGGGGTCATGTCCGGGGTGCCCAAGACCCAGGCCGGCATGGCCTCCGGCATGAACTCCTCCAGCCGCCAGCTCGGCCAGTCGCTGGGCGTGGCCATCGTGGGCTCGGTCCTGGCCGCCAGCATGCGCGGGTCGATGGAAACGGGCTTCGTCCGGGCCGCCCACGCGGGCTGGTGGATCCTGGCGGGCTGCGGCTACGTCGTGCTCCTGCTCGGCCTGGTCTGCACGACGAAGTGGGCCAAGGCGACCGCGTCCCGCCTGGGCTGACCACGCCGGCCCGCGGAGACCTCCCTGCCTGCTACTTCACCGAGCCGGCGGTGAGGCCGCCCACCACGCGGCCCTCGATGAGGGCGAACAGGATGAACACCGGGATGGTGGCCACGACCGAGGCGCCGAACAGGTGCTGCCAGTCCACGGTGTACTGACCGATGAACGAGTCCAGCCGCACCGTGAGCGGGTAATCGCCGCTGCTGGTGGTGAGGGTGAGAGCCGAGATGAACTCGTTCCAGGCCGCGATGAAGGTGAAGATCAGCGCGGTCACGACGCCGGGCATCGCCAGCGGCAGCGTGACCCGGAACAGCGCGCCCAGGCGGGTGCTGCCATCCACCATCGCCGCCTGCTCGAGCTCGACCGGGATCGATCCGATGTAGGCGTTGAGAATCCAGACCGCGAAGGCCAGGTTGAAGCCGGCGTTGACGAGGATCAGCGACCACACGGGATTGAGGTTCAGCAGCCCGAAGTCGAGGAACTCCTTGTAGATGCCGACGATCAGCGCGGTCGGCTGCAGCATCTGCGTGGCCAGCACGAGCAGCAGGAACCCGCCGCGCCCGCGGAACCGCCGCCGGGACGTGTAGTAGGCCGCGGGCAGGGCGACCAGCAGCACGAGGATGGTGGCGCCCCCGGCGATTTCCAGGCTGACCCGCACGCCGGACGTGATGCCGAACGCGGCGCCCCACATGTTGGTGAGGTTTGACCAGGCGAAGTGGTGCGGCAGGTAGTTCGGCTGGTAGAGCTCACGCTGCGGCCGCACCGCCGTGATCAGCATCTCGATGTAAGGCAGCACGAAGATGACGGCCACGACGTACGCGGCGGCCGCGATGATGGCCGTCCGCAGCGGCGGCAGCCGGCGCGGCGGGCGGGCGGTGGCCGACCGCGGCGCGGCCGGCTTGCGGGCGCCCGGCTTGCGGGCGGCGGGTGTGCGAACGGCCATGTCAGGGCGTCTCCTGGCGGTTCCAGCGGTTCAGCCGCAGGAAGACGAGGACGATCACCACGACGAGGGCGAAGTTGACGATGGACATCGCCGCCGCCTGCCCGACGAAGGTCCCCTTCAGGTCGTACATGAACACGGTGGTGGTGCTGGTCTCGTATCCGGGGCCGCCCCGCGTCATCTCCCAGATGATCGGGAACGAGTTGAACACGTTCATCAGGTTGATGACCAGGGCCACCAGGAACGCCGGGCGGAGCAGCGGCAGCGTGATCCGCCGGTAGGCGTGCCAGGGCGAGGCGCCGTCGACCCGCGCGGCCTCGAAGAGCTCGCCCGGGATCGCCTGCAGCCCGGCGAGCAGCACGTAGGTCGTGAACGGCAGCGAGACGAAGACGGCCACGCCGATCATCCAGGCCAGAGCGCTGTCCGGCCGCCCCAGCCAGGCGGACTGACTGGAGTTGAACTGGTGCACCAGGCCGAGCTGATGCAGGAAGACGTTCACGACGCCGTTTTCCGGCTGCAGCATCCAGCGGAAGATGAGCGCGGTCATCATCACCGACGCCGCCCACGGCGCGATGATCGCCCACCGGGCGAACCGCCTGCCGGGGAAGCGCTGGTTGTAGAGCTGGGCGAGGCTGAGCGATATCAGCATGGTGATGGCTACCGCCGTGGCCACCCAGATCACCGTGCGGACCAGGATGCCGGGCAGGTTCGCGTTCTTGAACACCTGGCTGAAATTGCCCAGCCCGGCGGATCCGATCGTGATGCCCAGCGGAGTGATGTCCTGGAACGACGTCTGGACCATCGTCACGATGGGCCACAGGACCACCACTGCGATCAGGGCGATCGCGGGCCCGATCCACAGCAGCGGTTCCAGAGCGGCCAGCCTGCGCCGTCTGGACGGCCCTGAGGGCCTGCGGGCCGTCCGCCGGGCGGACGTGCTCGGCTCCGGTACGCCGGCCGGCGATCCAGGCTCGGCCGCGGCGATGTCGGACATTACACCTCTCCCCGGCTCCCGGGCCTCAGCCGCCGCTGCTGGCCGTCTGCTGGATCGCGCCGAGGACCTGCGCCGGGTTGCCGGTGATGGCCTGGCCGACCTGGGTCTTGATCATGTTCTCGACGGATGTCCAGTTCGCCAGGGCAGGGTAGTTGATCGAGTTGGTGATGTTGCCGAGGAACGCGGAGAACATGTGATTCTGGCCCATGCTGGTCGCCGCGCTCTGCGTGGCGGGCAGCAGGTCGTATTCGTTGTCGAATTGCAGCTGCCACTTGTCCTGGTAGGCGAAGTCCAGGAATTCCTTGATCGCCGCCTGATGACCGGTGCCGCCCGCCTTGAACGCGACGATGTCGTCGTGGACGCCCAGCGTGTCCGTCAGCGGGCCGGTCTTGCCCGGCACGTCCGCCGTCCCGTAGTCGGCAGGCTGCAGGACACCGGCCTGCTGGATGATCGGGATCACGGCCGGGGAGCCGAGCACCATGCCGACCTTGCCCTGGGCGAAGTCGGCCCAGGCCGTCTTGCGGTCGGTGCCGCCGGGGTTGGGCTGGGTGTCGCCCGACGCCGCCAGCTGCTTCATGAAGCCCAGGGTGGCGACGTTCTGCGGGCTGTTGATCGCGTAATGGCCTGAGGTGCTCAGGTACCCGCCGCCATTGCCCAGGAACCACAGCAGCAGTTCGGCCTGTGCTTCCTCGCTGCCGAGCGGCATGCCGTAGCCGACGTGACCCTTGGCCTTGATTTTGGCGGCGTCGGACTGCAGCTGCGACCAGGTCTGCGGGGGGGCGGAGATGCCGGCGGCCGTGAAGATCTTCTTGTTGTAGTACATGGCCCGGGTGCTGGTCGTGAACGGGA
>WNGH01009642.1_pt1 | contig 13919 bp, 13 predicted proteins | sample 5400631 | NCBI WGS metagenome assembly WNGH01 (sample SAMN13153373, study PRJNA577476) | soil metagenome | isolation source: 115 cm soil or saprolite under Garry oak tree replicate 1 | place: USA:California | collected 2016-06-15
GAGCGTCAGGAATACTCCAGGGAGATCGCTCTGCCGACGCAGATTGCAACCCCGCACAAAGCAAGGCGGAGATCAGAAAAGGGACGCAGCGCAGTTGCCAAGAAAGAACAGACGACGCAAAGTGAGAGGACGCGAGAGCGTAGAGCCCTCCCGTGGCGGGTGCCTCGTGCCCTATTGTGCGTACATGACTGCTGTAATCAAGCCAGAGCGCTCATCGAGCTAGCCGCCAGTTCCCCGAATCCAGTTGCTGGCCGGGCGGATTTCCTGCTCTGTCAAGTTTTGCTGATGGGTTTACTCCGAAACAGGGCAATGGTTTCAGGCTGGGCAACTTTGCACAAAATCGGTGGAAGCCCGCGGGCCATCAGTTCCGCGTCCGCAACAACCAGCTTCCCAATCCATTTGATCGCCGTTTCCATTGCGCCGGCCTGATGCGCGCAGAGAATTGCATTGTCGGTATGCCGTGCCCGGTGTGAGCCAGGCAGCGGTTCCTCTGGAAAGACGTCGGTTGCGAAGCGGATGTGTCCTTTCGCGGCGAAATCCAGCATAGCGTCAAAATCCACGACTGCTGCGCGACTGACCAGGACTAAGGCGGCCCCCCGCTGCATTGAGGAGAACTGTTTTGCGCCCAGAAAGCCCTGATTCTGCGAAGTGGCCCCCGCGACTACGAAAATAAGGCGCGAGCCGCGCAGGACCTCATCCAGGGAAGAGGCTTCACATCCCAAGGTTTGAATATATTCCGCTGGCAGCCACGGGTCGTATGCGCGAACGCGGCAACCGAACGAGCGAAGCAATGGCAAGATCGCACGGCCGAGATCGCCTAACCCGATAAAACCTACCTCCTGGCGGAAGAGAGAGAACGCCTCGGTGTTCGCGGCCAACCCGTACTGCTCGGTACCCTGGCGGAAATGGCGATCTGACCGGGTGATCCCGCGGGCGAGGTCAATGGCCATGCCCAACGCCGCCTCGGCGACGGGCTCAGCGAATACCGGACTTATATTGAGAACACGTATGCTGTGTCGAAAGCAGTAGGCGTAGTCAATGTTAGGAAGAAAATTGCCCTCCACATTGAACACTGCTCTGAGCGACGTGGCGCGCTTCAGGCGTGATTCGGGCAGGTCAATCTGGCCGATGATGATTTCTGCTTTCGCGGCGCTGTTTTCAAAGATTGCATCTGTGACGGGGCCACCTTCGTGAATCACCACATCTCCAACGGCGCGCAACCGAAGCAGGTCGTTCTCCTCAAAAATGTCGGACACTATCCGTGGTGCCGGGGCAAGGAAGATGCATTTCGACGTGCTGTGCGGCATGGAATCTCCGGAGATATGGTTGCAGACCGGCGTCGAAGGGCGGCCCTTTGTTCGTTATCACGTCAGGTGGTCGGCACGATCGGAAGAACTAGCGCCGAGGGGTGCTCGGCATCGTGATAGATCGTGTTCGTCGCCGGCACTGATTTTCCGCCGACTCCGGCGTCATCACCCGTATTTTGGTTTTTATCGAAACGAGGGAAATTGCTGCTGCTGATCTCCAGTCGCAATGCGTGCCCCTTGCGGAAGACATTTGCTGTCGCCCACAAGTCCAAGGTGAACTTGTAAATCTTGCCCGGGTTCATGAGTTCTGCCTTTTCCTGCGAATTGCGATACCGAGCGCGAACAATTCCTTCTGTTAGGTTTTGCGCGAATCCGTCTGGCCCGACGTCTACCAGTTTGGCTGTAAAGTCGGTGTCAACGGCGGAGGACTTGGCAAAGAGTTCGAGTTGGACAGGTCCCGTTACTTCGAGGTCCTGCTCCAGCGGACGCGTTGAGTAGACCAAAACATCAGAGCGCGCTTCCATCGCTCGCTGGTCGCGGGGCCCGGGTCCGAGGTGCTCCGAGTCACAACATAAAGGACCGCCGAAAGTGGGCGCCGGGTTTGCAGGATCGTATACGTACTGGTCAGGTTTGTCCGAGCGAGGAGCCGATGCGACCAGACTACCGTCGCCCATCGCTGAGTTCGCCTTTCCCGCCGAATGCAGGAAGTATCTGGTGTTGCGGGCACGAACGAGAGGCCAGTCATCCTCCTCACGCCATTGGTTGGCGCCCATAACAAAAAGCTTCACAGGCTTGGGATGGGAAAAGTCGTTAGCAATGTTCTTGAAGAGATAGTCATACCAGCTCAAAGTAGTTTCATCTTCGTCAAACGGGGCGGCGGGGCCGAAGTCTACTTCGCCAACTTTACGGCGGGAACCGGCGTGCCCGCCGATCGTGACCAGGAGATGTTGTCCACGGCGCGCGGCTTCGTCCTTGCCATGCAGCTTCACTCCGACGTAGTTGCGCAGTGATCCACCCAGAAAAATGTCATACCAGGCTGCGACTGTCAGAGAGGGTACTCCGATGTCGGCATAGTGCTCCTCGATAGACCAGCGCTTCCAATAATCGTCATAACCGGGGTGGGCCAGCCAGTCGAGAAAGTACGGAGCCAGAGAATGCAGGAAGTTTGCATCGGAGGACGCCTGCGGCAATTCAAAAAGCGGGTATTGAGTAAGAGGAAGTTTCGCAATACCGTTCAACGCATTTGTGTGACTTCGCACAAAGCGGTTAAGCGTGTCCTGGGCCAGACCTGAGGTCCACGATTCGTTGAACCACTGTTCAAACGCACCGCCCTGGTACGTCCACCCATCGTGATAGTTGCTCGCGGTCACGACCGGACATATTCCGGCGAGATGTGGCGGATGTGCGATCGCAGCCAGCATCTGGGTGGCCCCGACATACGAGCCTCCATACATTCCTACTCTGCCATCAGAATAAGTCAGCGCCGCCGCCCATTCGGCAGTGTCGTAGCCGTCGTTGGATTCGTGCAGGAAAGGGTACCAGTCGCCGTCCGACGTGTAGCGTCCGCGAACATCCTGGTTGATCACGACGTAACCGCGCGCTGCTCCCTTATGTCCAAAATCGACGCCATCGTCGTTTTGTTTATCGTAAGGAGTTCGCGTGAGAAGAACTGGGAATCTTCCTGGCGCCGCGGGGCGGTAAATATCGGCACGAAGCACAGTGCCATCGCGCATTGTCACTGCGACGCCGTGTTCAACAGTCACGGCATACGGCTCGGCGGCGAGCGCGAATCGCGGAACGAGCGTCAGAATTGCGAACGCATTGATCAAGACAACTTTATGGATAGTCCAGATATTCAAGCTCATCACTCCTTCTCCGTAAGCTTTTCCACCAGCCGGATCAAACCAAAACGTTCAGGAACGTGAAACGAATCGCTCATAGGAGCTTGCCATGTTACCGCTTGCTGATGCGAAGGCGGCCCCTGACTCCGAAACAGGTTGATGCGCATCGTGTTTCCGACGGCCGGAGAACGTGCGTCGATCGCAGCCAACGGAATGCGCATCGCGCCGTACCAGGTGTGCGTGGCTTGGTCAATGCGCGCCTTCACTTCGAAGCCCGAGTTCCAGGTCCAGCCGTCTTCGTGGTGCGGCTTGCTGAGGTCGATATCGAGGTCAACCCACTCGCCCTGTGGAGAGACTTCAAACTCCTTGTAGCGCTTGATATTCGTAAAATCGGAGCCGAGGAAGACTTCGGCGACGTCCCAATTCCATAGTTCGTTGGTTTCTTTCTGAGTATTCGGCGCAGGCTTAAGGTGGAGCTCCACGTAGGGGCAGACGAACAGAAAGTAGAGATTGTTCTTCGTCCAGCGCGTGCGGACCTCGGTGCGATAGTGGGGAACGATCTTTCCGAAACCGTCTCTCTCCATGTACACCGGACGTGATGCGCGCCAGAATGCTGACGTGGGATCGGGATCGAGCGGGACACCTTGAGTTGCGTGGACGCTCTCGATCACCGCGTGGTCCGAACCTGCTGCCATGCCAGATACGAACAGCATCAGCAGCACAATATTAGCGAAGCCATTCATCAAGGTGCTCCTGTACGAATGCGTCATCCTGCAGATGCGGATAGGATCTGCACACGCGATCGAGTTCTGCGCTCTGACCAGGAGAGAGCTCCTCCTTAGGATCGAGACACCAGCGCCCTTCGAGCAAGCCCTGACGCCGCAATATCTCATGAATGCCCGGAATACATCCCTGAAAATTGTGCGCGGGATCAAAGATGGCGGCATTCGCATCTGTGATTTGCTGCGCCAGCGTCAGCAGTTCGCCCGGAACCGGGTCGGAATGACGCTTGGCGAGGGCGAGGTGAGAAACGGCAGTCTTCGTCCACACCGCCCAATGCCCCAGCAAGCCGCCGGCGATTCGGAGCGGCTGAGTGCCAAAGTCAAACTGCGTGAGCAGGTCGTTCAGAAGGTTGTCATCGTTTCCTGTGTAGAGAGCGACTTCCGGGGCGCGACCTGACTGCGCCAGGGCGCGAACAACATCGAGCGTTTGATAGCGGTTAAACGGTGCGATCTTAATCGCGACGACGTTTTCAATCTCGACGAACTGGAGCCAGAATTCGTAGGGCAACAGACGCCCTCCGACGGCGGGCTGCAAGTAGAAACCGACAATTGGGATGAGGGTGGCAATGGCGCGTGCGTGTTCCAGAAGCTGAGGGATGGTTTCGTCTTTCAGATCGGCAAGACTCAACAGCGCAGCATCGAAGCCCAACCTGACGGCGAGTTCCCCTTCGGCTGACGCCTGCTTGCGTTTGCCGCAAACGCCGGCAATCTTCACGATGTCACTGCTCCGACTCTCTTCGGCAGCCAATGCAAGCACCGGTTCCAGCAATCCAAACTTGGGATCGCGAATGGCGAACTGGGTGGTGTGAACTCCCACCGCGATGCCGCCTGCGCCTGCGGCCAGATAGTACCGCGTCAGAGCGCGTTGGCGGCGCTCGTGCAGCTTGCGCTGGGAGTTCAGAGCCAGAGGATGGGCGGGAATCACCAGGCCCGAACGCAGTTTCTTGCGTAACTGCATCAGAATTTCCCGTCCCGCGTCTGAAAATGTGTTGGCTTGTTCAGCATTGCACCGCCGTCGCGAATCCAATTCGCAATCCAGTCGACCATTTCCTTCGGTCGCACCGTGGGACTCCCGAAAAGACCGCGCGCTTGGTTGACGTCACTCAACAGGGCGCTGGAGCCTTCCGTGGAGGAAACAAAAGTGGGTTCGACGTCAAAATGGTGGCCAAATTCGAGTGCGAGTTCCCGCACCGAAAGTGTCTCGGGGCCTGTGATGTTCAGGACCAAGGGCGGAGACTGGCAGTGGGCGAGTGACCGCAGGCACCACGAGTTAGCATCCCGCTGCCAGATCACATTTACACGCGGCATGCACAGATCGATGGGACGGCGTTCGAATACGGCCTGTCCAATATCCACGAGCACTCCGTAGCGCAGCTCGACTGCATAGTTCAGGCGCAGGATGACGACCCGCGTGCCCCATCGCATCGATCCATATTCGAACATGCGCTCGCGGCCCAGAGCCGATTGCGCGTACTCACCGACGGGGCCCACCGGTGTCGTCTCCACCGCTCCCCCGTCCGTCAGCGGACGCAGCGGGTAAACATTTCCCGTGGAAAAGGCCACGATTCTGGAGTTGCGGTAGTGTTCGACGACTAGTCCGGGCAAATAGGTATTCATAGCCCACGTCAGATGTTCCTCGCCAGCCGTGCCGAATTTTCGCGCGGCCATGAAGATGACGTTGGGAATATCGGGAAGTTTGTCGAGCGAACTGCGGTCGAGCAAGTCGCAGGCGATGGTTTCGATCCCCCGCGCAGCGAGTGCGGAGGGCAGCTCGCCATTCGTGAACCGGGCCACCGCGATCACCCGCTTCTTGACGCCTGCTTGGTCAATAGCGCGCCGCGCAAGACGGGCCAGGCTTGGACCCATCTTGCCGCCGGCGCCGAGGATGAGAAGATCGCCGTCCAGCGCCGCCATCGCCGACGCGGTTTCTTGGTCGGGGCGCGAGAGCAATTCTTCCAATTCTGATTCTGTTTTGATTTTCACGGTTAGCCGAGTTCAAATCCCGCGATCCCGTAAATCGCGTTTTCCTTTTCGCGCAGTTCCTTGCCACGGGCCATGCGCACGAGATGCCGCTGTGGAGAAAATCCCAGGTCGCGAGCCAGCGCCACCGCGTCTTGATTCCGGGCGCACAGGTCCCAGGACCAGGCACATCGAGCGTTCAGTATGCACTCCTCGATCAAGCGCCGAGCCGTTCTCGGATTCTCGCTGACGCACGGTCCCAGATACGCGGTCACGCGACCTGGCCGGCAACACAAATACGACTGTGAAATTGATCTCGGAGGGTTGAGCTGTGCGAGTCTCTTGAGAAGTTGTGAACGGTCAGCTCCGAACGCTAGTGAATCTGAATCGCGCCACACTTCCTCCGTAGATGTTCGGCCGGCGGGCAGTTGCGCGGCGTTTTCGCCCGGCCGCGACCAGCGCTCAATTTCCTGCTCGCTTCGAAATCCGAGACTCTCGTAGAGCGGCTGGCCCTGATCGGTGGCATCGAGTTTTATTGTTGCGATTTCCATGTTGTCTGCATTCTCTAACGCGTGCGCCAGCAGCCTTCTGGCAAAGCCGCGTCGCTGATACTCTGCCTTCGTCAGAACCATCCCGATCCACGCCAGCCTGCGCCCATAACAAAGCAGAGTCGTGGTTGCAGCCAGATGGCCATCCACTTCGATTGCCAGACAGCCTTCCGGACTAAGTTGCAGCAGCGTCCGCCAGTCTTCCTCGGTCTGGTTCCAACCCGCCCGTGCCGATAACTGAGTCGCGGTCGGAATATCCTCGGCACACAACCTGCGCATTTTCGCGCTGCCAGATTCCGTCATGCGCAATTCTTCCGAAACCAGCGCGCGAAGTGCAGCAGCGCAATTTCAGGGTCTGCGATCTCCGGGTGCCATTTCTTTTCCCACTCGAAGGAAAGGAAGCGTTCGTATCGGAGCCGGTCCAGAGCGCTTTTCAAATCGAGCAAGGGAAAATCGCCCTCGCCAGCCAGGACATACCTCCAGACATTCTGGTTGTGCTGCAAGTCCTTCATGTGAACGTGGCGAATGGCAGATTGCAACAGCGCAGCGCCCTCCGCGGGTTGCTCCTGAGACGCTGCGAAACTGTTCGCCGGGTCCCAAACCACGCCGACTCTTGGACAGGCCGCCTGCGCAAGAATTGCCGCTGCTTCCTTCGCAGCCGAAAAATCGCCGTGGTTCTCGATCCAGACCTCCACTCCTCTTGTAGCGATGATCTCGGCCAATTCTCGAATGGACTCTGCGATCCAGCTTTGCGTGGAGGCGCGGTCTGCTCCGGGTCGGATCGTGTCACCGAAAACTCGCAGTCCCGGCGCACCCAATTCCGCAGCGAGATCCGCCATCCGTTCCCCTTCGACTATCCAACGTCGACGCTCGGCGGCATGGGGCGAATCAAAGCGGCAACTCGTGTCCAGGCACGAGATGGTTAAAGCGTGATCGGCTAATGCCCGTTTCGTGGATGCCAGTTCCTTTCCGGAAAACACCGGCAACTTCCACAGAGAGTCCTCCCCCTGGACAAAGCGTAACTCGATGCCGTCATAGCTCTCGCCCACGGCTATCGCGATGATTTGTGGAAGCGTCCAGTCCGGGCAGGCCAGCGTCGAGAACGAAACTTTCATGTTCATGTCATTCGGTCCAGCATGGAAGTCGTCACACGATCCTCTACGTTCTTGCCGCTGAAGAATCTTTCCAGGTCATCCAGCACCACGCGCGCGATCCCTTCGCGGACTTGCCGTCCACTGCCCGCGATGTGCGGCGTAACAATTGCACCTTGCATGGTCCGCAAGGGATGTCCTGCGGGAAGCGGTTCCTGCGGATCAGTCACGTCGAGGGCACAGCGCAGCCGCCCGCGCTGCACCTCTTTCCTGAGAGCATCCAGATCGATCAGGCCACCACGGGCAATGTTGATGACACACGCGCCGTCCGGAAGCTGCGCCAGACCTTGCCGACCCAGGAGGCCCCGGGTTTGTTCGGTCAACGCCGCCGTCAGGACGAGAAAATGAGCCTGGGTTAGCAACTTCTGCAACCTCGCGAAACGCACGGGATACTGACGCGATAGAGAGCGCGGAGCGTACGGGTCATGAACCAACCACTGGATGTTGAATCCTCGCAGCAAGTCCACCAGCGCGCGACCGATCCGGCCGAATCCGATCATCGCTACCGTCTGCCCCATCAGTGATTCAGAACTACCGTGGAGGTGTACCTCTTCATAAATCCGGTTCGACCGCTTTCGCAGTTCGGAACGATAGAAGTCTACATTGCGCGCGCAATACAAAAGCAGGGTAGCGCCCAGTTCAGCGGCGGCGCGCGCCATGGGAGCGGGAGCGTGGGTGATGGTCAGGCGTTTAAACAGGGATCGCGAGAAGCGCGATTTCACTTCTCCTCCACAGTGGGCAATCATGCGCAGTTGCGGGGCCAGAAGCGGCAAGTCGTCGCCGAAATGAGGGCTGTCCCAGGTAGTGACCAGCGCCTCTGTCGTGCTCAACCGCCGCCTGAAATCCGCGGTGAAGTTGCTGGTTCCTTGCCGTTCCCAGCGGAATAGACGGCTCAAGCGCTGTTGCTCTTGCCGCGAGAAAAATGACGCAAACAGTTCTTTCCCGGCACTCATCAGAAGGGAGGGGCGGCGCATGGCGGGACCGAGTATAGCATTCGCATGGCAACTATTTCTTTCCTTTGTTGTTTCTTGGCTTCTATTTCAGCGAAAAACAAAGTATAAGGAAGCCTGGTTTTTCCATGGCAAGCGCAAACTCCGTCGACTACGTGGTCATAGCCCTTTATGCGCTCCTGATGGTGAGGGTGGGCTTCTATGTTTTACGCTTCAACCGGGGCGCGGCCGAATATTTTCGTGGCGGAAGCCGCATTCCCTGGCTGGTCGCCGGGCTGAGCTGTTTCATGGCGGGCTTCAGTGCGTGGACCTTCACCGGGGCAGCCGGTGTCGCCTATCGCTCGGGCATCGCGGCCATCGGGCTCTACATCGGGAACGCTGTGAGTTTCTTGCTCGGCTACTTCATCTTTGCCAAGCGCTGGCGGCGCAGCCGCATCACGACAGTGATGGAATATCTCTCGGGCCGTTTCAACCCAGCTACTCACCAAATTTTCTCCTGGACCACGATCGTGTTCCAGCTGTTTACCAGCGCCAGCACCCTGTTTGGTCTTAGTCTCTTCGTATCTTCCGCCTGCGGCTTCCCCGTGACTCTCGCCCGCGTGGGCGGAGTCACCGGCTTGGTGCATTCGTTGCCGCCGGAAATGAAAACGCTCCATGTTTCAGGGGAGTTTGGCTGGCTCTACATCGCCTCCTGGACGATCATGGTCGCGTTCGGCTACAACACCAGCGCCATGGCACAGCGCTACTTCAGCGTGGACGACGAGGGTTCGGCGCGCAAAATCGCATTGCTCTGCTGCGGACTGTTTTTCGCCGGAGCTTTCTTGTGGTTCATTCCGCCCATGGCGATGCGCGTAGTTTATCCGGAACTGCCCCAGATGGGCCTGCCCAATGCCAGCGAAGCGGCTTACGCGGTCGCCAGCCTGACGTTGCTGCCGCATGGCCTGATCGGAGTCATGTTGGCGGCCATGTTCAGCGCAACCATGGCCAATCTTTCCGCCCAGTTCAACGTGAAATCCGCGATTCTCACCAAGGATGTATATCAGTCGCTGTTGCGCAAGAGCGCGGGAGAACACGAACTGTTGGTCGTGGGTTGGGTGACAACGCTTTTAATCGGGGGAGCGACGACTGTGATCGCCGTGATTATGGCTGCCAGCGGGCAGAGCGTCTTCCAGATCATGCTGACGTTCAACACGTTGATGTCGCTGGCTTACGGGCCTCCCGCGTTGCTGGGGCTGGTCGTACGCCGGACGCCGCCCTGGTCTGGTCTGGCCTCATTCGCAACCGGACTGATTCTGGGTATGCTGGGTGCCTTCAAATATCACTGGTCGCTCATCCAGCAGGTCGCGATCATTATTCCCGCGTCCTTCGGAATCTTTTTCCTGACCATGCTATTCGACCGGGGAGATACGCCCGGGCGGGCACTGCTGTTCAGGAACCTGAATACGCCCGTCGACGTTGCCACGGAATTGAAGGATTCCGCCGATTTCACCGCCCCAGTGTTCCGTTTTCTGAGCCGCACGATTTCTTTCATCGGACTGCTGAGCCTGGTCCTGCTCCTCACTGTACCGCCCAATCAGCGGGTCACGGTTGTGTGGTTCGCTGCACTCACGGTTGCCCTGGGAGGATCTCTATGGTTCGTGCGTGGAACCGCGAACGCCGAAAAACTCACGGTTGACAGCAAAGGCTTGCCCCTTCCGGCGCGGCTTGAGTAATTCTCAAACTATGATTCGTCTTGGATTGATCGGCTGCGGAGCACATTCAGAGAGCGGGCACGCCATCCCGCTAGCGGGGTATAAGGCTACGCATCCCGACGAAATCCTGCTGGCTGCGGTTTGCGACCTGCAAATCGAACGCGCGCTGGGCTTCGGCAGAAAGTATGGCTTTCTGGCGGCTTATCCGAACGTCGACGATATGTTGAGGCATGAAAACCTCGACGGCTGCATCGCCGTCGTGCCCCCGGAAAACATTTCTGAACTGGGAATCAAACTGCTGAACCTGGGTATTCCCTGCCTGGTGGAAAAGCCTCTCGGCGCATCACTGGCCGAAGCGCGGGCGCTCCGTGATTCCGCTGCCGCAACGAAAACCTCGAACATGGTTTCCGTCAACCGGCGGTTTATGCCAGCCCTCAACCGGGCTATCGAGTGGACCCGCCATGCCGGCCGTCTTCGTTACGTGCATTGCACTCTCGCCCGGCACGCGCGCCAGGAAGCGGAGTTTCTCTGGGCCACAGCAGTTCATGCGGTAGATGCTTTGCGCTACATCGCGGGACCGGTTGTCGCATTTGACCTTCGCACCTTGAAGAGGCCGGCAGGAACAACGGCGTGGTATGGCTTGGACCTGCAATTCGAGAACGGAATTTCTGGGCGCGTCGATGTGCTGCCCACGGCGGGAATGGTGGAAGAAACCTATGATCTGTTCGGCGACGGCTTTCGCGCATCGGTTACTTGCCCCTTCGGTCCGCAACGCGGATGGAGTTGCTTCCGGCACGGACGACTAATTCAAGCTGAACTGGTCCCCGCCGAGACGCCCGAAGACTTCGTGAATGGCTGCTACGACGAAGCCGCAGCGTTTATTGAAGCCTTAAGCGGCGGTATTCCAAAGCCCACGATTGCCGAGGTTTTTCCGTCGGTCGAACTCTGCTTCGCGATCGCCAGAACTGCGAATGCAGGGGCGGCTACCTAACAAAAGTCTGCGGCGAAATCGACTCTTAAGCGAGAGCATCAAACCCCTTTTCGCCAGCCGCGATCGTCCTCTCCCTTGAGTTCCACGGTGATTGAGCCGTCCGCATTGACCGGCTGTTCACATGCCCAGGCGATCGGCTTTTTCACACCACTGCGAATCTCAAGCTGGGCGGAAAGATTGACCTTGCCGCTGTAACCTTTGGGAAGCAGAAAGGACGCTTGCCGGAGGCTGCCGCCGTGAGGATGTCCGGCGTCGAGCGCTCCTCTCAAACTGATTTTCCCGTCGGGACTCTGCAAGTGCAGCCACAGGACTCCCGGAACCCCGGCCACTCCACGGTTGCTCACGCATGCGATCACTTCGAAAGTGTCATATCTCTTTCGTTGCCACACCCAGGAAGGCCGCAGACGGTATCCCAGGCTGGTCCGGAGGCGTTCGAATCCGCGAGGGTACATCTCGTTGTATCGCATCAGATTGTCCGCTTCGGTCCACAGAGACCAGTAATTCGCCCGCACATCCAGAACGTGCAGCATGTAATTTTCCATCATGTTGATTCCAACGGCATCCGGTTTGAGTGCCTGAGTGTCGTACTGGCGGAAGTAACCATCCTCGAGTATGGCCGCCGTCCAGGGCGGACGCTTGGCTAGTTCTTCGATCTGAATCGGTTCCTCGACGATAACGCTGTCCGATCGCATCCACGCGCCTGCCCGCACGGCCATGTCAATCACAGTGCGATTGCCGACGTTGCTGATATCGGGCTGCGTATTGACCGCGAGCGGCGTTTTCCTCCATGTGTCGAGTTGACGCGCCGTCATGTTCACGAAAGTTCGCTCCCCTGTGACATAGTCCGGGAAAGGATTGGGAAAGTTGCTGGTGTGTCCTTCGCCCCAGAATCCGTACTGCATCAGATCCATCCACTCGATCAGAGGATTGCCCTCAAACTCTGCCGCCAGTAGATCGTTCAACTCCGCGAATGCCTTCTGAAATTCGGGATGGTCATAGCGCGGCTCTCGGTACTCCCCGTCGCCCTTTTCAGGGATCCGCCCGATTTTCACCAACGGAATGCGCTCGCGCAGAAATGGCGGTAGGGCCACTTGTTCCGGTTGGAATGAGGTATTCGAGAGCTGAATTCGAAACGCAACGCGAAGTCCTTTGCGCTTGGCTGCGTCCATGGTCAGGGCCCAAACCGGATCGAGATCGAGCCGTCCGGGGCGAGATTGCACGTTGCGCCAATCGCAACGAATGTAGAGAACATCCACGAGAGGCAGGCTTGAGATCTTCTCCACGTGCTGCTCGAGTGTTTCCCGGCCCGCCCGCGCCGCCAGCGACGGCCCACGCTCTTCCCAGCTGTAGCCGACCAGTCCGAGTCCAGGATTACGGAGAGGCCGTTCGGATGGGGTCGTAAACAGCACCGTTTGCCAGCCCTGATCCTGGTCGATATCAAACGGACCCTGATTCAGGCGTTCTCCGGCGGCCGGACCAAAGCTCAGGTCGCAGCCTTGGCCAAGGCGAGAATCGCCGGCTCGAACCAACGCCGGTAACAGCACTGCACCTTTCAGAAGATCTCTGCGACGCATTTCCGTGGTTTCCTCTCGGGGCGGAATCTTGTTAAAAGGCGAGAACGAAATCCTACGATGAACTATAGAACAGCGAATCTCGTTGATTTCCCACGCGGGTGCCGTCGAGAATTAAGGTCAACCCCTCGGCGTTGAGCGCGACGCTGACATCGGCGCAGTTGTTCAAGATAAAATCGGCACCTGCGCGCCGCAACTCTGCCTCTTCGACGGTGGTGCGGAAGGCAATGACCGTAGCCCCAGCTGCCTTGCCGGCGCGGATCCCCGCCGGAACATCTTCCACGACAACGCACTCAGACGCGGGAAAGCCCAACTTTGTAGCGGCCTTCAGAAACGGTTCTGGATGCGGCTTGCCCAGCGTCACGTCGGTAGAGGTTACAATCCGCTCTGGAACCGGCAAACCCGCCGCGCGCAGCCGGACTTCAGCCAGCGATCGCGTGCAGGAAGTCGCAATCGTCCAGCGCTTCGCTGGAAGCTGCAGCAGCAATTCGCGGGCGCCGGGAAGGGTTATGATTCCGTCTGCGTCCCGCATCTCGCGACGCTCAATCTCGCGGTTTTCCGCCGCGTGGTCAGCATTCGGTAAGTACTCCCGCACCGTGGCCAGACTGGGCCGGCCGTGGACGCGCGCAACAACCTCCTCGGGATCAAAACCGTGTTCCATGGCCCATTGCCGCCAGACGCGCGTAACCGCAGGGGTCGAATCGATCAAGACACCGTCCAAATCAAACAGAACACCGCTGCAATGAATTTCAGTCATTTCCAGCCTTGTGCGCCCCGCGGGTAGAGGCTTCTGTGAATTCTGGAAAGTATTTGATTATCACTTTGCTTTCGTTTACTCTACCATGCGTTTCTAATTATTTCTTATTGCACCGAAAAAAAGGCTGGCGGTTTGATGTCGGTTTCCCTCCTTCCCGCACGCTGATTGGTTGCAAACGGCTTTCCGGGTCTCAGCCGATCGCGGCAGAAACGCTGTCGCGAAACCCGGAGGAGCAGCACCGGCTAGGCTACTTCCATACGCTTCCGCAAAATCTGCCAGCAACCACCGATGTGGGTACGGACTGGTGAGTTAGTCCAGCAATCGGCCTCGGCCTTATCCCAGTCAATCGAAGGGATTTCCAGCCTCACCTT
>WNGH01014831.1_pt1 | contig 13918 bp, 10 predicted proteins | sample 5400631 | NCBI WGS metagenome assembly WNGH01 (sample SAMN13153373, study PRJNA577476) | soil metagenome | isolation source: 115 cm soil or saprolite under Garry oak tree replicate 1 | place: USA:California | collected 2016-06-15
GGGATTACATTACGGCTGATAGCGAAGCCCGCCGGCTGTATATTCCACATGGCACGGAAGTGGTGGTGCTCGACCTGGATTCCGGCGCTATCGTCGGAAAAATTGCGGGCCAGAAAGGCATGCACGGCGTCGCTATCGCGCGGGAATTTGGACACGGCTTCATCAGCGCCACTGACCCTGGCTCGGTCACGATGTTCGACCTCGGGACTCTCGCCGTGATGGACAAAGTGAGGGTGGGAGACGACCCCAACGGGATTATCTATGACCCAAAGACCCACCGCGTTTTCACCGCGGATCGTGGTAGCAAGCGCGTCACTGCAATTGATGCCAGGACCGGCAAGATCGCGGGCACAATCGACAACCTTGGTGGCAGGACCGAGCATTTAGCCTCCGACGAGGCCGGCCACGTCTTTCTGAACATGCAGGATATCGGTAAGCTCTACAAGCTCGATGCGCAAGCGCTGAAAGTGATGGATACTTGGCAACTGGCGCCGCCCTGTGGCCAGCCCAGCAGCATGGATATGGATCGCATCCATAATCGCGTTTTCATCGGCTGCAGGAGCGGCCTCTTGGCGGTGGTGGACGGCGCTATTGGGAAGATTGTTGCCACGCAGCCGATTGGCATGGGCGTGGATGCGCTGGAATTCGATCCCATGACAGGATTGATCTATGTCTCCACTGGAGGGGGGGATGGCGCTCTCTCCATCTTCCACGAGGAAAGCGCGGATAAGTATCTGTTGGTGGAATACGTAAAGACCTTGCCGGGAGCCAGGACCCTAGCGTTGGATCAAAAAACCGGCAGAGTACACCTGCCTGTCGCGGATCTTGGCCCCCTCCCCGTCGCTACGCCCGAAAATCCGCTGCCGAGACCGCCCAGGATTCCCGGCACCTTTTCGATATTGGTCGTTGGGCAATAGCGATCTGTGCTCTGAATTTTAGCTGTACAGGATTTTCACTAACGGCGTTGTTAGCCAAAACCCTGTCCGGCTGTGATTTCAACACGATCTTCTGTTCCTCAAGTTCCCATTTGAAGGGGTTGTAACAACATAGGTTTACGAATCTGTTTGAGGCACTCTATGCCTGGGCTCTTGCCGCGCCGGGAACATGGGGACGCCGCGCCGCGATTTCGCAAACGAAGGCGATGCCTGCCAGAACGGCGGCAGCGTAGAAAGCAGCTTCATAATTCTTGTACTTATCAAAGAGGACTCCTCCGATCATCGGCCCAATAATTCCCGCCACTCCCCAGGCAGTGAAAAGCAGGCCGTAGTTGGCGCCGGCATTCCTGGTGCCCCAGAAGTCGGCAACCGTGGCAGGATTTACCGCGCCTTGCGCGCCGTAGCAGAAGTAAACGATAAATATCATCACGTAGACCGCGAACATATGCGCACCCGCCCAATACATTACGGGGGTTGCGACCATCGAAATCGCGAGCACCACGCGCAAGGTATTCAGGCGGCCGAGGAGGTCGGACAACCAGCCGGACAAGATCCGGCCAGATACATTTCCGATGGCTCCGATTGCGAGGGTCATTGTCGCCAGTGCGACGCTGGGAATTCCCTGGCTGCGGGCAAAGGGAACGAGCTGGCTGATGACTAATAGTCCCGCCGAAGATCCAAGCCCGAAACCAACCCACATCAAATAGAACGCGGGGGTGCGCAAAACCTCAAGCGGAGTGAACTCGTAATGAGATACCGTGAGTCTGGACGAAAGCCCCGGCATCGAACGAATTAGTCGATAACCTTCCGGCGGGTTCTTTAAAAGGAACGACCCCGACATTGTCATCATCAGGAAGATGCCGCCCAGGATCGTACAAGCCGCTCGCCAGCCAAAGTGTGGGAAGAGCACGAGATTGGCGACCGGGCCAAATATGGCTGAGCCGGCGCCATACCCGGCAAGAGCGAGTCCGATTGCCAAGCCTCGTTTATCGGGGAACCACTTGGCCATCACCGGAACAACTGTTGAGTAGCCAAAGCCGTTGCCGATCCCACCGAGGACACCGTAGCACAGGAAGAAATAGTGCAGGCTCGACGCATAGGCGCACAGGAAAAATCCTAAACTGACCAGCGCTCCGCCCGTGATGGCCATCCAGAAAGGGCCGAATCGATCCTGTAGGCGTCCAGCTATAAGTAACGATGCCGCGAACATCACCGCCGCAATCGTAAATACGTTGGATGTTTGAGCCCTCTTCCAACCGAATTCATTTTCGAGTGGCGCCACAAACACGCTCCATGCGTACAGAGTACCGAGGGCGAGAGTTATCAGGAGCGCACCTACTAAACGCCACCAGCGGCTAATCGTTGTGGGGATAATCGCAGCTTCGGTTGAAACAGCCGGTCTCGAAATTTCATTAGGTTGAACGGAAGCCATCAGTGGGCCTCTCGAACTATGACCTGCGCTCGCACATCAATGCATATTCCCCTGGGGTAGAAGGCCTGGCACCCAATTCGCCGTGCCGCCCAGCCCCTGGAATATGCCAGCAAAATGGCACGCCGAACGCAAGATAGGCGGTGCGATCAGCGGTTCCTAAAGTGCGCGACGCTCGCAAGGACCTTTTCGGCCAGAGCAAGCACGGGGCGATCCACCATCTTTCCATCCACGGAGGTCGCCCCACCGTGTGCCGCTGCGGACGCCTCCACCACGCGCCTCGCCCAGGCTTCTTCTTCCGCAGTGGGAGCAAAACATTCGTTGACTACAGGCACTTGCTTAGGATGAATACACATCTTTGCCCCAAAGCCCAGGCGCCTGGCACGCAGGGTATCCGTGCGCACCCGCTCCTCCGAATTTAAATCCGTGGTAACTCCGTCCACTGGAGACTGAATGCCGGCGAGACGCGAAACCAGTACGATCTGCGAACGGAAATATAAGAGCTCCTCTTCATGGGCGTCGGCGCCGAGATCGAGTTGGAAATCAATCGAGCCGAATAGCAGACGCTGCACGCCGCCGGCCCGGGCCATCGACAGTGCGTTCCAAAAGCCTTTCGCCGTTTCAATTTGCGGCAAGATTGGCGCGGCCGACCTAAAATGCTTGGCGACAAGGCGAATATCCTCGACGCGTTCTGCCTTAGGCAATAAGACGCCGGCGATGCCCGGCTTTCCGCCCAACTTCAGGTCGTCATGAAACCATTCACTGTTCGCAATGTTAACGCGCAACAGCACGGGTTGCGCGGGCGTCAGCCAAGCCGCCACCGCCGCGCGGGCCGCCAATTTGTCCCCGGCGGCAACGGAATCTTCCAGATCGACAACCACGGCATCGGCCCCGGCCGCGCACGCCTTCGCAAAACGATCGGGCCGGTTACCTGGAACGAACAGATAGGAACGGGGGCTGAGCAATTGCATCGGGAGACTCCAACTTCAGAAGACTTTTTATTTTAGTGATGCGAGTGAGGTTCCAGATTTGTGTAAAAATGCGGCTCATTTCTTCCGCCGTGGCTGCCCCACTGAACTCCGCCAGCCGCAATGCCTTATGCTCCAGTTCGCTCCGCGTTAGCGTGTTGCCCGGGTCGCCCTTGGGCTCGTCTACCCTTCCGCGCAATGTGCGGCCATCGGCGGTTTCAACCGTGACCTTGCCAATCCAGTTTTCCGGATAAGCTTGATCCACTTCAGGGTCAAGGGCCATAGCACACCTTTCACGGAACGCAGCAACGCGCGGATCGTTGAAGTGATCCGCAAATTCTGCCATACCAGCGCGCCCAAACAGGGCGATCATCCCCAGCACTGTGCCCATGGAGAACTTTGCTTGATGCACGGTTGTGGGATTTAGGACTGGCCCGAGCACATCAATCGCTGCCTGATGCACATGCGCGGTGACCTGCGTGATCGCTTCGGGCTTAAGTTCATGCTGAACCATTACGATTTGCAAAGCGTCCGCGGCTGGATGCGTGTGCCGGCAAGAGGCATGGTACTTGAACGAGGTTTCGACCAGCGCCCAGCGCTCTCCCAGCCGATCGGTTAGTTTTGCGGGATCAGCATCGCTCGACATGCCGGCCGCCATTCCCTGCGGCCCCTCAAGAATATGCTTGGCGCCGGTAAAACCTTCCTTCGCGAGATACGCCGAAAGCAGACCACCTGTCGCGGCTTTGGCGGTGTGCAGTTGTTTCGAGTCGGCTGCATCACGCAAGAATTCCCACAAGCCCGCCGCCTGAGTGCCCGCCGAACCAAAGGCATCAAGCATCTGCCCCGAGGACAAATTCAGCAAGCGGCCGACTGCTGCCGCCGAGGCCAGGGCGCCCGCGGTTCCCGTAGTGTGAAAAACCTGGTAGTGTGAGCGGCCAAGAAATTCACCGACGCGGATACCCACTTCGTAGCCAGCCACCGCCGCAGTCAGTAGTTCAGGCCCAGAACTACCGATCGTTTGTGCGACCGCGAGAACCGGAGGAAAGACAACGGTGCCCGGATGAAACACCGCGCCATTATGGACGTCATCCTGTTCGGCAAAGTGAGAGGAGGCGGCATTTACCATCGCCGCAAAGAGTGGAGAGGTGCGGCTGCGCGAGATCAGGACTTCGGACTCTCCAACCGCCGGCCCCATGGTGACTGCAAAGCGCTCAATCGCCTCCACTGGCCGCGCGCCTTTGCCGGCAAGAGCGGAGCCAAACCAGTCGAGAAACAAATCCTCTGCTCGCCGCAGAACCGGCGCGGGAATATCCTCGAACCGCAGTGTCGCCGCGAAATTCGCAAGAACCTTGCTCGGGTGATCGCTCATTCAGTTTGTTGTCCTAAGATTTTGACTATATCGCAGCCTAAGGCCGGAAGGGATCATCGGTCTTTCAAAATGAGCGCGGCAACCCGAGCACGTGCTCGGCTACGTAAGAGAGAATTAAGTTGGTCGAAATTGGCGCCACCTGGTACAGGCGGGTTTCGCGGAACTTACGCTCGACGTCGTACTCGCAGGCGAACCCAAATCCACCGTGAAACTGCAAGCAGGCATTAGCCGCCTCCCAGGAAGCCTCAGCGGCCAGCAGAAGCGCGATGTTGGCCTCGGCGCCGCATGGTTGATGGGCGTCGAATAATGTACACGCTTTGAAGCGCATCAAGTTGGCCGCCTCGACTTTGATGTACGCCTTGGCGATCGGGAATTGAACTCCTTGATTCTGGCCGATCGGCCGCCCGAATACGTTGCGCTCATTTACGTATTTTGTCACCTTGTCGATGAACCAGTAGCCGTCACCAATGCACTCGGCAGCGATGAGTGCCCGCTCGGCGTTAAGCCCGTCCAGAATGTATCTGAACCCCTTCCCTTCTTCTCCGATGAGATTGTCCGCCGGAATTTTCAAATCGTTGAAGAATAGCTCGTTCGTCTCATGGTTCACCATGTTGGGAATTGGCCGAACCCGGAGCGACTCACCGATAGATTCTCGCAGATCAATCAGAAAAATCGACATCCCCTCGGATTTTTTCTGGCCCTCGGCCAAAGGCGTTGTCCTTGCCAGCAGGATCATGAGGTCGGAATGTTGGACGCGTGAGGTCCACACCTTCTGCCCGGTCACGACATAATGGTCGCCTTTCCTGACGGCCGTTGTCTTGATCCTTGTCGTGTCGGTACCCGCGATCGGTTCTGTTACCGCCATGGACTGCAGGCGCAATTCGCCACGCGCAATTCTAGGGAGGTACGCCCGCTTTTGCGGCTCTGACCCATGACGTAAAAGGGTGCCCATGTTGTACATCTGCCCGTGACACGCCCCGGCATTGCCGCCCGCGCGGTTGATCTCTTCCATGATGACCGAAGCCTCGGTTAGACCGAGCCCCGAGCCGCCATACTCCTCCGGGATCAACGCGGCTAGCCACCCAGCCTTTGTGAGCGCATCCACGAATTCCTCCGGGTAAACGCGCTGTTCGTCAATCCGCCGAAAGTATTCAGCGGGAAACTGTGCGCATAGTTCCCGCAAAGCGGATCGCAGGTCCTGAAATTGATCGGCCGGGTTCAATGTGGAAAGTCCTTTCTTGTTGCCTCAGGCGAGAAGAAATTCTTCACGCCAGCGTGGCAGTTGCGTCCATTGCCAACTCGCCTGCCGCGTCTGCCGCCCACAAGCGAATTGTTTTGTCATCGTTTTCAACTCGGCCGGAGACTGAAAATGGCGCGCTGTCGAACAGCGGTTTGACCGCCCGAAATGCGAAGCGCGCCACCGTGGCATGCGGCAAATTACGCCTTACCAGATCAAGCAACAATGTGGCAATCAACGGGCCATGCACGACTAAGCCTGGATAACCTTCCACCTCGGTGACGTATTGGCGGTCGTAGTGGATTCGGTGTCCATTAAACGTCAACGCGGAATAGCGAAAAAGCAATACGGCGTCCGGGTGTATCTCTCTTGTCCAGTTGGCAGGGGCAGGCGAGTTTTGGGCTTTCTCGAATGCGTTGCGTGCGCCCGGGTAGTCTCGATAGACGATATCGTGCTCCTCAATCACAGCGACGCCTTCGCTATTTTTTATCTCATGCCGCACTACGACGAATACCAGGGGCCCGGTGCGCCCTTCTTTATGGTTCACATCGACGATACTCGAGGTGCGAAAAATGCGATCTCCCACTCGTATGGGGCGATCAAACTGCAGACGGCCTCCTGCAAACATTCGGCGCGGCAGAGGCACCGGCGGAAGAAAACCGCCCCTCCGCGCGTGTCCATCGCTTCCAATTTCAGACTGCCGGTGCAACGGCAGAAAATAAAGCCAGGTCCACAACGGTGGTAGAAGGTCGCCGACGTTGGGAGCCGGATCATTTCGGTCGAGAGTCGCGGATAGAGCGGCGACCGGCATGGACGTGATCGTATCGGAGGCCGTCTCGGTTCTGCCCACCCATTCCCGCAAGTAATTTATGTTCAGGTCCACGGTGTCATTCACCTAGGAAACGAGGCAGCAAGTTTGCAACCCGAGCCGAAGGGCGAACGGTTAGATCGAGGACAATGAGGGGGGATTCTCCCGGCGTCGCCATCGCCGCGGATTCTGTCACAATCTCTGACGATGAGTCAAAGATTGGGAACGACGGAAGAGTTTCCGTGTGAACTCAGCATCAGAGGCCAGATCGAGCGGGAGAAAAAACACGGCAAAATAAAACTCGAGTGAATGAAAAAATTGTCCGCGAAGTCAGACCGCTTTCTGTAAGGGCGATCCCCCCTGACTGGACAATCGCGGCTGTGACGGGCATGCAGTATGCTGCGTGGCGCCGCCGAAAAGGCACCGCACTCAAAAAGCTGACTGGAGGATTGCATCTCGGGGCGGTCAGACGTACATTATCGGTCAGCCAAGAAGTCAAACGGAATCCCTGCCAATTTTGGAAATACTGCGCTGCTGGAGGCTGAAATGACCAAGAGGACGAGCAATCGTATCTTAGGAATTCTTGCGCTCAAGCTCGAAAGGTCCCGAAGCCGGGGTGTGGGTAATCGCCGAAACTACAGAACTGCCGACGAAGTATGCCAAGATCGTTGTAACGGATGATCAGGGACGCTACGCGCTGCCCGAGCTACCAACGGCAAACTATCAAGTGTTCGTAAGAGGCTACGGGCTGGTGGATTCGGCCCGAGTCCCGGCAAAGCCGGGCCAACACCTCGATCTCAAAGCTGTGGTGGCCCCCGACGGGCGGGCGGCCGCGCAGATCTATCCGGCCAATTACTGGTTGAGCCTCGTGAAAATACCGAGTGGCAAGCTATCGCCAGATGAAGTAATCGGAAGAGTCAAGCTCTGTATGAACTGCCATCAGATTGGGGACAAGGCAACACGCGAGATTCCCGCCGCCACCAAGGACTTTGGTCCGTTCAAAAGCAGTCTGGAAGCCTGGGATCGCCGGACGAAATCGGGCCCGGTTGGCGCGAACATGGGCGGCGCTTTCCTTTCGCTTGGGGAGCAGCGTTCGCTGTTCGCTGATTGGACCGATCGCATTGCCGCGGGCGAGTACCCGAAAGAAGCGCCGCCGCGTCCGAGCGGCGTCGAGCGCAACATTGTGCTCACGTTGTGGGACTGGGGCACGCCGACTAATTACATGCACGACGAAGCAGCCAGTGACCTACGGAATCCGATGGTCAACCCGAATGGGCCTGTGTACGGCGTCATGACCAGCGGAAATTCGCTGGTGTGGTTAGACCCGGTTAAGAACACGGCCAACGAGATAAAGATCCCTTCAAAGGCAGAGCCGCTCGGATCGATGGAGATGCCCTCACCATATTGGGGCGAGGAGAACATTTGGCTGGCAGCCGCGCAGCCGCGCAGTGCGGCGGTTGACCAGATGGGACGTGTTTGGTTCGCCAGCAGAAATCGGGGCGGGAGCAGCTCATCGGACGGAGGCAAACAGCCAGACTTTTGCAAGACAGGATCCAGCAACAAGTTTGCCCAATACTATCCACTGGCGCGCGGCAATAAACAAGTTGCAGTCTACGATCCAGAGAAGAGGGAAATTTCTGAGATCGACACGTGTTTTACGACAGACCACAACGAATTCGGCGCTGATGGCAGCCTATTCTTCGGCCAGGAGGGTTCTGTTGGCTGGGTCAACACCGCGGCGTGGGACAGAACCCATAATGATGAAGCCTCCCAGGGCTGGATTCCAGCGGTGCTGGACACCAATGGAGATGGCAAGATCACCAAGCCATGGACCGAACCGAACGACCCAATCGATCCAACGAAAGATCACCGGATCACCTTCCGTTGCTATTCGATTTCTGTCAGCCCAGTAGATGGCAGTATGTGGTGTTCAGGGATCGGCCTGAAAGAAAACACACTGGTGCGCCTGGATCGAGGTTCCAATCCTCCCGAAACGAGTAAAGGCGAGGTCTACGAGCCACCGAAAAAAGAGCCACCGTTATTCAGCGCGGGCGGGGTTTCCGTGGATAGCAATGGTGTGGCTTGGCAGAATTGGCGCGCGACAGACTATATAACCGCCTTTGATCGTCGCAAGTGCAAGGTACTGAACGGGCCGACTGCAACCGGCCAGCATTGTCCGGAGGGCTGGACGATCTACCACAAGCCGGGTCCAACCTTTCAGGGTGGGATGCCGATCAATTCCGATCTGAACTATCTGATCTTCGTTGACCGAAACGGTGTTTTGGGTCTTGGAAAAGATGTTCCAATGACGGGAGCCGTCAATTCCGACGCTATGTTGGATCGACGACCCGAAGGCTGGCTGGAAAGGCCGCGGCTTCTGGACAAGTTACAATCCGAATACGCCTTGGCACATGGAAGGGGGCAAGGGGACCAAGGACAAAGTTGTAAAAGTCCAGATGCGTCCCGATCCCCTCGCAAGGTAGTCGCGTCGTAACCCATTGGCAGGTGGACTGACCGCAGACGCCCCCTGAGGAGGAGACGTGAGACTTCGGTTGCGGGTCGGCTATCTGTGCTTCTCGTTTTTAATCTTCTCCTCACCGGCAGTGTACGCCCAGGACGGCGCGGTCCTTTTCAAGAGCTATTGTGCTTCCTGCCATGAAGCCGCCGCTAACTCATCGGCGCCCGGCTTAGACCTTCTGCGGCAGATGAGCCCCGAGCAGATTTTCCAGGCGCTCGAGAAGGGACCAATGATAGCTCAGGCCGCCGAGCGGAGCCGCGCGCAGAGGCGCGCGCTTGCAGAATACCTTTCCGGCAAACAATTCGGGAGTGAACCCCTGAATCCGATCCCCAAGTCGGCATTTTGCGAGAGCACCGTCGGGTTGATCCGCGATTCGCTGACCGGGCCGGCCTGGAATGGCTGGGGAGCCACGATCACGAACACGCGCTTCCAGGCGGCGAACGCCGCGGGAATGACAGCGGATGACGTGCCGCGCCTGAAACTGAAATGGGCGTTCGGGTTCCCTGGAGCAAGTTCGGGGGGAACGCAACCCGTGGTCGTCCGAGGGCGAGTCTATGTAGGAGACGCCGAAGGAGACCTGTTCGCGCTCAATGCGCAAACCGGCTGCATTTATTGGACGATCGAGGTGGAGGCAGGCATCAGAAGCGCCATCACGATCGGGATGCGGGGCGCCGGAGGGTTGGCGGCGTATTTCGGCGACCAATCGGCCAACGTGTATGCCGTGGACGCGGAATCGGGGAAGATACTGTGGAAGGTCAAGGTGGACGACTATTCGCGCGCTGCCATCACGGGAGCGCCTCAGTTGTATGCGGGGCGTTTGTACGTGCCGGTTTCATCGCGCGAAGAATCCCAAGCGGCAGATCCGGCATATCCATGTTGCAGATTCCGGGGGAGCGTGGCGGCCCTCGACGCCGCGACCGGTAAACGAATCTGGAAAACCTATATGATTCCAGAAGAGGCGATCCTCACGCTGAAAAATCGGGCCGGGACGCAGCTTTGGGGGCCTTCTGGAGCGGGGGTCTGGAACGCCCCCGCAATCGACGTCAAGCGAAACTTGCTGTATATCGGAACGGGCAACAATTACTCTCCCCCCGCGATTGGTGCTTCGGATTCGATCGTTGCCCTCGACATGAAGTCCGGAAAGATCAAATGGGTCCGTCAGGAGACAGAGAATGACATTTGGAACGGGAGCTGCCGGCGGCCCGATCGTGAGCCAGCGGTCTGTCCTGAGGCGGACGCCCCCGACTTCGACTTCGGATCCTCTCCGGCCCTCGTCAAATTGAAGAGCGGACGGCAGATGCTGATTGCGGGAAACAAGTCAGGAATGATTTGGGCCCTTGATCCTGATCAGCGGGGGAAAATGATTTGGGAGCAGCAGGCCGGAAAAGGAAGCAGCGGAGGCGGTGTTCTGTGGGGACTCGCAGTGGATGGCGAAAACGTTTACGTGCCCAACGGCTTCTTTGATCAGTCCGGTGCCGATGCGAGTGGTGGCATGGAGGCGTTCCAGCTCAGCGATGGACACGCGATTTGGAACACACCGAACCCGCCGTGCGGAGACCGAAAACCCTGCAAACCATCCCACCCGGCGGCAATTACGGCGATTCCGGGAGTTGTGTTTTCCGGAACCATGGACGGCCGATTGCTCGCCTATTCGGCGCAGACCGGCAAAATCCTCTGGGAATTCAATACGGTTCGAGACTACTCCAGCGTGAACGGAGTAAAAGCCAATGGAGGTTCGATAAGCAATGCCGGCCCAACGGTTGTGGACGGCATGCTCTTTACGAACTCCGGCTACTCTCATCATGGCGGTGTCATTCCCGGCAATGTTCTCCTCGCTTTTTCGGCGGAGTGAAAACGTCTTCCAAGAAGGAGGTGGCCATGTCCAGAGTCCGCGGATTGAAGACAATGGAGAAAATGCGGCGTCGGGTAACGGCTGGATTGCTTGTGGGATTATTGGTGGCTGCTCTTGCGGTTGCGACTCGTCCGGCGAAGGCGCAGTCTGCGGTTCAGGGCTTAAGGCTTTACGTGATGGACGGCGGAAGCATCATAATCGACGCCCCGGAAAAGTTTGGCCTCACCAGGGAGCAAGTGAAGAATAGCAATATGTCTTGTCCAGTCTATTTGATCGTGCACCCCCGAGGGACTTTGCTATTTGACACCGGCCTCGGCGATCGCTATGCCGGCCGTCCCTTCAATGAAGCGGTGCTTGGCGACCCGCCTGACCTTCCCCCTTTTGCGTCCTTCGTCCTCGTGACCAAGACGGTGAAAAGTCAGTTGGACGCGATTGGATACCCGCCGTCGAAGATCGATTACCTGGCGTTATCGCATCCACATATCGACCATATCGGTAACGCCAACGATTTTGCGGGCTCGACATTCCTCGTGCACAAAGGTGACTACGACATGATGTTCGGCCCGGACGTGAAGGTCAACCCCGCATATGCCGCTCTCAAGAACAGCAAAACGAAGATCATCCCAGGCGATTACGACGTGTTCGGTGACGGCACGGTCGTGCTCAAATTCACGCCGGGTCATACACCCGGCCACCAGTCGCTATACCTGAAGCTCGCGAGGACCGGGGGCGTCGTACTGAGCGGCGACCTCTATCACTATCCCGAGGATCTCACGCTACATGCCATGCCGGAACGCGAAAGGGGACCGGGGGTGACGGAGGCCTCACGGAAGGCGCTCGATGCTTTCTTGAAGGAAGCCGGCGCGCAATTGTGGATCGGGCACGACATCAATTTCTTTTCCAGGCAAAAACACGCTCCAGAGTATTACGACTAGCCCTTGCCTTATTCATGCCGGACAAGTCGCTAGTTGCCGGGTTGTTTGCAGAACGCTTTGCTCGACAACAGGGCTCAGTCCGGTATCGTCAACACCCTGGGCTAACCGCCAATAATGCTCTTTGCGGCGGCAATTTTGGGTTTTGGAAGTTTGCTGCGGTGACGGAACGTCCCTTCACTCAAAAAGCTGGCTCAGACGTTGCGCACCGATGGGACTGGGTGTACATTTTCGGTCGACCGGAAAGTCAGAACGGAAATACCGGATGACCATGCTACCGACGGAGCGTATCGGCTACTCGTCTATCAAAGATCGGCCGCGGCTCGCGCTGCCCGCCGGCGCGCGCCTGGTTGTGTGGGTCATTGTGAATATTGAGGAGTGGAATCCGCGCGAGACCATGCCGCGAACCGTTCTCACTCCACCAGCCGGTGGCTCGCCGATGCCCGATATTCCGAACTGGGCGTGGCACGAATACGGCAATCGCGTCGGCTTCTGGAGAATGCTGGAAGTGTTCGATCGCTTCAACATTCGCGCGGCGCTCGCCATCAATGGCGGCGCCATCGAGGCCTATGAGCCGATCGCGCGCGCGGCGCTGGAACGCTCGTGGGAGTTCATCGGTCATGGCTTCGGCCAGAAGAACATGCAGAAGGTCCCCGACGAGCGAGCCGATATCGCGAAGACGACGGAAGTCATTCAGGCGTTCACGGGGCGGCGACCGCGCGGATGGCTTGGGCCAGGCTTGACTGAGACATGGGATACGCCCGATATCCTGGCCGAAGAAGGCTACGAATACGTCTGCGACTGGGTTCTGGACGACCAACCGGTTGTGCTGAACACGCGCGGCCGTTCACTCGTGAGCGTGCCGTACACGCAAGAATGCAACGACGTCGCGATGATGCTGATTCAGCATCACCAAGCGGCGGAATACAGGGACCGTGCAATCGATCAGTTCGAGCAGTTGTATTCCGACGCGCACGATTCCGCGCGGATCATGGCGCTGGTGGTGCATCCCTACATCATGGGCGTCCCTCATCGGCTGCGTTGGAGCACATTCAGTCGCGGTCCGGTGTCGTGTTTTGGACCGGCGGTCAGATTCTGGACTGGTATCTCAGTGCTCATGTGAAGAGCGAAGCAGTCGCATCGTAACCAGCGCCACGGCGTCCAGAAACATGAATCGCTGGAACCTCACTCGCCGATGACTGCCACGCCTTGAATTTCAATAAGGATTCCCGGCTGTGCGAAGTCAGAAACAGTAATCAACGCGCTTGCAGGGAACTTGCCGTCCGGGAACATCTCGTGGCGCATTTTTACGAACGGGTCGCCATAACGGGGATCGTTGATAAAGACAGTCATGGTCACCAAGTTCTGGAGGCTTCCTCCACTGCGCTTCAAGGTGCGGTCCAGCAGTGCGAAGACTGTCCTGGCTTGCCCCTGGAAGTCGCCCATAAGTGACTTACCGTTCAAATCCTGGGTGGTGGTTTGGCCCGCGAGCCAAATGATTCTCCCGCCTCTGGTAATCACTGCGGGGGAGAAGGCGCGCTCCTTTTGGGTGGCGGTGCCGTCAAGATATTGCACCGAGGATGAGGATTTAGGTTGTTGCGGAGCGGACATGACATCGGCCCCAATGAGGAGCCCGAACCCAGTTCCTACGACGCCAACGAGTCCAAGCACAAAGCGGCTCAATGTTGATTCTCCCTTCCTTTGGAATTGACTGCCACGTCGCATGACCGATGCGATGATACACCTAGCTGTGAGGCAATCAGTATGAACCAGGGGCCGAACGAGCTTCCAGGCCCCGCGACCCCGTGGGAGCTGGCGTGCTCGTCTGGAGATGTAGTCTCGTCAAGTCTGCCAATGTTCAGTTTATCGT
>WNGH01004095.1_pt1 | contig 13914 bp, 13 predicted proteins | sample 5400631 | NCBI WGS metagenome assembly WNGH01 (sample SAMN13153373, study PRJNA577476) | soil metagenome | isolation source: 115 cm soil or saprolite under Garry oak tree replicate 1 | place: USA:California | collected 2016-06-15
CGCTCGCCATTGCGGTCGCCAATGCCGGCGGCCTCGGCGGCTGCGGCGCGCTGATGATGCAGCCGGAGGCGATCAGGCAATGGGCTGCCGACGTGCGGGCGGGCACAAACGGCGGCTTTCAGTTCAATCTCTGGATCCCAGCGATGTCAGCATCAGCGTCGGCGAAGGCGAGGCCGTCGGCTTGTTGGGCGCGAACGGCGCCGGCAAAAGCACGACGCTGCGCGCAATTTCGGGACTGATCCGGACGACCTCGGGGTCCATTACTTTTCTCGGCACCGATCTCGCGGCTAGGCCGCCGCACAAGATCGCCGAGTTGGGCATCGCCCATGTACCGGAAGGCCGTCAAGTGTTCCCCGAATTGACGGTGAAGGAGAATCTCGAGGTTGGTGCCTATATTCCAAGCGCCAAGGCTGAGCGCAACCGCACGCTCGAGCTGGTGTTCGGGATTTTTCCCGCGCTCGCCGAACGGCGCAATCAACTGGCAGGCACGATGAGCGGCGGCGAGCAGCAGATGCTTGCCGTCGGCCGCGGCTTGATGCTCAAGCCGCGATTGCTGATGCTGGACGAACCCTCTTTGGGACTGGCGCCGGTCGTAACCGATGCCACGTTCGCTAAGATCCAGGAAGTGCATGCGATGGGGACCGCCATTCTGCTGGTCGAACAGAACGTCAGTCGCGCGCTCGGCATGGTGCAGCGCGCCTACGTCCTGGAGAGCGGAAAAGTGATCATCCAGGGATCGAGCGCGGAACTAGCAAACAATAAGCAGGTGCAAGCGGCTTATCTCGGCATGTAGCCACGGCGCGCCAAACACCGTCCGGCGCACGTGCTTGCACAGCCAGTATCGAGCCGCGAAAGCAAATCTGAAATTCAACTGATGGCGATTAGTGGTCCGGCCGCGTGTGTAGAGCGGAAAACGCTGGAAAATAACACAACAAAAAGGATGACGAGGCGCCGGAGCCTCCGGCACCTCGTCGGAAACTTCAGATCGGTTCGAGAGCCTGGGCGAAAAAGATGAAGCCAAGACCCGTCACGTGACGAGCCTTACGCCCTCACGCTTGGGCAAGTGTCGAGGCCGGAGCAGAAAGCGAGCGTGAAAGCCCCAGCCTTCTCCTTAACCGAGCCCGCCGCGGCTTCCAGCGCCTCGTCGGAAACCTCGAAGCTGAGATCTTCTTCCCTCTCGATGTACTTGTCAGTCATTGGCCTTGTTCCTCTTAATTCGCCAGCGGCGCCGGCATCACCAGGCAGGTCGAGAAAATTGGTGAGAACCCCCCGCCAAGAAATCCATTAAATCATCGGCTGCCGACAGTGTAAAGTCTCTCCGCCGGCTGTGATACATAACTGAAATGTGGAGATAAAACCGCCTTGCCGGCGGCTCGTTTTAGCCATTTACAAAGGCGTGAAATGAGGCCCGAGAATCGGCTGCTCCACGGTCGCAGGACGGGCCCAGCACAAGCGGCGGACAGTGCGTGTTGTGAGGATTCGGTGGACGCATTTTACCAGCGCCTGAGCCTGCGCGCCGCAACCATTGACGAGCTATTTTCGGCTGCGTTTGCGGTCGCGCCGAACCCCGCGGTTGATTGCGATTTGTCGGCGCGTTTGGCGGCGCAACGTCTGGCCGCTTGGCGGCAGTCCTCGGCGGCAGGGGACGTATCTCTGTTTGCGCGGCGGCTCGCGCGCGACGGTTTATCAGGCGGCGAGGTTGAGAGCCGGTTCACTGGTGCGCAGCGCGGCCCGTCGGCGCCGCATCCGGCATGGCTAGAAGACGCCATTTGGATCGAAGCAGCGCTGCAGGCGAGCGGGACCGAGCCTGGCGCCACACCGGCTTACCCCTTCGAAGACCTATTCGCGGTGCTGATCGAACGCGCCGCGGCGCTCGTTTGGTCCGGCCTGGATGTGAGCACATCAGCCAACTTCGCCGAAACCGCGCGCGCGTGCCTGCTGGATGCCCTGCTCGCCGCGGTAACGGAGCTTGGTGCACCCGCCCTCTACGAGCGTTTCGCCAAAAAGCGTAGCGCTGGACCAAGCTCCAATGCGGCCAAATCGCCCGGCGAGCCCGCCGGGACATCGCACTATCGCGAATTTATCGCCGAGATGAGAAGCGGCGGCTTTCGCGGCCTGTTCGAAGACAAGCCCGTGCTGCTGCGACTGATCGCGGTGATGACGCGCCAATGGGTCGACGCAACTCGTGAATTCATCTTGCGCTTGGCCGGCGACATGCCGGCGATTCGCCGCGATCTGGTGCGTGGATCGGCCATCGACAAGATCGTGGACATCACAAGCAGTATCTCCGACCCGCACAATGGCGGCCGCAGCGTATTGATCCTGCGTTTCGCCGATGGGGCGCGCATCGTTTACAAGCCAAAGGACTTGCGACTCGATGTCGCTTGGCGCGGCCTGGTGGAGCAGCTCAACGGCGCGGGCGCGCCCATTTCCCTCAAAGCGCTGCGCAGCCTGGCGCGAGACGGCTACGGCTGGACCGAGTTCATCGAGCACCTCGGCTGTGCCGACGCGCGGGGCTGCGAAGCTTTTTTCCAGCGCGCCGGCGCTTGGCTCGCGCTGCTGCATTGTTTTGCTGCAACCGACATGCATCAGGAAAACATGATCGCTGCGGGCGACCATCCAGTCCCGATCGATCTCGAGACCATCCTTCAGCCCTCCGCAGAGGAGCACAAGGCGGGTGAGCCGGAGGCAGCGGCTTTCGATGCCGCGATGGAGATCATCGCCAATTCGGTGATGACAGTCGGCCTGTTGCCCGCCTATGGACGATCCGTCGATAACAATGTGTTTGCGATGGGAGGCATGACGGCCGATTGGGGTGCGCGAACGGTCATCAAATGGAACAACCTCAACAGTGATGCGATGCGTCCCGCCAAAGCGGAAGAGTCCGGCGCGGGTACACCTAATCTGCCGCACGTGGACGGCCGCTACGCCAGGCTGAGCGATCACGTCGAGAGCTTCGTCGCGGGCTTTGCCGACTATGCAAATTTCCTGATGCGCCAGATGCGAGACCGCGAAGCGGCGGCGTTGTTAGACGGCTTTGCCGGACTGCCGGTTCGTAAAGTCGTGCGGCCGACGCGGTTCTACTACATGCTGCTGCGACGGTTGAAAAACCACCGCAGCATGGGGGACGGTATCGTCTGGTCGGCGCAAGCCGATTTCATGGCGCGCTTGGCCGATTGGGACAAAGAAACCGATCCGCTTTGGCCTTTGCAGCGCGCGGAGCGCGCGGCGCTTCTTTCTTTGAACGTGCCGTATTTCATGACCCCAAGTAATGGCACGGCGATCTACGATCTCCGCGGCGTCTCAGCTGAAACCGCGGCGACGCCTGGGCTCGACCGGGCTCGGGAGCGGCTGCAAGCGCTCGACGAAAATGAGATCGCTTGGCAGGTCGAGGTGATCAGTGAAAATATTAATCAGCCGGCGCGGACCGCGAGCAATGTCGCACGCAGCGAAACCGTAAGCGCCTTTGCGCAGACCCTCCCCGACAACGCACGCTTTAAGGCCGAAGCCGGTAAAATCGCTACAGAACTCGCCAAGCATGCTATTCGCCGCGGACCCGGTGCCGCTTGGATCGGCCTCGACTGGCTTGGCGATTCGGATGTGTTTCAGCTCGTTTGTCTCGGACCCGATCTTTATAACGGCGCAAGCGGGATCGCGCTATTTCTTGCCGCCCATGCCGCCGTCACCGCGGATGCGGCGTCAGCCGAACTCGCGCACGCCGGCCTCGCCCACATTCGCAAGAACCTGAAAAGCCGCAATGCGCCGCGGCTTGCGCGTTCGCTCGGCATCGGCGCTGCCACCGGCCTGGGCTCGATCGTCTATGCCTTTGCCGTGATAGCGAAGTGCCTCGGCGAGGTCGGCATTTTAGAGGACGCCGAACGTGCGGTACGATTGTTCACCGATGAATTGATCGCCGCGGACAAGCAATTGGACGTGATGGGCGGCGCCGCCGGCGGCATCCTGGCGTTGCTGCGGCTCTATCGCGATACACAATCAGATGAAGCGCTGACGCGCGCGATCCACTGCGGCGAGCACCTTTTGGCGCGAGATCGGGTCGGGGTGATCGGTCGCCGCAGCTGGGTCGGTCAAGGATTCGGTGGCTCCGCGCTTAACGGCATGTCGCACGGTGCTGCGGGATTTGCTTATGCGCTTTCATCGTTGGCGGCCTCGAGCGGCCGCGAAGAATTCGCGGCTGCAGCGGCCGAGTGCCTGGCATTTGAGGATGCCAGCTACGACGCCGATCGCCGCAACTGGCCTGACTTGCGCGTGGCTGGACAATCGCTGTGGCCATGCCAATGGTGCCATGGCGCTCCGGGAATTGGATTGGCGCGTCTCGCCACGACGCGGCGCATCGCGACCAATGCGGCACTTAAAGCCGAGCTCGATGGCGAGCGTCTCGCGGCGGATGTTAGCAAAGCGGTCGAGGGCGTGACGCGGGCCTGGCCCGGTCAGCTCGACACGCTGTGCTGCGGCGCCCTTGGCAGCATCGAATTTCTCTGCGAGGCGGCGGCGGAGGGGATAGGTAAGCGCGAAATCGGCGAATTGGCATCGCGGCGGTTGGCTGCCGTCCTCGCGGCTGCTGCGGCAAGCGGCGATTACCGCTGGAACAGCGGCAAGCGGCAATTCAATTTAGGTTTGTTTCGCGGTCTCGCCGGCGTCGGCTATACGTTGTTGCGGCGGATCGATTCATCGCTGCCGAATGTACTGGTTTGGGAATAGCCATTCGATTGTCGCGCGGCAGCACTTGCGTCTTTTGGGCGAAGTTACTCGCCGGCATCCATGGTTTTCAGGACGCCTTCCACCCGAATCGCGCGGCCGCACTGCTTGCACTCAAATGCCTGCGCATCGGATAACCGCATAAAGCCACCACAAGTCGGACATGGCACCAGCAGGTCGGTGCTGATCGCAGTGACGCGCACAGCTTTGGCTCTGCGGCCGGACCGCAATCGGGGGTGTAGCTGTCGCAGCGCCGGCATGAATACTCCCAGTTTCGGGGCCGGAATCGCGCGATTCGATCACGAAATGGAGGGAGGTCCGGCCCCGGACAAATACCTGCCCCGGTGGCGCGGCGGCGAATGTGATATTCGACACAAAATTCCGCTTTTTCCGTCCCCGTAATTAACAATTAGCGCGAATGTTGCATTGCGATTCCGGGACAAAACCTCGCTGCATCGAGCCAAACCCAATCCGGACTGTAATCACTGGATCGTCAGAGCGCCGCGCGTATTCGGGTGAAAATCATCGAAGAATTCATAACGGCCCGGCGCGAGCGGGCGAACATTGACCGTGCCGACGGCGCCGGGCGCAATCACTTTCTCGACGCGCAGTGACACACTTTCAAATTCCATCGGCGTAGCATCAAGGTTCTTGACCTCGAGGGCGAGCGGCCTATTCGCCGGCGCGTGGATTTCGGCCGGCTCAAAACGATGGTCCTTCACTGCGATCGCAATGGTAGCGCGGTCCTGCGCGCGAACGTCGTTACCGCAAAGGATCAATGCCGATCCGATGAGCGGCACGGCGATCCAAAGCGGCCTTAAACTTGCGAAATAGCTGGTTGCGAAATACCCGGTCACGAAATTCCCCTCTGTTGCGTTCAGCCTGCGCTAGAACTCGAACTCGAACAGCAATCTGGCGCGCTGCCGGGAAAAATCGGTGAGATCGAGCGCCGCGCCGACGCCCCGTTCGCGGCCGGCCATTTGCGCTTCCCAAGCCGCGCTCATGATTACCTTGGGCGCGATCTGCCAATAGAGGGTCGGTCCGAGATAGACCGCATCGCCGGTGAAGGAATTAAAGCTCGCGCCGTCGTAGTGCCGCAGATACCAGAGATCGGCGCCGATGACGACCTTGGGCATGATCTGCAGCGCCAGCGCCGAAGATATTCCGAATGTGGATTCTTTGGTCCAGGCGCCGAGATCGGCGCGCGTCGTTTCCGGCTCGTAAAGCAGATTGACGCCAAGGAACAGGCGATTCTTGATGAGCTCGGCATCGGCTTCGAGTCGAGTCTCAAGGCCGTAGTTCACGACCTTGGCGCCGTTCGTCTCATCGCGGCTGTGGAACTCCGGCTCAATCGAGAGCGTGACAGCAACTGGCGATGGCCCGCGGTCTATAATGACCGAGCGCAAATCAGCTTCGAATCCATTAACAGCCCCGACGTTGCGGTCGTCCAAACCGGGCACATTGCCGATGTTGTAATAGGAAAAGCTGGGGCCAAGCTCGATCTGCATATATTGCGTGGGCGTGTATTCGAATTCCAGCGCAGTTTGGCCGGCGGTATAATGTCCCGCGCGCCTACCAAAGTCGGCTCGCGTTTCCGTCTCGAATGCTTTTTCGGTCTCGAGGCCGGTCGAAGAGCCGATGGTGAAGCGTCCAAAAATATATTTGGTTTCGAGCTCGTGAAATGCGCCACTGGCCTGCGCTCGCGCCGAAGTCTGGCATACGAGCACCGCCGCAGTGGCCGTCACGACAGTCGCGAAAATGCATTGGAGTGAATAGCGCACCCAGTCGCGAAACGCTTTTTGTTTGATGCGGGAAATCACAGGCCAGGCGCCGTTCGGTTCGAAAATTTCGTGCCGAGACGACACACGAGGCAGTTTTGATTGTCAAGAAATTCGAAGCCTGCAGCTAAAGATTGGAGCGATTCTAGCTTTTCATTGTTCTAAATTAATTACGCGAGTTGTCATTGCGAGCGCAAGCGAAGCAATCCAGTCAAGCGAGTCGATCTGGATTGCTTCGTCGCGGAGCTTGTCATCGGGCCGGCCACTTCGGGCCGGACCCGTTGGCTCCTAGCAATGACGGCTGGAAATTGATCCGGCAACGCTGCGCGCTATTTGGCGGTGTTGATCGCCTTGTTGCCCGATGAATGCAACTTGCCGTTCACTCCGGTATGCGCGGTGGTCCCGCCCAATGTGGAATTGTAAAGCCCGTTCGGGCTGCGGTGCGAGCCTTTGGCCGCGTGTTTGTTGGCGTTGATCCGAGCGTTAGCATCGGCGTGAATATCGCCGTTCACATGAAAGCGCTCCGCCAGTTCGTCGCGCGGGCTCGGATAATCGAGCCGCGGCAGCTTGGCCATCGCTTCGAGGTTCGCCGGTATTTCCTTCGTGAACGGACCTTTGACATCGGCTTCGCTGATTACATAGTCGCCCATGATCGGGTCTTCCGAGGTTGCGGCAAGGGCGTTGAATGTGTCGGCGTCAAGCATGCCGGTGCCGTCGCGCCCGTTTCGCCGCTGAAATGCCGCTAAAGCTTTTTTGAAGTTGTCGCCGTCGTGGCCATCGATCACGCCGGATGAGAAGCCGGCGCGGTCGAGCAGCACCTCGGCTTTGACGATGAGCGCTGGACCGGCCTTCTGGCCTGGAGCGAACTGCGCCTGTTCGATGGCCTGCGCGGTGAGCGGAGGCGGCGCATGGCGCGCATGACGTTCATGGCGCGGCGTGGCGCCGATACACAACCCGGCGCAAAGCAGGAGCGTCAACAGACGCGTGGTCATGCAGCGGAAACGCGAGCCCGCGCGGATCGGTTCCGGGCAGCCTGTCTCACTCGATCACTGCGTCGGCGACTACCAGAAGTGATTGTGTGACAGGAGGCCGAGCGCCTTGGCGGTTTAAAAGATTAAGCAGCAGTTCGAATTTCGTTGGTTGCAGTATGGACGATCGGCAGGCTTTTCACCTTTAATATCCACGCAATATAGCGAACTGCCTTGCAGTAATTGACGAGAGTGGCAAGAACGCAAGCTATCCCTGTTCCTTGCCAATCTTCGTGCGTTCCTGTTCCGCAATTTTGTCCTGCTCCGCGAGCCTGGCCCAGGTTTGGGCCATTTCGATCAGCAAGGCTTTGTTAGTCCTATCCACTGCCTCGCGAGCCAAGCGAAGGCATTCGGCCGCGCGCCTTTTATGATCCTCGAATTTGGACACGGAACCCTCCGCCTTGCGCGGCAACGCGAACGGCGCAGCTTTGTTCCAGTGAAAAATAATATGGGGACGACTAAGACATGCTTTGTGCGCCAGACTGTTCAGCATCGCCGGGAACGCGTATCGTTAACACCTTGCCGGGGCCAAGAAATGCTATCCCGCTTGCGTTACCATGCCGCCTTGGTCCGCGTGTGTGCGATCACTGCGGCGATTTTATTGACGATTGCGTGGATGACGCCGGCTTCTGCCATCGAACGCATCTCGAATGACAGCGGCGGGCAGATCGGCACGTATTTGACCAAATTCAACACGCTGCGCAGGACTGGGCAACCGGTCGTAATCGATGGCACCTGCGCCTCGGCATGCACGCTTGTGGTTGGCATGATCCCCCGCAACCACATCTGCGTAACCCCGCGCGCGGTGCTGGCCTTCCATGCCGCCTGGGATCCTACGCTTTACGGCGCGCAGCTCAATAAACCAGGCACCAAGTATTTGTGGTCGCATTATCCGCCCGGGGTGCGCAACTGGATCGCGCGCCACGGCGGATTGAAGTCGCAAACTATTTATCTCAGCGGGCGTGAACTGGCAGCGCTGTTCTCGACCTGCCACTAATGGACGGCGCTTGCCGATCCCACCGTCGTGTTGCGACGCGAGTAGCGGCTCCTACTGCGCCTTGGCTGAGGAGCATGAAGCGACCAGCACGGCCCTGAACACGTCGAAGGACTGTACGCCGATCTGGCACTTGGTCGTCGGATCCGGAGCGACGGATAAATTTTGACCGGCGGCGACCGCTTGCGGCTTGCCGTTGATATTGAGCAGCACGCTATCGTTGCCTGGCGGACCGACCATCCCGACGGTTAAATGCCCATCGCCGACGATCAGGGTCTGATTGGGATTGATGTTGTAGGTATTCGCTGAAGGCGTGATCGCGTCCAGCGCGGCTTGCGTCTTCGCTAGCTTGGTTTGAAGCGAGGTGATTTGCTGGCTTTTGCCATCGATGTCGCGCTTTTGCTTCTGACTCTCGGCGCGCAATTGCTCAATAGTGGCCTCGCGACCGGCCGAATCGATCGACGACAGATATCGGCCATATAAATGGCCGCCGATTAGAATTGCGAGGACGAGGACGACCAAAGCCACGACGGTCGCAGCCGGGTGTTCGGCGCTAAAGAGGCGCCAGCGCGAAATCTGGCGGGTGCGGCTTGATTGCGTCCTGTCGATCACCGCATCCCCCGTTTATTGCTTGGATTTCGGCTCAGGCGACGTCAGATCAGCGCCGGCGCGCAGGGCGCCGGAAATTCCCGAAAGGATCGAGCGGACGCCCGGAATATCAAGCGCGGTTGCGGCTGGCGCTGCTTGGCTTGGCTGCGCGACCGGGCTCGCCGAACTGGCATTTGCAGTTTGCTCTGGCGCAGTCGGCGTCGCTGCACCCGAAGTACCGGGCGGCGGCTTGTTTGGCGCTGACGCCGGGGGGCCGGGCGTTGCGCCTGGCGCCGTTGACGCGTTGGGTGGCGCATTGCTGGACGGCGCCGGCGGTGGTGCATTGCCCATCGAGCCTGGCGAAGTCGACGTGGATGATGGCGGGCCGTTGGCGCCGGCCTGCGGCTGTCCGCCCGGAGGCACAGTCGGCACGTCGGCATTGCCGAGAATGATTGGCAGCCCGTCCTTGCCGGTGCCAATGACCACGATTTTCGCGTTCGGCGATTGGGCAAGCAGCAGCGTCGCTTCGATGCCGCGCCAGCGCAGATACGATTCCGAAATGCCCTGGCTGACCGTCTTCTGAAAGGCGGCTATGCCGTCGGCTTCGACCTGCTTGCGCTTGGTTTCTTGGGCCTCGCGCTCGACGCGGAATTTGTATTCCTGAATCATATAATACTGTTCGGTCTGCCGGTTGATCGCGGCGACGATGTCCGGCGGCAGGTCGATCGTCTGCACCAGCGTGTCGAGGATCTGAATCGCGTCCTGCAAGAAATCGTTGTAGTGCTTCGGGTCGGGCTGCTCCATCGCCTCCGGCTGCACCAGCTTGTTCAGGTTCGCCGTCAGGCTCTTTTGCGTGGCGTCGCGGATTTGTTTCTGGATCTGCTCGCGCGAAGTGTAGACCTCCTCCGCGGTATATTGCGAAATGACCTGCCGCGCCTGACTGCCGATTTCCGGATTAACGACCGAGGTCAGGTAATCTGGCCCAATGAACTTATGCAGCACCGCCACGGAATTGTGCAACAACTGATAGCGCACGCCGATCTGCGCTTTGACGTTCACGCCGTCCTTTGAAATCGCATTATAGGTCTGCTGCGTGGACTGTAGCCGCAAATTATAAAGGTAGAGCTTGTCCCACGGCCAAATGATGTGGAGACCTTCTTCACGCAATTCGCGGGGATCGAGCACAGTGCCGCGGCCGACCCAGCACCAGCAGTAAAGATCGAGGCCGTTGAAGCGCTTCCACAGCACGCCGACATTGCCGCTCACAACGGTGATGACCACGTAGGGCCACAGCACGACCACGATCAGCAATCCGACCAGGGTGATGAACGCGAGGCCTGGCAGATGTCGCAACAGACGGCTCCATCCCCGCTTCGCCGGCGGGGGCGCCAGGTCATCGATCGATTGCGGATAGCTTGCCATCACCCTGCTCCGCCCAGATCCTATCATCCACCCATTGAACGCTGCTCGACAATACGGCCCTCGTCCATCTTGATGCGGCGCGCGGACAGGTGCAGCTCGTCGAGATAGCGATCGTCATGCGTGATGACCACGATGGTGGCACCGGCTTGCATCATTTCCGGCAGCAGCTCGTCGTAGAATTTGCGGCGGAATTCAGGATCTTGCTCGGCGGTCCACTCGTCGAGCAGCATGATAGGCCGCTTTTCCAGAAGGCTGACGATCAATGCCAGCCGCCGGCGCTGGCCGCCGGACAGGTCGAGGGTGCGAAACTCGCCATTGGTGAGAGAGGTCTTGTCGGCGAGGCGGAACTGCGTCAACAGCCGCCCGACGTCGGCAGGATCGGCGTCCGGTATGCCGTACAGCCGCTGGAACAAATGATAATCGAAGAAAATCGCCGACATTAATCCGCGATATTCGTCACGGTTGGCATCGGTCACCGGCCGCCCATCAAGCAGAATCTCACCGGAATCCGGCGGGTAGAGCCCCGAGAGCACGCGGAGGAAAGTGGATTTGCCGGAGCCGTTGCCGCCAGTAATGAAAACAAGCTCGCCGGACTGCAACGTGAAATCGATCGGCCCGATCTTGAAAACAGTATCCGAGAACTTGTCGATGTAGCGGAACTCGATGTTGTGCATCTCGATGCGCTCGAAGCGCTTCGGTGCGATAATCGCGCGCCGCTCGTCCCTGACGAGCGTGGTTTCCAGCGCCTGCACGAGCCGAGCGATCCGATCCGCCGAGGCATTGGCGTTGAGCAGTATCGGGATCGATTGCACGAGCCCGAAACAGGCGCCGACCACGAACAGCAGCGCCGTCGTCGTCTTCGCGATCGATGCACCGCCGAGCGAGTCGCTCAGATTGGGCGCCACAAACACCACCGCGCCGAGCAGGATGTACATCGAGATTTGCGAAGTCACGATCATCTTGAAGGTTTCGGCCTGCGTGCGGATCTTGATGTTGGCCGCGGTCTTCGACACCTCCAGGGCATCATTGAACAGATCCTCGCTGCGCGCGGTATTGAGCCTGACTTCCTTGAATCCGTCCAGAAAATCGGTCAGCCGATCGAACAGGCGGCGCTCCCATGCCGCCGATTCGCCCTTCTGCTCGCTGAGCCGCCGGTTTTTGTAGTGGAAGATGGTCGCCGCGCCGGACACGATCACGACCGTCAGCAGAAATGCCACGATCGATAAATAGGCTACGTAAAACCCAACGAACAAAATCAGCACCGCGCCCTGCACGGTGAAGCACAGCATGTTGCTCGCCTGAGTCAAGACCGCGGTGTCGCTGGTAACGGCGGCGACAATGCGCGAGCGGCCGATCTTGTCGATCTCCAGCAGTTCCGAGCGCCTGATCAGATCCATAAGCCGCACGCGCAGCTTATGGATGATCGCCTCGATCTCGGCGGTGGCGGTGATGGTGACGAATTGCTGCGCTCTCATGAAGAGAAACAACGCGATCAAGAACAGCGAGGCCGCCCACAGTCCAGGCGGATGGCCGCTGCTGGTGTCTTGCACACCAGTATTGATGGCCGCGAGAATCGAGGCGTTGCTGATGCCGCCGACGCTGGACATGACTAACAGCTTCGGCATCGAGCCGTGCATTTCGCGCCGAACGAGCTGAAGGAAGGACATGACCGTGCGCTCGTCCGTCTACGTTGCTGCGGGCACTGGTGATTTAATCGGAATCAGCGGCGCATCGGCCCCTCGGCGCTGACCAGGCCGATCTATTCGCGAGGGTGCCATTCAAAACGACGGGATGGGCCGGTTATGAAAAGCACCGGCAACACCAGCAACGGAGTCGTGAAAACCGCGAGGAAGAACGTGCCCCAAAAACCCATCCGACGATGCGCGCCGCAAAATCCCGTAAGCAGGCACGCGATGATGTAGGCGAGAATGGCTGCTGCCATCATTTGACTGCCACGAATTGACTGCCACGCTTTTACCAGGCCGATTTACTGGACCAAATCTTCCGAAAATTGTTTACCACCGTGCGTTCAGTGCGATGCGTTTTGCTGCCAGCGCTGAGCGCCACTGCTGTAGCGCGACAGTGTCACCGCGCCATCGACGCCACAGTTGGTGGCCGGCCCTTACACCCGGCCTAAACACTTGGCCGATCGGATAGCGCCCCTCGCTTCGCTAAACGACTCCTAACTCTTCACAGAACCGGAGATTAAGGAGAGGACGTCGCCGTGGTCGAGCCCGTGCCACGCCCGCGTGTCCGTGACTCCCACATTTCTTTTTGCGCTTTGACGAAATCGCGATAGTCCGGCGGATTGAAATCGAGCAGCGTGCCGCCCGATTCAAAGTGCTGGACGAAGGCCTTGCCAATGGCATAGGTCGCGCCGGCCGAGAGCACCGGCATGATGAATCCGGCAGCTAGAATGTTGATAACCGGAACCGCTTTGAGCGCGCTTGCCGCGCCCATGCCGCTGGTCGCCGGAATCATACAACCGGCCAGCGCAGCGATGAGCGCCTTGCCGCGGTTTTCGGAGAAATCCACGCCGTAAATTTGCGACAGCCGGCGCAGCATCTGCAGTTGCAGTCCGCCAACCGCGAGCACATCGACGACCGGTATCGGCACGAGCCCAGCGACGCCGGACCAGATGGCAAACCTGTCGACCAATTTGGCAGCAACCTGATCGCGCTGCTCGGGCACGTCGGCGGATGTCGACGCGATGGCTTCGGCAGCGGAATTCATGGAAGCACTCGATTTATCCGCCATAGCGTATCCCTTTCTGTCATCGCCTGGGCCGGGACTGGCGCGCGCCCCTTCGCCGTGCGACCGGCCGGCTAGAACTCTCGTTGGCTCAAGCTATTGAGCGATAAAAAAGGCTATCATGGCAGGTTCCCGGTGCCAAGCGCCGCCGCTTACGCTCAATGCGTGCAATGACGCCTTCGGAGCCGCATTTTTTGGTTCGGAGGCGCAGCGTCCCACCAAAGTGAACCGGGCGTGAGGCTGGAATGGTTACTAATAAAGACTGGCGCGCCCGAAGAGATTCGAACTCCTGACCCCCAGATTCGTAGTCTAAACCCCAACTTTGATCCCGCAGCCAAAAATTGCAAACCGAGGCGAATTCGGCCGGAATGTGATCAAGGGGTTAGCGCTCCAAATGCAAACCCAGCCAATGGGAGCGGAGGGCCGGTAGGCTCCGAAAAGCGTGGCGTCGCCCCGGCCGTAACCGAGCGTGCAGCGGATCGCAAATCGATCTTGCAAAAGCAGAACGCGAAACGCCGCAGCCAGAAACCTTCGTTCACCGTAACCGTAACATGATGGCCAGAAGCAGGGTGCCACAGCGGGCCGATCGCGAGTGTCGAAAGCGGCTGTGGCTTGATCCGCTCCGCGCGGATCTCGA
>WNGH01008596.1_pt1 | contig 13914 bp, 20 predicted proteins | sample 5400631 | NCBI WGS metagenome assembly WNGH01 (sample SAMN13153373, study PRJNA577476) | soil metagenome | isolation source: 115 cm soil or saprolite under Garry oak tree replicate 1 | place: USA:California | collected 2016-06-15
TCTTTATGGGACTCGCCTCCGATGACCATGTTCTTTGGGAGAGGGTTGAGACAAGCTGGTGCTGGACCTGCAACCAGCCTACAGAACACCGAATATTCTTCCGCTGGGGCTACTTCGCAGGCCGCTGGCTAATTTGCAAAAAATGCACGGATATTGTAGTGCAACGCGAATGAAAGCCCTCACAGACCAGTCACACGAGAACATGAAGGCCATCGTATGCAAACTGTAAGCGTTGATCCCTGTAATCCCGCTCCAGCCTAACATAGTCATTATACGACCTGCCATTCAATTCCTCGATATGGGTAAGAATTGTTCTAGCGGGCCGGATGCGTTCAACTAGGCTCAGAGTCTCTTCAAAAGAAGCTTCAGAGCCGCGAATCCAGTGATTCTTAGGAACCAGGACCCTTCCCCTCGGGTCCCGTTCAAACCAGCCAGCCTCCAAGACTAGAAGGTCAGGCTCAAGAAGGTCGTCTCCCGGCCGCCAATCCTTAGTATCATCAACTGCCAACACTACACGCTTCTTGCCCTGCTCTAGAAGGAAGGAGGTCAACCCTGGCTGAGCCATCCGAAAAGCCCGGAGCCTCACCCCGTCTACGTGGAGGGGCTCTCCCTGGGCAATCTCGTGAACTTTCACGATTCCCATCCTTTCAAAGAATTGAAAATTGTCTGACAGGGCGAGCCTCTTCCGAAAATCCTCCCGGACCCAGGTGGGGAGCCATACGTCGGTGACTCTTCGAGCTTCATGGCGTAATATGCTCATATTGAGCCCTTCCACGATACGACGGCCCATGGTATGGTCCGGGTGCCAGTGAGTGTAGATGATACGCCGGACCCGGTGAATGTTCTCCCGTTCAAGACTCTTGGCAATGTCTTCTGGAGTGTCGAACAATAAGCTGGGTCCTGTAAGGAAGAGTGAGGGACCGTTACGAACGTACCTCCCCTGTCTCGGTGCCTAGGAACAGGAGTTCGAGTCGTCTACCCATTGTAGCCGTTTCGAAGACCTAGCTTAGGGCGTCGGATTCAACCGGAAAAGACTTCCGGAAGACTAGGTCGCCATAGTTGTGCAAGAAGGCAAGCCTTGTATTGACGGAACGTTAACTCTGTAAGAGTGATAAATGGACTGGAGAATAGGTTCACTTGGGCTTCTCGTAGGCACAATGTCTGTTCTGTCGCCGTCGAGCCTCGCCCCGATAGGCCTGGCATGGTATAGCAGCGAATCTTCCATCGTCCTCGGGATGTTGATCTCGACTGGACTCGTGCTCACGATCATGAGCCTAGTCAGGCACGGGCCCGCAAGTGAGTCCTCATCATGGGTCTTGATCATAGCTAGTGCATATGTGGCTGTCTTCATCATAACTCTGCTCGCCGGCGCAGGGCTTTCCTCCTCAGTCTATTCGTACAGTTGTAAAGAGCACGGAACGCTCGCTGACTGCAACACAGCCGAATCCATACACCTTATTGGGTCGCTCATGTTTGCAAGTCTTTCGATTCCAGTCCTGACTTTTTTGGGAGCAACATGGGCTCTTGCCCGGAAGCCGTGGTCAAGTCTTTGAACTAGACCGAGGCTTGTTCCGGCCTGAACTGAATTTCTTCGAGAAGTTCTCGCTTACACAAGTCATTTTTGTTTTCTTGTCTCCCGTATCAGTCTGAGGAACAGGAATGTGGAACCCGTGGCCACGAAGGAGTAGAGGAAAACCCATACTCCCGTCACAAGACCACTAGGGCTCTGACTGGTAATCACATTCCAGTGAATGCCCACAGCTAGCAACGCCATGGCAGGAAAGATCGCGTCCAGAGGCAACAATGCAAGTATCCTCCCCCGGTCAGCCTGCCGTACCGCCCAGGAAGTGGCGATACAGGTTGCGAGGAATAATGCTGCAAAGGTTTGGAGGGTTGGAGTGTTGACTGTCCAGGGCCAGAACTGTTGTTTGGCTAGGTCAGGCAAGAATAGCATGAGGGTTCCGAAGACTCCTACCACAAGTGTCTGGGTCCGGAAGAACAGGCTGGCCGCCCTTACCGCTGGACCTATTGTAATATTGTCCCGGGGTCTACGGCACCAGCCTTGTCGCAGGATGACTAGGAAGAGTCCTGCCGCTGCGAGAGAAAAGTAGGCCGTCCAGGCTATTATTGTCGAGTTGAGCCCTTCCGACGGTATCTGCAGCGCTGTAATGACTGCTGTTATGCCGAAGAATACTCCACCGACAACCGGGAGGACCTTGCCCCTCTGCCAGCCTTTTGCCCGGAGGGCGGACCAGCACCCTAAGGTTATCGCTAGAAATATTGCTCCCAAGAACTGGACAGCCAGCTCCTGAACCTTCCAGGGCCAGAGGCTGATAACCAGTCTCGGGTAGACGAAGAAGACCGTGCCCAGAAGCAGGTTGACTTCGGAAAGAACTAGAAGGAAGAGGCGGGAGTATCTGCCAATGGGTTTGGGCTTGAACTCGGACATTACACACCGCGTCCTACCGCTTCAGCATTAGGCATGTTCCCGAGGATCTAGCCACCACTTGTCTCCTGGAATTGGTCAAGACCGCTTCCGTGAAGGCGATTCGCCTACCCCTCTTCGCCAAGAAGCCTTCAGCCCGGAGAACACCCTTGACATGGGGGCGGAGGAAGCTCATCTTGAACTCGATAGTTGTGAAATCCTCATCTGGGGAGAGGGTGGTGGCCAGTGCTACTCCCATCGCCGCGTCTGCAATGTCGCCCATTATCCCCCCATGCATGGTTCCCGACAAGTTGTGCAAGTGATGGTCAACATTCATCTCCATGATGGAACGGCCTTTGCCCAGCCGGAAAATGGTTATGCCGAGCGCTTCAGTGGCCGGGCTGGGCGGTTTTCCAGACCTCCAGGCCGTGAAGACATGGTCGCGGAGACTCTTCATATTCGACTCTCGCCTGGTCAGCGGCTAATATGAATTGGGCCAATTCACTCTGGGTCGAAGGTTTATCACGAACAGAGAAGATTCGACAGGTGCCATGTCGAAGAACCAGGATTCCAAAGAAGAGATTCGAGACCTCTTACGGACCGTGCGAGAGGAGGTTCGGAAGATTACAAGGGATCTCGCAACGGCTACCCAGGGAGTGGTCGAGTCTACTGAGAAAGCTGTGCGGGACGTGAGCCCTAAAGTAGCGGCGACCATCGATCAGACAATGAAAGAAACGTCAGACGCGTTTCACCAGGCAATGGCACATGTCGACAAGCAGACCAAAACCCAACAGGTCAAGCTATTGCGCAGTTACAAGTCGATCCTCTCAAAACAGGCTGAAATTGTCGAGAATAGGCTGAGGAAGCTCTCAGAGTAACCCTGGCCCCTAGGCCTAGTCGGCTTTCGCCTGTTCCCGGGTCAGTACCGGTAGGTTGCTCTTCCTTCGGAAGTAAGCGTACAGGCTCATCCCCATCACAACCCAGATGGCACCGAGAACCCTGCCTAGGTCATGGGTGGTGATGACTGCGATCCAGATTACGAAAGTCGCAATCAGCCCCAAGAGTGGGAGGAGGGGAAGCTCAAACCTTTCGCCGCCTCTCTTGAAATGGAGCGAGAGGGGTACCCTGAAGGGCCTGAACCTGGGCTTGTCAGTGTTCCTTGTGACGATTAGGCTGGCGTGGGCTTGAACATAGGCAACCAGTGCCCCGACGTTATACAAACTACCTAGAAGTACCAACGGGTCGACTGAGCCTCCCAGAATGCCGAAGGAACTGACTGCAACCAGTAGAATGCTTCCCGAGCCAAACACCGTTATGGCAATGTAAGGAGTTCTGAATCTGCGGTGGATGGATCCGAATTTTGCGGGAAGAAGCTTGTACTTTGAAAGCGCGTAGAGAGTTCTAGATGATCCGATTATTCCCGCGTTTGCGCCGATGATGCTTATCGAGCTCCCCAGGAGGGCGATCCAGGCGGCTATCAGAGACCCTGCTCCCGGAAGATTGCTCGCCACCCCGGAGATGGGGTCGTTTCTCCAGGTTGTTGATAATATGGATGGAGGGACAATGTTCACTGCGACCGTGGAGATCAATAAGTACAGCACAACCACCGTGCCCAGGGTCAACATGGTTGCCCTGGGAATAGTTCTCCCAGCAACTTTCGTCTCCTCAGCAGCCTGGGCCAAGGCCTCTATTCCCAGATAGGAAACCATTGCAAGCGTAATGCCTTGGACGAATTCAGGCCATGGAACAGCAGTTCCTAGGTGGATCATTGACGGCCACTTGAACAGCAAACCCCCTGGAATGACAACGAGGACTAGCCCCAATATTATCAGCGCCACTTCGCTGGCAATATCAAGAAGGCTGAGCCCTAAGGTGAAGTTCACCGATTCTTTGATACCGATAACGTTCAGAAGTACCAGTCCGAGGAGGAGCAGTATGGCCCCGATCCCTAGCATGAATGGTTGTTTGAGCGCGGGGTCGAAATACGACAGGTATGCGACCGCTGGAATTGCGAAGATCGCTGAAGTCACCACATAGTCCAAGCAGAGCATCCAGCCTGCCAAGAAGCTCACAGTGTCGCCGAAGGCTTCCTGGGCGAAGGTGGCTGAGCCCCCCGCCGTAGGGTATGTGGAGGAGAGTTCCGCGTAGGTCAGCCCTGTTAGAACGTAGGCTATCGCGGCGACACCGATGGCTAGGGGTGTGGCGTATCCCGCGTGGAGAGCTACGAGGCCGAGGGCAAGATAGATTCCAGCCCCCACATCCGCGTACCCTATGGAGAACAGGCCGCCAATGCCGAGGGTTCTCCTGAGCCCACGCCTAGCGACAGGCTTCGATTCCGAATTGGTCGAGAAGAGAGCACTCCTGCAGCTTAGGGTCTCAATTGAAACGGTTGGCGGGCGGAGAGGCTAATATAGGTTCAGGGCTTGGGCTGCCAACTGTTCATGTCTGGTAGAAGCTCATAGACCCGCCTCTGAACATCTGAGATTACCTGGTCTCGTTTCGCGGGATTCGCTATGTGCAAGATCAGTACTAGCCTTGCGCCGTCATTGTTCAATTCGAGGACTCGGACTGACGGTGCCGAGTCCGGGACCAGGTCCACCTTCAACTCCTCACCAATCACGACGAGCTTCTCCTCCACCGTCTTCAGGTCGGTCCCAGCCCTCACGAAAACGGGGACCTGCACTCTGAGCCCACCTGACCTGGTCCTGTTTACCACAGAGTTCTTCAGGAGTAGAGAGTTGGGGATGATAACCACCTCGTTGTCAGGGGTGAGGAGCTTCGTGTGAATCAGGTTCCTCTCTACCACCCGCCCGTAGTGATGTTCAACCTGTATCCATTCTCCGACCTTGAAGGCTTGATAGTTCGAGATGAACTGGGCCGCGCCAATGTCGCCGAGTATTGCTTGGTAGGCTACGATAACGGCTAGCCCGCCGAGGCCTAGAACTAGCAGCAGAATGCTAGTGTTGACTTGGAGCTGGGCGAGTATGACTACGATGCCGACTATCCAGATTGCCCAGGCCCCAATCTGCTGGAGGCTGGCCACCAGGCCGCTGGGAACCTGGCCTCCTGCCCTTCGGACCGCGACTCGAAATACTCGGACGACAACATAGGTGAGGAGAAGAATGATCACGACTTGCAGAATGTCGAGGGTCAGTTGTCCAAGGTCTAATGGTCCAGCCATTCTCTCATCCCAGACATTCCGGTATTAGTCAGGCCGCTTCAGTGGACTTTAAGAGCTCAACCGTTCGCTGAACAGACGGGCCATCACCGAGCACTAACACCTTGTCGCCAGACCTCACATCCAATTCAGGGTCGGGAAAGACAAACGTGTCGCCCCTGGAAACGAGGGCGATCCGGCATTTTTCCGGGACCTTCAACTCGTGAATCTTCTTCCCGATGATGGTGGCTGTCAGGGGAATGGTGATTTCCGCGACCCGGAGGTCTGGTTCCGAACGGTACATCAGGGTGATAGCATGGTCCTTCAAGAGGACATTCTCGAAATCCCGCAGTGCCAGGTCGACGGGGCATATCACCACGTCTGCCCCGGCCTGCATGAGTTTGACTTTGTTCTTGGGGCTGTTTGCCACCGCGACTACTCGGGGAACACCGAAGTCTTTCTTCGCGTTTCTAGTCACCGTAATGTTGACCCTGTCATCATCGGTGGCTACGAGGAGAAGGTCTGTTTGAGCCGCGTCAGCCTTCTTCATGATCTCCGGGTTTGACCCGTCTTCGTTGAGAATGACTGCGTCGAACCTGTTGGAGACGTCTCTGCAGCGTTCTTTCTTTTTCTCGATTACAGTAAGCTTGTTCTCGTCGTTGGCGGAGAGGTATCCGATGAGGTGCATTCCTATTCGTCCCGCGCCGACGATAAGGGCCCTCATGTTACCCTACCTGACCCTCTCCACACTCTGGGTTCCTGCTTGACACGAACGGCTACTAGTGGCAGGGATTCGTTGATAATAAGGGTAGTCGAGTTATTCCCTCGTGAGTGAACAATTAGTGAACAGATCTCATTCGTGGTCGGGGGCGCTCGGTTCATGAAGAGGTGAACCCGACGAGCGTTGTGCTCAAGTTCACCCAGCAGAACGACGAGCATGACCTTCACGGCCTGGGCCGTTCTCATGTCGGAGAATCATTTGTTCGCCGACTCTCTCGGCAATTCTGTGAAGGGACGCAGTAGAATGCGGGAGGGGTGGAGGGGTTACTTCACCATGTTTTCCGACTATGAAGTCTCGGTTTCCGAAATCTTCCAGAAGGGCATCCGCTTCGCCCCCTTCGGAGCCGCCAGGGGAACCTACGCAAATGGGAAGCTGCTGAGAGGGAACAGGATGGAAGGTCCCTGTGGCCTGGAAGGCAGGTGTCGGGGCGAGACGAGTCTCAGAGTGGCGAGTATTCGCGGACAAGTACAAAACGGCGTCTCTTCTGAAGAGACGTCGTGATACCTACTGACCCGCGTTCTTTTCTCACCACAGAGAGTCGCCTTGGACCCGGTCGACAGAAGTACTGTTTGGGCGTTCTTGGCGCTTCTGCCAAGACTTTTCAGGAACAACCCAGGGTTCTCTGCTTAGGCTAAGTTGGAAGATTGCATCTTCTGCAGGATCATAGGACGCCGCGAGCATAGCATAATCGTGTACGAAGACGGGCACTCCCTGGGCTTCCTCGACCATTTTCCATTGAACCCGGGCCATACCCTTGTCGTGCCCAAGAAACACTACGAGTCCATGCGAGAAATGCCTCCCAGCGCGGTAGGGGAGCTGTTCGTTTCAGTGGCTAAAGTCATGAGGGGAGTGTTCAAGGCCTCCAAGGCGGACGGGATAAACATTGGACAGTCAAATGGGGCCGCCGCATCCCAAGACGTGTTTCATGTGCACGTTCACATTATCCCCCGGTACAACCATGATTCCCCTGGAGGCCTAACTTTTACCCAGCGGAAGAATTCGACCCTGGCCGATAGGGAAAGGATGGGGGCCCTAGTGAAAAGGGCCGTCCAGGAAGAGAACGGTTAGGCCTGCTTCCTACTGAAGATGTCCCTGTAATATTTGCACCGGTCGCTAAGCGGACAAATTGGGCATTTAGGTCCAATCGGTTTACAGACCCGTTGGCCGAACTTCACAAACACATCGTTCAACGGCAACCAGTCCCGCCTGTCCACTACACGAACAAGCTCCATCTCCGTATCCTCGGGAGTCTCGGTTTTGACGACTCCGAGCCGGTTGAAGATTCTGTGAACATGAGTATCCACGGGAATCGCCGGTCTCTTGAAGCCGTAGACAAGCACACAGTTAGCTGTTTTTCGTCCTACTGAAGGAAGTTTCAACAATTCCTCCATATCATCCGGCACCTCTCCCTTGTACTCGCCGAGGATGATCTTTGCAAGCCGTTTCACAGTCTTCGCCTTGGTCCTATAGAACCCGACAGGTTTGATCAGTCGGGAGATTGTTCTTGTGTTGGCTTCAGAAAGCCTCCGTGCGTCGGGATACCGGGCGAATAGGCGGGACGATGCGGCTGCCGTGGTCGGGTCCTTGGTCCTGTGGGAGAGGACTGTGGAGATGAGGACCCGGAAAGGGTCTCCGTTGGTGGAATCGCTTATTTCCTTCAAAGCAGTCGGGTCTTCTCTTCTCGCCCTTTCCACGGCCCTGGCCGCATCCCTGATTATCAGGTGCAGTGATTGGGGTGAATGCAGTTCGGTGACTGTTCTCACTTTGCCAGTTTCCGAACCATTCTCAGGTTTCCCTGAGCATCTCGCCGCTCGTCTTCAGGGGTCTCTAGAATCATAGGAAGCTCGAGGATTGCCGCATGGTGTAAAATCGCCTTGAACCCGGTCTCACCGATGTAGCCCATTCCGATGTGCTCGTGACGGTCAAGGCCGGAGCCGAGTCCGCCCTTGGAATCGTTGAGGTGGACAACCTTGAGCTTTTCGAAACCTATGATGTCGTTGAACTTGGCCAGGGTTGCTTCGACGCTTTTCTCGGTGTGAAGGTCCTGGCCGGCCGCGTAGCAATGACACGTGTCTAGGCAAACACCGACCCGCTCGCTCTTCCTCACGCTATCTAGGATTTCCCTGATATCTTTGAAGTTTGAGCCCATGCTGTTGGATTGACCAGCCATGTTCTCGAGAAGAATCTGAACCTCTCCCCTGGCCCTTTTTGCGGCCAGGTTCAGTGCGTTGGAGAGCCGCTCGAGGCCGACTTCCCTGCCCCGTCCCAAATGGCTTCCCAAGTGAGTGACCACGTACGGGATTCCTAGCTCGGCGCACCGGTCCACCTCGGCCAAAAGGGTTGCCTCCGACTTCTCGTAGAGTTCATCGTTAGGGCAGGCTAAGTTCGGAAGGTAGGGCATGTGGGAGACTGGTGGGCCTATGCCAGTCTGTTTCAGTTTTTCCTTGAAGCTCTTGACTTCTTCAGGGTCTAGGTCCCTGAAATTCCATCCCCGGGGGTTTCGGGTGAATATCTGGAAGGCATCGCAGTTGGACTCTTTCGCGTTGTCGACGGCGTTGTCGATTGAGCCGGCTATTGACACATGGAGTCCGACTTTCACTATTGCTCGGAAGAAGGGTTGTGGCAGGCGTGGTAGATAGCTTTCGCTGTGTGGTCAAAAGAAGAGTGCTTTTTGGGAGGGGTTCGGGGGGTTCTGCTATTCTTCGGGGCGTCTGAGGAGTGGGCTTCTGAGGTGGCGGCTTTCGTAGAAGATTTTGCGTTCGTAGATTCCCATGAACTTGTAGAGAATGACGATTACTGCTAGTCCTCCGAAGAAGACGAGGTGGTTGGCGTTGGCGCCTAGGCTGTCGAGTAGCGAGATTCGGAGCGAATCGGGGGCTTCGATGGTCCACCATAGCATTATGACGAGTATTGCCGGCAGCAGAATCCTGAAAGTCTTGACGAGGAAGATTTCTGTTCTCAGGCTTACCATTTTTCCAGTCAGTAAACGCGGGGAATATGGCTAGGAATTTCTTAGGGCTTTCGCCTCTATTGCGCCTTTGCGGCCAAAGGTTGGCCCTCGTGGAATCGGGGCTGGGGCTCCTTTAGGAACCATGTTCGTGGAAAAAGGGCTGGAATTGAACCAGGCAAATGGATGGGTTGGTGTCATAATCGGGGGCTCTTGGGCGGCTGGAGGGGCTGTCTGGGCTAGTTTGGGGTGGTCCTGGACGGTTTTGCAGGTCAAAACCTACATATTGCTGCGGGGTTCGGGCGCTGTTCGTGGCCGCCGTAACGTAGAGAGGCCTACCTAGCCTCGCGTAGCTTGGTAGCGTACAGGCCTGAAAGGCTCCAAACGCCTTGGCTAATGGAGCCTGGAGGCCGGGTTCAAAACACCCGATCGGGTGGGAGCATCCCGGCGGCGGCCCCATCAAACCCTTGCCTTGTGGTTGCTGCGAGTCGAAAAACTTGATTTTGGCTAAGGCTGAACACGCCAACCGCTCGGTCAAAGCTTTAACCTGGCTTTCTTCCGAGGCGGGGGTGTGGGCCGGTAGTTCAGCCTGGTATACTGACCCATCTGGGTTTCAGGCCGAAGAACGTCCGGTTTGCAAACCGTTCTGGTCTAGAGACCGGAAGGTCGCGGGTTCAAATCCCGCCCGGTCCACCATAGAGTTAGGATTAGGAGACATTTTTTTCCGGGACAATCGAGGCTGAGGCTGGATATTTCTGTGGTTTGGGCTTCGGTGGCAGATCGAGATACGCTTTGACCCAACAGGGCGGAATTTTCTAATTCTTTTCAGAAAAAGAAGGGGCGGAGCCCAGAGCTCTTCACTCCGAGCTTCAAACCCACAACTACATCTTAGACTTCTTGCTCTTTTTCTTCTTGGCCACTTCTTTCGCCACTGCTAATGATTTCGAACTTGCTTAAGAGATATGCGTATCGGTCCGCCGGTCTTGCCGCTGTCGCCTCCATCGTCGATCTAGGAATCTAGAACATCCTCAACAGCCCGCAAAACTCCTGGCACAAACTCTGGACGCAAGCCAAGTGTACCTAAATACGGGTCCTCCACCTGGGAAGTGTATGCTATCGGCTGAGGAAATTCAGTACCTGAAAGATCAACGTCTCGCGAGGATTGCCACCGCTTCCCTCAAGGCGGTTCCTGAAGTTTCCCCTGTCGGGTTCGAGTATGATGGTAAGTACTTCTACGTTGGAAGCCATGAACAATAAGGTGTCCCTCGTGATTGACGACTTGGCGTCTGTAGACCCGTGGAGACCCCGCGGGATAAAGGTGAGAGGAACAGCCGATGTTGTCGAGCGTGTGGGGATGTTCGGAAAGGGAAGCTACCTACGTATCACTCCACGAGTCTCCGTAAGCTGGGGAATCGAACCGGTCAAACCGGGCATGTGGGTCTCCAAGAAGCTACACGGGCCCACTGTCAAAGCGCCTCAATAGACTGTTCAGCTAAGGCTCAACTATCCATCCTGAGAGACACCATCCTGGTCAACCCGCGAATTCGGAGAGTATCGTTTCGCGCTCTGCTTTGAGCTTGATTCCCATTGGCTCGAACGTCTGGGAGAGGGATGTGTTTAGGTTGCGAACATAGTCTTCGACATTGACTTCACTAATGCTTGTCTGGGAGAGGGGTTTGACGGTGAAAGTTCTCCCCTTGTGTTTGAAGGGGCGGACCTTGACGAACCCCACGGCCTCTCTTTTGGAGATTCGTTGCCCTTTCTCTCTGAGGAGGAGGGCGGCTTGGTAGGGCTGGGGCATGGTCCGAGCTTGGGACTTGACAACTGGGTCCTCCCTAATTTCCACTCTGTGCTCCAACTATGTCAACAAGCTTGTTGAACCCAGAACCAGTGACATACTGCGCTTCGTAGGACCCCAAGTCGCGGATGTCAGCGACGAAAAAGCGACACTGTAAGCAGAAGAATCGTATCGTCGAGTCTGGACTCCCTAGAGACACTGTTCCTGGAGGATCTTCAAGCTCTCTATCTGGTCTGAAACCGGTATTTTTCCGTCTGGACTCGGCACCAGGATTAGGTAAGAGACTCCCAAGTCTTCAAGCTTCTCGAGTATCTTCCTGTTCTGGGCCATGTCCGAAGAAAGTATTACTCTCCTCTGCCCTCGCGCCGAGACGTACTCGGATTTTTCAGCCTTCACGTTGAGGCCGATGCGGGCGCAGATCTCCTTATCCTTCGCTTCTGGAAAGTTCTGTCTGAACTCTTTGACGAGTCTTGCGAATTCGTCAAGGGGTTCAACGTTGGGGTGCCATCCGTCCCCCAGTCTGGCGGCTCGTTTCATCGCGGCCCTGCTGCTCCCTCCTATCCATATGGTGAGACGCTTCTGGACTGGTGGTGGCTCGAAGACTGCGTCACGGAATTTCTGGGGAAGAAGCCTGCCTTCAAAGCTCGAACTGCCGCTCCATAATGCCCTGACCAGCTTGATCGACTCGTTGAGGCGTCTGCCTCTATCGTGAAAGTCTGTCCCTAGGTGAGAGAACTCTGTCTCGTTCCACCCAGCACTAGTCGCCAGCATGACCCTCCCATTGCTAAGATTGTCGATGGTGGCCAGCTGTTTCGCCACCACCACGGGATTGCGCATTGCGATAATGAGGGAGGAGATCCCTAGTCTTACCTTGGTCGTCACCGCGGCGAGATAGGCTAGTGTAGTAATGCTCTCGAAGATTTTTTCGTAGGGAGTGCCGCTGGTTTTGGGCAGGAGTACGTGGTCGGTGCACCATACGGAATCGTAGCCGCACTGTTCAGCCGTCTCAGCGATAGTGCGGAGGGCCTCTGCTGAACAGGTTTGTCCATAGTTAGGGGCGCAAACACCGAATTTCATTCTAGCTCAGTAGCGAAGGGGACCCTTTTCAAAACTTGTCCTTCCAGGGTCACACGGTATCTGAACCGAGTTGGGTCCAGTGGACAGTCGCAGGCGGGAGTAGGATTCAGACCCGTCCGGGTCTTCCCACCATGGCTGGCTCTTAGACTAGAGAAGCCTTGGGGGATTCTAGTATATGGTCGGCATGTCTTGGGCTTGTTTGATAAGTTCATCTATCGGGGTGACAAGGTGGAACTCGATGTTTACGTAATGTGTGAAACCGCCCTGCACTAGGAAGTCTCTGACGGCTTCCGCGTTTGGCGCCTCGAAAAGGGTGAAGGCCTTGTGGTCCGGGTCAAGATGAATATCGAGCAGGATCTTCAGACCTAGTCTCTTGGCTAGGGCTGGGTGTTTGGGAAACTGTTTGTTCATGAAGTCTCTTACGGCCCGGTTGGTCATGGGACAATCATCGGGAGGATGGGACTGTATCACCGCGTACTGTGGCATGTTGTGCAATGCGAAGGGTATCGCTCTATTTAAGCGGGTCGCGAGACCGTTTACCCCTCGCTAGGTTTTTTCACCGAAGAAGAGGAAGGACGGTGCCCTCTGGGTCTAGATTGGAGGCTGGTCTAGATGGGAGGCTCCCGGCCGAAGGCAAGAATCGCCACCCTTAAGACCAAGAACCGGGTTTACAGTCGTCAATGGGATGCCGCTCCCGGCGATAGGATGCGTGTCTTGACTGGGTAAGTTTAGTTGTCCCTATTGCAATTCTGCTTTTCTTGCATTGATAGAGACCGAGGAAATGTTGCGGGAACATATCATGAAGGTTCACGGAAGAGAACTCAGTTTTTCAGGCAAGTCTATTGGACAGATGCCGAACAGAAGCGAAGACCGGTAAGAGGCACTCGGATTCTCAGCCTGGACTGTTCCAACCATCGGTCTTCTTCAAGCGAAGAATGGGACGAGGAGGAACACGAGGAGAACCACTGCCTCAATGGCAACCCCATAGGTCAGTTTTTCTAGCCTTCGGGTGATCTTAGCCAGGCGTTTATCAGGAGATATGCCGACGCCTGGTTGAGGATAACCAGAGCTCGTTGGATAGTTTCTCAGTCTGGGTGAAACGGCTTGTAGCCTGTTGGACATTCGTGCCGCAGTTGGGACAGAAAGTCGTGTCTGCTTGGAGCTGTTTTCCGCAACCGGGACATGAGGGCAAAGACGAGATAGGTCTCAACTATTCCGCTTTTAGCTTATTCCCAGAAACCTGCGTCGTCGTGAGACACGGTTTCTCTTTCTGTTCCTTCGACGCACAATCATGTTAGGTTTGTTGACATCTATCAGCCACATCCAAACTAGGTCTTTCACCAGGGACCCCCCAGAAGTTGTTTGATAGTCTCTCCGCACTCTCGACAGACCAACAGTTTGCCTGTGAACTTGGGGTCGGACCGGTACCTGATTTCGTGGGCTGTGGGCCTGTCGCAGGTGTAACACCATAGAACGTTTGATTCTTGGCGCTGCAAATTGGGCTCACCCCCAACCTTCGGACCCGGTACTCCCTGCGGGTGGAGTCTGGAGTTCTGGCGTTTGATCTCGATGAAGTGTAGGTTTTTGGCAATCAACAAGTTGCCCTTTGAGGAGGCCGTGCTGTTGAAGCCTCCAGAGGTCTCCCAGCCGGAAGAAGCCCTCTTTCTTCGCGGCTTCAACCCGTTTGGAAGCCTGCACGATAGCCCAGGGAAACAGTTTCAGCGTAAGG
>WNGH01004096.1_pt1 | contig 13913 bp, 13 predicted proteins | sample 5400631 | NCBI WGS metagenome assembly WNGH01 (sample SAMN13153373, study PRJNA577476) | soil metagenome | isolation source: 115 cm soil or saprolite under Garry oak tree replicate 1 | place: USA:California | collected 2016-06-15
GGATGCGGGTGTTGTTGGCGGCCGGCCGGGAGTCCGAGCAGGACCTGGCATTCGCCGGGCTGCACCAGCTGCTTCGGCCGGTGCTGGACCGGGTGCCGGGGCTGCCGGACCGGCAGGCGAAAGCGCTGCTGGGGGCGTTCGCGCTGGCCGCGGATCCGGTCCCGCCCGATGCCTTGTTGACCGGCCTCGCGATGCTCACCCTGCTTGCTGACCTGTCCGAGGATCCGCCGCTGCTAGTCGTCGTAGACGACGCGCAGTGGCTGGACGGTGGCTCGGTGGACGCGCTGGCGTTTGCTGCCCGGCGGCTGGACTCCGAACGGCTCGCGCTGCTGCTCTCCGCGCGCGGAACCGTCCCGCCCGCGGGTTTCGCACGCGACTTCCCGGAATTGCTGCTGGCGCCGTTGAGCACCCAGGACGCGGGCCGTCTGCTGGATGAGCAGCCGCGGCCGCCGCGCGGCCGGGCCCGGGAGCTGGTGCTGGCTCAGGCGGCCGGCAACCCGATGGCGCTGATCGAGCTGTCCAGGGTGATCGCGGCCGATCCGGCCGCCGGGCGGCGCTGGGCCACGGAACTGCTACCGCCCACCGAGCGGCTCGCCGCCATCGTCGCCGCCCAATATGGCTCCCTTCCCCGGTCGGCACGGGCCGCGCTACTGCTGGCTGCGGTCGCCGACAGTGCGGACCTGACCGCGGCGGCCGTGCCCGGGCTGACCGCCACTGCGCTCGCCCCCGCTGAAACGGCTGGCCTGATCCGGGTGGGCAGTTCGGGACCGCATTTCAATCATCCGCTCGTCCGCGCTGCGGTCTACCACGCTGCTCCGTTCGCCGAGCGCGCCACGGCCCACGTGACGATCGCCGAGGCGCTCCGCGGCCAGCCCGACCGCTATGCCTGGCACCTGGCGGCGGCCGCGCTGGAACCTGACGAGCGGGTGGCGTCGCTGCTGGAGGAGACCGCCGCGGATGCGCAGCGGCGCGGCGGGCTTGCTGCGGCCGCGCGGGCTCTGGAACGCGCCGCCGAACTCACCCCCGCTGAGTACGACAGGGCGCGGCGCCTGCTGGCCGCCGCTTCGCTCGCCTTGCTCGCCGGGCAGCCGGACTGGGTAAGGGAGCTGGCCACCCGGGTGCTGGCGATGACCGCCGACCCGGACCTGCGCATCGCCGCCCGGCTGGATATCGGCTGGGCGTATGTCTGGTCCAACCGGCAGGCGGAGGCGCTCGCCTTGCTCATCTCCGTCGCGCAGCAGGCATCGTCACGCCTGCCGGTCATCGCCTCGCACGCTTTGGGGCTCGCAGCCACGGTCGCCTACCAGACCGGAAACCCATCTGGCCGTGAGGAGCTGCTGAGCACGCTTGACCGTCTGAAGGACCCGGTGCCGCGGCCACCGGACTGGCCGGCTGACCACGCCGACCAGCAGCGCGTGTGGATACGGGCGTCCATGGACCCGTTCGGGCAAAAAGCCGAGACCATTCTCCTCCTGCACCGGGTGGCCGATCGGACCCGCGACGACCAGGCCGGTGCGATCGGCGCGGCGGCCTGGCTCCTGGACGAGACCGAACTCGCGGTCCAGCTGATGCAGGGCACGCTCAGCCGGCTGCGCGCTCCTGGCATGCGCGCCCGCAGCGGTGGCACGCTGTCGGCGCTGCAGTGGGCCTGCATCGACAGCGGGCGATGGGACGAGGCGCTCGCGGTCGCCCCCGAGGCCGCCGACACGGCTGCCGCCTACAAGATGGAGACCGTCGCCGCCTCGGCCGACCTCGGCACCGCGACGGTGCTGGCCCTGCGCGGCGACCAGGACCGGGTGCAGGCGCTGCTGGCCCGCGCGCTCGCCCTCCTCGACCCAGAGCAATACCGTGCGTTCACTGCCAGGGCCCGGCACGCCGCGGGCCTCGCGGCGCTGGCCGACAGCAGCTACCTGGCCGCCTACGGCCAGCTCAGCCAGCTCTTCAGGACCGATGGCACGCCGCTGCACTACCACATCTCCTACCTGGGCATCGCCGACCTGGCTGCGGCGGCAGCGCGGGCGGAGCGTCACCTCGAGACGCGCGCCCTGGTGGAAAGGGCGCTTGCCCTGGTGGACCCGGCACCCGGCCCGCGGTTCGAGCAGATCGCCGCCCGAGCCCGCGGCCTGCTCGCCGAGCCCGCTGAAGCCGAGGCCCACTTTCGTAAGGTTCTGTCCGGCCCGGCCGGGGACACCTGGCCGTTCGAGCGTTCCCAGTTGCGGCTGGACTACGGCGAGTGGCTGCGGCGGCAGCGGCGGATCAACGATGCCAAACCCGTCCTGGCAGCGGCGCTAGAGACGTTCCGGCGCCTGGGGGCTGTTCCCTGGACCCGCCGCGCAGAGGCGGAACTGCGCGCTTGCGGCGTGACGACGGCGGCCGTGCCCACCCCACCGAGCGCCCTCGCCGGGCTGACCGCGCAGCAACGCGAGATCGTCCTGCTCGCCAGCCGCGGCCTGACCAACGCCGAGATCGCCGACCGGCTGTTCCTGTCCCCGCGCACCGTGGCCTCACACCTGTACCACTCCTACCCCAAGCTGGGCATCGCGGGCCGCCATCAGCTCCGCGATCTGACCGGCCAGGCCGCCGAGCCGCCGGCCAGTGGCTGACCCGGCCGGCCAGCCCGGCCGGGCCTTCGGCAGCCTAACCGCACCTGCCTTGCGGGCGGCAGGTTCAGTCATCATGCGGATACCCCTGCGGCGTCCGGCAGCCCAGTCTGGGTGAGAAACCACCGCCACCCCGGCCAGGGAAGGAAGCACTGCCATGACCGCCCGACCCAACATCGTCCTCGTGCACGGCGCCTGGGCCGACGGCTCCTGCTGGAGCGGTGTCATCGAGCGCCTGCAGGCCGACAGCTACCACGTCACGGCCCCACAATTCCCGATGACCGCACTGGCCGACGATGTCGCCCGGCTGCGCCAGGTACTGAACCTGCAAGAAGGCCCGACGATCGTCGCCGCGCACTCTTACGGCGGCCAGATCATGACCGCGCTCGGCACGGATGCGCCGAACGTGGCTGGCCTGGTGTACATCGCGGCGTTCGGGCTGGATGAGGGGGAATCGCTCGGCGCGCTGCTGTCCCAGGGACCCACGCCCCCGGCGCTGGAGCACCTGTTCACCGACTCCCGGGGCTTCGGCTGGCTGCCCGAGGACGACTTCGTCAAGCATTTCGCGGCCGACGTCGACCCCGTCCGGGCCAAGGTGATGCACGCCGTGCAGCAGCCCCTCGCCGGCGCCGCGTTCACCGACGTGATGGGCGCTCCGGCGTGGAAGTCGCTGCCGTCCTGGTATCTGGTCGCCACACAGGACCAGGCGATCCCGCCGGACGCCGAGCGCATGTTCGCCAGCCGGATGGGCGCGACCACGATCGAGGCCCCCTCCAGCCACGTCGCCATGGTCTCCCATCCAGGCAAGGTTGCCGACCTCATCAGAGCGGCCGCCGAGAACCGCGCCGCATAGCCGGCAGAACGCTTTTACCAAGGTCACCGCTTCTACTAAGACTCGGAGCATTCGCCATGCCCATGATCGACGTCTATGCGACTGCCGGGACGTTCACTGACAAGCGCCGGCTCGCCGTGGACCTCGCCACCGCGGTCATGACCATCGAGCAAGTGCCGGATATCCCGATGTTCCGGCAGAACACCGCTGCGTTCATCCACGACCTGCCCGCAGGCTCCCTGGCCAACGTCGACGGCGACGGCAACTATGTGCGAGTCCAGGTCCTCACAAACGCGGGGGCGCTGGACCGCGGCAAGCAGCTGGCCGTAGTCGAGCGGCTGACGAGCATCGTGGCAGACGCGGCCGGTGACCCGGCGCTGGCCAGCCGGACCTGGGTGCTGCTCACCGAGGCACCCGACGGGGGCTGGGGCCTCCACGGCCACGCGCACACGAATGCGGAACTCGTGACTGCCGCCCGGGCGCAGATAGCGACCTTGCAGGCAGGCACGTCCGCAGACGGATAACACAGGCGCGCATCTGCAATCTCGGCAAACAACGGAGAGGAACAGCTTGTCACCGCTCACCCAGGTTCATGTGTGCTGCCGTCGGCGAACGTGACCGTGCAGCCCTATCCCGGCGCTCCCTCCGGCGCCGTCGACGTTTACATCAAGCAGAGCGTGTTCCCCTCGTGCATGGCCAACGGCCTGCCGGCCCGCGAAGCCGCGGTGCTGGCGGCCACCCAGCGGCCGCTGACCTCGATCGCGCTGACCCAGAAGTCGGGTGTCCCGGCCTGGAAGACGATCCCGTCCTGGGCCGTGATCGGCACCGCCGACCACGCCATCCCGCCCGCCGAACTGCTGGCCATGGCCCGGCGAGCACACGCCCACATCACCATGGCCCCCGGCGCCCCGCACCTGTCGATGATCTCCAACCCAGGCCTGGTCACCAGGGTCATCCTCGATGCCGTGCACGCCACCACCTGACCAAAAACCATCCGTAACCGGCGACTACCCCTGGCTGGTGCCGGCGGCCCTGAATCACGGCCGCCGACACCAATCACGGCTCAGCTCCGCGGAGCGCCCCGACAACCTTGGTGAGGCCGTCATTGCCTTTTGTCACCGTCGGGCATGAGAACTCCGGCGCTATCCAGCTGTACTACGAGGACCACGGATCCGGGCCGCCTGTCGTCCTGGTGCACGGCTACCTGCTCGACGGCCACTCGTGGGAGAAGCAGGAGGCTGCCCTGCTGACAGCCGGGCACCGAGTCATCACCTACGACAGGCGGGGCTTCGGCGCCTCGAGCCGGCCCAGCAGGGGCTATGACTTCGACACCTTGTCATCTGACCTCAGCGTGTTGCTGAGCGATCTCGGCCTGCACGATGTGGTGCTGGTGGGATTCGGCATGGGGACCGGCGAGGTGACTCGTTACCTGGCCACCTATGGCTCCGCGCTAGTCCGCGGCGCGGCGCTGCTGGCACCGCTGCCGCCGTTCTTGCTGCGCACCGATGACAACCCCGAGGGCCTCGCCCGCAGTGTCTTTGACGAGTACATGGCCAGCGTCTGCGCGGACCGGCCCGCGGCGGCTAAGGCCTTCCTGGACAGGTTCTACAACATCGCCGTTCTCGGCGGCAGCCACGTCAGCGACCAGGCGTGGCAGAACAGCTTTCACGTCGCCGTCCGCACGTCAGCCACGGCCGCCCTGGACTGCGTCGCAGCATGCTTGGAGGACTTCCGCGGTGACCTTCCCCTTGTCGATGTCCCGGTCCTGGTCGTACAGGGCAGCCAGGACCGCATCTTCCCCCCCGAGGCGACCGGGGACCGGCTGCCCGCTCTGATCCGCAACGTCCGCCGCATCGTCATCGACGGCGGCCCGAACGCGATCATCTGGACCCACGCCGACCAGGTCAACCAGGCCCTGCTCGACTTCATCCCACGGCCGGGCACGGCCGCGGAGTAGGAGCAGCGCCGTTGAGCCGGGTGGTTGGATGGGTGCATGACAACTCAGCGGGAGCTGCCACGGGTAGTCAGCGCCAGCCGCGAGATCGCGGCAGGGGCAGGGCGGATCTTCGAGCTGATCGCCGACCCGGCTCAGCAGCCACGCTGGGACGGCAACGACAACCTGGCCATGGCACCTGCCGGGCAGCGCGTCCGCCGCGCCGGTGAGGTTTTCACGATGACGCTCACCAAGGGCAGCATCCGGGAGAACCACGTGGTCGAGTTCGACGAGGGCCGCCGGCTTGCCTGGATGCCCGCCGAGGCGGGAAAGAGGCCGCCGGGGCACCTGTGGCGCTGGGAACTGGAGCCCATCGGCACCTCACGCACGCGGGTTACCCACACCTATGACTGGACTCAGCTGACGGATAGGAAGCGCCTTCCGCGGGCCCGGGCCACCACGGCGGGGAAGCTCCGGGCCTCGCTCGACCGGCTCGCAGCCCTCGCTGAAGAGTCCTGACCGTCCCGTGGCGCACCGAACAGGTCTTGGCGTGTGCGCAGCTGTCATCGGAGGCGTCCCCCGCCCCAACCCGCGCTGATCGCGCGCATCTGGTCAGAACGACAGTGTCCCGCTGGACGCGATCATGTCCTCCTCGTGGAGCGAGGGCTGCGTGGAGGAGCAGCAGTCACGGCTCCTTGGCGATCGGCGGGCGGGAACCGGGCGGCGAAGTCAGGGACGAGGCAAGCGGGGTGCCGGCCACCGAGCAGTGTCGCTTGAGGGACAGCGGGAGTTCCTTTGGTACTTGCTGGGTGTCCGTTCCGGATCGGCTCAGGGCGTCGTCGCTGATCGTGGTCCAGGCGAGCAGCGCGGCTGCGAAAGACGCCCCAGCGGCAACGGTCATGGCGACCGGGAAGCCGGCTGCCATTCTGGCAGGGTCCTCGAAAGCGGAGCCGGAAAGCCCTGCGGCAAGGGGAAGGGCTGCAACCGCGATCATTTGACCGAGGCGCGAGAGCGCGTTGTTAACGGCGGAAGCGATCCCGGAGTGCCGTGAATCGACGCTCGCCAGGACCGTCGCGGTGATCGGGGTGATCAGCGCGGCGAGACCGACCCCGAATACGATCAGCGAGGGCAACACCGCGGGGAGGTACATGTCGCCGGGGTGGATCTGTGCCATCAGCAGCAGTCCCGCACCGGCCAGGACAGCTCCGATCGTCAGCGGGATCCGCGGGCCGATTCGCTGGGCGATCGCCCCCGATGGGGTGGAGAGGATCAGTAGCAGCATGGTGATCGGCAGTGTGGCGGCACCGGCTTGAAGTGCGGTGTAGCCGAGTGTGATCTGCAGGAATGCGACGAACAGGAAGGTCACGCCACCGAGCGCCGCGTAGGTGACCAGCGCGAGCAGGTTGGCGCTGGCGAACTGGCGGGACCGGAACAACGCCAGCGGAAGCATAGGGTGCCTGGCCCGCCGCTCAACGGCGACAAAGGCAGCCGTGGCGGCCAGGCCGGCGGCCAAGGCGGCAATCACCGCTGGTGTCAGGCCCCCGGACGCCTCAATTAGCGCAAAGCACACTCCTGCGATGGCCAGCGTGGCGAGCGCGGCGCCGCGCAGATCCAGGCCGCCAGCACGCGTCGGGTCCCGGGTCTCTGGCACATGGAGGACCGCGGCTACGACGACAAAAGCCCCCAGCGGAAGATTGATCAGGAAGACCGCGCGCCACGACACCGCGTCGGTTAGGTACCCGCCGACGGAGGGGCCTATCGCGCCCGCGACCGCACCCAGACCTGCCCACGCACCGATCGCCCGGGTGCGATCATCGGGATGAAAGACTGCGTCGATGATCGCAAGGCTCCCTGGTGTAAGGAGTGCCCCCCCAATCCCCTGGACGAACCGGGCAACAATGAGCACCTCGATCGTCGGGGCGGCCGCGCAAAGCGCCGACGCGGCCACGAAGACCACTACCCCCAGGATGAATATGCGACGCCGGCCGTAGATGTCGCTGAGCGAACCGCCCACCAAGACAAGCGCCGCGAGCGTAAGCACATAGCCGTTCAGCGTCCACTGCAGCCCCGCGACGCCCGCGCCGAGATCACGGCCGATCGTCGGCAACGCCACGTTGACAACCGTCGCCTCCAGCAGAATCATCGCCTCGCCCAGCACCGCCACCGCCAGCACCCAACGACCGGCGGCCGAAGCAAGCCGCACCGAGCCGTACCCTTGGTCCTCATTCCCCGCCAACTGCACCCTCCCTGGCGCTCCTCGCTAGCCTCAGTGTGTCTCCCCACCCAGTTCAGCGAGCGCCGCGGCCGAGATGTTGGGCGAGGCGGCCGGCCAGACCGCTTCGCAACCACCAGCCGGTCGAGCCGCGTCAATCTGGGAGATCGCCGCCATTGTCTGCCTCGCCAGCGGCGGCGTCACCTGACCGCTCCCCGGGGGGCAGCGGGGCTAGGTTCTCCATTAACTGCCGGGTTCGGTGCACGACCGCCACTGCCCGCGAAGGCAGGCGGCGGTGAAGGTATGTGAGAGCCACAGGCCACGTGATGAGCGCTAGGAGCAGGTGTCAGAGCAATGCTGACATCCCAGTTCCGGGGGCCTCCGCACCTGTGGTGCACCATGGCGGGCGATTCCGGCGCCTTACGTTTGCCCGGGTTCCCCGGTAGATTTGCGGCGCCCGATGCGCGGCTGGCTGTGGCCGTGGTGCTGTGGCTCGATAGGCCGCACAGTCATTGACCGCCGGGAGAATTCATGGTGGTGCCGCTTGCAGGACGGTCGGTGGCCGCGGTTGCGGGAGCTTTGCTCGTGCTCACCGCGTGGGCCAGCGCCGTCGGCACGCTAATCGTGCCGCGCCCGGTCAGCAGTTGGCTGACCCGGTGGGTGGACCGGATCGTCAACGGGGCCTTCCGGCTGATGGCAGGCGCCATCGCCGATTACCGCCGCCGCGACCGGGTGCTCGCCGCCCAGGCTGCCGCGATTTTGCTCGGCCAGCTGACGGCCTGGCTGGCGACCTCCTTCATCGGGTTTTGGCTGCTGCTGTGGCCGTTCGAAGCCGGAGGCCTGGGGTCGGCCTTTAGCACGGCTGGGTCCGCGCTATTCACCCTGGGTTTTGCGGTGCCCGCCGGCGGCGCGCCGTCGGCCATTGTCACTGCCGCCGGGGCGACGGGCCTGGTGATCGTCACCCTGCAGATCGCCTACTTGCCGACCCTGTACGCGGCGTTCAACCGGAGGGAAACCGAGGTGGCGCTGCTGAACGCCCGGGCGGGCGTGCCTTCTTGGGGGCCGGAACTGCTGGCACGCACCCATTACGCCCTTGGATCGGGCGTGTCCACCATCGATACCCTGCCCGATCTGTATGCCCGCTGGGAGGTGTGGGCGGCCGACGTCGCGGAAGGTCACACCACCTACCTGCCCCTGGTCCGGTTCCGCTCACCCAGGCCGCTATCGTCTTGGGTCACCGCGTTGCTGGCTGTGCTGGACTCCGCCGCCTTGTTCCTGGCGCTGTCGCCCCAGTCGGCGCCCACCGTGCCGGCCCGGCTATGCCTGCGGGCCGGATTCCAGTGCTTCAGCCAGATCGCGCAGGCGATGGGCGTCAAGGTGCCCGAGGAATCGGACGTGCCTGGCAGGATCAGCCTGACCTATCAGGAGTTCCTCGACGCGATTGACCGGATGCGCGAAGTCGACTTCCCGATCGAGCGCGACCCAGCCGAGGCATGGGTGGATTTCGTTGGCTGGCGGGTCAATTATGAGCAGGCCGCCTATGCGGTGGCTGCCGACGTCCATGCCGTGCCGGCACTGTGGGCTGGCGAGCGCCGGCCACCCACCCCCCAGATTCGCCCGATCCGCCCGCCGCTCGGGCGCCCACCCAAGTAACCGGCCATTGGGCGCGACGGCCGCCCCGCTAATGTTGACCACCGTGACCACTGCCACGCCCACTGGGTTCTTGCATCTCGTCGTCGGATATGACGGTTCGCCGCCCGCCAGCCGGGCGCTCGACGCTGCGGTCCGCTTGCTGCAGGACCGGACCGGCCGCATCGACGTCGTGTACGTGGCCCACCTGTCCAGCCTCGCCATGCTGTCACCGGGCGCCATAGCCGAGATGGAGTCCGATTTCGACGAGATCGAGCAACAGTTGCGCGCCGCGGCCGCTGCGCAACTGCGCGACCGCGCGGTGGCCTGGGGGTTCGAGCGGCGCCAGGGCATTGTCCCCGGGGAGCTGATCGCGATGGCCACAGCGATCGGCGATGCCGGCGCCGGCAACGCTACCGGCCTCGGCAGCACCGTGGCGATCGTGGTGGGCAGTTCGTCACACGCCACCCACCGGGTTGTCGGTTCGGTCGCTGTCAGCCTTGCCCGTCACTCGCCGGTGCCGCTGGTCATCGTCCCATAGCGGTTCAGCCGATGTCCCGGCCGTTCACGGTCAGCGTCACGTCGATGTTGCCCCGGGTGGCATTGGAGTACGGGCACACCTGATGGGCGGCAGCAACGATCCGCGCCGCCTGCTCAGGGTCCTGAACCTGCGGCAGGGTTACGTCGAGCTCCACGGCGAGCTTGAAACCACGCTCCTCGGTGGGCAGCAGGCTCACACGGCTGTCGACCGAGACATCACCCACCTCGGCGCGTTCACGACGGCCGACCACGCCCAGGGCACTTTCGAAGCAGGCCGCATAGCCCACGGCGAAGAGCTGTTCAGGGTTCGTGCCACCGCCCTCGCCGCCCATCTCCTTCGGCGAGCGGAGCTGCACATCCAGGGCTCCGTCGTTCGTGCGCCCGTGGCCGCTTGCCCGGCCGCCTGTGACCGTTGCCTGCGCCGTGTAGAGAACTCGCGCCATCTCGGCTCCATCTTCGGGATCTGCAGATTGCCCGGCTCACTGCCGGGCCGGTCCAGACCTGATAGCGATCCCAGGTGACCAGTCCGGCGGGTGACCGCTCTAATCTCACGGTACCGGGGAGGCACGCCGTAGCCGGACACCCGACGATCAGATGCCGAAGCATCGGCGGCCAGAGCGCCGTCGATCGGGACGGCGAGCTCAGCGCGGCGATTGTGGCGCGCTAGGTTGCTGGTTACTGGTGTACTGCGCACCGGGCATGCCGATGGCCTGTGTGCCGTATGAGGACCTGATCATGGGGGTACGCATGGCTCTGCTCAGCGTTGGGGTGCTCGCACGGTCGCAGAAGGAGAACGAGCGGCGGCTTGCGATCCACCCGCTGCACTTGGACCGGATCGATGCCAGCCTGCGGCGGTCGGTCTATCTCGAGTGCGGCTACGGTGAGTTTTTCGGCATGCCCGACGAGCAGTTGGCGGGCCGGGTTGCCGGCATGCGCAGCCGGGACCAGTTGCTGGCCGACTGTGATGTCATCGTGCTGCCCAAGCCGCTGCCTCAAGATCTTCGCCAGATGCGAGAGGGCCAAGTCCTGTGGGGCTGGCCGCACTGCGTCCAGAACTCCGACATCACCCAGCTGGGTGTTGACCGGCGGCTGACCCTGATCGCGTTCGAGGCGATGCACCATTGGTCCGGCGACGGCTCCTTCAACCTGCACGTGTTCCACAAGAACAACGAACTGGCGGGATACTGCTCGGTGCTGCACGCCATGCAGCTCACCGGGACCACCGGAGAATACGGCCGCCCGCTCCGGGCGGCGGTCATCAGCTTCGGTGCGGCGGGCCGGGGCGCGGTAACCGCGCTGAAGGCACTTGGCGTGACCGACATCCACGTCCTGACCCACCGGGATGTGACCGCCGTTGCCTCACCCATCCACTCGGCCCGCATGGTGCATTTCGAACGGGACCCTGGCAGCCCCGCCCGGTGCCAGGTACTGGGCGGCAACGGCCGGGCGCCGATGGCGGCTTACCTTGCCGGATTCGACATCGTGGCCAACTGCGTGCTCCAAGACACTGGTGCGCCGCTGATGTTTGTCACCGAGGACGACCTGGCCGCGTACTCGCCCGGCATTCTCATCGTCGACGTGTCGTGCGACACGGGAATGGGCTTCAGCTGGGCACGGCCCACGTCGTTTGATGACCCGATGTTCACCGTGGGCAACAACATCTGCTACTACGCCGTGGACCACAGTCCATCACTGCTGTGGAACTCCGCGACCTGGGAAATCAGTGAGGCCCTCTTGCCACATCTGAGCACCGTGCTCGGCGGTGCCGCCGCATGGGACTCCGCTGAGACCATCCGGCGGGCCATCGAGATCCGCGATGGCATCATCCAGAACCCCGCGATTTTGACCTTCCAGCACCGGGCCCCGCATTACCCGCATTCGCGGCTCGGTTAACACACCCTTCCTCCGGGCCAGGCACCCACAAATCGGTGGCCTCCACCCAGTCGGCGGCATTCAGCGGCAAAAGCAAGGCCCAGCCGCTGCCCAGAACCCATGCGCCGCGCCGTGCCCGGGCGCGGCGCGGCCGGCTTGGCTATGGCGGCCGTCGGGCCGTCGGCGGCTTGCAGCCGTTTCCCCGCTCGGTGGATCTACCCGGGTGGGGACGTCCGGCTTGAACGCGGCCGGGTGGCAATGATGCAGCCTCCCGGGCCTGCCGATCTCACGCCACGGTGACGACGATCTTGCCGCGCGTGTGCCCCTGCTCCACGTGGCGCAGGCCCTCGGCGGTGTCGCCCAGGGGGTAGGTCCGCTCGACGACCGGCGTGAGCTTGCCGTCCTCGATGAGCCCGGTCACGGCGAGCAGCTCGTCCCGGTTCTGCCGGGACGGGAGCGGGCGCAGCCGCTGCGAGACGAACGCGTTGGCCACCACTGCCCGCAGGAGGCCGGCGACGGGCCCGAACACGTGGCCGGGTGAACCGCCGCCGTTGAGCACGAGGATCCCCTTGGGGGTGAGCGCCCTGCGCAGCCGGGTGAGCGGGAGGCTGCTGACGTTGTCGAGGATCACGTCGTAGTGCGTCCGCCCGTCGGTGAAGTTCTCCCTGGTGTAGTCGATGACGTGCGCGGCGCCGATCGAGCGCACCAACTCGGCGTTGTGCGTGCTGCACACCCCGGTGACCTCGGCGCCCAGCGCCGCCGCGATCTGGACGGCGTACGTGCCCACCCCGCCCCCGGCCCCGTTGACCAGCACCCGCTGACCGGCCGTCACCTTGCCCACGTCGCGGATCCCGCGCAGGGCCGTCGTCGCCGCGATGGGGACCGCAGCCGCCTGCTCGAAGGTAAGGCCCGCCGGCTTGGGCACCACCAAGTCCGCGGCGGCGCACGCGTACTCCGCGAACGCGCCCCGGCAAAAGCCAAGCACCTCGTCACCGTCTCGCAGCCCGCGCACGTTCGCGCCGACCGCCTCCACCACCCCCGCCACGTCGATCCCGGCCACGGGGGCTTTCGGCCTGGTCAGCCCCACGCCCATCAGCCGCGCGACCAGCGGGTCCCCTCGCAGGATGTGCCAATCGGCCGGGTTGAGCGCAGCGGCGCGCACCCGGACCAGCACGTCGCCGGCCCCGACCTGTGGCAGGCCGGTATCCGCCAGCCGCAGCACGTCCGGCGGCCCGAACCGGTCCTGAACCATTGCCTTCATCGGATCCTGCCTCGTGCCGTCACGCCGCGCCGTGGTGACGCGATCACGATCGATTCGCGGTGGCACGAGCGTACCGGGCGGGAGAGGCGCCGACGGTCGCGGTGAAGTCGCGGATCAGATGGGCCTGGTCGCAGTAACCGAGATCGGTGGCCAGCCCGGGCCAGTCGACATCGGTCCCGAGAACCGCCCGCTCTGCCGCCTCGTGCAGGCGGTACCGCCGGATGACCCACTTCGGCGGCACGCCCACGTACGCGGCGAACAGCCGCTGCAAGGTCCTGGTCCCGACGCCGAGCCGCCGCGCCAGCTCGTCGACCCGGGTTATCGCGAGATCTGCGGCAGCCACCTCCACCATGCGGGCCACCGCCTGCGCGGCCGGGTCCGGCGCGGGCGCGACCGCGCTCAGGAAGCAGTCCACCGCTGCGGCCGCCTCCTCCTCGTCGGCCGCAGCGGCCACCGCGCGTGCCACCGCGCTCGCGTCCGTGCCGATGATCTCACCGGCCCCGAGGCTGCGATCTGTGATCGCCGAGACCGCCGATCCCAGGAACGGGCGGAAACAACCTGGGCGGAAGCGCACGCCGAAGACCCGGCCCGCGCCCTCCAGCCGGTAGGTGAACACGCCCCGGACCACCCCGTAGATCAGGGCGCCGCGCGGCTCGAAAACGAGGTGCACGCACGGATGGGTGAGCACGCTTACCTGGTACGGCTCCTCGGCGGCCAGGTCCCAGCTGACTATCCAGTAGTAGTCGACGAAGGGATCCAGGGCCGGCGCGGCCGGCCAACGCTGGAGCCGGAACCGGCGCCGCGCGGCTCGACCGCCCACAATCCCGCGCGGGGTCCAAGAGGAAGCGCTTGTCATCCAGTCCGAGGATAGGACAACAACCACGCGGACCCGGCTGTCGCGTTATTCCAAGACGTCCCAGCTGCCTCCGGAGGATCATGCTGGCGTTCCGACGCCCCAGAACGACAGCCCGCTCCGGAGCGGGCCGGCCGATCCAAGGAGGGCAGCCGTGAGGTTTGCGCTCGTAACCCTCGAG